>Ga0207933_1002029_pt1 | contig 13827 bp, 15 predicted proteins | sample NGESurdeep092012_4_FD_184488 | JGI IMG/M metagenome (GOLD analysis project Ga0207933, IMG submission 184488) | Arctic peat soil microbial communities from Barrow, Alaska - NGEE Surface sample F53-3 deep-092012 (SPAdes) | ecosystem: Environmental > Terrestrial > Soil > Wetlands > Peat ... | reverse complement strand
AATTAACGGACCACTAGCGCGATTGTCCCACCTTCAGGGTTCGACACGTAATTATTGCATGCGGCCAGGTGGTTCGATTCGCCCTCACCACTTCTGCATCGTCAACGCGGTGGCGAATGCGCTCATTAGTTCACCACCGCATCCATCCGCGTGCAAACGGTTCGCCAGCACGACCTGGTCAGAATGACGACGCGGTTCTCTCACTCTGCGCTGCGAGCAACGCCTCGCACTCGTAGGCGGGCATGGGCCGCGCGAAAAGGTAGCCCTGCCCATAGTCGCATCCAATGCTTCGAAGCAGGTGGGCCTGCTCTTTATTCTCAATACCTTCGGCGACGCTACGCATCGACATCGATTTCGCGAGATGACAGATCTCCTCGACGAGGAGAAGCGAGCGCGTCGACGTCAACACTTCAGAAACGAAGGAGATGTCGAGCTTCAAGTGATCGAAGGGGAATCTGCGAACGTACGATAGTGAAGAGAACGCCGTGCCAAAGTCGTCCAGTGCGAGCCCGACACCAAGTTCATGAAGTTGCGCGAGGAGGCGAAGAGTGGACTCGGATTCGTCCAAGAGAATCGACTCAGTCACTTCAATTACGAGCGCCGTCGGATCGAGTCGCGCGCTCGCGATGATCCCCGACATGGTCTCAAAGACTTCTTCGTCGGCGAGGTCGGCCACCGAAAGATTGACGCTCATCCATAGCGATGGCGCCATCACGAATTGGTCTTGCCACGCCTTTAGTTGCGTCACGGCCTTCGACCAACACCACTTGTCAATCTCGGTGACAAATCCAGTCACTTCGGCCATGGGTAAGAAGGAGGCCGGATATAGCAAGCCACGCTGCGGATGATGCCAGCGCACCAGAGCCTCGAAGCCCACAATTCGCCAGTTCTCCAGTTCCACGATCGGCTGGTAGTAGAGAGTTAACTCATCGACTGCCGGTTGTGACGCCAATTCCTCGTTGGCGACGTGGTGACCATGGGCGACGTTCATCACCACTTCGCGCAACTCTTGAATGGCCCGAGTCTTTCGCACCCACGCGGCGCTACCGGCCTTCATCGAGGCATAGTTTGCTCCCGGCCGTTCCGAACCCGAGAGAGTCACGACCTTTACGTCGGGATCATTCTGTCGCAGAATCACTATCGCCTTGGGCGCGTCCATGTCCGGAAGTGAATAGTCGATAATGACCACGTCGGGACGATGTTCGGCGCACACCTCTATCCCTTGCGCCGCCGTCAGTGCGGTGCCTACCACATCGATTTGGGGATCGTCGCGGAGAAGACGAACGATGCTTTGAAGAATCATCTCGTGATCGTCGATCACCACGACCCTGACCGGGGTCAATTCATCCGACATGGACTAACTCCTTTCGACCACTTGCATCTCTCGTCCCCTGATGGACGGGGGAATCAGTTTCGAGCAGTTCGCCGCGTACGAGTTTGAAAATCTTGATGGCGAATGGCGGGTTCGCCCCGTGTGGGCGCCCGTCTCGAAATGCTGCACGTGGCTCGCCACGCGACGCATTCCTGGTGCGAAAGTAGACCATGCGACAAGTTCTAGTACTGAGCACGTCGGCGAAGACGAGACGACCCGCATTGATCGGATTGGTCGGCGGTCGTGCGGCGTAGGTCGTCCTGTCGCTTGAGGAGCGCAGAACGATACCGGACGCGACGAAGAGCGCGAAAAATGATGGCAGTAACCCGATCACCTGGAACGCCCTCGTCCGTACGCAGTTGAAGAACTACGTACGTCAAAATCTACGATGACAGCATGAGCTGAATATTCAACTCCCCCTTCGCACCACTGTCAATCACGTTACCGCACGGTAAGGCAAAATTGGCGGCGTATTGGACCCGCACCCGTCCGCGTAAACGCCTCGCATCTGCGAGGACGCACCTATCGCACGTAAGGACAAGTGGACATCCACGCTCAAGCAAGAGGTATTAATCGTCTCCTCTTCTATTGCTGGGGTCACTGGCCGAATCCTGGTGTTCGCCGGTGCAATCGCCAATTAATTACTGACTTCGAGTACGTCGCCACCGCCGAAAGGCGATGGCTGAAGGCGAGGCTAGCGATTTGGTGGTGCAGATTCACGGCCGGTCACGAGGTCAACCGACGCGTCACCACGAATGATCCGACACTTTCATTGTTGAGCCCGCGTGAGCGACCCCCTACGTTGGCGGCGGTGGACGTGACGACAGGGAGTGGCGCTACTTCGACACCCGCGGCACAGCATTGTTTTGTCCGTCAATGGCCTTGCGCAGCAGGTGAGCGAGCGTCGAACGTTCCTTCTCGCTGAGCGCGCCCAGGATTTCGTCTTCGAGAGTCTGCTGGGCCTGCTCGGCCTGATCCAACGCCCTTCGACCTTGCTCGGTCATCGAGACGATGTGGCGGCGCCGATCAGTGGGGTCGCGGCGACGTTCCAGCAGACCGTCGGCCTCGAGTTCATTCAGAAGGAGAACGCAATAGTTCGCGTCGATGCACAGACCATCTTGTAGTGCCTGTTGCGTGGTCTCGCGATAGTCGCGCAGATACGACAGCGTGCCCAGTTCTTTGAGGGTCTGACCAAGGAGTTCGGGCGTACTCCGTCGATTGACGAGACGCGATAACTGGCTCAACAACAAGATCGGGCCCGTGGAGTTATTTTCGTCCATCGGAGATAATGGTAGCGACTTCGAGATGTTCATGATATAGTGATTATACAATATTCTCGATGATATTGATTCGCGGAACAGTCGCCCCGCTCCCTAAAAAGGAAGGTTTTGCCAATGACCGACATAAACTCATTCTCACCAGGAACAACGGATCGTCGACGGTGGATCGCGCTCATCGTCGTGTGTCTCGCCATGCTCATGAACGCCCTCGATTCCTCCATCGTGAACGTCGCTCTCCCGTCAATTCAAAAGAGCCTGCACTTCTCGTCGTCCAACCTCACGTGGGTCGTTGACGCGTACCTGATCGCCTTCGGGAGCTTTCTCCTTCTCGCAGGTCGTCTCGGCGACCTCCTCGGTCGCAAGAAGGTGTTCTTGAGCGGAGTCGGCATTTTCACCGCGTCGTCACTCGTGTGTTCATTCGCCCAGAGTCAAGGAATGCTCATCGCCGCGCGATTCGTCCAGGGCCTCGGTGGGGCGATCTCTACCTCCGTCATCGTCGCGATCATCGTGACCGAATTCACTGGCGCCGCCGAACGCGCCAAGGCCATGAGTGCCTACATGTTCGTCGCCGTCGGTGGCGGTTCGATCGGACTGTTGGTGGGCGGCATCTTGACCCAAGCCGTGAGCTGGCACTGGATCTTTCTGATCAACGTACCCATCGGCATCCTGACGATGATCCTCGGTTCCTTCTTGATAACAGAGAACACCGGACTCGGCGTTCGCGACGGCCTGGACGTCACCGGATCACTCTTGATGACCACCTCGCTGGTCACGGGGATCTACGCCATCGTGAAGGCCTCGTCCTACGGGTGGACGTCGACGCACACGTTGGGATACGGCTGTCTCGCGCTCGCCTTGATGATTGCATTCATAGTGGTCGAGTCTCGTGTTGCCAAACCCATCATGCCGATGCGGATTCTCCAGTTGCGTAGTTTGAGCGCGTCGAGCATCGTGCGCGGGCTCACGTTCTCGGCGATGTTCGCCGTCTTCTTCTTCGGTGCGCTCTACCTCGAGCGGGTGCTCGGCTACGGCCCACTGAAGACGGGGATCGCCTTCTTGCCCATGACCCTCGTGATGGCGGCGATGTCGCTCGGACTGACCAGCCGACTCCTGCTGCGATACGGTCCCATGAAGCTCCTCATTCCCGGGATGTCGGCGGTAGTCGTCGGACTGACGCTCTTGGCCAAGGCCGGCGTGCACGAGAATTACGTCACGGGTATCCTTCCGGCGTTCGTCCTGCTCGGAATCGGCATGAGTGTCTCGGCCGTACCGCTCCTCACCATCGCGATGGCCGACGTGCCCAAGGCGGACGCGGGTCTCGCGTCGGGAATCGTGAACGTCTCGATGTGGCTCGCCTCGTCGGCCGCGCTCGCTGTCTTTGGAACGTTGGCGGCCAGTCGCTCCAGCGCACTGCTATCGCGAGGCCACAGCGTGGCCTCTTCGCTCACGTCGGGGTACCACGAGACCTTCATGATTGGCGCAGGCTTCGCGGCCCTGGGACTGGTGCTCACCGTCCTCGTCCTCTCGGCGCCCGCTCGCGAGGTCATCGACGCCCAGTCGCGATCACTCGAGAGCGTGAACGAGCTCGAAGAACTCGAAGTACTCGTCACGGAGTTCTAATGTTTCTCACCTGCGCGGCGTCGCCCCGCAGGTGAGAAACATCCCGACTCGTAGTGATCGTCACGAGCGTACGGCAACGATTGTGATTCGTCAGACGTTCACCGGTGGTCAGCGCGGCGACACGAGTTCTGGGTACAAACCCTCCACCCCGTGGGCGAGACCATCTCGCACCTGGTGACTCAGGTCGTCAGCGAGAATCTCGTAGAGACCGTCTCGCACCCCGTCGATCGCGATCCGCGCAACGTCCCTCGGGTCGGACTTGGGGGCGGTGGTCCACGCGCTCATGTCGGTGTCCATGAAACCCACGTGCAGTCCCACCACGCGAACGTTCTGCGCGGCGAGTTCGTTCCGCAGCGCATTGGTCAGCGACCACTCTGCCGATTTGGCCGCCGAGTACGCTCCGGCGTCGGGCGTGCTGATCCACGAGAGTACCGAGAGGATGTTGAGGATTGTCCCGCCGCCGTTGGCGACAATTCGAGGAGCCAACGCCCGCACGACCGACAGCGTCCCAAAAAAGTGAGTGTCGAATTCCAGGTGAATATCGTCGAGTTGACCGGTCAACATGCTGCCCTGGGTAAAAATTCCGGCGTTATTGACGAGGAGAGTGATGTCGTCCATTTGCGCCGCGGCTCGTCGGACCGAATCGGCGCTGGTGATATCGAGCTCCACGACTCGCGCTCCGGGAATGTCCACGGCGTCCGGGTTGCGCGCGCCGGCGTAGACCGTGGCGCCACGCGCCAGCAATTCCACCGCGAGATCTCGACCGAGTCCCCGATTGGCCCCGGTAACGAGGGCGGTCGTTTCATTGATTTTCATATTGTCTCCTTTTGGATTGGTACTGCGTGCGAAGGTCGCCGTGAGTCTCGGTGCACGTCACGACGAACGAGCGTCGAGCGCGTCGCCGTGCCTCGCGGTCCGGGGAAGAAGGACGAGAGCCACGATGACGCAGGCGAACGAGATTGCTGCCGAGATCCACCACCCGCGGCGAAAATCGGTGAGTTCTTGGTGGCGCGATGCGGTGGGCGGGCCCACCACCGCGATCAGGAGAGCGACCCCGAGCGCGAAGCCGGTTTGACGAATCATGTTGATCACTGCGGAGCCCGTGGCGAAGGAACTCGACGGCAACGACGCCGAGGCGGTCGACATCATGGTCGGGAGCGTCAAACCAACCCCAACGCCCGTCAAGACCATCCCGCCCAACACGCCGTCGACGTAATTCGGTTGTAGACCGACGGCGATGGCCCACCAGGCGACGCCCGCCGCGAAGAGAAAACTGCCCGCCGCAATGACGAACCCAGGGCCAAAGCGCGCAATCAACCTTCCCGCGACGACGAAGGCCAGCAGGGGGACCATCAAGGGGCCGGGAGCGATGCCGAGACCCGACTTCAGTGCCGACCACTTCCAGACGTCTTGTTCCCACAGCGTGATCGACAAGAGCATGGCGGCGAAGGACACCGAGAAAAAGAGGCTGACGAAGGACGCCCCCACGAAGGAACGGGGCCGAAAGAGCGACGGATGGACGAGCGGGTGACGACTGATCAAGCAGTGAAGGACGAAAATTGCGAGCAGCACCACCGCCCCTGCCAACGTCAGCGCCACCAACACCGGACGCCACGAGTTCCATTCCACGAGACCGAAGGTGAGGGCGCCGACACCGCCAGTAATCAAGATCGCACCGAGGGCGTCGGGAAATTCGCCGCGGTGCCCCTCACTGCGCGGAAGGTAGATCCACCCGACGACGAAGGCCGCTACCCCCACGGGAACGTTGACGAGAAACACCCAGCGCCAGCTGATGACCACCAGCAGGCCACCGAGTACCGGTCCTAGGGCCGCCGAAATGCCCCCCACCGCCGTCCAGGCCCGGACGGCAGCACCGCGACGTTGCGGTTCGGTGCTCGCGAGAACTAGGCCCAACGAGGTGGGGGTGAGCAGCGCCGCTCCCGCCGCCTGGACCAGACGAAACGCGACGAGCATCGTCACACTGGTGGACGCCGCGCACGCGGCCGACGCCATGGTGAACACCGCCACGCCGATCAGAAAGGCGTAGTTCCGGGGGAATCTGTCCGCGAGGCGACCAAAGTAGACGAGCAGGGCGGCGTACACGATGGCGTAGCCGTTTAAGACCCACGACAACGTGGACAGACTCGAACCGGCGAATCCTCTTGCGATCTGCGGCAACGCGACGTTGACGATGAACAGATCCAGACTGGCTAGCACGACGCCGGCGCACACGATCACCAGCACGCCACGCGACCCCACAACTCGACGGGGCGTCCCGGTCACTCGCTGACTAAGTTTTAACATAGTCAGGTACTGTATGTGCTGGCTTTGCTCTTGTCAAGTCAGATATGCTGGAGCCGTGACGGACGCGACGCTACGGCTTCTCGGGGCCCTGAGCCCTCGGGGTAATTGGCAAGCCCGTGGCTGCACCATTGCCCAGGCCATGGACGTGGTCGGATCGCGTTCCGCAGTCCTGTTACTACGCGAGGCCTTCTACGGCACCAAGAGATTCGATGATTTCGCCGTGCGTGTCGGTATCAGTGAGGCGGTGGCGGCCGCTCGCCTACGCGAACTCGTGACGTTGGGATTGTTGGAGAAGCGTCCCTACAAGACTCCCGGACAACGAACGAGGATGGAGTACGAACTGACGGACACGGGAGCCGACTTCTTCCCGGTACTGGTGAGTCTCATGCAGTGGGGCGATAAGTGGCTCAGTCCGGCCGGAGTGGAGATGATTCACCACGGTTGTGGCCAACCGGTGCACGCTGAATTGAGTTGTGACGCGGGCCACCTCGTGCACGTGGGCGACCTCGATCTCGTAGAACGCTCGACACCGCCGTCGGCGTAGGTCTCGCCGTCGCAGTGTCGCCCATCCCTCGAACGCTCTCGCGAAGCGCAGACTCGACGAGTTCTCACGCGAAGTTCAGTACCCACGCGAACGGAACTTACGACGGCGCGACCCACCTGAACGTGTTGTAGGTCCGCCACTAGGTGCTCTGTGCGAGAATTGACCTTGTCAACGGCGTGAAGAGTGCACGAGCTCGGAGGATCCACACCTCCTTCGAGATGAGTGCACTCGTTTCGAAGTGAAGAGGAACGAAGATGCGGTGGAACGAACGCACGACATCAGACCCGAGTCATCCTGGCGTGACGATCATTGTCGCCGACCCTCTTCGACGACCGCATTGGCAGTACCACTTCGCCTACCTACGATTCGACGACCGAACGTCGTGACACTCGTGGACGCCCGCGATCATAAATCGAACTCTCGACGAGGATCCACTTACGACGACGCCACTGAGGGTCTCCGTGGTGACAGGCGAAATGAGGGCGGGCGTTGATCGACGTACCAGTGGACACCCCCGTCGCCATGCCTACGGAGGCGCGGACGGAGGCGCGGTTCTCCCAATCCTTCGTCAACGCCTTCTTTTGCCTCTACCTGGTCATCGGCCTGGGTCTGATCGCCTTGTCACCACCATTTCAGAGTGCCGACGCCTTCGCGCACTTCGATCGAGCATCTGGCATCGCCAGCGGACGGTTGGTCGCGATTACCCAACACCGCACGTCGGGCAGCTACCTCCCGGCCGGGGTGATCGACTTGGAGGACGTCTTCTCCACCATTCCGTTCGATCCGACGGCGCGCGCATCCGATAGTCAGTTTCACGCGGCGACACAATTGAACTGGAATTCCGAGAAGGTATTCGTCGCCTATACGACGGGCGGCAATATCCCCTTTCTCTACGCACCTCAGGTCGTCGGAATTGTGATTGGCAAACTCGTCAGTCCCCATGTCGTGGTGAGCTTTTACTTGGCAGAATTGGCCAACCTCTTGGCCTTCATCGCGTTGACGAGATGGGCGGTACTACGATTCCCTCGACGATTAGCGTTGCCACTGGGTATCTTTCTCCTCTTACCCATGACGATCTCCGTCGCGATCTCGGTGAACCCCGACTGCCTCTTGATCGGGCTCTCCATGGTCTTCGCGGCATCGGTCTACGGCGGTTACTGCGAGAGTCGCGAACTACACGCAGCCTCGGCGACGTCGTTGGCACCAGGTCGCCGGGCGGCTCGAACACATCGACGTATGGCCAACGCGTACTACATCGGCTTCGCCAGTCTCTTCTTCATGACCTTGGAAAAACCCCCTCTCATTGTGCTCGGCTTGCTCCTGCCCATGGCCGACCTATACACGAACCTCCGGCGATACGTCGTCAGGGTCATCGTGTTCGTGGCCAGTGCCGGCGTCCCCTACGCTGTGTGGTCGAGATTCTGGGCGCGCGGCGTCGGCGGGACGCCACCCCGCTATCCCTTGGCGCCCGGGCGACAACTACGGCTGGTGATGACCGATCCACTGAAGGACCTGGTGGTGATCTATCAGACGTTGTGGCGCGGCAGTTGGCTGTTTTGGCGGCAATTGGTGGCGGGCATTGGCTGGCTCGACGTCGGCTTTCCGACGTGGGTCTACGTCGCACTGACCATCGTCGTCGCCGCGAGCATTCTCAGTGTCGTCGATACGACACGCAGCGACGTCCGGCGACTCCTGTGGTCACTCCTCGTACTGTTCGCCACCGCGTGCGGTATAAGTTTCTCGCTGTACGTGGCCTACAGTCCCTACGCGGCGGGGGGCATCTACGGACTCCAGGGCAGGTACTACCTACCCCTGATGCCGATGCTCATCGTGATTCTCGGACTCCACCCGACCAGCCACCCGCGACTGCGCGTCGCCGCCGACACCGTGGGCGAATACGCCACGCTGGCGTTGATCAGCTTTCAGCTACTGGTGGCCACCGAATACGTGGTCGTGCTGCTTCAGCGGTACTGGTACAAGTCGTAACCAACCGGGTCGCCGACGTGTGAACCACCAGTGCAACCGACCCACGAGAGTCGACTCGTTAACTGGACTGGCGAAACTTCCGTAGGGCGAGGGGCACACAGATCGCGATGATCAAGCAGCACCAGCCCACCATGGCCACCACCGGGTGTTGTAGTTGCTACGTTCCTCTCGCCCCAGTGCCCTGAGTGACCCCGCGAATCGCCGCGACGAGCGCCGACGACGGATCCCACCCACCGATTCACGCGAGGAATCGTCTTCATCCCCGAGGTCGTCACGAAGGGCCCGGCGAGGAACGAGAGCGGGGACACGATGGCGAATCCAATGCCCAGCATCGCGTCAGAGCTCTTCACGATCATTCCCATCAAGACGCCAAACCAGGTGAGGGGGAACAGTCCGAGCAGAACGAGGAATAGGAATTCGATCAATCCCCAGGGACTCGTGTGCGGACGCCACCCGAGGGCGAGTCCCATACCCGCCGATGCGCTCATGACGAGCGGCCTCGAACCCTCAGGCCTCATCGTCGAGAGTACCGAGAGCGCGACCCTCCTCGACGTGGCTGAGACACTCCAAGTGATCGAGCACCTGAACCGAATCGGAATCGGAATCGCTCTGGACGACTTCGACACGCGATACTCGTCACTGTCGTATTTGACTTTGCTGCACCCCCAGGTCATCAAGATTGACCGGTCCTTCGTCAGTCCCTCGCACGAGAGCGTTCACAACGACACGCCGCAGTAGACAATCGTGTCCCTCGGGCAAAAACTCAATATGACGGTACTGGCCGAAGAGATCGAGACGAAGCAGCAACTGGGCCGCCGGCGTGAGTTCGAGTGTGATGTAGACCAAGGTTTTTTGTTCACGCCCGTCGTGCGGCGCTCGGAAGCCGACGCCCTCATCAGTGGTCGCCTCGCTCCGTAGCCCGGGCTGTTCGCGACGGCGTCCGCGCACGCGGACGCCGTCAGTTGGGTTGAATCTGCGACAAGATACGCGACAAGGTCGCGAGTTCGACTTCGGACAAATCACTCAACCCGACGGGGGGGCGGTCCAGAATCTCGTCGGCGCGTCGGGCGAGTTCCGCACCCGCGGCGGTATCCACGACCAACATCACCCGTCGGTCCGTCGGGTGCGCATGACGTTCGACGAGACCGGCGCGCTGCAAATCGTCAATCAGTGTCGTGAGGTTGGGAGGGTCCACGTTCAACAAAGCCGCCAATTCCCCCATAGGGCGGGGCTGATGCACGATCCGCCGGAGAACCCTGATCTTGTTGAAACCGAGACCGGTATTGTCACAAACCTCTCGACGTCGCTCGTTGTTGAGCACCAAATCGGACATCAGTTGCCAGACTTCGCCCGCGGCGTCAGCGTCCACTCGTGGCGCGGTCATCGCGTGTGACTTTCTAGATACTCCGGATTAATCGCCTCAGCGGTTCGTCGCGCGGTCGCTCGCGCCCACGACGTAGTGGCCGTGATCCCCAAAAGGAGAATCGCCAGTCCACATCCGGTGAGAACCCACCAGCCAGCGCGGGCCGCCACCGCGAAGTTGAGTTGCGTCCCGTGCGACAACGACGACGACACCAGTGCTCCGACCACGGCCACGCCCAAAGTCTGGCCGACCTGTCGCGACGTGGACGCAATACCCGCAGCCACCCCCGCTTGCGAACGAGGCATACCCGACACCGCGGCGTTAGTGATGGGCGCGTTCACGAGGCCAAATCCAACACCGAAGAAAACATACGACACGAACAGCCACGAGAACGGTGTGGTCGCGCTCAGACGCACCAGCATCACACAGGCGACACCTATCGAGGTGCCCGCGAGTATCAGGGGGGCCCGGCTGCCGCGCCGACTCACCATATGCCCGGAGATGGGTGACAGGACCATCGTCATCAGCGCCATGGGCAAGGTGTCGATCCCTGCTCGCAGTGCCGAGAGTCCTCGAACGTCTTGAAGGTAAAGCGTGTTGAGAAACAAGAATCCGCCCATCGACGCGAAGGCGGCCATCGCGATGAGGGTGGCGGAGGCGAAGGGTACCGAGCGAAAGAAGCGAACGTCGATGAGGGGCTCGTGCACGCGATTCTCCCAGACCAGCAGGGCCGCCAACGATCCGGCGGCGAGGGCCAACATCGTGACGATGAGTGGTGAGGACCACCCGCGGTTCGGTGCCTCGATAATGCCGTAGGTCAGCGACGCCAGTAAGAGCACCATCAGCACCTGCCCGGGAAGATCAACTTTTCGCGCCACCGGCGCTTTAGATTCCGGAATGTACCGCATCGCCAAGACAATGGCCGCCAGACCAATCGGAACGTTAATCCAGAAGATTGAACGCCAACCGATCGACGACACCAGCGATCCTCCGACTACCGGACCCAGCGCCATCGACACTCCGATGACCCCAGCCCAAATTCCGATTGCCTGAGCTCGTTCGCGCGCAATCGTGAAGGTATTAGTAATGATCGACATAGCGACCGGATTCAGCATTGATCCGCCCACCGCCTGCATCATGCGAAAGATGATCAACGACGTGAGGTTGGGCGCCACACTGCACAACAAAGAGCCGGCCGCGAAGGTGGCGAGTCCGATGACGAACGTGCGCCGGCGCCCCAATCGGTCGGCGGTGGAGCCCGACAACATCAGCAAACTCGCCAGTACCAGCGTGTACGCGTCCACTATCCACTGCAAGCCCGACAAGGGGGCGTGAAAATCCCGTCCGATTGACGGCAGGGCCACGTTGACGATGGTCACGTCCAGACCAACGATGAGCAGACTCATGGAGCAAATGAGGAGGATTCCGTAGCGCCGACGCCGACTGAGCTCCATACCAGTCGCGTTCGCCGCCGCGATTGATAATCTCACGATACTTATAAGTATATAACTATTGTACTCTTTCGAATCGTCGGCCGACCTGCGAGGTCGTGCGCCTCGGACAGTCCGCCTCGCACGGACGAGTGTCGCCGCAGAGCGCGGTATTTTGAAGTCATGACGATCCTGCCTGACACCAAGGACTGGACGTGGGTTCTTGAGCGACCGTGTGACCACTGTGGATTCGACGCATCACTACTGAACCGGGTCGCGTTCGCACCACGCGTTCGCGAGAGCGCCGAACGATGGCTGCCCGTTCTGGAACGTGACACGGCGGGGCGACGGACTCGTAACGACAAGTGGTCGGCCCTGGAATACGCCTGTCATGTCCGTGACGTCTTTCGCATTTTCGACCGACGGCTCGCCGCGATGCTGACCCACGACAATCCGCTCTTTGAGAACTGGGATCAAGACGCCGCGGCGATTGCCGACCAGTACGACCAGCAGGTTCCCACTGCGGTCGGTCTCGAGCTCGTGGCGACGGCCGCTACTTACGCCGACCGAGTGACCACTGTAAAGGCACCGCAGTGGGCTCGACCAGGTCGACGATCCAATGGCAGTGTCTTTACGGTGGAGACGCTCGTTCTGTACTGCCTGCACGATGTGATTCATCACTTGTGGGACGTCGGCGTCGCCCTCGACCCTCACACCTGAGATACGCGCCACGGGGCTTCAGCAACGCTAGTACTACTTGGGCCGAAAGTGGACGAAGACCCGGCCGAAGTTGTGCGAGTCCTTTTCGACGCGGTGGTAGAGGACCTTGATCTCCTTCTGGTCGAGAAAACGCAGTACGTGCTTCTTGAGTTGACCACTCCCCTTACCCGGAATAATCTCAACGAGCCGAACTCCCTTGTCGATCGCCTCGTCAATGATCTCTCGAAGGGCGCGGTCGATATCGTCCCCGCGGTTGTAGATCTCGTGCAGATCGAGTTTCAACTTCACAATGTGTGTCTACCCGCCCGCACCGTTGGGCGTGCCGATGACGGGCGCAGTGTGCGTGGAAACACCGACTCAATCGCGTGAATGCGCGAGACGGGTACGACGCCAACCGTGTTGGCCCTCACGTCGCCCACCCCTTAGCTTTCTCGAGAGCTCGAGTCCAGCGTCCGTAAAGGAAATCTCGGTGGTCCGCCGACATCGCTGGTTCGAAGCGCAGACCGTCGTGAGACGACGTAGGAAGTTCGTGACGAGTCGCCCAGACGCCAGCGCTCTGACCGGCGGCGTAGGCCGCCCCCAGCGCCGTCGCCTCCGTGGTCGCGTTGACCACGACGGGCACGCCCAGGATGTCCGCTTGGAACTGCATCAGCCACTGATTCTCCGACGCGCCGCCGTCGACGCTCAACTCTCGGAGTTGGTGCCCCGACTGCGCGTTCATGGCGTCGACCACGTCGCGGGTCTGGTACGCGATGCTCTCCAAGGCCGCTCGCACGAGGTGCGCCTGCGTCGTCCCGCGAGTGAGCCCCACGATCACGCCGCGAGCGTGTGAGTCCCACACCGGCGCACCGAGCCCCGTGAGGGCCGGCACGAACCAGATATCACCGTTGTCGTCGAGCTCGCGCGCCATCGATTCGCTCTGCGCGACGTTCTCGATGATGCTCAGACCATCGCGGAGCCATTGAATCGCGGCTCCCGTGACGAAAATCGATCCCTCGAGCGCGTACTGCGGCAACTGATCAACTCGCGTGCACGCCGCAGTCGCGATGAGAGATGCGGTCTCGACGAGCGCGACGTCGCCAGTGTGTTGAAGGACGAAGGATCCAGTACCGTACGTATTTTTCGTCTGACCTGGCGCGACGCAACCCTGTGCAAAGAGGGCCGCCTGCTGATCCCCGAGGAGGGCGTGAATCGGCACCGGGGTACCC
>Ga0207933_1002028_pt1 | contig 13831 bp, 13 predicted proteins | sample NGESurdeep092012_4_FD_184488 | JGI IMG/M metagenome (GOLD analysis project Ga0207933, IMG submission 184488) | Arctic peat soil microbial communities from Barrow, Alaska - NGEE Surface sample F53-3 deep-092012 (SPAdes) | ecosystem: Environmental > Terrestrial > Soil > Wetlands > Peat ... | reverse complement strand
CTTCGGCATGGAGATGTCGGCGACCAGCGTCCTGACCCGGGAACTCCTTGGCTGGGTGCCATCAGGCCCCACCCTCGTCGAGGACATCGACGCAGGTGAGTATTCGGCGCGGTGAACGCCGAGACCCTCTGACGGGTCCCTGGTGGCTGATCCCGGGTACCGAGGCGCGGGTACGCAGCACTCACCGCCGACGAGGAAAGGCTCATCATGCTTGGACCAGTTGAGGAGGGACGTCGGTGGGCTTCGGCCAGATCCAAGCGGCGGTAACGAACTTGGCTCGACCCGGGCAATACTTGCACTGGTCGATCTTCACCGTCTCACTCGCGAATCTACTAGTCGTGGGCGCGATGGTGGCGATTTTCGGGTTGGCTCTGCTCCTGCCCTTCCCCCACCGGCGCCGCCTGGCGGCGGAGGCGGCAGAGGCATCGTCGGCCTCACCCTCGCAGACGACCGCAGCCCCGGTGCTCAAGCCTGAGGCGGACTCGGACAGCGGGCGCATGTGGACGGGGCTAGTTCGCCGCACAGCGGTGGGGTTGCTCCCACCCGACAAGTTGCTGCCCGACCGCCAGCCCGCTTACGTCGCGTCCTGGGTCTATGTATTCGGCGTCGCCACCTTGGCCGCCCTCGGAGTGGCCATCGTCTCAGGGCTGGCGATCGCTCTGGGAGGCGTGGATTGGTGGCACACCACTCCTCTCGGACAGTTCTTCAACAGCCTACATATGTGGAGCGTGGAGCTGTTCATGGCCTTCATGGTCATTCACCTGTGGGGCAAGTTTTGGATGGCCGCTTGGCGTGGTCGACGTGCCCTAACGTGGATCACCGGCGTGGTCGCCTTTCTGGCGTCCGTGGTGGAGTGTTTCACCGGATACCTATCCCAGCAAAACTTCGATTCTCAGTGGATATCCACCAGCGGAAAGGACGCCATCAACGCCACCGGTCTAGGTTCCTTTTTCAATTTGATGAATTTCGGCCAAATGCTTCTGTGGCATGTGGTACTCCTGCCTATGGTGCTGGTGGCCATCGCCGGCGCCCACGTGCTGCTGGTGCGAGTGCGCGGCGTATCCCACCCACTGCCTACCCGGCGCCCCCGGGGGCGCCCCGAGCGCCGAGCTGCTGGCGACGCCGACAAGGCCGAGTGGCGGGGGCCAACTCGGCCCTACGACATCGTGAAGGAGGCGACCGCGGCTACGGTGATCGTTCTGCTTTTGACGCTGCTCTTGGCTGGCCTGCTGTCGTCACCTGACTTGCCCCCGGTAACCGTCGCAACCTGGGCCAAGGTTGCACCGGCAGACTTCTTGGGCACCGCGGCGAGTGAGTTGGCAGGCACGAGCGAGACCGCTACCTATGGACCGCCTTACAACCGAGTCACCGCCAGCGTGCAGAGCGTGGCCGGCGTTTCTTGGCAGATGCTCACCGGAGTCCGCGAGCCGATCTACCCGGCCCAAGCCTTTGTGCTCGCGCCGCTGTCCAAGGTCGCCCCGACCGACCCACACTTGGCAGGTGCACTGGACACCTACCGGAGCGCGAGCACGGCCCAGCAGCTCAGCTGGGCCGACGCCTACCTGAAGGCGGTCGATCACGTCACCTTCCCATCCGGATCCCCAGTAATTCCCCACGCCAACGACGGTCCGGTTCCTGTCCTGCTGGCGACGGAACTTACCTTGGCTCGTTCGGGTGCGCTGGATGCCGACCTTCTCGCCCAGCACGCGTTCTACGGCGCCGACTACACCAAGCCGCTCCTGTTCTTGGAGGACGGCAGCTACTTCGCATCTGTGGCCACCGCCCAGCATCTGACCGGCGCCCAATGGGGGGTGATGAACGAGACAGGCAGCTACCCCGGCCAACCCTGGCTCTGGCTTTACACGCTCTGGTACGAGTTGCCAGGGCTCCAGAGCTCATCGAGCATCGACTTGATCGCCATCTACCTAACCGGCCTGGCCACGCTGCTGTTGCTGGCGGTGCCTTTCTTACCGGGTCTCCGCGACATCCCCAGAATCATCCCCGTCCACCGCCTGGTGTGGCGACAGTGGAACCGGAGCCAAGGGGATAGACCAGAACCGACGGACTGAACGCTGCTCGCTGACGGGGCAGATTGACTCCCGGCCAGCCTCACCTCACGCGCTCTTTCAGACCGATCATTCGCTGCATCAGCAGTGCCGACGGCTTGTCGATCCAGATCGATCGAGTGCCGCAGCCAGGGTAATTGTTCTTGGGCGGAATTGCGCGGAGTGATCGCTGCCGACCTGCAGCAAGTCTCGCACCTCATCCTTGGTCAGGTTGAGATAAATGCCGTTGTCGACACCTGTCACCGCACTGATCGGAATGGCGACTCTCTTCTCGCCCCCCAGGTGGCCCGCGTCGATGAGAACATCTGTCACGTGGTGATCGATGCCGTCAATCACCAATCCTTGCAGCCGCCCAAGCTGATCCGATGAGACGCTGATACACCGCGATGGCGTCTTGACCTCGGAACGAACGCTCGCGGAACATCCGAACTGGGGGTCGATGAAGATGCCGTCCAATCGACCCTGATGCTCGATCAGCCGATCGCCCAGCAGGGGGCGGCCGCGGCCACCACGCTAGAGGAGGTCATAGAGCTATTGGGCCAACTCCTGGTGGGGTGACTGAGGTGACGCCCGCCGGCCAGATGTGCAGGATGGCGCGGTAAGTGCCTCGCATCGCTCGCTGTTCCAATGTGGAGCTGCGTCGAGCCGGTCCGGTTTGACTTGGTACGGCAGCGCACCGACACGGTGGCTGCCAACGAAGGAGCCTACCAGAGACGGTCGGTCGCGGCGACGCGCGTCCTATTCGCTTCTCCGCCGTAGCCGCTCATGGACGGTCCCATCTCCCAAAGGAGGGGACGGATGCTCGCCGGCGATGATGACCGTCGACTGCTGCGCCATGCCCTATCCGCGGAACGCATCACAGGACCTGCGCAACCACATTTATACGTGGCCGGTCCAGTCGCAGTGGATACGACCGGCGCTAGCGAAGATCGGCTGGGCGAGTTAGTCGACCTCTGCATCGACCTCACAGGGAGGCTGACCTCAACCCTGCCGAGGTCGGTGAGAGCCGGGCTGTCGGCGGGCCAGCTGAGTGCGCTCGCGTTACTCCAGCCGGGTGGGCTGACCATGGCAGCATTTGCTCGGAACCTGGGGCTCAGCCACGTGGCGGCGATGACGCTTGCCGACAGTCTGGTCGACGCTGGGGCGGCGGAACGTCATTACCGCCGCTCGGACTACTGGATCGTCTGGCTCGTGCCGACGAGCGCCGTGGCGGTGATGGCGCATGAGTATCAATCCGGCGAGCATGCACTGTTCGCAGCTCTGCTCAACTCATCACCTCCCTATCGCGGGTCTCCAGTCATCCGCGTGATAGAGGCGCTCTCCGACCTCATGACCGGATTCGACTCCGCTCCGCAGTCGCCTAGTGCGCCTGCGGGCAGCGTTGCATCCCAGACGATCGCATCAATGGTTTACACCAGCGACGCACAACCGATCCGATCTGGTATTCGTATCTGGATATTGACCTGGCTCTTGTGACCCTGCGCAGGAGTCCGCGCCGACGCAGATGCACACATCTAGAGCGAGAGATGATTCCGGGGGGCCGCCCGATGTGGCAGAACAGTTCAGACGGCTAGGCTCACCAAAAGAGTGGCGTTGAGGCTGGTGCATGTTGAGAGGGAAGTCTTTGCGAGATAACCGGAAGCGCTCATTTCACTCGGCAGTGATGGCCTAGGGCACAAGTGTCTGGTACATCAAACACTGCTCGCCGAAGAACGACCTCCGGCCAGTTCGAGCAACAATTTAGAGGCGGGGCTGTAGGCTCCGTTGGAGTAAGGAAGAAGACACTGGAGGTGGTCGCCATGACCGAGACGCCCCATACCGTGACTCTGGACCGAGCTAGTCGACGTGAGACCCCGTGAGAGCAGCCACCGAGTTCGACCGCGAACTGGCGGACGAGGACCGGGTCCTTCGGTTGCTCCCTGAGGACCGGATCGTCGACGTGGACGCGGCCAGGGTTGCGGTAACTGACCTCCTCCTGGCCTTCGGCTTCGATGTCGCCGACGAAGGGCTCCGGGAGACCCCTCGACGCGTCGTTGCGGCCCTGAAGGAGCTGGTTACTCCCCTCCCCTTTCAGATGACCACGTTCGCCAACGCTGACGGCTATGACGGCCTTGTGTTGGCCCGAGGAATCCCCTTCCACTCGCTTTGCCAGCACCACTTGCTTCCCTTCATCGGGATCGCTCACATCGGGTACCTACCCGCGGAGCGTATCGTGGGGCTCTCGAAGCTCGGCCGGACCGTCGACCACTTTGCTCGGAGCCTCCAGATGCAGGAGCGCCTGACGACCCAATTGGCCAACTGCCTGCAAGGCGCGCTGCGCCCGAAAGGAGTTGGCGTGGTCCTAGAGGCCGAGCACCTCTGCATGTCTCTCCGAGGGACTCGGAAACCGGCTAAGACGGTGACATCAGCCTTGCTCGGCACCATCCGCCACGACGCTCGCGCGCGCCACGAGTTTCTCGCGCTGACCGGCGCTCCGGGAACTGCCGAATGAAGAGCAAACCGATCCTTGTAGTCGGGCGCCGCGAGTCGTTCAGCGCCGCCCATCAGCTCTACGACCCGACGCTATCGGACGCGGAGAACCTGCGGCGGTTCGGCAAGTGCGCCCGCCTCCACGGACACAATTACGTGCTGGAAGTTGCCGTAGCGGGAATGATTGACCCGATGACCGGATACGTCATCGATCTCAAGCGGCTATCCGAGGTGGTCTGTCGAGAAATCATCGAGCACGTCGACCATCACAACCTCAACACGGACGTGCCATGGCTCGAAGGGCGACTCCCGACCGCCGAGAACCTAGCGCTCGTTTTCTGGGAGCGGCTTGAACCCCATCTCGAGGGTGGCTCACTCCGCCGGGTGAGGGTCTGGGAAACAGAAAAGAACTGGGCCGACTGCACGGGCGGCTATGCCGATGAGCGTTAGCGGCAGTCCAGTCGAGCTGAGCCGGCGTTACTCCAAGGCGGACCTCAGCATCCTGACCAGCGCTGAGCGGCTGCGTTTCCTAAGCGGCGACGACCCTGACCCGCGACTGGATGTGGAGCTGGCCTGGGAACTGTTATACCGACTCGAGCCTGGGCTCTACGAGCGCCTAGTTCGGGCGGAGCGGCTCCATCCTTCGATCCTCAATTGGTTACCTCAAAGGGTCGATCGGATCGTTGAGGTTGGTGCGGGCACCGGAAGGCTGACGGCCGAGCTGGTGGGGCGCTGCAAGGAGTTGGTCGCAGTCGAGCCCGCCGCGCCTTTGCGAAGGACTCTGAGAACCAAGCTGCGCGCCTCAGAGACAGGCTGTCACGTGGAGGTGGTCGAAGGCTTCTTCGATGCGTTGCCGGTACCTGATCTCTGGGCGCCACTTGTCGTCACCTGTTCGGCTCTCACCGAGACCTTCGCGCACGGGGGTGACGCTGGATTGGCCGAGATGGAGCGGGTCTGCCGCCCCGGCGGCCAAGTCGTTATCGTCTGGCCCAACCACCTTGAGTGGCTGCAAGCACGAGGCTATCGGCACCAGAAATTCGAGGGCTCGATGTCGATGCGTTTCGGAAGTGACGCCGAAGCCTTGGAGATGGTGGAGATTTTTTTTCCCGAGGCGACAGATGCGGTCCGACGGCACGGCCAGGCCTCCGTCCCGTACAGCCTGCTGGGGTTCAATCCACCACGGGATCTGGCCTATAAATTGATGGCGGCTTGAAGATCGCGCTGATCGCGCCGCTGGTCACTCCCATTCGTGAGCCGCAAACGGGAGGGTCCCAGTCGTTCCTGGTTGACCTGGCGACAGGGCTCTCCAGCCGGGGTCACGACGTTGACGTCTACGCCGCCACTGGATCATGGATCCCGGGTGTAAACGTCGTCGACCTCGGGATTGTTGCAACCGCACTGAGTGACACGCTTTATCGCCCTGGCCACGTGCGCGAATCAAGTACGGCAGCGGCCCACGAGGCATTTGCCCGCGCCTATGCGAGGATCCGACCGATCCCTTACGACGTGGTTCACAACCACGCTTTCGATGCTCCCGCTATCGAGTTGGCCAAAGTCCTGAAGGCCCCCGTGATTCACACCCTCCATCTGCCACCCGACAGCGGCGTAGTGACGGCGCTGGCGGTAGTGGATAAGGGTGGCTCCACCCCCGCGACATGCGTCGTTTCCGAAGCTCAGGCGAGGGAGTGGCGACGAGTCACCCGAATCGACACGGTGCTTTCGCCTTTTGTTCCCACGGCGCGTATCCCATGGACTGACCGGTCAGGGGAAGGGGCCGTCTACGCCGGCCGGCTAAGTCCGGACAAGGGCGTGGCCGAGGCCATCGCCATCGCCCGAGCAGCCGGCTTGCACATCGACGTCTACGGCGATCCCTACGACCTCGACTACACGAGTTGCCGAATCGTACCGGAAGTGCCTCGTGGCGGCGTTTCCCTGCACCCTGGTGTCCCCAGGGCAACACTCTGGAAGCGAATGGCGGGAGCGGCAGTGGTCCTATGTCCTGCAATGTGGGATGAGCCGTTCGGCATGGTCGCCGCGGAGGCCCAAGCATGCGGAACGCCGGTCGTGGCGTTCCGCCGCGGCGGGCTCGTGGAGATCATCAGGGACGGCGTTACTGGCGCCCTGTTGCCAGCCGGTGACATCGGTGCGGCCGCCGCCGCGGTCCGAAGTATCGGATCGATCTCGCGCCGCACCTGCCGACGCCACGCGGAAGTCAACCTCGATCTCGAGGTGAGCATCACCCGCCATGAGATGTTCTACCAGCACGTGAGCTCGGTCCAAGGAGCCGTCAGCCGTGGCTGAAGGCAGTCATTGGCTCAACGACAAGGTGGCAGTCGTCACCGGCGCCAGTCGCGGCATTGGGCACGCGACCGCTGTGGGCTGCGCCGCGGCGGGGGCACACGTGGTTCTGGCGGCACGGAGCGGGGAGGCGCTGGACGACTTGGCTGGGCGGATTCGGGCGGCCGGTGGCGAGGCGACAGCGGTGCCGACGGACGTCAGCCGGAGCAGAGACGTGGAGCGTCTTTTCGAGACCGCCGAGCAGATCGGCCCGATCGCAGCTCTCGTCTGTGCCGCTGGGACCCTCACCCGCGCCACGCTGGAGAAGACGACCTCTCAGGTCTGGGATGAGACCCTTGGAACTAATCTGACCGGCTGCTTCCTCTGCTGTCGCGCGGCCTTCACCTCGATGCGCCGTCGCGGCGAGGGTCGCATCGTGAATATCGCATCGCTGTCGGGTTTCTACGGCACCGAGAAGTTTCCTGGGCTCAGCGCCTACAACGTCTCCAAGTACGGCGTGGCGGGACTGACCGAGGCCATCGCGGTAGAGGGCCGCGGACACGGCATCACCGCCATTTGCGTCAGCCCGGGTGCCGTCGACACTGAAATGCTTCATCGAGCGCACCCACGACTTCGCGCCGGACTTGGCCCCCACGACGTCGCCAGTTTGATCGTCGCTCTTCTCGACAATGCGATGACTCCAGCGAGCGGAGCCAACATCCCTCTCTTTTCCAATGCCTAGCCCCCTCCACATCCTGCGCCATGTATGACTAAGCCATGGACGTCCACTGCGGTTGGAGCAGATTGGTCAGGCGAAACAGGTCAAGCTCGGTCCCCGACACTCCCTCCAGGCTGACTGTCGGCAGAGGCAAGTAGGGACTGAAGATCGACTCGTTCGTCGGAGAGAGCTGCCGGGGCTGGCTGCGCCCGACCTTGGACCAACTGCATACAAGCATATAGCTCACTTTTCTCATCGAGCTCCGGGTCCCCGCCTCGATTCAGCCCGACCGCGGCTCGGATTATTCCCCGACTCAGGTAGAAGCCAAGAAATCTCCGGCTCTCGAGGTTACCTCGGATCACGAACTCGTCCCACTTCCTCGCGAAGCCCACGTACTCAAGCTTGTGCTCGAATTGATCCGACCAGAAAGTGTGGATGGCTGCGTAGGGCCGAGCATCACCGAGCATGGAGCGAGCGGCCGCTCGGCCCTGCTTCTCAGCGTTGTTGTAGTGCTCGACGCGAAGTCGTCCGAACAGTGGATGCAGATGATTGGCGACGTCGCCTGCGGCGTACACGTTCGGCACATTGGTTCGGCATCGCTCGTCGACCAAGATGCCGTTGGCCAGATTCAGCGGCGTGCCCTTAAGCGCGTCGAGGCGGGGCTCCACACCCACGCCCACAACGGCGAGGTCGCAGTCGAGGCGGGCACCACCGGCGGTGACGACGCGCTCGAGCTTGTGGGAGCCTTCGAACGCGACGACCTGACTGTCGGTCAGGAGATTTACCCCGTGGGAACGGTGGATGTCGCCGAGAGCAGCCCCTACCTCGTCTCCCAGCACGGCGGCCAGAGGGGTCCGGCCGGAGAGAACCGTCGTGACCCGGAGCCCAATTTGACACAGCGACGCCGCCACCTCGGAGCCGATGAATCCCATGCCCACTACCACGGCCCGGCGTCCTGCCAGCGCCTCACTCCGGATCGCGTCACAGTCGGCAATGGTCCGGAGATAGTGGACGCCGGGAAGGTTGGCCCCCGGCACCTGTAACCGGCGGCTCCGGGCGCCGGTGCAGAGCAAGAGCTTGTCAAAGCTGACCGCCTTACCTCCCGCGAGCAGCACCTGCCTGACGTTCGTATCGATCGCAACCACGTTTGCTCCGGTGCGAAGCTCGACTCCGTTTTGCTCAAACCACTCCCCCGGCTTCACGTACCAGCCGGTCAAGGGTTCCTCTCCTCTCAGATAGGTCTTTGACAAGGGGGGTCGACCAAACGGGACTCCCGGCTCTTGGCCGATCAGCACAATCGGACCTCGAAATCCTCCCTCGCGCAGCGCTACCGTGGCTGATCCGCCGGCCAGCCCGGCTCCGACCACCACCACCCTCCCGTCCTCCAGCGACTCAGTCACGGAGCACCTTCTGCACCTCAAGGACGGCGTGGACCAATCCGGCCTGGCTCAGAGCCAGTGGATAATTGCCCAGGTAGGAACCGGTTTTAGGATCCACTTCCTCAGGTAGCAAGAGAAGCTCATTAGCCAGGGCGAGGAGATCTTCCAAAAGGCGGATCCCCTCTTCGTTCCGGCCGAGTCGGAGCAACGCCTCCAACAGCCAGAATGAGCAAGGCAAGAAAGCTCCTTCGGTTCCGGGCAGGCCGTCGCGCCCAGGTGGGTAACGGTAGAGCAGCGGCCCCCCAGCGCCCAGCCGTCGCCAGATCGCATCGACCGTTCCCGCCAATCGGCCCGACCCGGCGGGGTCGAATCCCGTCAGCGGCAGGAGGAGCAACGCGCTGTCCATCTCCTCGGATCCGTAGGCTCGCACGTAGCTGCCCAGCTCTTCGTTGAAACCGTGTTGGCGAACATCTGCGGCGAGCACGTCGCGCTCCCTTTCCCAGACGACGACGCGGCGCCGGCTGAGTCGGAGCAGAGAGCCGAGCCGGACGGCCCGGTCCAGTGCGATCCAGGCCCATATCTTGGAGTGGACATATTGGGCCGGCTGATCGCGCACCTCCCACAGGCCCGCATCCGGCCGGCGCCAATTGGCTGCCACGAAGTCTGCATAGTCGGACACGGCACGGCGGCCCGCCCGATTCATGACCTCGCCTGCCGCGACCAGATTCCAGAGAGCATCGATCACCCATCCATAGACGTCGAGCTGGTGCTGCTTCTCGGCCAGGTTACCGATCCGCACCGGCAGGCTCCCTCGGTAGCCGGAAACCCCGCTGACCTTCCGCTCTGGCCCCGACCGCTCCCCGTCGAGACTGTATAGAACCCGGATTGGCTCCTCATCCCGGGCGGCGCACTTGACCAGCCAATCGACGAACCCACACGCTTCCTCCGACTTTCCCACGGCCAGAAAGGCCGCCACACCGACGCTAGCGTCGCGCGGCCAGGAGTATCGGTAGTCCCAGTTGCGCACCCCACCGATCTCCTCGGGCAGCGAGGTCGTCGGCGCCGCAACCGGGGCGCCGGAGGGGGTGTGTGTCAGAAGCCGGAGGTTGATCAGGCTCCTGACCAGCACCTCCCGATACGGCTCGCCGGACCTGATCCCGTCACTCCACCTCCGCCACCACCGCTCCGTGCCCTCGAGCGCCTCAAGGACCTGGCTGGGGTGGATCTCCGACTGCGGAGCGGCCAGAACGGTGTCGATCGCATGGCCCGACTGCAGTTCGGTTTTCGTCGCGACACCCGGAACCAGGTGCAGGTCGGGCTCGACCGCCAGCTTGAAGGGCGGGGGCTCAGTGCGGCCTGGCACTCCGGGCCGAGGCTCATAGAGAACCCGCACTGAAACGTATCCAGCTGTGCACTCCAGCCTTCGGATCAGGATGCTGGACCGCGAGTCCATCGGCATCGCTTCGATCAGCCGCGCCTCCCCAGAATCGGTGAGCCAGATGGTCTCCAGACCGTCGAGTGTTCCCGGTAGCGCCGAGCGGTCTGCCGCACCCGATCCACGCTAATCTCGAAGCTGCCTCCGTGACGCCGGTCGATCAGACGTCCGAAGACTGGCTCGGAGTCGAAGCGAGGCCAGCACATCCAGTCAATCGACCCGGATCGAGATGTCAGCGCGGCCGTCCGCGTGTCGCCTAAGAGCCCGTAGTCTCGAAGCGGAACCTGGTCCCCCGCCCCTTCCGGAAGCTGCGACCCTTGTCTCTGGGGCCCGGGTCTCACGTCGTTGGCCTAGGTCGGTTCAGAGCCGCACCTCCATTTCCACCTCTCCACGACGATCGAGCACCACCGTCCGGGTCGCGCCATCCACAGCCTCGAAGCAGAGAGCGGCGCCTGCCGCGCCCAATTGCAGGTGGCGGAGAGTCACACCGGAAACCAGACGGGAAGTCTCGGGTCAGACACCCTGAGCTCCCGCCGGGTAGCGCGTTCAGCATATAAGGCAACGCCCCTGCAGCCCATGCTGCGCCGATAGCTCCACGGTTGTCGCTGTCCCGCGGACGTACGCCATGTTGGGTAATGCTGCCCACCTTAACTCATTCCTCGCCAGGTTTCCGTCGCTGGGGCCGCTCGCCCGGAATCCGGCCGACTCCCCACACCGGGCGAGTCGTTCTGGATCAGCGTCGGCGAGTGGCGGGCCGCCACTCTAAAGAGCGACGATGGAAATCACGAGCAGTTCGGTGGTCGTAGAGGCAGGTTGTTGGCGTAGTTCTGAGGCACTGTTCGGCAATCGAGGGCCACGGACAGAGCCAACCCTGAAGGCGAGCTCATCACTCTGGCCGGTGGGTTGGCGAATCGTTCCCAAACACCTGGCCTGATGCCTCCAAGCCAGCGAGCAGTAGGTGAAAATACACTAGGCCGCCGTAAGGGCGCCAAGACTGAGACAGCTGCTGGATCCGGTCGTAGTTCGGCCGAGTGGTCAGCCCAAACCTCCGCTGCAGCGAGTTACTCGCACCGACGTCGTCGCCGGGAAGCACATGGTGTCGGCCAAGCCCACGCAAAAGAACGTACTCGGCACTCCAGCGGCCAATGCCTGGCAGTGCGGTCAGCTGCCCCCGGGCATCATCATCACCCGCTTGGGCCAGGGCTGCCAGGTCGAACCTGTTCTCGACGATCGCTCGCGCAGCAGCGATGAGAGCACCAGCCTTCGCCTGGCTCAACCCAAATTCACGCAGCTCGCTCACGTCTGCGGTAGCAACTCGCGCCGCCGTCGGGGCACCGTAAGCAGCCCCGCCTGGGTCCTCCCAAACTGTAGACCCATAGCGCTTGGAGAGACGGTTAAGAAGGTGGACGCCGACCATCAGGCTGAGCTGCTGGCAGACGATGGCATTCACAATCGCCTCGAAGACGGTGGCGAAACGCGGCGGCCGCATGCCCCTGAACCGAAGTGCGAGCTCACGCAGCTGCACGTCAAGTTCCGCCATCCGATAGAAGCCTGCCAAGTCTGTGTTGAGCCCAAGGGTCAGCTCAAGAATTTGCCGACACGCGGCCAGCACGGGGTCACTGAGTGCTGTCGCACCGCTTTGTAACTCGACTGCGAGCGTGGGTGCATCGATATTCCCGATCTGGCGCACCGCAACTTCGACCGCTCCATCACGGACATCGAGAACCCGGCGGTACCACGTGCCGTCGAATCGGTCCACGGCGTTATGTGCCCGACGCCGCATGGCCCAGACAGTGAGGTCCAGTCGGAAGGGCGCCTTTGGCTGTAGCTCTAGGTAGCCGACGCCGTTACTAGTCATCATGCTCGATGGCCCGACCCCGCCGGTTCACGGCTGAAGGTTGACAGCGGCTGGGAGGAGCATGATTCGAGCGTGTTCGACCACTCTCCCGAGCCCGATCGAACCGGTGGGAGCGTAGGCCCGAGGATCTCGTACTGCTGTCATCGGTCGAACTCCAGCCAGGCTAGGCCCCGATCAGCCCCGTGGATTCGGCTAAGGTGAAGACATCCAGGCTCGGATCCCATCGGCATGCTACCAAAAGAACTCCGTAGGGAGCGCTGAGGTCCACGATCTCTGCGTCCTCACAGACGGAGATCCCCAGTCGGAATCCGACGGAGGAGTCAGCAGGCAAGGATGTGGTCCTCCGTTAAGGTCGCAGCTCCGGTCAACTTGACGTCAAGCGATCGTGACCGATGGATCTAAGAACACGTCTTGGACGGCGTGGAGCAATTCCACACCTTCGGCCATGGGGCGCTCGAAGGACTTGCGGCCGACGATGAGTCCGACCCCGCCGGCACGCTTGTTGATGACGGCGCTCCGCACCGCGTGGACAAGGTCGTCTGCTCCCGTGGAGGCGCCGCCGGAGTTGATAAGCCCGACACGCCCCATGTAGCAGTTGGCGACCTGCCAACGGGTGAGATCGATGGGGTGGTCGGTGGTCAGCTCGTCGTAAACCAGAGGGTCGGTCTTGCCGAAGCCCAGCGCCCGGAAGCCGTCATTGGTCTCCGGCTGCTTCTGCTTGATGATATCGGCTTCAATCGTGACCCCCAGGTGGTTGGCCTGCCCCGTCAAATCGGCCGCTACCTCGTAGTCGACCCCGTCCTTGTGGAAGGCAGGGTTGCGGAGGTAGCACCACAAGACCGTGAACAGGCCCAGGCGGTGCGCCTCGGCGAAGGCAGCGCTCACTTCGACCAGCTCTCGATCAGCGCCCTCCGATCCGAAGTAGATGGTGGCTCCCACACCTACTGCCCCGAGGTCGAACGCCTGAGCCACCGATGCGAACCGGACCTGCTCGTAATGGTTGGGGTAGGTGAGGAGCTCGTTGTGGTTGAACTTCATGATGAACGGGATCCGATGGGCGTAGCGCCGGGCCACCATGCCGAGCACTCCCAAGGTGGTGGCGATGGCGCTGCAGCCACCCTCCACGGCCAGCTGGCACAAATTGGCCGGGTCGAAGTAGGCCGGATTCCGAGCAAAGCTGGCCCCAGCCGAGTGCTCAATCCCCTGATCGACGGGCAGGATGGACAGGTAGCCGGTACCACTGAGCCGCCCATGATCACGGACCTGGGCCAGGTTGCGGAGTACGGGAACCGGGCGGTCGCTCGGGACGACCACCCGATCAATGTAGTCGGGGCCGGGTAGGCTGAGCGCCTCTTTGGCAATGCCTTTGCAGGTGTGGCCCAGGAGGTATTCCGCTTCCTTGCCCAGTTGCTGCTGGATGTCCATTTCGTGCTCCTTACCTCTCGTTGCACCTCGGCCGTCCCGTTCGGACCGCGGCGCCGGTCTCGGCGGCCCAACCGTGGCCCCCCCCGAGGCGCTTTCTGCCAGGCTGACCCCCTCCCCCGACCATCCGTCGCAGCGCTTGCCGGTGCGCCATGTGAGCGTAGCGAGTAGGCTCCCGCAGGTGCTAAGGCAGTTGGATTGAGGCCA
>Ga0207933_1002026_pt1 | contig 13834 bp, 12 predicted proteins | sample NGESurdeep092012_4_FD_184488 | JGI IMG/M metagenome (GOLD analysis project Ga0207933, IMG submission 184488) | Arctic peat soil microbial communities from Barrow, Alaska - NGEE Surface sample F53-3 deep-092012 (SPAdes) | ecosystem: Environmental > Terrestrial > Soil > Wetlands > Peat ... | reverse complement strand
CAGAAGGGCGGTGCGGCGCGCGACAAATGCGAGCGCAGTCCAGTAAGTCAGCAACACGGCACCGATGGCGCCAAAGAGCGACGGCAGACGGTAGAGCCAGATGGTGGTCCGGGCATGCGGAATGCCAACCGCGCCGCCCGCTTTCACGGCCATCGCTTGCAGCCAATAGATGCCGGCCGGCTTTTTGTAACGGACCTCATCCTGGAAATGGATGTCTACATATTGACCGGTTTCCAGCATTTGCTTGGTGGCTTGCGCAAAGCGGGCCTCGTCGCGATCAACCGGCGGAATCTGGAAAAAACCCGGTAGAAAAGCGATCATGGAAAGGATGATCAGCATCAAACTCGCGCGCCTATCGCTGGCGCCAGCATAGTCCAGCACCGCAGTCAGACCGCGTGCCGGGGTAACCGATTGCGACGCGTCATTGGTGGCCGTGCTCATCGGGTGACTTTTTCTGCTGATTCCGCTTATTTGCCGGGACCATAAGCTCTGACCCCTGCTCTGTCATTCAACGCTGTAAACAGGGTTATTGCAGGCGGATGCTCACGCTGTCGCTGGCGCCGCGAGCGTCCATAACGGTGAGCCGCGCAAAGCCGGGCCCGTCTGGCGTGAAAAACGCCGCACGCCGGCTGCCCTGGAGATTAAGCGGCACGCCATTGACTATGACGGTGAGTGGCGCAGCCCCACCAGTGATTTTGAGCGCGACCGGCTCCGCCGGGCCGTCCTTGGGTAACTCGATGCGCGCGCCATCGGGCGGGAACATGATGCGCGGCGGCTCGGACGCTGCGCTCATGCCGCCCTGGGGACTGAAACGTTGAAGCGGCGGCGGCAGTCTGTTGTTGGTGGCAAAGACCACGCCCTTGGGCGCGTGCGCCAGCATCGCGGGCGGGTTGCCGCTGCGCGCGAAGGCATCGAATAAGATCGGCGCCGCCGAGCCACGGCCATAGAGACCCGGAACGGGTGCGCCATCCGGCCGTCCGACCCACACTCCAATTGTCATGCGGCCATCGTATCCGACGGCCCAGGCGTCGCGATAACCGTAGGAGGTGCCGGTCTTGAAAGCGATGCGTCCGGGCATCGCATTATCCGGTGGCGGCGCACCGATCAGGATATTGCCGACGTACCAGGCCGCGACCGGATCGAGCAGCCGCCGCGCGACCGCTTTCGGCACGCCCTCGCGCTCGGTGAGCGGCACGGCGAAGCCCTCACGCGCCAAACCGGTATAGAGCATCACCAGATCAGAAAGCTTGATACCCACTCCGCCGAGACCCATGGCGAGACCGGGCGCTTCGCCCTCGGGCAACACCAGCGAGGCGCCGGTTTGCGTGAGCCGCGCGCTCAGGCGATTGACGCCGACGCGGCCAAGCACGGCGATAGCCGGAACATTGAGTGACATTTGTAATGCACGCCGCACCGTCACGGTGCCCTGGAAGGTCAGATCGAAATTTTCCGGCGTATAGCTGCCGTAACGCGCCGGCTTATCGTCGATCAGCGTTTCCGGATGCAGCAGGCCGTCCTCGAACGCGAGCCCATAGATAAACGGTTTTAAGGTCGAGCCGGGCGAGCGCAGCGCTTGCGTCATGTCCACTTGGCCGGCGCGCCGCGCATCGAAATAATCGGCGGAGCCGACGCGCGCCCGCACTTCGCCGGTTTCATTGTCGACCGCCATAATGGCGACCGAAACTTGCGGCCCAAGCACGCGTGCTCTTTCGAGCGCCAGGTCCTGCAAGGTCTTCTGCAGACCGGCATTAATCGTTAGGCGGTGAATGCTGCGGTCCGGCTCGGCGCCGATCACTTGATCGGCGGAATGCGGCGCCAGCACCGGCAACGGCTTGCGTTCATGTGGGACGTCTTGTGCCTTGGCGCGCGCGATCTCGTCGCGCGGCACCGCACCCGCCGCCGCTGCCCGATCGAGCACGCGGTCGCGGGCGGCGCGTGCAACACCGGGAAAGCGGTCGGGGCGTCGGAGTTCCGGAGATTGCGGAAGGGCCACGAGAAGAGCAGCTTCCGATAAAGATAACTTGCGCGGCTCCTTGCCGAAGTAACTGAGCGATGCCGCGCGGATGCCTTCGAGATTACCGCCATAGGGCGCAAGCGTAAGATAAAGCGAAAGAATCTGGTCCTTGCTGAGCGCGTGTTCGATTTCGACAGCGCGGGTAATCTGGCGCAATTTAGCAACGAAACTGCGTTGTTCGCGCGGTTCCAACAGGCGCGCGACCTGCATTGTCAAAGTGGATCCGCCCGAGACGATATGTCTTTGCTCTATCAACTGAAAGGCAGCCCTGCCAAGCGCGAGCAGATCGACGCCGTCATGCTCGTAGAAGCGCTTATCCTCGTAGGCGAACAGCAGTTTGAGGAACCGAGGATCGACATCCTCGACCCTCGCCGGCAGCCGCCAGCGCCCCTCAGTGGTGGCATAGGCGCGCAATAGTTTGCCCTCGCGGTCGAGCACGACATGCGATGTTTCCAGATTCTTGCCGAGCGGCGGCCGGCCGAGCGAATAGACCCAGGCACTGCCGGCGAGCGCGACCAGCACGGCCGCGCCGGCAAAACTTGCCAGGATGAATTGCCAGCGTTTCATTATTTGGCCGCCGTGATGTCGATGGCGCCGGTCGCGGTGCGCCCGAAACGATCGGGCCGGTACATGTCCTCAACGAAAGCCTGCGGCAACACGTAATGGCCGGGCGACACCGCGCGCACCACATAAGCCACCGTGAACACCGGCGGCGAATCCGCTTTGCGGTCGAAGGCCGCGGTAAAGCGGTCGTCGCGGAATTCGCTGTTCACCGGTTCGGCCGCATCGGTGATCCAGCCGAGCGTGCCAGTATCGCCCGACGACACGAGCTTTGGATTGTCGATCTCGAACCCAGCCGGCAGATAGTCGGCGACGATGACGCGGCCGAACTGCGGCTTCGGCTCGGTCATTTTGAGCACCACAACGAAGCGCTGGTTTTGCTTCGCATTGGTGGCATCGGCCGGCTCGCCATCGAGCGTGAAATAATTGCGCTCGATCTTGAAGCCGCCCTCAGCCGCCGGTTCCGGCGTCAGCGGCGAGCCGCTCACCGAAACGACCGCCTGCACGGTGCCGGTGCCTTTGTTGCTGACCGCCAGCGACTGATCGAACTCATCGGCGCGCAGGCTGCGGTAGAATGCGCCCTGCCGGGTCTCGTTATTGATCGAGAGTGAGATGGCGTTGAGCTGCTTTGCCAACGCGCGGGCGGCGAGCACCAGCCACGCTTCCTCCTGCGTCGAGGTCTGGTTCGACAGCGCGCGGGCAGCGTCGATGCGCAGCACCGCGTCGTCGATTGTTTTCTGCGGCGCCCGTCCTTCGGAGGCAAGCGTCACCACCGCAGCGGAATCGCGCAACGCCGAGCCGAAATCGTCGCGCTCGATTTCGAGCTTGGGCTTGACCGCCAGATCGTTGAGCGCGGCGAGATAAACGCGGTCGGCACGCGCCTTGTCGCCCAGCATCGAGAGCGCTGCGGCCACCTGCGCCTTGGCGATCGGCGTGGTCAGTTCGTCGAGCTTGGTGTCGGCGATGTAGCGCAAGTCGCCAATCGGGGCGACGCCATTGCGCGCCAGCACATAAAGCGCATAAGCGAGATCGCGGCCGCCGTTCTTGCTTACATCGCTGGTGCTCGCCACCGTGTTGCGCAAGCGGTCGAGCGCCAGCGTGAACGCCGCCTGCGGCACCTCGAATTTACGCTCGCGGGCGCGGGTGAGGAAATCAGTGACGTACGCGTCGAGCCAGGGATCGTTGCCGCCGACCGTCCACAGGCCGAACGAACCATTGGAGTCTTGACGCGCAAGAAGCCGCTGAATGGCGTCCTTGATGCGCACGTCGATATCGCCGTCGAGCGTAAGCTTGGCCTGCGCCGACAGTTCGTTGATGTAGAGCATCGCCACCGCGCGGCTGGTGATCTGCTCGGAGCAGCCGAACGGATAGCGGTCGAGTTCGCCCAGCAGCGTGGCGATATCGAGCGAGGTCGAAATCGCCACCGACAGGCCGACGCGCCCGGTTCCCGGCACGAAGTCAGCAAACATGTCCTTTGACAGCGTCAGCGTTTCGCCGGTGGCTAGCGCCCGCACGCTGCGGCGGGTGAGGATCTGGTTGGCAGGGCGCACGTCGAGCGCAAAAGCACGCTCAATCGTAAAGCCATTCGGCCCACTCACGTTCACTTTGACAGTGCTCGTTCCGGAACCCGATGCCGACACCGGCACCGCGACATGATCGCGCTGCTTGGCGGCGAGCTTGAGCGCGAACGGCTTATCGCCGTCGGGCTTCACGCCACCGTCGCTGCTCACATTGATGGCATAATCTCCGGCGGCGCCTTCGACATTGTCGAGCTCTAACTGCACCGCGCCACGATCACCGGTGCGCAAGAATCGAGGGAGCGTCGCAGTCAGCACCACCGGATCGCGCACGATCACGCCGCCAGTGGCTTTGCCAACTTTGTCCTTGCTCCAGGCCACCGCCATCACGCGTACGGTCCCGGCGAAGGCCGGAATATCGAACACGACCTGCGCGCTGCCGTCGGCGGCAACGCGCACGATGCCGGAATAAAGCGCGAGCGGCGCCTGGGTCGGCGGCGAGCCGGTCAACTCCGCGCCGGCGTCGCCGCCGTTGCGGATCGCGCCGCGCACGCCCTGCATGCCGTCGATCAGTTGCCCGTAGATATCGCGGATTTCGGCGGTGAGCTGACGCTGCCCGAGATAATAATCGTCCGGCGCAGGTGGCTTGTAATTGGTGAGATTGAGAATGCCGACATCGACGGCGGCGACCACGACATGCGCCTCCTCACCGGCCACGAGGCCCAAAAGCTTGATCGGCACACTGAGCGGAGAATTCGAGCGCAGCGTTGCCGGCAATTTCATGTCGAGCGCGAGCGAATGCGCGGTGCGGTCGATCGAGAACCATTGCACGCCGATGGCGCGGCCGGGCATGCGTTGAGCCGGCGCGTCAAGCGGACGGCGCAACGTCGCGACCATATAGGCGCCGGTGCCCCAATCGCGGCCGACCACGAGCGGCACACGCACGCTGCCCGCTTTCACGTCCTGCGAGGTGCTCGATACCAGCCGATCGGTGAACACATTGAGCGTGAGGCGGCCGGCGGTGCGCGCGGTTACCGACACGTTCATGGTATCACCGGATTTGTAAGCCGGCTTTTCGAGCGCGACTTCCAAAAGATCAGGTGTTTCGGCATTGGCCTCGGCATAGAATCCCGCATCGAAAGTGAGCGAGGTGATAGCGCCGTTCGGATCTGGTGAAGACACTTCGAGGCGATAGCGGCCCCATTTCACCGGCATCGAAATGCGCGCCGGTTTATCGGCGGCAACATTCGCTGTGCCGTTGGTGACGCGCTCGGTGCGCTTGACCGGCTCGAATTCCCACTGGCCGTTCTGGCGATACCACTGATAGCTGGTCTCGACGCGCAGCAACTCGTATTTCAAGCCGCCTTGCGCCAGCGTTTTGCCGTCAGGCGCTGCCACTACCACGTCGAAATCGGCATTGGCGCCATCGGCGAGAGAACGGCCGGAAAATGCCGGCTTGACGCCGATCATGGCGGCATCGGACTCAACCGGCAGCGTGATCTTGCGCTCGACGGCGCGGCCGCCGGATTCCGCCATGCTCACATTGATCGTCGCCTCTAACGGACGCGAGGTCGCAGGGATTTTGTCGAGCTTGACGGGGAACGTCGCCTTGCCGGCGGCGTCGGTCGCCGGCATTTCTTCGATGTCCTGACGCACCGCCGTGACGTCGTCATCCGCCAAACCAAAAGAATAGCCGGCAAAGCCCGGCCGCTCCTTGGCGGCTGCGATCGACACCGAGCCCGATAGATCGAGATTGGAAGCCGGCGCGCCGTAAAGGAAATGTCCGTCGACGCTCAATTGCGCCGGCGCATTGCGCGGCATGATCTTGGCCACAGAGGTCAGATCGAATTCGATGCGGTCGGCGACATAATCCTCCACCAGGAACGTCGCCTGGCCGACCGGCGGGCGCTTGGGATCGGTATAGGCCGTCACACGCCAGGTGCCGGTTGAAGCCGACGAAACAATGGGTACATTCCAGTCATGGCCGCCAAGGCCCTGATCGGGCGCCAGCACGCGGCGATATTCGACGCCGTCAGGCCGCTCCATTACCAGCGTGAGGGGTGCCGCCGCCGCGACGCCGCGCGCATCGCGCAACAGCGACGTCACGTGCACGGTTTCGCCGCTGCGGTAGACGCCGCGCTCGGTATAGACAAAGGCATCGAGGCCGACCGGCACTTGCCGTCCGGCAACGCCGCGGTCGGACAGATCGAAGGCCGCCGATTTCAGGCTGAGGAAGGCGTAGTCGGATTTATCCGTTGCAACGATGGCGGCCGGCGCCTGACCGCCCTCGCCGCGCGTATAGCCCGCCTCAAAATGAACGAAGCCGTTTTTGTCGGTCGGCTTGGTCGCCAGCACTTCGTTATTGCGGGCGACGAGGCGCACTTCAACCGCGCCGCTCGGCTCAGCGCTTGCCAACGAATGAATAAAGACATCGACGCCGTCATGGCCGGTGTAGGCGCTCAGGCCCAGGTCGGAAACGATGAACCATTGGCTGGCGAGCTGGTCGTAATCGCTGCCAATGGCGTCCTTCGGCTTCGCCGTCATGACGTAAACGCCGGGCTTGAGCTGACCGAGCGCTTGGTCAACCGGGAATGCCGTGGTGACTTCGGTGTTGAGCTTGGGCGTGACGGCCATTTCGCCGTTCCACACTTTGGCGCCGCTATCCTCGGTTATGCGATTGGTTTGGTAAGTGCTGAGATTGCGCTGAAAATCGTAACCCAGCAGCGTGTCGAGCAGATTGCGGTCGCCGATACGATAGACCGTAAGCAACGCCGCGCTGGTGTTGACGCTGAGCAGCGGAATGCCGCGCTGGCCGGTGCGCGGCAGCACATAGGCCTTGCCTGAAAAGCGCACGAACGGTTTACGGTCGCGCACAAAAATCGTGAAGTCGGCCGACTTCGCCAGTGTCTCATGCACGGTTGACGGCAGGCCGGCGCGCAACGTGATCTGGTAGCGCTCGCCGTGCTTGAGGCCTTCGACGCAGAGTTGCTTATCGTTGGCGGAAATGGCCGGCCTGTCCTGGCCCTCGAGGGCGACGTAAGGCGAGAAATCGGTGCGCTTGCCGGGCAAATCTTCGGAGAACTGGAAGCAGGCGCGCGGCGAGACGGCGTCGGAATCGACCGTGTAATCGAGCATGCGGAAGCCGTGCTCGGTGCGCAGCCGCTCATATTGGCCGCGCAGATCGGCGGTCTCGCGCAGCTCCAGCGCAAGACGCATGGCATCGAGCGCGGGACGCCACTGTTGGCGATCGGCGAGCGTCTTGCCGAGCAGCGCCAGGCTGTCGGCTTCAAGATTGCGGTCGCTGGCGCGGTTATAGGCGATGTAGGCAGCGGTCGAGGCGCGATCGAGCAGCAGCGCCTTTTCGTTGGCGTCGCGTGCGCGGATCTGCAGCACGGTGCGCGACAGGCGCAGCCAATTTGCGGCATCGGCGGGAGCGACGGTGACCAGTTGGCCGAGTACCGTCATGCCGGTGCGGTAATCTTTCCTCTGGAAGGCGGCGTCGGCGTCGCGCTGTAGCGCCGCTGCCGGTTTGGTGACGGTTCCGGCGTCGCTTTTGATCTGCGCCTCAAGCTTGATCGCCCCCTCGTCAAGATCGCTCTGTTTGTAGGCCTTGTCGGCGGCTAGCGCCGGAAAGACAGCAAGGGCGATGAGCGCGGCGGCAAAACCGGCGCGGACGGACGTAAGCATCGAGGAAGCCTCCCAGTTGGCGACGGGTCGTCTTAATGAGTGCGCCGGCCGCCACTATTAGTTCATCGCGAGATGGTGTCGAGGTCGTGGCTGAGGCGTGAAGGGATTATGGACGGGCAGCGCGATACGGTTATCGATCTGCTTCGCCAAGCCGTTCGAGGTAAATTTTGAGAAATTAGATGAGGCGCCGCAAGCGATGCCGCTAAAGCTTTAATTTAACTGATAAATCAGCCTTCGCTTGACGCACCTTTCAATAAGATGCCGGCGCAGGTAAACCTTCGCTGCGCAAGACCCCGTAGCTCAGCCGGATAGAGCACCAGCCTTCTAAGCTGGGGGTCGCTGGTTCGAATCCAGCCGGGGTCGCCAAATTTCCGGTTTTGTCAGTGCGTCCAGGCGCCGCGGCGCTTGAAGGCAAAATTATCCGAATAGGACATGCCTTGCCGGATACCCGGTGTGGTCTCGGACACCTGGTAGGCGATGCCATGGCGCTCGCAATAGGCGACCGCTTCTTCCTTGCTGGGAAAGCTCAGGCGCAATTGTTGGCGGGTGTCGCCTGACGAGGTCCAGCCCATCAGCGGCTCGACTGTGCACGGCTCGCTCAGATCGAAATCGACGACCCAATCCTTGGTCTTGGCCTGCCCCGACTGCATGGCAGTCCTGGCGGGCTTATAGATGCGTGCGGTCATGGGCTCTTTCTATCGTTTTGTGCCGCCGAAGTGCAAGCGTAGGCGGATGGTCGGGGCGGCAGGATTCGAACCTGCGACCCTCTGCTCCCAAAGCAGATGCGCTACCGGGCTGCGCCACGCCCCGACGCAGGACCGGATACACGCTTAGGCCGAGGCCATCAACTCAGGGGTTTTTAAAGATTTGCGACGCGACCTTGTCGCCGGGCGCAATGCCCATTTTGCGGGCGGTTCCGCCAATGACCTCCAGCACCGCTCGTACCGGGCCGCCCGAGGGGACGATCTTGGTCGACAGCGGCGTGGTATTCTCGGCAATACGCAGAATGCTGCCATCGCCGCGGATAAAGATCATATCGAGCGGGATATAGGTGTTTTCCATCCAGAAGCTGACCGGGGCATCGGCATGGAAATCGAACAGCATGCCCCGCCCCTCCGGCAGCTCCTTCCGGAACATCAGGCCCTTCTCGCGCGCGGCATCGTTGTCGGCCAGTTCCACCGTGAAGGCGTGCACCCCGCTCTTGCTGACGATTTCAAGGGTTTGCAGGCCGGCCGCCCGGATCGGGGCGATAGCCAGCAAAGCGAACAGTACGAAGGCGGTTAGCCGGAGTGCGCGCATGCGTCTGCATTTACGTGGACGCATAACGAGCGGCAATGGGAAAAAGTGAGGAGTTAGTGCGAGGCGAGACCCAGCGGGCCGCCGTCTGGCCGAACCTCGGCCGCCATCAGGCCCTTGGGCCCGGGCCCGAAGCGGACCAGCACGGTCTGTCCCGGCCGCAGTTCGGCGAGGCCGTAGCGTCGCAAAGTCTCCATATGCACGAAGATGTCGGGCGTGCCCTCGCCGCGGGTGAGAAAGCCGAAGCCGCGCAGACGGTTGAACCACTTAACCTGCGCGCGCTCGAGCCCGCTGGTCGGCGTGACCGTGACATGGGTGCGCGGCGGCGGCATCTGCGCTGGGTGGATCGCGGTCGACTCGTCCATCGACAGAACCCTGAAGGCCTGCAAGCCCTTGGAGCGTTGCTGCACTTCACATACTACCCGCGCGCCCTCATAGGCGGTCTGGAAGCCGTCGCGGCGCAGGCAGGTCACATGCAACAGCACATCCGGCATGCCGTTGTCGGGCACGATGAAACCAAATCCCTTGGAGACGTCGAACCACTTGATGACGCCCGCCATCTCGATGAGGTCGGTACCGGTGTCATCGATGATTTCTGCGACCGCACCCGGCCGGAGACTTGCCCCTGGCATTTTTGATTCAACCCCGTCGGACGCCATGACGCTGTGCGCCGCCATTTTTCTGGCGCCCCTTCGAGGGCGCTTCCACGAATCTTGCAATTCAAGATAACACCGGGCCTTGCGCGGCAAAGAGCAAAATGGGCTTGCGCACAGATATGCACAGCGCGTAACGCGGCGAATCAGTGCGCGATGAAGGGCCCGAGCACGTCGCCGATGTCGTGTTGCACGACGAGATCCGCGATGTCGTCGAGTTCGGTCGGCTCACGGTTGATGATCACGAGGGCAGCGCCGTTGCGTTTGGCCATCAGCGGGAAACCGGCCGCCGGCCACACCACCAGCGAGGAACCGATCGCGAGAAAAAGATCGCAATCGCTGCATAATTCCTCGGCACGCTGCATCGCCCCCGCCGGCATCGCCTGCCCGAACGACACCGTGGCGGTCTTGATGTAGCCGCCACAGGCGCAATCCGGCGCGCAGTGATTGCCGAGGCTGAACTTTTCCTTGACCCAAGACAGTTCGTAGCGCCGCGCGCAGTCCAGACACACTGCATAGGTGGTATTGCCATGCAATTCGACGATGTCGCGCGCTGCGATGCCGGAGTCCTGATGCAGATTGTCGATGTTCTGCGTCACCAGTCCCGGTACCTTGCCGGCCCGGTAGAGGCTGGCCAGCGCCCGGTGTCCACGTCCCGGTTTGGCCTGAGCAAAATTTTCTTCCATTGCGAAACGCCGACGCCAGGATTCATTGCGCATTTCCTGGCTGGCGACAAAGTCATCGAACTGGATCGGTTGGTTCTTGGTCCATAGGCCGCCGGGCGAGCGAAAGTCCGGGATACCGCATTCGGTCGAAATCCCGGCCCCGGTAAATGGAACAATGGTTCGCGCGTGCTCGATCAGGTCACGCAGGCGGCAAATCGCGGTTTCAAGATTCGGTGCAAGCATTATGATAAAGCCGGCGGAGACAGGACCGCCCCAGGATCACCCATTGTTCACGAGGTTTAGCTCATGAGATATCTGCACACCATGCTGCGCGTACGCAATCTCGATGACGCGCTCGATTTCTATGTCAACAAACTCGGCCTCAAGGAAACCCGCCGCCGGGTGGACGACAAGAATAAGTACACTTTGGTGTTCCTTATCGGCCCTGACGATCAGAACCTGATCGAGGACAGCAAGAAGAACGGCCGTCCCGGGCCGGAGATTGAGCTCACTTATAATTGGGACAGCGAGGATTACGGCGAGGCGCGTTATTTCGGGCATCTCGCTTATGAAGTGAATGACATCTACGCCACCTGCGCGGCGCTGATGAAGGCGGGCGTCACCATCAACCGGCCGCCGCGCGACGGCGTCATGGCCTTTGTGCGCTCACCCGACAAACACTCCATTGAGCTTTTGCAGAAGGGCGCAGCCTTGCCGCCGCAGGAACCGTGGAAGTCGATGCCCAACACCGGGAAATGGTAAACAGCGAGTCCCCAAATTTGGGCAGGCGCTCGCTTGCTGCCCCCTGCGAACCTCATTATACCTCGCGCGAATTGCTGATTTCGCATGCGCCCTTCGTCTAGAGGCCTAGGACACCGCCCTTTCACGGCGGTAACAGGGGTTCGAATCCCCTAGGGCGCGCCAATGAAATCAAGCGCTTACGGCTTTAAACGGTCAGCGTGTCCAACAAATGTCCAATAAACAGGCGTGGACTAGCGTGGACTGTATATAATGAGTGGCATGAAAGACCGGCCGACAAAAACTAAATTCCTCATGACGCCCGAGCAAATCAGGGCGCGGGCGGCGCAGCAGTGCGCATCGGCGGACCCAAAGACGCAGCAGCTAGGACGGCTCGGCTATGCGTTGGCAACGGCAATCGAGAAGCGGCAGCAGAACGAAATGCCAGACTTAAAGACGTTACAGACCAAGCTGGCCGACGCACGACAAAAGGTGCGAAACTTGGTCGTAATCGGGATGCGCCCCGACCTGACGCCAGAGAAACGAGAATTGGTGCACAACTTGGAACGCTCGGCGCGGGCCGAAGTGAAGTTGCGCATCAAGGCCCTGGAATACGCTAAGACGAAACGCGACTAGGTTGGGTGAACGCGATGGCCGATGAAATCGTTGAGTGCCCCAAATGCCACTACAAGGCGACCTGGAGGCCGGCAACGAGCGATTTCCTTCCGGCTCTCGATATGTATCCCGACAAGTGTATGGAGATCACTGAGCGAGTTAACAATCCCCAAGTTGGTCGCAAAGAACCCGGCGCCGACCCGCGGGAGTGCCGAACTTTCATGAGGGAGTGGTCGCGCGTCATCATGGCTAAGAACCGCGAAGCACTGCTTCCCAAGTCGAAATAGCTCGCCTGCCCTCGGGCGAAGCCCATGCGTCACGAATTTCGGCGTTGCTTGCCGGTCCCTCGCTATCTGTTCGGCATAACAGTGCCGTCGCACACTCGCGCGGCTTAAATCCAGTGGCGTGAATCTCACAGCGGTTGTCCATCGTGAGGAATACGCAGCGGCCCTTGGCCGACGCCGTTTCAAGTCTCAGGTGCGGCGAGATCGCTGTTGGATGATAAATCCCGTCCTTCGGTGTCGTGAGTGGCGCCAGCGCGCGGTAGGTGCCGCGGTCATCGTGATAGCCGACTGCCATAAGCCTATCCGAAAGCCCCGCGTCGATCGCCTGGATTGCCTGCGCTGGGGTGAACAGGCCCGGCATGCTTCGACACCCCGAGATGCATTTTTCACACCGGCACTCGGGGCGATCCTTGGCAACCTGCTCGGCCACTATTTCAGATACCCATGCTTCCGCAGATAATCGGTCAACAGCTTCTCGACTAGCGACGTGAGCGAACGCTGATCGTCGGCCGCGGCTTTCTCAGCGGCGGCCTTCAATGCGGGCGCAATGCGCAGGTTAACTTGCGCGGTCTTAATTCGTTTCGTCATGTATAGACAATGCCTTGCATGTTCGATTTGGATAGTGTATAGACATTTGCTGTCAAATGCAACCATAGGAGAATTTGCCATGTCCAATGTGACGCAAAACCAACTTCTTGATGTTTTTGTTCGGAGTATCGACCCGGATCAATGGATTGCTTCCGGGAAAAAACTTTCGGAACTTACTTTTTCTCAAAGCGAAAAAGACAGAAAACTAATGGCACTCGCTCTCGAAGATCATCCAGAACTTGCGGCACATCTCAGCCGATGGACGATACGAGTGGGGAAACTTGTGGGCCAAGAAAAAAAGGTCGGGGACGTGCTTACGGAAGAGACACTCCGTGCCCTTTGGAACGAAACAAGGAGCGTGTCATGACATCCAAAACCACCCACAAATCGGTCACCACCCTAAATCACGAATTTGAGCGCGCCCATGCCGCGTTCAAGGCTATGCCGCCACATAAGGATAACCCAAGCAAGCGGAGAAAATGGGAGCGCGCGCTCGATCGCTGCCATATAACTGCAGCGCGAGTTGTTCTTGTACGCGCTGAAACCATCGAAGAAATGCTGATCAAGAGCCGCGTCATTGTGTGGCGCATCGCGAGCGTAAAGGTTGAGAATATTGCTACTTGGCGCCCAATCAACATGTACTGTGACGATGGGCTCATCGGCGTTATGGCGCTCGGCAAAGACCTTGATCGGATCGCCAAGCGGCTCAACGTCGAGGCCGCCTAGCTTTACGATTCGGAAACTAAGTGCGCCTACCGTCTAATCGCGCAACTAGTTCAGCGTAGCGCCTCTGAGAGAGCCCCGACCACACCCCCCCGGTCGGGGCTTTTTCTATTTCGGGCTGAGACTCCAAGGCACAAGCCGCGTAAATTCCTAGCGTGGAAAGTGGGGGCGGAAGCGCAATGAAAATATTCAAAGCCACGGTCATTGTTGGGGGAGCAATCCACAAAAGCGATGCCATCGAGTACGAAGGAAAGCTATGGCTCGTTCCACACTGGCTCGACATGCCAGCGCAAGGAGTGACCATGCCAGCCCGAATAATTCGGTTCGATAATCGGCAATACAGCGATGTTCGGGGGACAAATCTTGGGGACTTTGTTGTAAACGACTCAATGCCCAAAGAGCTTTTTGACCATCAGACCCCGAGACAACCAATAGCCGGATACGAGTATCTGGAAATGCCAGAAATTCGTATCCCGCTCGCGCCACGGGCGAA
>Ga0207933_1002025_pt1 | contig 13835 bp, 15 predicted proteins | sample NGESurdeep092012_4_FD_184488 | JGI IMG/M metagenome (GOLD analysis project Ga0207933, IMG submission 184488) | Arctic peat soil microbial communities from Barrow, Alaska - NGEE Surface sample F53-3 deep-092012 (SPAdes) | ecosystem: Environmental > Terrestrial > Soil > Wetlands > Peat ... | reverse complement strand
CGACCGTGACATCCCAGGTCTTAGGCAGGACGAGGTGGTTAGCGCAGGAGCCATTGGTGTCAGGGCCGTCGCGGACATCGGCCTCGAGTGGTATCCACGCCATCACCACGTCTTTCGCGGCGCTTCCGTCGACGGCACGCGGCGGCGCATCGGCGGTCAGGACCAGGTCGCCGGCGACGGGGAGGGTCAAGCGATTCGTGACGTCGTGGCCGCTCGCGTCGACACCGACGACCGAGATCGGTCCGGTGAGCGTGCATGGCGTCGCCGCGATGTCCCGGACGTCGAGATCGGAGAACGCATTGCCGGTGCCGTACTGAACGCCGTGGTAGTCGAAGGCAAGTTGGCCAAGCGAGCACGCGGATGCGGGCTGTTGACTCAGGAGCACGTCAACTTCGGTACCGCTCCACGTCATGCCCGGGCCGGCGGGTGGATCCTGCAGAACGACGGTGTCGGGAGTGAGCAATGGATCGGTAACCCGCTCGTCGGGGGTGATCGTGAGTCCTGCCCGCGCGAGGACTTCGGTCGCCTCCGCCAGAGATAGACCCGTCACGTCTGGCACTGCCGGCGGAGTGGCCTTTACCCCATTCGCGATGGCGTCGGTCGACAGAAAGTCGGCCAACGTCTGCGGCAGCAGCCAGGTATGTCCACCCGCCGTCGCAATCGGATGATCACACCCAACCGTGCTGATCTCGAGGTCCTCGTGGTGCGTAGGTGCGCCTCGGAATTCAAATCGGAGCAACACGTCGGGCTTGTACAGGCAGGTCGCTGTGCCCTGGGGTGCGAGATCCAGCAGCTTCCCGATGTTGGTCGCGTCGTTTCCGCTCAGGGTCACGGGTCCGGCCCGCCCGGCGACTGCCCCGGGGTGACAAACGAGCAGGCTGTCGGCGCCGAGCGCAAGCAAGGGCACCGGGCCGGGGTTTTCGACCAGGGGCGCGAGGCACGGGTCGGGCGAGTCACTCGTGGGTGCGCTTGTTACCGGCGGGCTCGCAACAAGTGAACTCGACGCCGGGTCATTCGCGGGCGCCGAAACCGGGGCCGCGCTGCTGGCGACGGGCGAGCTCGGCGGGCTCGCCGGGGCCGTCGACGCGGCACTGGAGCCTGGGGCAAGCGAGGCAATCGGCGGCGACGAACCGGCGGCCGAGCCGGTGGTTTGACTAGCGCAGCCGGTAACGAGCAGAACGGTGAGCACGACGACACTGATCGGCGTCCGCACCAGGCCCCTTGTTCTCACCTCTCGTGGACGCGACGGGACCGCCAACGGTTGCCTGGAAGAACGAACCCGTTCTCTGGGTTGCCCATGACGTGACCAAACTTGAAAACGTCCCGCTCTCCGTGCTCGACCTCGCGCCTGTCCCCACCGGATCGAGCATCGGTGAGGCACTCCGCAGCACGATCGCACTCGCCCAGCGGGTCGAACAGCTTGGCTTCGTGCGCTTCTGGGTCGCCGAGCATCACAACATGCCGGGCATCGCGAGTTCGTCACCGGCGGTGCTCATCGGGCATATCGCGGAGGCCACGAGCACTTTGCGCGTCGGTTCGGGCGGCGTCATGTTGCCGAACCACTCGTCGCTCATCGTGGCCGAACAGTTCGGGATGCTCGACGCGCTCCACCCCGGACGTATCGATCTCGGCATCGGTCGCGCGCCAGGCAGCGACCAACTCACCGCGCTGGCAATACGTCGCTCATCCGAGGCGCTGAGCGCCGACGACTTCCCGTCTCAGCTGACGAATCTGCTCCACTACTTCAGCAACGAGTGGCCAGCTGGCCATCCGTTCGCGGCGATCACTGCGGTACCGGGTGCAGGTGCGAAGCCTGACGTTTGGTTGCTCGGATCGAGCGACTACAGCGCGCAGGTGGCGGCCATGCTCGGGTTGCCTTTCGCGTTCGCTCACCACTTCAGTCCGGCCAATACGCTGCCGGCGCTTGCGTTGTACCGAAGCCTGTTTCAGCCGTCGCCGACATTGGATCATCCGCACGCGATGATCGGCGTCAGCGTGACCTGCGCTCCGACGGACGACGAGGCGCTTCGTCTCGCGGCGCCTGCAGCGTTGTCGTTTCTGCGGGTCAGAACCGGGCGGCCTTCGACGCTGCCGTCGCCCGAAGAGACCGCCGCATACAACTACACGCCAGAAGAGCGCGCGTTCGTCGACAACAGGATCGCGACGCAGGTCATCGGTTCACCAGACACCGTTCGCGATCAACTCACCGCGCTACTCGACGACACCGACGCCGACGAGCTGATGATCACGACGACCACGTTCGATCCGGCCGACCGTACGCGCTCGTTCGAGTTAGTCGCCGAACTCGCCGGACTAGCGTCGCGCTAACTGGCCACCAGACCAAAGTTGTCAACGCCCACACGCTCTCTTGAGCGTCGTCGGGCTGACAGGTTGGGAAAACAACAGAGGCCGGCCGCGAATCACGCGGCCGGCCCACTGCTGCCTACCGAGCTGAGCTACCGCGGGGCTAGAACACCTTCTGGCCACGCGGATTCGGTGATGGTGTTGCCTCCGATCGACACCGTCAAAGCCCGCGACCCATCGGCCCCCCACAGGTCGTAAGTGCCGGCCGCGAGGCCGTAGTACACGGCCGCATACGCCGTCCCGCCCGGAAAGTGACGAGGATGCACGGCGACGTGTCGCCGACGGTCAGGCTCGCCGTCCGGGCTGATCTCTATCTCTGCACCGACCACGTCGGCCGATGTGTACAGCACCAACGCGCCGAAGTCGTCACCGATGTCGAGCACTGTCGGTCCCTGTCCGGCCACATGGTTGTGGCCGGACAGGTGATCGTGATCGTGATCGTGACCGTGCGAATGCGAGTGATCAGAGTGAGCGTGGCCGGTCATGTTAGGCCGCGCTGTATCCGTCGTGCGGTGTGTTGAGGTACGGGAACACATTCTGCGTCGGCGACATCGGTGAGCCGTCGGTGACCTTGCTGGTGGCGGCGTCGGGAGTGAATGACTTGTCGACGAGCGGGATGAGCAGACCCGCAATCGCCCGCAACTCGATGGTCACGACGTCGTCGGTGACCCGACGACCGTTCGGGAACCCTGCCGGGTCGCCACCCGCGAGGCCGGCTGGGCTGGCCTTCGCAGGTGCAGTGGCGGGGATCGCCAGGTTCAGGCGCAGCATGTCGGCGACCACCTTGCCGGTGTAGTTCTGGAAACCGGGGATGATGCCCGACGGGATGCCGGTACCCAAGATCGCGACCAGGTCGGCACGCGGCTTGGTGTAAGCAGCGAGGTTCTTGAACACGCCGGGGTAGAGGACCGGAAGAAGGCCGGCAACCTCGGGGTGCAAGAACGACGCCGCGTAGTCCGAGTCGTGCGAGGGTGCGCTGTGGTTCCAGTCGTCCTTCGACCCCATCGGGATGACGACCTCGTTGATCAGCGGGTTGCCGAGACGAGAAACCTGCTCCCAACCACCGAGGTTCTGTGCTGTCGCACCGGGGCCTTCGTAGATGTGCGTGCGCTGGCGGCTCGCCGTCGTCCAGATGCCGACGACCGACTTCAGGCTTGCCGCATCGGTCGGCGTCTTGCCGTCGGCCGTGAGATCGCTCAGCGGAACCCGCATCGCGATGCTGTGCACGTTCAAGTCGGTTAGCGAGTTGACACCGGTGCCTGCCGGCGTCGGGATCAGGTGCAAGTTCTGGAACGGACGCAGGTCGAGCAAGTCGAACACCGAGCCGAGGTCGACGTGGAACGCATCGGCGCGCTGGCCGGCGAAGAACGTTCGGTTGCCGATGCCGTGCACGCACTGCGCGGCGAGGTGCTCGTAGTTCGGGGTCGAGCGCGGCCCGATGTTGCAGGGCGGCACTTCGAGGTTCGCGCCGAGCTGCACGGTGTTGCCGCCCCGCGTCGTACGCGTCACCGTGTAGTACTGGCGACGGTTGAAGTGCGGGTCGAAGATCGACGTGATCTGACCGGTGTTGTAGAGGAAGGTCTTCTTATTGAACACGACCGTGTGGAAGCGGAAGCCGTAGGTGATGTCGGCTTGGGCGTCGCCGCGGTTCGAGATGTGAATCTCGTAGAGAACGTCATCACCGAACTCGAAGAAGTTCGGGCCGCCGTCCGGCGCCTGCAGGGGAACGTAGTTGGCGATGATCGTCGCGAACCCGGGCTTGTCCGGGCTGACGAATGCGTAGAGATCTGCGCTGTCGGCGACCGGGTCCTTGGAGATCTCCGGCGCTTCACGGTGAGAAGACATGCGACACCTTCTGTGCTCGCGGTTTATGGGTGGGTTGAAACGAAGAACGAGGTGAGCTAGGGGGGCTGGGCAGCTCGATGACGTGGTGGCTGTGGCTGCGATTGTCAGAGCTGGGTGAGCTTGGCCAGCTTGCGGGCCAATGCCTTGTCGGTGATCTGCACTTCGCGCTCGCCGCGCATCACGGTGATGCTGCCTGCCTTCGCGTCCTTGACGAACGCGACGACCGAACCGTCGGGCGCCGGGCTGCCATCGTCGGCCGGGGAGCCTGACGACGACTTCGAGGCGGCGCTTGCCACCCCGGGGACCATCACGGCCACGGTGGCCGCTGCGGCGGTAACGCCAGCACCGCGGATGAAGGCCCTTCTACTGTGCTCTGCCATGGTGATGCTCCTTCGAAAGCGTTCTGGGCGAGTCATGCCGGCCCGCCTGTGGTGACTCAGACACTCTTCGCAGCGACCGGCCGCGCTGGTTCATTCGGCCTACTCGCGCTTAAGGTCAGCTCGCATTTAGGGTCAGCAGATGACTGACTGGACGACGACCGGTGCCGAGCTCGCCACGGCCGTCGGCACGCTCGTGCTTGGTGCCGCGACGTTCGCCTCTGTGCGATCGGCAAATCGAGCAGCGCGGACGGCGGAGCGGTCGCTGCTGGAGGGCCTTCGGCCGTTGCTGGTCTCGTCACGGCTGCAGGATCCGCCCGAGAAGGTCTCGTTCGCTGACCAGCATTGGGTGCGTGTCGACGGTGGTCACGGCACTGTCGAGGTGACCGACGAGGTCATCTACCTGACGATGGCCCTGCGCAACATAGGCCGTGGGATGGCCGTGCTGCACGGCTGGTTGGTAGGTCGGGATCCGACGTCGAGTGCTCGGCCCGACCATCGCCCGATCGATGACTTCCGCCGGCTCACGCGCGACCTCTACATACCGCCCGGCGACCTCGGGTTCTGGCAGGGCGCGCTACGCGACCCCACTGAGCCGATTTTCGCGGAAGTGCAGGAGATCGCGAAGGCCGACGAAATGTTCTCGATCGAGTTGCTATACGGCGATCAGGACGGCGGGCAACGCGCGATTACCCGCTTCGCGTTGCTGCCGCACGACGTCGACGGACAACAGGTCTGGATGGCCACGGTTTCACGGCACTGGCACCTCGACCGTCGAGCACCCAGGTAGCTACTAGCGGGCCGGGCGGTCGCTTTGCGCGAGCCACTCGCGCTGGGTGGCGAGTTGCGTCTCGAGATCGCTGACCTCGGATGCTTTGCCCGCCTGCGTCGCCCGGTCGATCTTCTTCTCGAGTTTCTCCACCGACTCGCGCAACCTGATCACCAACGGCGACGACGAGAGCGACGTCTCGCGCCAGCGGTCTTCCGAAGCCGTCTTCAGGCGCTCGGCGACGGCGTCGAGACGGCGATCGAACTCAGCGGCGACTTCACGCGGAGCCCGACCGGTCGCCGTCCAACGCGTTTGAATGTCACGCAGTTTTGCTTGCGCTGCAGGCAGATCAGCGGCCGGATCGATGGCTTCGGCCTCAACCAGCAGCGCTTCTTTCGCTTGCTGATTGGTGCGGAACTCGGCGTCGCGTTCTTCGAGTGCGGCGGTGCGCCGGGTGAAGAACGTGTCCTGGGCAGTGCGGAAGCGCTGCCACAACGCTTCGTCGACGTCTTTCGACGCACGAGCGGCCGCTTTCCACTGCACCATCAGCGACTTGTAGCGATTCGCGGTCGGCGTCCACTCGGTCGATTGCGCTAACGACTCGGCTTCTGTGGCGAGCTTCTCCTTGTAGGCGACCGCTTCCTTGCGTTGCTCGTCGAGTGTCGCGAAGTGTGCGCCACGGCGGCGGCCGAACTCCGCGCGAGCCGCAGAGACGCGCTTCCACAACTCGGTATCGATCTTGCGGTCGACACCTTTGATCTCTTTCCATTCGTCGACGATTGCGCGCAGCCGATCGCCCGCAGGCTTCCACTGGGTGCTCTGCGCGAGTTTCTCCGCTTCGTCGGCGAGTGCCTTCTTCGCATCGACGGCTTTGGTCGTCGCCGCTGCCTTGGCGGCCCGCTCGTCGGCTCGCTTGGCTTCCGCCGCAGCCAGCAGCGTGCACAGCCGAACGTCTAAAGTCGGCAGGTCGCCGACCGCATTGGCGGTGGGCAGCGACGCGCGCAGCTTGGTGACGGCAACCACAGTCGACGACGCGGATGCGGCACCCGACACGAGCCGGGTCTCGAGCAGGCCTACCTCGGTCGCGAGGTCGTCGTAGCGCCGGACGAAATGCGCCAGCCCTTCTTCGGGGGTGCCGGCCTGCCACGACCCGACCACGCGCTCGCCCTCATCGGCGGTGCGGACGTAGACGGTGCCGTCTTCGGCGATCCGGCCCCACGCGGTGCTGGTGCCCATCGTGCTCCTTGCTCGGTCGGGTGCATGTGCGCGCCCGGTGTGCCCATCTTGCCGGTACCCAACATGACGCGGTGCTGACGCCCGCGCCGGAGATTGTTGCCAGTTGGCCATCTAGGGTGCATGTCGTGACCCGGCCGGCAGTCTCCGCGGTGGCATTCTGCCCCCATCCGCCGCTCCTGCGACCCGGGATTGCCACCGGAATCGAAATTGAGATGCAGTCGTTGCGTTCCGCGTGCAATACGGCCATCGATCGGCTGATTGGCACGAGTCCTCACCAGTTGCTGGTGCTGGGAACCGACGGACCCGTTGTCGACTGGCAAGGCTTCGCTCCCGGGCTGATCGACCCCGATCCGCAGCCGTTGCCTCTGTCGCTTCAGGTCGGAGCGTGGTTGCTGTCGGAGCGAACGCTTCGGTCTGCGCCGAGCTACGTCGCCATCGGGCGGGACGGCGAGCCGGTGACCCCTTGGCCGGACCTGCCGGCATCGACGGGCCTTCTCGTCATGGGTGACGGCAGCGCGCGACGCAGCCTCAAAGGCCCTGGGTACCTCGACGATCGGGCGGAACCCTTCGATGAATCCGTCGTCAAAGCACTCGTCGATGGCTCTCCGCAATCACTGGGGGACCTCGACCTCGAACTCGCGGGCCAACTGCTCGCCGCTGGTGCTCCCGCGTGGATCGCTGCGGCGAAGCTGCTCGTCGCGGGCACCTGGCGCGGTGACGTTCTCTACGCCGACGCGCCGTACGGCGTGATGTACACGGTCGCTACGTGGCTGCCGGCGTGAGATCTGCTGCCGGGGGGAGACCCAGGGTCGTCGTCGTCCTCGGTCCGACCGCCGCAGGCAAGTCGCAGCTCGGCATCGATCTTGCGCATCGCCTGAACGGTGAGGTCGTGAACGCCGACTCGATGCAGCTGTATCAGGGCATGGACGTCGGAACCGCAAAGTTGACGCACGACGAGCGTCAGGGCGTCGTCCATCATCTGCTTGATATCTGGCCTGTCACGCGCACCGCGAGCGTCGCCGATTACCAGACGCACGCGAGGGCGGCGATCGCCGATATTGCGGCGCGCGGTCGCACACCGATCCTCGTGGGTGGTTCCGGTCTGTACATCCGCGCGGTCATCGACGACATGAGCTTTCCAGGTACGGACGCCGATGTGCGGGCGAGTCTCGAAGCCGAACTCGCCGTTGTGGGCGCGCCAGAAATGCACGCCCGCCTGGCTGCAATTGATGCAGCGACCGCAGCAACGATGTTGCCAACCAACGGCCGCAAGATCGTGCGCGCACTCGAAGTCGCCGCGATCGGGGGTGGGTCATTCACTGGCCTGATGCCGTCGTACGAGTCGGTATACGACGCGGTACTGATCGGCGTCGACCGGCCGACCGCCGAGCTCGATGAACGGCTGACCCAGCGGGTCGACTGGATGTGGGCGCATCAACTCGTCGACGAAGTTCGCGGTTTGGCTGAGCACAACGGGTTGCGCGATGGAGTGACGGCACGACGCGCGCTCGGCTACAAGCAGGTGCTCGCGATGCTCGAGGGCGAGAGCTCGCAGGACGACGCTCGGGCGCGAACCGTGCAAGCCACGAAACGCTTCGTGCGTCGGCAGCGCTCCTGGTTTCGCCCCGACCCCCGCATTGAGTGGCTCTCAGCTGCTGATGACACGGCAGATCAGGCGGCCGCCCTGCTCAGACGACCCGACGCTCCACGACCCGTTGGGATCGGGTGAACGCGCCGGCGAAAAGCGCGGTCAGTGTGGGCAGCCCGAGCACGACCAGCGTGATCAACGGCCACGGAATCGATACTGCGACACCGTGGAGGGCGTTCCCTAGCGTCTCGCCGACATAGACAAAGCCCGAACTGCCGGCGCTCGTGCCGGATACCCCGCCCAACTGAGGAAGTAGCGTTTGATGCTCGCGGAGCACGCCGAGCGCGGGCACGAACCCGGTCGCCGCACCAAGGACCGCGCCGATGAGTGCGATCGTGCCGGCGGCGGCCATCGCGAGTCGGCGACGGGTACCGGGCGCAGCGCCAACTGCTACCAAGGTGGTGTGGTCGGGCCGCGCGTCGGCGATCGCCAACCCAGTCGCCGCGCCCGCGGCGCCGATGGTCACGATCGCCGCGCCGATGAAGGCGAGCAGGAGTTGAGTCGGCAGGTGGCCGTGGTAGCCACGTTCGACCACAAGCGAGTAGTCGGCGTCGAAATGACGGATCGCGCCGTCTGCCTTACGTTCCTGCGCGCGGGTCGTGGTCCGGTCGCTCTCAAAGAGAATTCCGCCGACGGCAGGCACGATGCCGAGCTTCGCTGCGGCCGCGGGGGACAACAGCGCCTGGGGTGCCGGCGTGAGGCTGACCAGCGCCCCATCAAACGGCGTCGTTCCGGACGCCGTCGGCTGCGTATTGCCCTGACTCTTGTCGGTCTCGATGCTGACCCGGCCGCCGTCGAGATACAGCGGGCTGAACACCACGACGCCGCCCCTGGCGAGCACCTGGTCAGCCGCCGGATCGTCGTGACCGACGAGCAGCCGAAGGGCGTCCGGCCCGCCGACAACGACCTGACTGAACAATCCGGGGTTGTATGGCTGGTCGCATCGCGGGTCTGTATCCCACTTCAACAGTTCCGCCTTACTGAACGTCTCTTGAGGCGGCGCTGGGCAGGTCTCGCTTGCGGGGCGCATTGGCTGGTAGCTGACGCAGTCGGCGGTGGGATCACTGCATATCGGCGCAATGCCGAGCACTGCTGTCGAGTGCACCGGCACTACCGCCGCGACTGCGGCCGCGAGCTGCCCCGCCTGCGCACTGTCGGCGTCCTTCCACAGCGGAAGTGCGGTCTGACCGGCACGTAAGAGCGGTTGGTAACTCTGCTTCGCCGCGAGGTCCTCGCTCGCGGCATAAATTCCCACCGCGACGCTGCCCGCAACAGCGGCCATGACGGCGGCGACAGCCGACGCGGTGCGCGCCCGGTTGCGGGCGCCCTCGCGTAAGGCGAGCCGTGGTGTCAGCGGCAGGAAGCGAGCGAGCCCTCCGGCCATCGTGACCAACGCGGGCGCGCACGCCGCAAGCCCGAGTTCGGCAAGCGCTGATCCGTACGCGACGTCGGCGCTGCGTGGATCCTGCGTGGCGCCGTAGGCAGTGAGTGCCACGCCAGCGGCGACCGTGACCAAACCCACGACGGACACCCGTTTGCGCAACCTCCCGGACGGTCGTCGCCCGGCCAGCGCAGCCACGACATCCTGCGTCGCGGCCGTTCTTGCCGGTAGCAGGGCGGCCGCGATTCCTACCACCAAGCCGATCGCCGCAGCGCCGGCAATCTCGGAGGCGTGCAGGTGTAGCCCACCGAAGTCGACTCCGCGGGTGATGCGCCAGTGCCGGATGGCCAGCGCGGTCCCGATGCCGAGCACCACACCAATCACGCCGCCGGTGGCGCCTAACACGATTCCACCGCCGAGCACGACATGACGTGCGTCGCGCGGCTCACCGCCCGAAGCGACGACGAGCCCCAGTTGTCGGCGTTGGGTCCGCGCGCCGATGGCAAATGCGGGACCCGCGAGGAACACGATCTCGAGCACGCACATGACCGCGATAACGCCGATGGTCGCGACATCCGTCGCCGACCGTGTCGACCCGCCACCGAACCTCAAACTGTCGGTAGCAGCCAGCCGGTAGTACGGCACCGCCGACCGCGGCGGCGGATGGTCGACGACCGATCGCGCAACGATGACAGCGCCGACGGCATTCGCCCGCATCACGTCGTCCCAGGTGATTGATCGTGGCGACTTCACCAGAAACTGGGTGAACTCGACAACGCCCGGCGGCGTGTCGGTGAGCAATGTTCCTGGCGGCACGATGGCGATATCGGTGTTTCGGTGGAAGCGTTGTCGCACGATTCCGGTGACGAGGTAGGTGGCCGGGACACCCAACGACAGTTGCATCGTGACGGTGTCGCCGGTCAGGACGCCGAGGCGACGCGCAGTCGCCTCGCTCAGAGCGATCTCGTGGGCGTTGCGGGGCGCCCGGCCGCTCTCCTGGATAACGATGCCGTCGGCCGGGGGACTTGTGTAGTCGAGTTCGTCGATGGTCACCGAGCGTGCGGGTGCGTCGCCGAAATGCACCTGCCCGCCGTCGGTGCGCCACGTGGCGATCTGGCTTCCGGCCGGCAGGACGGCCCGCACCTGCGCCAGCGTGAGGGGCACCGGCTCGGCGGGCGCTGGCCCAGCTCCGCTGTCGACGGTCGGCGAGCCCCATGTCGAGCCGTCCGGCACCTGCTCGATGGCGGTACCGCCATAGGCGCCCGAGACCAGGGCATCGGCGTCACCAAGTTTGCGTGGCAGCTGCTCCGACGCAGTGAGTTGCGAACTGCGAAGCAGCACGTCGGCCGTCACGACACCGAGGATCGGTAGCCCGATCATGACGACCACGAGCGCGCTCCGCGCCTTGTGGCGAAGTCCATCGCGACGAGCGATGCGCAGCCCGACCCGCCACGCGCTGAGGTTCATCGCTTACCCGTGCAGCCCGAGCAGCGACTCGGCACCACCGCTGGGAGTGCTCTCATCGACAATCGCGCCGTCGCGAAGAAACACCACGCGGTCCGCCCAGGCCGCATGTCGAGCCTCGTGAGTGACCAACATGCCCGCTGCTCCCCGGTCGCAGCGGGTACGGATTAGCGCCAACACCGACTCACCGGTCTCAGAGTCGAGAGCGCCGGTCGGCTCATCGGCAAGCAGCAGCCGTCGCTCGCCAACCAACGCTCGCGCGATCGCGACCCGTTGCTGCTGTCCGCCCGACAGATCGTCGGGATACCGGTCGGCGATATCGGCGAGCGTCACATCGTCCAGCGCGCGCAGGGCGACATCGCGCGCGGCTTTGGCATGAATGCCATCGAGTTCGAGTGGCAGAGCGACGTTCTCGGCCGCCGTCAGAGCGGGGATCAGGTTGAGTTCCTGGAACACATAGCCAACGCTGCGTCTGCGCAGTCGCGCCCGCTCGCGAGCACTCAGCGCCGCGAGGTCGCGCGCTTCGACGAGCACGGTTCCGTCGGTCGGGCTGTCGAGGCCACCGGCAAGGTGCAGCAGTGTCGACTTGCCCGACCCACTTGGCCCCATCACGGCGACTAACTCGCCCGCGCGCACCTGAAGGTCAATACCTCGCAACGCATGGACGGCGGTTGCCCCGGCGCCGTGGGTGCGGCTGACGTCGATCATTTCGAGGACGAGAGCAGACGCTCCGTCGGAACCCCGTTGGCCAGTCATCGGCGTCCTCGCTTTGCAGGCTCGTTGTTCGCGGACGGCGACCGGGTCTTCTTGGCCTGGTGAACGAGACGTGACTCGCAGTGGTCGAGCCAGCGAATTTCCGACTCTGCCTGGAAAATCATCGATTCGAGAACGAGCACCCAGGCGAGGTCTGGCGGTATCCGCTCGTCGGCCGCGATCTTCAAACGCGTGTAGTCCTGCAACGCGCGCATCGTGTCAGTGCGCTGGGTCTGGACCACGGCACGGACGTCGACGCCGGGAACGGTGACGGCGAGAGCCAGCTTGATCGTGAGTTCGTCGCGCGGCCGGCTCTCCCGGGTGAGTGGGGTGTCCCACCAGCGCGTCAAGGCTTGTTGTCCGGCGTCAGTCAGTTGATACAAGTCGTGCCCGTCAGCGTCAGCGCCGGCGGTTACTACCAGACCATCGCGGATCAGGCGTTCGAGGGTGGTGTAGACCTGCCCGACGTTGAGCGGCCAGGTCGCGGCTGTGCGATTTTCGAATTCGGCGCGCAATTGGTTGCCGTACATCGGCTCCTCCGCGAGCAGGGCGAGCAGTCCGTACCTGACCGACATACCGAGTATGTATACGCAGTATGGTCCGGGCTGTCAACGACCGGCCGGCTGGTCTTTGACGCGGTGCAGCAACCAGTCGTCGCCGGTGTTGATCAGCGCGTAGCGCACATCGGACGTTGCACCGTGCAGCGTGAACACGAATCGTCGTTCATTCGCGTCGTGTTGCTCCCACCAGCCGATGTCGGCGATCGACTTGTCGGCGTCGGTGTACGTGAGGTGTTCCAGCTCGTGATCGGGCACCGGGACGGCGAGCCGATCGTGCGTCGAGTCCGGCGGCAAACCGCGGGGGAGCGCCCACGAGCGCAGCACCCCGTCGGCCTCGAGGCGGAGGTCGAAGTGATGGCGCGGCTTGCGGTGCTCGTGTAGCACGAACGCCGGCGGGGAATCACTCATTATTGAGAGCCGTTACAGTTGAACACGCAATCAATATGTTGATCGGAGGACTCCATGACCGCTGTAAGTGACTGGAATGCCAAGGTTGTCGCCGACTTTCGGGAGAACGAGGGCCGCGTCGGAGGCAACTTCGAAGGCGCACCCATCACGATCCTGCATCACGTCGGCCGCAAGAGCGGCAAGGAGTACCTCGCGCCTGTCATGTACCTGCCCGCGGACGACGACCCCGACACGATCTACGTCTTCGCATCAGCGGGCGGCGCTCCGGAACACCCGGACTGGTACGCGAACATGACCGCAGCCGGCAAAGCAACCGTCGAGGTCGGGACAGAGAGCTACCCAGTGACCGTGACAGACGTGACCGGCGCTGAGCGCGACCGGATCTACGCCGAGCAGGTCAAGCGTTACCCAGGGTTCGGGGAGTACGAGCGGAAGAACGTCGGGATCCGCACGATCCCGGTGCTCGCGCTACGCCGAGCCGCCTGACCTACCAACGACGCTGCGGACCGCCGTACCACCCGTTGCCACCGTGCCAGCCGTGTCGGCGAAAGCGCATGCCGAACAGCAGCCGGCTCGCGATGATCGCTAGTGCGACGAGCGCGAAGATCGGCAGCAGGTTGAGGACCACGAAGATGACGGCGCCGATGAAGATCGCCGCGAATATCGGCGCCGCGAGCCACTCGAATCGCAGACCACGAGACGGACGCCGGGTGGCGCCCGTCTCGTCGCCCCGTCGGGGGAGATCTGCGAACAACACGTCGAGATCTCGTCCGGTCCGCGCATTCAGCGCGAGTTCCATTCGCTCCGCGTGCTCGACCTGAGTGAGCCTGCCTTCAGCGAAATGGCTTGCCAGCGAGGAAATAGCGGCCTCGCGTTCGGCGTCCCCGATGCGCAGTGCGGCGCTCATGAGTCGGCCTTCGGCGCTTTAGTGTCGCCCTTCGGCTCGTCCTCGGCGAGCAGTCGGTACATCGCGCGGCGTGCGTCGGTGAGAACCTTCTCGGCCTGCGCAACTTGGTCGTGCATGCCAGCG
>Ga0207933_1002024_pt1 | contig 13839 bp, 7 predicted proteins | sample NGESurdeep092012_4_FD_184488 | JGI IMG/M metagenome (GOLD analysis project Ga0207933, IMG submission 184488) | Arctic peat soil microbial communities from Barrow, Alaska - NGEE Surface sample F53-3 deep-092012 (SPAdes) | ecosystem: Environmental > Terrestrial > Soil > Wetlands > Peat ... | reverse complement strand
GGCCGAGCGCGGGGCGCGTCGCGTCGTAAATTGAAGTTGCCCAGTCCAAAATTTCGCCGTAATAACCGACGAAGCCGAGTTCTTTTGACAAACCTTTCGCCGTGATTTCAAAATAATTTGTGCCGACATTCCAGCCGTGGCCGTTCGTTTCCGGCGCGGCGTCGCCGCCCGGATCGCTGTCGCGCCACGGTTCAAGCCCGACAGATTCGTAAAGATAACGGCGGACATCTTTTTCAGAAAGCGCGCCGGCCGGGTCAACCACTTCAACGGCGCGATTGCACAGATAAATTCCGAACAAGTCGTTGATCATCGTCTGGTTGGTGTAAAGGCGGCGATGTTTGCGATGCCAGTCGCGGCTGGCGATGAACATTTCCGCATACGCTGCGCGCCTGGAAATTTTTTTGTCGCCGTCGGAAATTTGTTCGTCAAGAAATGGCGCGAGTTGCGCGGACAAAAGTTGCAGCGCGTTGCCCGCCATGCCGAGGCCGAACCAGTCGGGATTGTAAGTCGCCGGATCGGCTTGCGCCAATTTTGGATTCTGGCGATACGCGGCGAAAGTCGCGTCGAGACTTTTCAAAACCTGCGCGACGGCGTTTGAATTTTGAAACGTGCCCGTCCATTTTACAAAATAGGCGTTCGCCAAAAATTGCATCTGCGGCTGGTTGAGCGGCGATTTGGACGCGAGATATTTTTTCACTTCGCCGTCCACGCGTATTTTCACCTGGTCCAAAACTTCCGCGCCCGGCGCGTTGCGAACGGGAAAATTTTTCGGCGCCGCGCCTTGTTTTTCGTCCGCCGGAGGAACAAATGTTCCGTCCGCGTGCGTGTAAATTTTGTAAATCCCGCGCGTCGGGCCGGCGAGAGGTTTTTGAAACTTTTCAAATTCGCCGGTGTAGCCCCACGTCGGGCCGTAGCTGCGGATTTCAAAATTCAAATTCGTTTTGCCGCGCGTCATGGCCAGCGGCAGCGGCGTGGTGTTGTAAATAAATCTCCCGGGAAACGCCGGTTCCTCGCCGCCGATGTCGAGAATTTCAATGTCGCCGAGATGCCGGTAGCCGACCTGTTTGCCTTCGCAAAAAAGGACGAGTTGATTTTGCGTGGCGTCCGAACCCGAGAAGCGCGCGGTGAAATAATTTTGCTTTTGCGGGTCCACTTGCAACGTGAACGCGAGGCTGCCGCCGAGCCACGCCGGATCGGGTTGCGGCAACAAAATCCGCGCCGGTTCGCCGAGCGCGCCCCGGATGATTTCGCTGTGATTGGCAACGAGCGCGTGATTGGTTTCCGACGCGCCATCACCGAAAGTGAGCGTGTCCAAAATGGCTGATATTCCTGCGGACGCCGCGTGTGCGGACAAAAAAAACAGCAGCCAGCCGGCCAAAAAATGCGTGGTGAATTTCAATTTCATAAGGTTAAAGATTCAATGCGATGCGTCATTTTGCCGACTACTTTTTCCATTCGCAGATGTAGCTGGCGACGCCTTTTTCGTCTTCGGTCACATCGTCCCAAACACCGCTCCTGGTCAGTTGCATATAATTTTCGTGTCCACCCCAGTTGTCAGGCTGCTTCGAACCCCACGCTTTATATTTCATGGGCGTTCCATCCACCCATTGCCAGAGGCCGGTAATTTTTCCATCGCTCGCGCCGAGCCAGGCACTGGTGCCGTTCGCGAGGTGACGAATGAACGCCTGGGTCGGTTCGTCCGGGATGACCGCGAGCTGCCCGCCGGCAAGAACACATTTCTCCTGCGCTTCTTTCCAGGAGCAATGGCCGGGATAAACCCGATACCAATTTCCGCTGAATTGCCGGGCGTCTGCCGGCGGCTTAATTTTGGCTGGCGTGGTGCAACCGCCGGCCAGAAATAAAATGCTGGCGGCGAAGGTGAGGGCGATGGTTTTTTTCATATGGTTAGATTCATTTCAGATTCAATTGAGCGTTCCGATTAAAATATCCTTTCGCCGCGAGGCCGGCTCGACTTTTAGATCCGTCAGTTTGCCGGCGCGGACTTTGCCTTCGATCGTGGTTTCAAACGGCGCGTGCAATTTGAAATCCACGTCCCACTCTTTCGGCCACGCGGGCAAAAGCTGGATGCGTCTGCCGTCGCATTGCAGCAACATCAGTTGCAACGTTTCCATGCCCGCGCCGCCGTTGTCCATGTCCGGCTCGGCGTCGTGGCCTTGCTTCCAAAACCATTTGAAACGCTCGCCGCCGTAAGCCGTGAAGTTGGCAATGACCTCTGACTTGGCGGTGTCCGTCAGGCCGAGCAGCGCGGCTTCAATTCCGTCCTGCCCCCAACAGGTGCTGCTCTTAAAAAGTTTGGCGGCGTAAGTGTCGCGGGCCATTTCCAAACCAGGTTTTCCCATGCCAAAAAGCCGGAAGGGAAACACCGCGTAAAGTTCGGGATTTTCCACGTTGCCCGGCTTGCCATAAATTTCCGCCGGCAGCAGAATCGGTTTGCCGTCGGGCGAGGACTGGCCGTTCGCAGGAATTTTTCCGTTCGCGCCGGTTCTGCCGGTCGGCAACGGCGGCAGATCGGCGAGCAAATTTTTCCATAGGTCGCGCTGTTTTTCCGTCGTGAGATTTTCCGGCAACGCCAGCAGGCGCGGTAAAATACTTTTTAATCCGGCGATGTCCGGCGCAGGATTTATCGTGCCGCCCTGATACGTTTCAATCGCCTGTGCGGGATCGAAAATAATTTTTCCATCCGCGCCGCGCTGCCAATGCTCATTGTAATAAACTGTGATCGCATCGGCCAGCGGCAACAAAGTTTCGGCCGGAAATTTTTTGTCCTGCGTGTAGTCAAACCGGTCGAGCATCATCGCCGTGAGTTCCAGGCCGCCGGAAACGTAGTGGCGAATCCAGGTGTTTTTCATGATGACTTCGGGATTTTTCCAGCCGAAATCGTTGTTGTTCGGCAAACCCCAGAAGAAAATTGTTTCAGGAAAACACGCGCCGTCGTGTTTGAAATAAATTTTAGTGCGGTCGGCCGCCAACGGCAGCGCGTCCCGATACATTTTTAAAAACGGCGCGAGCGTATCGTCATCGCCCGCCGCGAGCATCGGCCAGTAAAGATGCCGCGTGTTTTGAAACCAGTAATTGCCGCCCCAGTTTCGGTAATCGGCGTTTTGTTCGCCCTTGACGAAATCATAAGTCGTGTCCGCCAGCTCTTGTCCAACCGTGAAAATGCTGCCGTTGTATTTCATCGCCATCGCGCCGCGCCCGGCGCAGGCGTTCATCCAGCGCTGAAGCGCGTAACTTTGCGAAACCGTGTGCGCATCCGGCGAACCGCTGACGTAAATCCAACTGCGCTCCCAAAACTCATTCCACCATTTCTGCGTCGCGTGTTTTGCCTGCGAAAAATTTACGGCGTCAATTTCTGAAACCAGTTTGTTCAACGACTTTTGCCATTGCTCAATCGTGTCCGTCTGTTGCGTCAACGCAATCAGGTCGAGCCGATGTTCGGTGGACGACTTTTCCGATTTCAAAGTTTGGTTGTCCACGCTGACGAGTCCGTCGCTTTTCATGCAAACGCCAAACGTGCGGTGCAGCAACGGGTCGGGATATTTTGGCAGCAACGATTCGAGATGCTGGTTTTCAAAAACGAGCGGATACAAACTGCGCTCATTGCGGTGACACCAAACCACGGAATTGGTTTGCGCCGGCAAAACCGTGTCAGCATCAATGACAATTTTCCCACCGGGAATATTATTCCATTCGCGAAGCGAACCGCGTCCTTGCAACTCCGCGCCGCCCTGCCGCGTTTCGCGCGGCTGCAACCGCCACAGTTCCACGGCCGCTTGCAATTCAGTCGGCGCTTTGGTCTGCGCTTCGACGTGAATAACCGGATGATTCACGTCAACCCAAACCCGCATTATATCACCCGCCGCGTCTTTGATTTCAATTTCGCCGTCGCGTAATTTCAATTCCTGCCGAAAACCTTTTGCGCCAACAAATGGATTGGGCGAGAGCTTTACGCGCACACGACCGAGTTTTACGAGTTGCGCATTTTCCGTCCAAGCGTCGTCCTTGCCGATCAAAAAAACCAGATCGCCATTTTGCTCCGTCCAGACATTGAGGCCGAGATCGCCGTTGCCAATGGGCATCGAGTCCTTGAAATTTTTTCCAAGCGAATCCCAGACCACGTTGTATTCATCGGCGGAAACAGCCCGCACATTCGTCGCGGCGGCAACCATCACCATCAGTGCCAAAATAATTCTTTGAGTCATGGGCCGCGTTGCTTTCTCGGTTAAATATAATGTGGTTTTGGTTTGGCCGCGTCGCGCTTTGCTTATTCCCGGAACATCAGCGTGCCCAGGCCCGGATGATCGCTGTCGGTTTTCTCCGGCGCGTAACCGGCGCTCTCAAGAATTTGCCGGCTGTAAATCGGATCAAACCCGGCGGCTCGGAAAAGGTGAACCGCCATTTCCCAGATCGGAGAAAAATGGCCGCGCCCTTTCGCAGAAACTCCGGCTGGATAAATCGTCACGTCGTTGCAGTATTCGTAGAACGGATGATACGGCACGTCATTTCCTAGGTTGTATTTGGCAGTGTATTCCAGGCCGATGAAGAGCCGGTTCGCGCCGCTGACGCCGTAGTCGCGGACATTGTAATCATCGTTGTAAGTCACAAGGTTCACGCCTTGATTCCACGCCACCATCGCGACTTCGAGCAGATGAGCGATGCCGCCTTGCGAATGCCCCTGGTCGCGCCCGCTCTCCGCGTCCTCGCCGGTGGCGTCAATGTATTGCGTCACCCCGCAGCAACCGTCCTTCAACGAACCTTTGACGACGAAGCCGTGCTTGTAGGCATCCACCGCCGTGTTGAACATTTCCCGGTCATCGCAAAAAACTGCCATGGACATGATGCCCGCCATGCAGCTCGTCCCCCAATTGGCCGACGCGCCATTTTTCACGCGGGGATAAACGACATCCCGAAACCAGCTCTTCGCCCGGGCGACATTCGTTGCCGGCCACCCGGCTGCGCCGTTAAATCCATAGGCGAGAATCTCCGCCGCATTCGCCATTTGGTTCGCGCCAATTCCATTGCGCATCGTCGTCGGCGCGGCGGACTCGACGGTGGAAACCCACGCGTCAACAATCCGCTCCGACGCCTTCGCATAAGCGATGTCGCCGGAAGCCACCCATTTGATCGCCAGCGCATACGCCGCGTGGCCGTCATTCTGAATCCAGTAGGCGTCCGTCACGTTCGTCGCGACGCGCGCGTGATAATTTGTGTTCACGTCCACGATCTGAACCGCGTTCCACGCATCGAGCCAGGGCTGCTTGCCCGCCGCGACATTTTTGCGCACGCGTTCAAGCTCGGTCTCGGTGTGCCAGCCGCCGGGATGAACAAATTTTTGTTGAACTGACGGGTCAGACTGCGCGGCTGGAGAATTTGTTTCTGCCGCGCGCCCAAGCGAGCCGGATTGAACAATTGCCAATGACAGTGTGACCGACAGAACAAGTCGTGATGAGATTTTTTTCATATAGTTAATTTCTTGTTGATGGTTCATGGTTACTACTCTGCGTGCGGTTCGCCGATCCGCTGTCTCACAGGCCCGTTCCAGCGGATGGAACAAATTGAATCGAACCGCCGCGCGGAATGGTGAACTGTTTCGTTTTGCCGGCGTAGCGCACGACGCAGTTCGTGCCGCCCAGACTGTGAACCGTCGCCGAAATCAGCACGCCGTTCGTCCAATTCAGGTCCACCGAAAAACCGCCGCGCGCGCGCAGACCCGTCACCGTTCCATTGGGCAACGCTTTCGGCAGCGCGGGCAGCAACGTCAACTTGCCAAACTCGGATTGCACGAGCATCCGGTTGACAATTTCCGGCGTTGTTCCGTTGCCGTCGTCGCAGAGCACGCTTGGACCGCTAAAATGTCCGTCCACCATGCTCGGATAAATCGAGCGGCGCTTGGCGAGTTCCTCGATTCGCGCAAACGCCAGGTCGCCCAAGCCGAGGCTGACGGCGGCGAGTCCGGTGTGCATGAATCCGTGCGTCGCGTCTTCGCGACTGGCGTTCACGCGGTTTTGCAAAGCGACTTTCGCCGCCGCAAATAATTTTGGATCGTTCTCCTCGCTGAACTGCTGGCTCTCAAACGCGCCATACAAATGCATGAGATGGCGATGGTCATTCTTTTCGCCCTGCGTTGGATTGGACCATTCCTTGAGCTGGCCTTCATCATTGATCAACAACGGCGGCATTTTCGCCAGCATGGCTTGCCAGCGCGCCACACCGTCGGGTTCGATGCCGAGAATTTCGCAACCGGCGATGAGATTGGTCAGCAGTTCGTGGGTGATCTCGATGTCTTGCGAGGCATTGTCGCCCCAACCGTTTTCGGCGGAGTAGGAAGGCCGGAAGGTGTAATGACCGCTGGTGTCCTCCGTGCCTTTCAAAAAATCCTCCCAAAACAGCGCGCATTCCTTCATGAACGGAATCGCGTTCGTGCGGAGAAACTCCCGGTCGCCCGTATATTGGTAGTAGTCGTAATACCAATGGGCGATCCAGCTTGCGCCGGGCGTCCACAAGTTGCCGGGCCAGCCGCCGTCCCAGTGCAAGGCCAGGCCGTTGTTGGAAGCGCGGCTGCCGGTCAGGATTCCGCGACAATTGTAAAGCGCCTTCGCGTTGCGGCGAAAATCGGGCAGATAACTGTTCCACAAATAAAAATTGCCCGCCATGTTTTCGGCGAGGTTGGCGCTGTAGGCCAGTTCTTCGTCCAGTTGCAAATTCGTGTCGGTCGTGTAATCGCCGGACCAACGGGGCTGCCAAGTGCCGGTCCAGATGCCGAAAAGATTCGGCGGCGTTTCCGGTCCGGCCGCGCACATGAAAACGTAACGTCCCGCGTCATACATCCGCTCCAGCAACGCGGGCGAAAGTCGCTTCTCCTTCTGCGCCTTGCCCAGCAAGGCTTCGGACGACAGCGCGCGTTCGGCGGACGAACCGCCGAGATCAATCGAAACGCGGTTGAAAATTTTCCCCCACGCCGCCGCATGAGGCTTGAGCAATGCGTCATAGTTCGCCGACATGGACTGCAAATCTTTTTTCAATCCGTCCTGCCACCGCGAATCGTAAGCTGTGCCGGTAATTTGAACCGTGCCGCGTTTCGCCGGATGAAAGCCGCCCGCGAAATCAGGATTCGCCGGGTCGTTCGGCCAGGCCTGGCTGCCCGGCAACGGCGTGCGCCACGGGAGAATGCGGATCAGCAGCGTGACATTATTTGCGCCGGTCACCGAAATCGAATTGCCATCGCAGCTTTGCGTTCCGCCAGCAGCGATCACCCGCACCGCACCGTCGTAGCCGCCCTTGCCCTTGACGTAAATGTTGTGGCAAAGAATCCAGCCGTTCGTGTGAATCACCGTGGGGTTGATCAGGTCGTTGCCGAGTTTCTCCATCGCGATTGAAAGCGACACCTTGCCCTTCGGTCCAGTCGTGGTGGCCACGATGGTGTTGTCGGTTTTGGAAACGAACATCCGGCGGGAGAACTTGCCGTCGCTCGTGCGCCATTGCGCCCGGACTTCACCGGTGGAAAAATCCTCCACCCGCGCATAATCGGTGATGTCGCCATCCTGCGGCTGGTTGATTTTCAAGAAGAATCCGGGATGAAACGCATCCGTCCAAACAAGGTGGCCGCTCCAGCCGGCTTCGCGCGCTTTTTGCAGAAAGAATTTTTGTCCGGCCGCGTAACCTTGCTCGCCGATGACCCGGCGCATCTCCGGCAGAAAATCGCCGCCGTCCGGCAGCACCTCGCGCGATCCGGCGGGCAGCCAGAGTTTGCAATGATTGACCAGCAAGGTGTCCTGGCGGGGATCGCCGTAAAGCATTGCGCCCATTATGCCGTTGCCAGCGGCCACGCCGTCCTCCCATTTTATTGCCGGCGTGATGCTGACCGTGCCGTGTTTCGGCATGACCGACGATACATCGGCCAGTGGGATGATCTTCGCGGCTGGAGAATTTGTTTGCGCCGTCGTTTCCGCCGCGCGTCCAGAAGAGCTGGATTGGACAATTGCCAAAGACAGCGCGAGCAACAGAACAAGTTGTGATGAAAATTTTTTCATGCAGATTATTTCTTGATGGTTTTTTTAAGCAATGCAGCGGATTTGCCGAGCGACTTGATGGCCACCGCGCTCAAACTCAAAACTGTCCGGATGATTTTTTTCATAATTTTATTTTTTGTCGCGTCAAAGAACTTCATCCCCTGCTCCGTTCAGATATGCTGGTTAAATATCATTGTCAGGATTCAGGCGATTTCCAATTGATAACTGTGTCCCGCTTCAGCGTGAAAAACGATGCATTCACCGTTGGTCTTATCGAGCGTGAATGTGATTGGAGTATTCTGGTTGGCTTTGCGGACGGCGATGGCGCGGCCGGGCCATGGATTCATCACATGGCATTGCAGATCGTGGCGCGACTCGATTTCAACGTGCGTCACGCCGCCAGCATCGCGGCAGGCCGAAACGAGAAATCCGCCGCGCGCTTGAAAACGGCGGAAGCCGATGACCTCCGATTCCCCGACACAAGGGAACAGGTGAATGCGCCCGCTCCGACTGTTGAGCAAACGTTCGGGTTCACTTGCCCGGCTGCGGTCGCCGCCCAAAGTTGTTCCGAGCAAAATCGCCGCGCGTCCGCTCAACCCGCCGCGCAGCAACCTCACGGTGCGAAGCATCGCCGCCTTCGTGTCGGGATCGGAATCGAGATTGATGTCATCGGCCAAAACCGTGGGATAGCTGCCGATGTCCCAGGGATGTTCGCCTTTCCCGCGCCGCGGCTCAACGCCGGAAATGCCGGCAAACACCAGCCCTTCCGGATTTTTCCACGTCGGATAGGGCGGAAGGTTCTTCGCAATCTCAATCCACTTCGGACGCAGGCTGGAATCTTTTTTCAGCAGAGCCGCCGCTTCCGCCGCCCGCAAAAAGGCCCAGCGGAACATTGAGATCGCCGCGATGCAATCCTTGCTGTGCGAAAACTGATATTGAATGCCCCACGATTCCTCCTGCATGGATGGAATGATGTGATAGACGCCGTCGTCACCCTGCTTCGCGTAGGCCGCATAGAAAATCGCGACCTCCCGAAGCGCGGGATACATTTCGCGCAAAACATTTTCATCGCCGCCGTAATCCCATTCATCCCACCATGGCTTGATCATCTGCGCGACGGTGTCCACGGCGAGTTCCAGCGCGACGTTGGTGTGGACGTATTTGTCCGCCTTCACGGGCGGCAGAAAACCGTGCAACAGCGCCATGCCGGGCATTCCAAAAACATCGCGCGCATTTGCCTCCGACGCTTTCATCCAATGCCGGACAAGTTGTTTCCACATGTCCACCGCATCGTCGCGATGGCGCACGGACAGCGGCGTGTAAAAAATTTCGTTGTAACACGGCAGGCTGCCATACGCGCCCGTGTCAGATTCAACCGGGTTGTAATCGCAACTGGCCTGAAACTTCCGCATGTCGGTCTTTGTCGAACCGCCGTGTCGAATCCACCAACTGTTGAAAACTTCGGAAATATTTTCCGTTACCTCGCGTCCGGTGTCGCCGGTGAAAATCCGACCGCACTCGCGGCGGTCGTAGAGTTCGCCAAACCAGCGGGCATTTTCGGCAACGATGGCGTCGAAGCCATTCTTCTCCGCAGCGGCCAGACGTTTCTTCGCGACGGCCACCACATCGCGGCCTTCCGCATCAACCGTGGTGACGACGACAACGTAAGCGAGCATTTCGTGATTCGCCTGCGGAGTGAACTTCGCCGTGGCCGCAGCGCCCGGCGTCTCGTTGACTTCGCCCTCCGAGGTCGGCGTGCCCAAACCTGTGCTGCCCTCGACGGCTTCCATTGCCACTTTCGCGTCGCCGGCAACCCGTCCCATCAGGACATATTCCAATCCTTTCGGAAAAGTTTTCTCAGGCGGCATCCGCTGGCGAATCCAGAAAAATTTTCCATCCTGCCCGCTGGCCGGCGCATCCAGCGGACCGTTCCAAGCGCGGTCCGCTTCGTAAAACGCCCGCTTCTTTTCGTCGCGAAATGTCTTCCCGTCCGGCAGCAGGTAACGCAAATGCGCCGTGTCCTGTTTCCGAAACAAGCGCAGCCAGACCGGCGCATCCAAACCGTGAAAGACGCCGCGAATGGCATAAACATTTTGCGTCATTGAGAGAACGCATTCAAAGGCCGCGTGCTTCGCGTCTTTGGCGATTTCAAATTTCACGACGCCGTCGGCGCAGCTTTGCGTCAGTTCGGGCGACTCCGCGCCCGCCATTTCGTCGAGGCCAAAAATAATCTGGCCGACCGGTTTGATGCTGGGAAACGGATAACGCGCGCCGTCGGTATATGGATTGTATTTGCCGCCTTCCTTGCGGAGATAGCCCCATTGTGGACGGGTGCTGTCGGCTTTGATGTCGGAAAAATCCTTGTTGGCCGGTGAATTCGCCCCGTCGATAATCTGCTGCAACGTTGGTGCGCTCTCGGTGCAGGCGCGGTTCAACCGCCGATCCCACACGTCATTTTTTTGCAAACTCACGGTGATGCGATCCGGCGTCCCCCAGATCGCCGCGCGCATGGCCGGGTTGCTGACGTGCAACGCGCCGCTCCCGCGCCAGCCCGTGCCGGTCGTGGGCGCGGAGGCGGTCAAAATACGTTTGATGCCTGCCGCGCGCGCCGCCGCGCGCAACGGCAGCTCGCGTTCCCACGGGAGGAGCAGGACAGATTTTCCGGCTGGCGCGTCGGCTGGCGGCTTCTGTCCCCACAACTTTGAAAATCCTAATGTTGGAAAGCCAATGGCGGCCGTGCTGAATACAGCGGCCTTTAAGAAATGACGGCGCGGAGTTTTCACAGAGTCCGCGACTTATGCATATGTATTATGTCCTTCATGGAGAAATGAGCCGGAAGAAGACGCTGCCGTTGGTTTGGTTGATGGGAACAGAAACTTGATTCGTTGCGCTCGAACTGGAAACAGTGACCCAGTTCGTGCCCAGCCCGCTGGCGAGTGAATTGGTTTGCGCCTGCAACAACAAGCCGGTGTGATCGATCGGCCATGAGAGTTTAAGCTGACTGCTATTCAGCGCGAACCCAAGGCTGGTCGGTGCGGTGGACACCGGACGCACATTCACCTCCGCCGAGTTAGGGCTTTCACCGACTGAATTGGTCGCGGAGACAACATAGTAGTAACTGTTGCCGTTAACCACCGTGGTGTCCGGATAATTCGTCGCGGACAAACTGGCGATAGTTATGTAGTTGCTGCCGCTGGTCCTCGAACGCTTCACGTTGTAGCTGCTCGCGCCGCCCAAGCTGGCCCAAGTCAGGTTCACTTGCGCGCCTCCCGCTGTCGCTGTCAGTCCCTGTGGTCCGGGATTTCCGGCATACAACTGCAGCTCGGAAAGCTGAATGCCGGCGGCGTCACCGTTGTTGGTTGTAATGTTCAGGCGGTAATAGGGAAATGCCACGATGTTCGCCAGGTTATAGGTGTTAAATTGATAACGTGCAGCGAATGCCTGGCCGGTCTGCGTGTCGAGCGTCACCCAGTTGGTGCCATTAGTTGAACCTTGAAACTGCCAGCTTTTCGGATCGCGGCCCGGCACGTCATTGGCGCTGGCGATCTTATACTGGATGACCGCCCATGCGACTCCGCTGGCATATTGATATTGAAGCCACCCATTAGTGCCGCCGTTGTTGTTGAACCATTTCGTGCCGGTTGATCCGTCAAATGCCTGCGCCGCCCCCTCGCCATGGGACGCATTGTCCGAGCTTGCTGTAGCGGTGCCCCCGGAGGTCGTTGGCGTAAGCGGCACGACGGTCGAGGTTGGTATTCCCGCTACATCAATTACTACCACTGAATCCATCGCGTTCGGCGCGGTCGCTGGCACGGTGATCGTGATGTTTGAACTGCTGCTGGCATAACTCAACGAGGTGTTCGTATCATTGAGCATATAAATCCGGTTGATGGAATTGGTCAGCAACGGAACCTGCAACTGACCGCCGCCCGGCCAGGTGAACACGTGGGCGTATAGTTTGCCCGGCTTTTTCGTGTAGTAACCCCACGACGGCTCACTGCTTCCGTATGGGCTGATTGTCGTTCCATGCACACTGTCGCCATAGGTGCTCATCCAAGTGGCAAAGGCCGTCAGAATGTTGGTGGCCCCCGAAGTGACTGAACCATCTCCCTTGGGACCGATGTTCAATAAATAATTTCCGTCACGGGAAAGCACTTGCACCATCTCGTGCAGGATGGTGGTTGGCGAACGGTAAGAGTTTTCACTGTTGGAATTGTAACCCCAGACGCCGTTCATGGTGGCGTTCACTTCAAAAGGCCTGGCCAAAGCCGCCGACGGCACGGTTTGTTCGGGACACTCAAAATCGCCGAGACCCAGGCTCCGTTTGACCCGCTCATTGATGATCAGATCCGGCTTCAATGAGATCAGATAACTATACAGGTTGGTGGCATCGGATTGAATCCACCAGTCACTCAAAGTTGGCGATGCGGGGTTGGCGCACCAGTCTCCATCAAACCATAACACGGCGGGATTGTAATTCGTGATCAGTTCGGCCAACTGCGCCTTCATGTCGTTGATGTAATTTGTCCTGGCCGAGAACGAGGACATGGTGGAATAGACGGGTGATCCCGTCTTGATGGTCTGCGAAGGATGGTTCCAGTCCAGGATCGAGTAATACAAACAAAACTTGATACCCTGCGCGTCGCATTCATTCTTGAGTTCCATCAGCAAATCCCTTTTGCACGCCGTGTAATTATACAAGTTATACAAGTTGGTGCCGGAAACGTCCGTGAAGCTCGGCACCTGCGAACGCCACATGGCGAAGCCTTCGTGGTGCTTGGCGGTGATCACGATGTATTTCATGCCCGCCGCCTTGGCGTAGCCGACAATGGTTGCGGCGTTGAAATTGGTGGGGTTGAAATTGGCCGAGATCTGGGTCTGATAATTGGTCTTGCTCCAATGTTCGTTGCTGAACGCCCATTCGCCGTGACCGTAATAGGAATAGGAACCGAAGTGGATGAACATTCCGAACCGGGCGTCATACCACCACGCCATTTTAGGAACAACGTCGTATGCGGAGGCGGTGGAAACTCCCAGCATCAGCAAGACAAGCCAAGATGCCAAGGTTTTCGGTCTCCTGTAAATATTCATAGTTGAATACAAGTTAAATGCTAGGGATAGGACAGCCGGAAGAAGACGCTGCCATTGGCTGGATCCAAGGGAATGCTCATCTGGTTGGTCGCATCCGTGCCAGTCACGGTGACCCAGTTCGTGCCTAGACCCGTGCCAACTGAATTGGTCTGCGCTTGTAACAACCAGCCGGTGTGATCCACTGGCCACGAGAGTTGAAGTTGATTGCCAGCCAGCACAAAGTTTAGTTGAGCGGGCGTTTGCGAAAGAGGCAACGCGCTGGCTTCCGCTGAATCCACACTCCCGCCCGCCGAGTTCCATGCCGAGACTACAAAGTAATAGTATGTCCCATTGCTCAAGCCCGTGTTCGTGAACGTCACACTAACTCCATTGGTCGCCATGGCATTGTATGGGCCGCCGGAAACGAGCGAACGTTTGATAAAGTAGTTGGCCGCACCCGGGCTGTTCAGCCAGCTTAATGACACATAACCATCGCCAGCCGTCGCCGCCAGCGACGTTGGAACAACAGGAACGACATTTGGCATTGCAGAAACTTGAATTGAATTTGTGCTTTCAACCCCGGCGTTCAAGGCGGACACCACATAGTAGTAATTCGTTCCATTGACCAAACCGGTATCGGTGTAGGCAAGCAAAGTAAGATTGCTGGCAATGACTGTGTAAGTTCCGCCGTTGGTGGTCAAGCGTTTCAAGTTATAGCTGGTGGCGCTGGAAGCCGCCA
>Ga0207933_1002023_pt1 | contig 13850 bp, 7 predicted proteins | sample NGESurdeep092012_4_FD_184488 | JGI IMG/M metagenome (GOLD analysis project Ga0207933, IMG submission 184488) | Arctic peat soil microbial communities from Barrow, Alaska - NGEE Surface sample F53-3 deep-092012 (SPAdes) | ecosystem: Environmental > Terrestrial > Soil > Wetlands > Peat ... | reverse complement strand
GCGCTGGGGCGCGATCTTCTCGACCAATGGGCTGGAGGGCGAGGATGTTTGGCGCGCCGCGGCGCGGGTACGGGTGCTGCTCGCGCACGGGATGCAGCCGCTGGGCGATCTGGCGTACTCGCCGTCGTTCTGGAGCGATCCGGATGTGGACTGGCTGGCAGGCGTGAATGAGTCGGGCGGAAGGAAGTACTTCAACCAGGAGGCGAGCGATGAGTTGCTGGCGTGGATGGCGCTGCCCTCGCTGGTCGCCGCGGTGGAGGACACCGACTCTGTGACGCATCTGCGCGGGATTGAGGACACGCTCAGCACGGTGCGCGAACACGCCAGGGCTGCGGGGTTTGAGTTAGAGCGCTTCCTCAGTCGGCCATCGGCGATGCAGGCGAAGCCGAAGCCGCTGCAAGCGACTGGAAGATCCGAAGAAGCATCTGGTAAATCCAAAGAGGCAACGGTTCAACCCGATGTGAGCGAGAACGGAGCCACCACAAAAGTCACCAAGAAGCGCAGCAGGACCGTGAAGGCGGGCGCGGGAAAGTAGATCGATTTGCTGGGGTTTCGCCTGCGTGGGAGGGAAACTCGCAGCCTAACCCGATGTCTTTGGATGAGTTGGTGCATCATACGGACGTGCCCTCCAAACCCAATCCCGCGCGCCGTACGATCACGATCATGGGCCTGCTGCGGCCCCACAGCAAGGCGCTTTGGATGGGCCTGCTGGCCATTACGGGCGAGAGCATCGCCGATGTCCTCGAGCCCTGGCCGCTGAAGGTTGTTCTGGACAACGTCATCACGCACAAGGGTAGTCACGGGTGGCTGACGCGCACGCTCGATCGCACGGTGGGTACCAAGCCAATGGAGATTCTGGTCGTTGCCTGCGTCGCGGTGCTGGTGATTGCGCTGCTGGATGCGGTGTGCACCTACGGCGAAAAATGGGTGACGACGACGGTTGGGCAATGGGTGACGCACGATCTACGCAGCACGCTCTACTCGCAGGTGCAGAAGCTGTCGCTGGCCTATCACGATCAATCGAAGACCGGCGACCTGATCAGCCGCGTGACGGACGATATCGATGCGATCCAGACGTTCATCGTTTCGGGACTGCTGAGCATCGTCGTGGATGTCGCGACGATCGCGGGGATGATCGGCGTGCTGTTCTATCTGAGCTGGCAGATGACGCTGATCGCGATGACGGTTGTGCCGGTGCTATTCGCCATTGTTTACACCTACACGCGGAAGGTGAAGAAGTACTCGCGCGCGGTGCGCAAGCAACAGGGCAAGATGCTGAACGTGGTGCAGGAGGTGCTTGGATCGATTCGCGTGGTGAAGGCGTTTGCACGCGAGAATTACGAGATCCAACGGCTGGAGGGCGAGAGCCTGGAGGTGGTGGAAGCGGCGCTCAAAGCGCGGAGATTGAAGGCCAAGCTTGTGCCGCTGGTGAGCATCGTGACGGGGGTGGGGACGGCGCTGGTGCTTTACTTCGGCGGCATGAGCGCGTTGAAGGCGGGCATGACCGCCGGCACGATCATCGTGTTCCTGAGCTATATCCGAAACATGTACAAGCCCATGCAGGACATCTCGAAGATCATGGACTCGTACTCGAAGGCGGATGTCGGCTATGAGCGCATCAAGGAGATTATCGAGACCGATGACGAGATGCAGGACGCTCCTGATGCGACGAAGGCTCCGCCGTTGCGCGGCGATATCGACTTCGAGGATGTGAGCTTCTGCTACAACTCCGAGACGCCGATCCTCAGCGATGTCAATCTGCATGTGAAGGCGGGGACGACGGTGGCGATCGTGGGGCCGACGGGCTCGGGCAAGACGACGCTGATCAACCTGATTCCGCGTTTCTACGATGTTTCCAAGGGCGCGGTGAAGGTGGATGGCATCGATGTGCGCAAGTTCAAGCAGAAGTCCTTGCGCAAGCAGATTAGTTTTGTGCTGCAGGATGTGGTGCTGTTCAGCGGAACGATCTGGGACAACATTGCGTATGGCCGGCCGGATGCGAGCTCCGCCGACATCGTGCGCGCGGCGGAGGCGGCCAATGCCACGGAGTTCATCGATAAGCTGCCGCAGAAGTACAACACGCTGGTAGGTGAGCGCGGGCTGATGCTCTCCGGCGGCCAGCGCCAGCGTATCGCGATCGCGCGGGCGATCGTGCGCGACAGTCCGATCCTGATTCTGGATGAACCGAGCTCGGGGCTGGACGCGGCGAGCGAGCAGCTGGTCTTCGACGCGCTGGACAAGCTGATGGAGAACAAGACTTCCATCGTGATTGCGCACCGGCTTTCAACGATACGCAAGGCGAGCTGCATCTATGTGCTCAAGGACGGGCGCGTCGTCGAATTCGGAACGCACGATGAACTGATCGCGCATGAGGATGGCGTCTACCGGCAGCTGCACGATATTCAGTTCAACGAAGAGGCCGAGGCGCAGCCGACCTGAAGACCGGCGTGAAGAGCGACAAGGTTAGAGCGCCTTCAGTTGCGCGATCCGGCTCTCCACGATGGAGACGTACTGATCGGCCTGCTGCGGCGTGAAGCGGCCGGCGCGGAAGGCGTCCTCGATCTGCTGATGGGTGAGCTGGCCGAGCAGAGAACCGATCCAGCGGGCGTCTTCACGGGGTATATCGTGGCCGATCCAGTCGAAGCCCTGGCGGGTGAAGTAGCCCTTGGCAAGGATTCCGCCACTCTTGAGCAAGACCCCCGTCGGCGCTGAGGGGGTGCCGAAGTCGACTTCTTTGGCTGTCTCATGGGTGATGAATTTTGAGTTTTCGTAGCTCTTCAGATTGCCCTTGTCCTTGGCGCGGCTGGTCGCCAGAGCGTTGGTGGCGAAGGTAGCACCGACGTCGCTGATCAGGAAGATCAGCTGACCGGTCTTCTTGTCGGTATAAACGGCATTGTTCACATCCTTCAGGTCCCAGTTGTTCATAACGGCCATCATTACGCGCAGGCCATTGAATTCGCGAGTGCCAAAGAATGGATTACTCTTCCACTGCCAGATGGCCTGCTTGGATTCTCCGCCGGGCTTGCGTTCGAACCTTGCGTCGATCACCTGGGTGCCGTTGTGGACACGCTTGCCTCCGCGCTTGATGTCGAGGCCCTCGATGGTCGCGATATGAAGGACGTAGTCGTCGTTAGCGTAGTAGCCGACGGCCCAGAGAAGACGCGAGGCGACGACCTCGGGGCGAGCTTCCTCGCCCAATTTCACACGCCATTTTTTCCCGCCGGCCGCGCTCACGTTGAACTTGGGGTTTGTGCCGTTCATATCCTCGTCGATAAATTTGAATGGGGGCCTGGGCTGACCGTCTTCGCCGCCCTGCCCGTAAAAGAGGTCTTTGGAGGCGATGTCGCCGGGATCGTGCCAGATCACAGCATCGTGGATGTCGGCGGCGGCGATGGGCTTGTCGGTGTCGATCTTGTCGTTTTTATCGCTCTTGTCCCCTGCGGGTTTGGCAGCGCCATCCTTTGGGGGTTCGACAGGGGTGGTGGCCTGCGGCTGCGTCGGCTGTGCGGCGGGAGTGACTGTTTGTTGGGGAGCTGCCTGGCCGGAAGGCAGAGGCGCCTGTTGGGGCTGGGCCTGCGTTGCCGGCGGAGGCGCCGGCTGCGGCGACGATTGATCTGCCGAGACAGGCTGCGATTGGGAGAGCAGCGGAAGGGAGGTAAAGGCGAGACAGGTGACCGATATAACCGCGAGACGCGCGAGGCGAAACATCGTGGAGACACTCCAGAGCTGCAGACGTTCATCAACTCATCTACTTAGAAGCGTTTGGGAGGTCCGGAGACTATCTAAGTGTGCAAGAAAAACATCCTCTCGCGGGCCCAACGCATCCTCATTAGCAGAGACCCGCGGCGGCAAACCTGAGACGCTGCAAGATAACTGCCTCAGGAAGGGACGACTGTGAAACTTTTTGTGCAACCTGAGGCCGGCCTCGAGCCGATTCTCCAAGCTCTCCGCAAGGCTAAGAAAAGTATTCAAATCCTCATATTCCGGCTGGACCGGCCGGAGATAGAGAAGGCCCTGCTGGAGGCTGTGGAGCGCGGCGTGGCGGTGCAGGCGCTGGTGGCCTATACCAATCGCGGCGGCGACAAGGTGCTGCGCCGGTTTGAGATGCGGCTGCTGGAACGCGGCATCACTGTGACGCGCACGGCGGACGATCTGGTGCGCTACCACGGCAAGATGTTCATCATCGACGGCAAAGAGCTTTTCCTGATGGCCTTCAACTTTACTCACCTGGACATCAACCTGAGCCGCTCTTTCGCGATCAGCACAACGCGCAAAGAGGTCGTCGCGGAGGCCGTCAAGCTGTTCGAGTGCGACTCCAAGCGCACGACCTACGCGGCTGGGAGCAAGGACTTCGTCGTCAGCCCGATAAATGCGCGAGAGAGCCTTATGGAGTTCATTCGCGGAGCGAAGAAGCAGCTATTGATGTACGAGATGAAGATCAGCGATGCTGAGTTCGTCAAGCTCCTTAACGAGAAGGTTTCGCAGGGCGTGGATGTGCGCGTGATCGGCACTACAACATCCAAGGGAAGCGCCCTGCCCACGCGCAAGCTGCAGATGCGTTTGCATGCGCGCGCCATTCTCCGCGACGGGGGCGCGGCGTTCGTGGGCAGCCAGAGCCTGCGCAAGCTGGAGATGGAGGCGCGGCGTGAGATTGGGCTGATTGTGCACGATCCCAAGACTGTGAAGAAGATGGTCGAGGTCTTCGATAAGGACTGGAGCGCCGCCACGCCCGCGGCGCAGCCGAGCGAGGTGGCGAACATGCTCAACGTGCCGGCTAAGAAGGTCGCGAAGAAGGTTGCCAGAGAACTGAACGTGACCTCCGCAGTGGAACAGGTGATCGACCGCGCGATCGAGAAGTCGGACTCCGATAGCGTGGGAGTGGAGGCGAAGGAGCTCGCCGAGAGCGTTCGCGACGTCATGCGCGATGAGGTGCAGGAGGCGGTGACGAATGCTCTGCATGAGATGGTGGCCGCAGCGGCGAATGCGCCCGCGGAAAAGTCGACAAAGGCATCGAAGGCAGCGAAGTAGGCAGTGTTTGCCATGCAACCCGCAATGATTGCAAGAGGCTCTACCTGAAGAGGCAGATGTGTGTGCCGGTTTGTGATGGTGCACGCCGGTGTCGAACAGGAGCGAAGCATGGCGGCGAGTCCGGTGGTGGTCGTGACGGGGGCCTCGGCAGGTTTAGGCCGTGCGATTGCCCACGCGTTTGCGCGCAAGGGAGCCCGAATAGGTTTGCTGGCGCGCAATCCCGAGGCGCTCGAAGCATGCAGGAGAGAGTGCGAAGCGTTGGGCGGCGAGGGCCTGGTGCTGCCCACGGACGTGTCGATTGCCGACGACGTCGAGGCTGCCGCGAGCCGCGTCGAAGAGGCTTTTGGCCCTATTGATGTGTGGGTGAACGACGCGATGGTCAGCGTGTTTTCGCCAGTGAAGGAGATGGAACCCGCGGACTATAAGCGCGTGACCGAGGTGCTCTATCTGGGCTTCGTGCATGGCACGCTCGCTGCGCTGAGACGCATGCAGCCGCGCGAAGGCGGACGCGGCAAGGGCACGATTATTCAGATCGGTTCCGCGCTGGCCTATCGCTCGATTCCGCTGCAGTCGGCTTACTGCGCGTGCAAGCATGCGATCAATGGCTTTACCGATTCGCTGCGCTGCGAGCTGTATCACGATCAAAGCGATGTGAAGATCACGGCGATGCATATGCCGGCGATGAACACGACGCAGTTCGGTTGGGTGAAGAACCGGCTGCCGAATGATCCGCAGCCTGTGCCGCCGATCTTCGAGCCGGAGGTGGCGGCGAAGGTTGTGGTGGCGGCCGGGCTCGCAAGGTCGCCGCGCCGCGAGTACTGGGTTGGGTCGCCGACGGTTGCCGCAATCGTTGGACAGAAGTTCGTGCCGGGGTTACTGGACCGTTATCTGGGCCGGACGGGATACAAGTCGCAGCAGATCGAGGGCGAGCCGCGCGATCCGAATGCACCGAACGATTTGTACAACTATGTCCCGGGTGTTCACAGCGCGCGAGGCAAGTTCGATGACCGGTCCAAGCGCTCGAGTGTGGAGGTCTTTCTGACGTTGCACAAGCATTGGGTGCTGGCGGCAGCCGCGGTTGCGCTGGCGGCGGGCGGCACGTTGCTGGCGCGGAGATCTTCGTGAGCGCGTGCGCGGCGATGGAAGATGCACGTGAGCGTAGTTGTGACGAGCAGGCTCTTTTGCTCGCAGCCTGCTCGGCGGCGTTGATAACACTTGTGCCGATTGCACTGCATCAGCTTGGCGCGATCCCGCATCTGCCCGATCCTGCTGGCGGCTGGTTCGATTCGGATCGAATTACAGAGTCACGCATGGCGCATCCGCTGGGCGTGCCGGACAGTTTGCCGGGTATCGCGAGTTACGGGACGACGCTTACGCTGATTCTGCTCGCGCGGCGTTCCCGAACGGCGCGAAGAATGCTGGGTGGCAAGCTGCTGGTGGATGGCGGTGCGGCTGCATCCAATGTTGTGCGGCAGGTGGTCCGATTTGGGAAGCTGTGCAGTTGGTGTACCGGCACTGCGCTGGCGACTGCCGCGATGGTGTATGCCGGGCGTGGAGCGATCGCGGAGAGCGCTTGCGCTGTGCGTGGCCGGGTGAAGGACTGAGGGGAACAGGCCGCTTTGCATCGCGTGCAGTGGATTGAAGCTGCATCGATGATGACCTGTTCCTCAAGTTCTTTCTCACTCTGTCGATAAACGAAGAGTGCGCATTCCCTTCATCTCCTTGCTTCGTCGATGCTTCGCCTCTGCGGCCCTGCCGGTGTTCGTGCTTTGCGCGGCAGCTTGTGGCGCGCAGACGGTCACAGCCTTCGGCGGAACTACAGCTGTGGGTCAATCGTCGACGCCGCTGACCGTGACGGTCACCATGACGGCTATCGGACAGCCGGGAGATCCGCTGGCGGTTACCCAAGGCGTCCCTGCGATTGATTTTTCGCTTACGGGCGGAACATGCACGCTGGACCTGCCCGTAACGACCATTGGGCAGACATGCACCGCGACCATCGTCTTCACGCCGAAATATCCGGGAGTGCGCTCGGGCGCGGTGCTGATCGAGACCACCGACGGCAGGACGCTGCTGGGCAGTGTGCCGGTGGTGGGCATGGCGACGGGATCGCTGGCGGTGCTGGACCCGGGTGAAATCGATACGGCGGCCGGCGATACGGAGTGGAACTATTCAGGTGATGGCGAGGACGCCACGGCCGCAGCGATCTTTCTGCCCTACGGCGTGACCGTCGATCCGGCGGGGAAGATCTATCTCTCGGACACACTGAACAGCCGCGTCCGTCTTGTCGATACGGTTGGCAAAATTTCGACGATTGCGGGCAATGGCACCTTCGGGTATTCGGGGGATGGTGGACTGGCGACGGCGGCGGAGGTTAATCAGCCTGCCGGGCTGGCGATGGATGGGGCGGGGAATGTCTACTTCGCCGACAGTGGCAGTGACATCGTTCGTCGCATCGATGCGGTGAGCGGAGTCATTACGACGGTCGCAGGCGTGCCGCAGACGATGGGCGACTCCGGCGATGGTGGCGCCGCTACTTCCGCAACCCTTGGTTCGCCGGAAGCCGTGGCGTTCGATGCCGCCGGCGATCTCTACATCGCCGACACGGGAAATGGGGTGATCCGCGAAGTAGACGCCGCTACCGGCGTGATCAGTACTGTTGCCGGGGTGGCAGGGAGCCAGGGTTATAACGGCGAGGGCACGGCCACAACTGCCGAGCTGAACTTCCCGTGGGGAGTCACCGTAGGTCCGGACAACTCGTTGTATATCGCGGACACATACAACAATCGTATCCGCAGGGTAAGCGGCGGCGTTATCTCCACGATTGCTGGGACGGGCTCTCAGGGTTCCGCAGCCGATGGGACGGAGGCGGGCGCAGCCGCGCTGAACCAGCCCTATGGAGTGGTTCTGGATCCGGCAGGCGATCTCTATATTGCTGATTCAAGCAATGACCGCGTGCTCAAGGTCAGCGCAGGTACCGGTAGCGTCAATGCCGGGACTGCCACGATTCAAATGATTATCGGGACCGGCAGCGAAGGTGACTCCGGCGATGGAGCGGCAGCCAACCTGGCGAAACTGCACGGGCCTTACGCTCTTTTCTTTGCCCAGAATGGCGATTTCTATTTTGCGGATACGCATAACGATCGCATTCGACGTGTGCTCGCCACACCCTTCAGTCTGCCGCCATTTCCCGCTACGAAGATCACGAAGATCTCCTCGTCGCAGGTTGAGGGTCTGGACAGCGATGGCAATGCCGACCTGAATCTTTCTACGCCCACGCTGGTGAATGCGGCGCTCGATGTGGGGACGGCGACCACGTGCAGCTTTACCGCGGCGACACCCAAGGGATCGAGCTGCAGCCTCGGCGTGGAGTTCGCACCAGTAACTGTCAGTCCAAATTTATCCGGCTCCGTCACGTTGAACTCCGACGCGGGGAATACACCGACGGTGATCGATATTTCAGGCAATGCGCTCGATGTCAATCCGACGACGGTGACTCTGTCGCCTAGTGTCAACCCGAGTGTGCTCGGCCAGGCGGTGATCTTTACCGCGACGGTGAAGAATGGCGACCCTTCTCCTCCTAGCGGGCCGGTAACTTTTCTGGAAGACGGATCGACGACTCTGTGCAGCAGCGTCAGCCTGAACAGCGGAGGCGTAGCGACCTGTTCGACTTCGGCGCTTACGCTGGGAACGCATACGATCACCGCAAACTATGCGGGCGATGCAAATAACGAGGCGAATACCGTCAGCATGTCGCAGAAGGTGCTGCAACTGGCAACCGTCGTTCTTGCAGCTTCGCCCAGTCCGGCGACCGTCACCCAGAACATCACGCTTACCGCGACAGTGACCGCATTGCCGGCGACGCCAACAGGCAATGTGGTCTTCTATGACGGCGCGGCAGCGATCTCCGGCAATGTAGCGCTGAATGGCAGTGGAGTCGCGAGCTTTGCGACGACGCTGCTTGCTCCGGGCACGCACAGCCTGACTGCAAAGTATTCAGGCGATACGTCTAACGCGAGCGGCGTGTCGGTCGTCTTTAGCGAGGTGATCGATCAGGCGGCGACTACTACCGCACTGGCGACTTCCAATGCAACGCCTACGGTCGGGGACTCAATTACTCTTACCGCGACGGTGGTCAGCGCCGATGGTCCGCAGCCGGCTGGCCCGGTCACCTTCAGCGACAACGGCGCGCCGCTTGCCAGCAAGCCGCTTGACGGCTCAGGTGTGGCCACGCTTGCAATCAACTCGCTCACACCAGGGCCGCATTCCATTGTCGCAAGCTACAGCGGAGACACCGACAGCGCGATCAGCAGCTCTCCGCCACTAGCGGAAACCGTGGCGCAGATCGAAACCGTTACAACGCTAACCCCTGATGCGAATCCACTTTCCGCAGGGGCCACGCTGCATCTAACGGCAGCCGTTACGCTCGCGCCCGGCGCGGTGGCGGACGGCGCCCTGACTGGACAGATCGCTTTCACGGATGGAGCGACTACGCTGGGCACGGCGGCGCTCGATGGCTCCGGCCACGCGACGCTCGCGGTCAGCGCGCTCACCGTTGGAAGTCATACGATCGTCGCGAGCTACGGCGGCGCGACGAACTATGCTGTCAGCAATTCGGACCCACTCGCGGAGCAGGTCCAAAAGACTGCCACGAACATCACGGTCCAGCCGGCCGCGACTACCGTGCTCACAGGCGAGCCTGCCAGCTTTACCGCGACTGTGACCAGCTCTACCGGCACACCGACCGGCACGGTTACCTTTCATGACGGCGCTACTGTCCTGAGCATCGCAACACTGAACGCGCAGGGCGTTGCCACGTTTTCATTGAGTACGCTCACGACCGGCACGCACACGCTGACCGCCAGCTACGACGGCGATGCAAACTACGCTACGAACACGTCTGCACCCTGGACCGAGACGGTGAATCTTGCGCAGCCGGTGCTGACGCTTAGCGGGCCGGTGAATCCAGTGGATGCCGGGACCGTGGTCACGGTCACCGGAACGTTCACGAGCCCTGGCATACCGGCGACTGGATCGCTCGCGCTCCGCGATGGAACGACGACCATCGCGACGCAGGCTGTCTCCGGCACGTTTAGTTTCATCAGCAGTTCGCTCGCAGTCGGCGCTCATACTCTTTCGGTCTTTTACAGCGGCGACAGCAACAATGCCTCGGCGAGCTCACCTTCCATTACGGTCAACATTCAGCAGGCGCCGACAGCGACGGCGCTCGGCTCCAGTGCAAATCCTGGAACATTCGGCCAGCCGGTGACGCTTAGCGTGAGCGTGGTGAGCGACAGTCCATCGCTTACAGGCACTGTCGCGTTCTTTGATGGGGCCACGTCTATCGGCACGGAGACGCTGGCGGCGAACGGCACGGCTGCGTTGACCACATCCACGCTCGGCTTTGGCATCCACAACATCACAGCGGTCTACGGCGGCGACACGCAACATGCGAGCTCTACTTCGGCCGTTGTGAGTGAACGCATCGTCGAGCCGGCTACAGCCACACTTGCCTCCAGCCTCAATCCGGCGATCACGGGTGTCGACGTTGCGTTCACGGCGACAGTCTTTGCGAACGGCGGTCAGACGCCGACGGGGAATGTGACGTTTCGCGACGGCGCGGCGACGCTCGGCACTGGCGCATTAGATGGAAACGGCGCGGCTGTACTGCATGCGTCCACGCTTGCGGTTGGGGCGCATACGATTACCGTGAGCTATGCGGGCGATGCGGATGTTGCGGCGGCTTCGTCCTCGCTTACCGAGACGATCCAGGCTGCAACGACGGAGGTCACGCTCGCGACCAGCGCCAACCCTGTAACCTATGCGGCTCCCCTGACGCTCACTGCGAATGTGAGCACCAACGGAGGCGCGGCGACCGGGCCGGTTGCGTTTACGGAAGCCGGAACGACACTCGGCAGCGGCGTCCTCAATGCGCAGGGGATCGCGACGCTGACACTCGGCACGCTCACGCCGGGATCGCACAACATTGTGGCGAGCTACGCAGGCGACGGGCGGGCGAGCGTCTCGGCCTCGCCGCCGCTGACGGTTGTGGTCAAGCAGACCACTTCGCTCGTGCTGGCCTCGTCTGCGAATCCCGCGCTGACGCTGAGCCCGATTACGATTACGGCGACGCTGACCAACAGCGGAGCTGCCAGAGCGACTGGCACCGTGAATTTCAGTGATGGAAGCATGCAACTTGGAACAGCGGCACTCGATGGAAACGATCATGCTTCGCTGACGCTGCCATCGCTCCCCGCCGGAGTCCACGCGATCACTGCGAGCTATACGGGTGATGGAGGCGACTTTGCCAGCCCTTCCGCATCACTGACGCAGACCGTCAACTTGCGTGCGACGACGACGACGCTCTCGGCGTCGCAGACTGACGCGGCGAACCCGCAACAGGTGACGTTGATCGGTGTCGTGCACCCCGATGGAACGGCCCCTCCCACTGGCATGGTGAGCTTCACGAGCGGCAATCTGGCTATCGGCGGCGTGTCCGTAGACGCGACCGGCGTGGCCACGCTGACGATTCAGCTGCAGAGTAAGAGTGAAGACATCGTTGCGAGCTATAGCGGCGACGCGGTGTATGCAGCCTCAAGCTCTGCTGCGACCGCAGTCCAGAGCGGCCCGGCGACGCAGTTCACGCTGACGATCGCTCCCGCAGTCGTCAGCATCGCAAGCAAGCAGCATACGACCATCAGCCTTGGCCTGGCGTCGATCAAAGACTTCAGCGACACGATTCAGTTCGGCTGTCTGGGGCTGCCGTTTGCCGCGACGTGCGTCTTCTCAACGCCGCAGACCAAGCTCGCGGCCAATGGAACGGCAACTGTGCAACTGACGCTGGATACAGGTGACCCGCTTGGCGTCGGAGCGCAGGCGAGCGCAAGGACACGGCGTCGAGAATCGACGATGCTGCTCTGCTTCCTGCCCGGGATGCTGCTGGCCAGCCTGGTGTTTCGACGTCGCGCGCGGCGCAAATTCCTCGGCTTAATCCTGGTGCTTTGCGCGGCTGCGTTGACACTGACCTCCGCAGGCTGTGCAGGATTGCAGGGAAGCGGCACGCCTCCGGGGACGTATGCGTTCAAGGTCACGGCTTCAGGCCAGGGCTCCGGAGCCACACAGTCGCAGGTGCTTACGCTGACGGTGACGCAATGAGTCAGCGGTGTGCGCGGCGCGTTGCGCTCGCAGCCGCCATCGGGCTGATCGTCGCGTGCTTCAACGGGCGTGCTTCCGCGCAGGCCAGTGCGACGGCTACAGGACCGGGTGCGTCCGTCGTAGTCGGCGGCGGCGTGTCGATGTTTCAGTCGGTATATGGTCAGCGTGATCTGGGCGGCGGCTTTGTCTTCGTCGACATCCAGCCGCAGTGGCGATTCAGCGTTGAGGCTGAAGCGCGCTATCTTCGCCTGCACACCTCAGAGGATGTTACGGAGAAGAACTATCTTGTGGGGCCGCGAGTTCTCGTGCGTTCGGGACGATGGCAGCCGTATGGGAAGTTTCTGATCGGCGATGGCCATATCGATATGCCCTTTCAATACGGCCACGGCGACTTCCTCGCGCTCGTCCCGGGCGCTGGCCTCGATGTGGAGCTCAGCAGCGTCGTCAACGTGCGTATTGTGGACGTCGAATATCAGCTATGGAGAGCTTTCCCGTACGGGAATCTGCGGCCCTATGGAATCAGCGCCGGTCTGAGTCTGCGCCTGACGCCGATCGTGCGTTTTCCTAAGGGACCGCGCTTCCATCATGGGCGCGTGCATCTCAGCGCCCCGAGTGACTAGAACGCGCGCACACTTTCTTCGGTCACCAACTCATCGACGTTGATGTTCATGATGGTCCCGAGCTTCAAAAACCCTTCGCGCCATTCGCGCGACGAGAGCCGGCTGTCGCTGCGGCGCAGCATGTCGTTCCAGATGTTCTGCGCCTGCCAGAGGTTCACATCCATCGGCAGCGATTGGAGGCTCTCCGCGACGGCCAGCGTCTCATACAAAACCGAGAGATTCTGGCTCTCCACAGCATCTTCCAATTGCACCATCGCCCGCTTCATGCGCTTGTCAGCCGTGAAACTCAGCAGCGCAGTCTCCAGAGTGACGTTGTCGATGTCGGCGCGCCGCAGCAGCCGCGTAACCTCGGCCGTGTCGTAGACGTCCGCTTCCAGCGCGCGGCGCAAGCTTGCATTAATAGCGAAACTCGCCGTCAGGGCAAGCGCGGGTGGAGCGGCCACATTGTTCTCGCCGAGGAAGTGCAGCAGCGTCGCATGCTCCTCGTAGATACGCATCAACGAGCTCTCCACCTCTTCGAGCGTCTGGTTGAGGATGCTGGTCAGGATGCGATGCTGCTCGTCGGCAAAAAGTGAAGTCAGCGAATAGAGCGTGCCGCCGAAGTAGCCATCGATCAGGCGAATCAGTTCGGGCAGGTTGGCGCGGCGGACGGCGGTGCGTGCCTCGTCGAGGAAGAGGTCCCACGCGGGCACATCTCTCAGGTGAAAGCGTTTGACGGCCGCCGAGAGGTTCTGGTCGCCAAGATGCAGCACCGCGAAGCAGATCTCTTCCGTGGCCTCGGTGATACGCGAACGCAGCGCGGCGCGGCCAAGCGCAACCCGCCCGCGGCCCGAGGTCAGCAGATCGTAGCTGTGGCGCTGTACATCGAAACAGAAGAGCTGCCCCGACGCAGGATAGTTGCGAAAGATGGAGCTGATGGCGTAATGCGCACCGACATGCTCAAGATCGAGTCGCGCGTCGGTGACGAACCGGCGGTAGACATCGGCACCGTTGCCGATCTCGCTCACGTTGCTCTCTGCGTGTGCGAGAACCAAGAGGAACTCGGCT
>Ga0207933_1002022_pt1 | contig 13854 bp, 11 predicted proteins | sample NGESurdeep092012_4_FD_184488 | JGI IMG/M metagenome (GOLD analysis project Ga0207933, IMG submission 184488) | Arctic peat soil microbial communities from Barrow, Alaska - NGEE Surface sample F53-3 deep-092012 (SPAdes) | ecosystem: Environmental > Terrestrial > Soil > Wetlands > Peat ... | reverse complement strand
TTTGTTGTCGCTGCCGGCCATGCTGCATAGGGAATATCTCACCCTGCCGTTTCTGATGGTGGTAGGCGTCGTCTCCGGTCTCTATGGCCGCTCGGTTGACCGCGAGGATGTATGGTCCTTCTCCCCACTCATCGACTTGAGCATCTACCGTTGGGTGCGCCGGAACCTGCGCCGGCCTCGCTTCGACCCGCAGATTCTCCTATTGCTGCTCATCGTGGGCATGCAGATTCTCCGCATGTGGTTGGCCCAGCTCTATCCCGGCGGGCTGTTTACGCTCGATTCACCGGGCTGGGCGGAAAAGATTGCGATCTGGGCGTGCCCTGCGGTGGTGGTGGCGATTCCGCTGAAGATCTGGAACGCGAGCGGCATCGAGATCAAGCTGGAAGAGCAGAAGCGGCTGTTACTCGAAGCGAGGCTGGATGCATTACAGCGGCAGATCAATCCGCACTTTCTCTTCAATACGCTGAATTCGATTGCCTCGCTGGTGCGTTTTCATCCCGAGATGGCGCGGGAGATGATCGTCCGGTTGGCAAATATCCTTCGCGTGCTGCTCAAAGACCACGATGCCTATGTGCCCTTTCGGGACGAATTGGCCTTCACGGATGACTATCTGGGCATCGAAGTGGTGCGTTTCGGCGAGGAGAAGCTGAGAGTGATAAAAGAGATCGCTCCGGAGACGTTGGAGTTCATGGTGCCTTGCATGCTGTTACAGCCACTCATTGAAAACAGTATCAAGCACGGTTTGGAGCCGCGGCTGCAGGGAGGCACGGTGACGCTGCGCAGCCGCATTGAAAGGGACAAGGTGGTGGTAGAGGTAGAAGACGATGGGGTGGGCATGCCTGAAGGGATGGAACCGGCGCACGGGCTAGGCCGCGAGGGAAACGGCATCGGGATGCGCAACGTGCGCGCGCGACTGGAGGTACTCTATGGCAGCCTCGCGCTCTTCGAGGTAGTCAGCAGTCCGGGGCGGGGAACTCGTGTGACGATCGAACTCCCTCGGGCTCCCAGCGGACTGGTGTTCGCCGCTCAGTCGTTAACGCCGTCCAGAACTGTCTCGTAATACCGCTCATAGAGAGGAATGACGCGCGTGGAGCAGTAGCGTCCGCGTGCGGTCTTCCGGCAGGCCTCGCCCATGGTGGCCAGCCGCGCCCGATCGGTGAGCAAGTCAACGGCGGCCTCCGCCATAGCGTCCACCTCTCCCACCGCGAAAAGCAATCCGTTCACTCCATCCTCAATCAACTCCGGCACCCCGCCCACTCGCGTTGCAATGCACGGCACCTTGCAAGCCATCGCCTCCAGCGCGGCCAGCCCGAAGGACTCCATCTCACTCGGCATCAGCATCAGGTCGGCGAGCGGAAGCAGATCGTGAACTTGGTCCTGCTTGCCCAAAAAGTGGACGCGGTGATGAATGCCCTTGCTGGCGGCCAGCCATTCGGCCGCCGACCGGTCAGGTCCGTCACCTATCAGCAGCAGCCGTGCCGGGATGCGCTGGGCGATGCGGGAGAAGACTTCGACCACATCGATGACGCGTTTGACGGGACGGAAGTTGGAAAGATGCAGCAGGATCTTCTCATCCGGCTCGGCATAACGGGCGCGCCCGGCGGCGCGCGCCTCACCCAGCGGCTTATACAAATCGCAGTTGACGAAATTGGGGATCACTTCGATCGGCCGCTGAACCTGGAAGGCCTGGATCGTTGTCTGACGCAGATACTCGGAAATGGATGTTACGCCATCGCTTTCCTCGATGCCGAAGCGGGTGATCGGGAGGTAAGAGCGGTCCATTCCAACCAGCGTGATATCGGTGCCATGAAGCGTGGTGACGAAGGGGAGTTTCCGCCGATTGGCCAGCATCTGCCGCGCCAGCAGCGCGCAAACCGAGTGGGGAATGGCGTAGTGAACGTGCAGTAGATCGAGCTCATAGTATTCAGCGACTTCCGACATGCGGGTGGCCAGAGCGAGATCGTACGGCGGGTATTCAAACAAAGGATAGGTGGTGACCGCAACCTCGTGATAGAAGATGCCGGCTTCGCGGCCAGTCAGGCGGAAGGGTTGGGAATAGGTGATGAAGTGGACCTGGTGGCCGCGCGCAGCCAGCTCGATGCCCAATTCGGTGGCCACCACTCCACTGCCGCCGTAAGTGGGATAACAGGTGATGCCGATCTTCATGCGGGCTCCTAAGATCAACGGGGGGAATAACCATCTGATCCATCGCGCAGCCAGAAAGGTGCAAGGGAAGATTGCCGGCGTTCCGCCGCCTCGACACAAACGAAGAGGCTTATCGACGACTAGCCCATCTTATCGTGAGCGACGTACCGGAAGTCGATCAGCCGGAAATGTGAGTTCTCTGTGTGCAGCGGCGGGATAGTTTCCAGCAAAGCTTGCCGCTCGATCTCGCGTGAAGTGCGGAGCCGAGTCGCGGTCTCGTCCAACGCAGTGTCACGATAGCCGGGGTGGCAGATCAATTCCCATGCGCCATCGGGGATGGCCTGAATCAGGGAGCGCAATGCCAGCCGATCAAGCGTGCCGGTGGCGAGCATTCCGATGCTTCCGTCGGTGGTGGCGATGCCGCTTTGCCGCGCCAGCCGGGCAAATGATTTTCCCGCGATGCACAGAGCGCGGACTTGCGCTTGCCGAAGGATGCCGGCGCGCGGGGTTGCATGAAGGCTCCAGCCGGGTTCAAAGGGATTGCGCATGGCGCGCACGCCGCAGCTTTGAGCCGCGCGAATCAGCGGCTCCCGCACGCCACGAAAGGTGTGTGTGTGCTTGTGTGTATCCAGGTGAGTGACGTGAATGCCGCAAGACTGAACGCGCCGAATTTGCGCGATCGCTTCTGCCTCGATTTCTTCCGGGCGGATGCGGCCCAGCATCAGATCGCGCACAAATGAGGCAAGGCTCGGACGAAAACGGCCCAAGCTCCGCTTCTCCGGATCAATCAGCGAGTGCACCTCGCCGGCGGGCAGGACGGGCGAGCCATCGGTCAAAACGACGTGACACCCGATCGCGAGAGCCGATTGTGCCAATGCAATACGCGAAGCTTCTTGGAAGCACGGAGAGGAGGCCATCATCGTCGTCGAAGTGAGAGCGCCCGCTTGGTTCAGTTCCGCAACGGCGGAATTGATACCGGGCGTCAGGCCAAAGTCGTCGGCGTTTACGATCAGGCATTTCACGCGAGTGAACGATTGTTCCTTGAGTGTATCAAGTGCGCGACGAATGCTGGGTGCGGCTGCGCGCGCTGATTGAAATCGCTTTTCTTCTGCGTCTTTTCGCGAACGCCCCACCACATGCGAGCGCCGCGGCGCGCGAAAAAAGAACATCGCATGGTTTAATAGATCTTGTCCGCTTCAAAGGCCATTTTTCTCGGCTCATAATCGAAGCATTTATCGTGGGGAAATCGGGCGTCATGGTGTGGAAGATTCTTAAGCTTTTGGGACTGCGGTCAACCGCATGCCGATTGCTGATGTTTGTCTTCGCCGTGCAAAGCATGGCGTGGGCGTCGCCGGCGTCCGGCCCCCGGATCTACAACGTGCCGGATATATTCAAGCCTCACTCCGGCTCGGCGTACATGATCTACTCGCTGTCGTTGTTCATGCTGGAGATCACCGGCGCGATCTTCGCGGTGGTGGCTGGGCTTTGGCTCTACATCATTCTGAAGTTCCACAAGAAAGACGACTTGAGCGAGCCGCCTCAGGTTTACGGCAGCACGCAGATCGAGTTGGCCTGGACCGTAATCCCCTTGCTGATCGTGGTGGTGCTCTTTCTCACCACCGCGCGCATTCTGTTTGCAGTGCAGGACCGGCCCGCGCCTCCCGGCTCGCTGCATGTGTCGGTGGTGGGGCACCAGTTCTGGTGGGAATTCCGCTACCCGAAGTATGGATTTGTAACCGCCAACGAGCTGCATGTCCCGGTGAGCGAGCCAAAGAACGGGGTGACTACTTACCTTAAGCTGCTTTCGGCTGACGTTGACCACAGCTTCTGGGTACCGGCACTGTTTGGAAAGACCGACTCGATTCCCAACAAGGTCAATTCGATGTGGTTCAATCCGGACGCTACGGGCATTTATCTAGGACAGTGTGCCCAGTTTTGCGGTACCGCGCATGCCCAGATGCTGCTGCGCGTGTATGTCCAGACGCCACAGGAGTTTGCCGCCTGGCTTAAGAATGAGGAGAAGCCCGCGGTTCAGGATCCAGATGTGGCCGAAGGGCGGCAGGTCTTTGAGTCGCAAGCCTGCATAAGCTGCCACACGATACGGGGCACGGCGGCGCACGGCACCTATGGGCCGGACCTCACACACTTGATGAGCCGTGACACGATCGGCTCCGGCATAGTCCCCAATACCCCGGAGAACCTCAAGCATTGGATCAAAGACCCGCAGAGTCTGAAGCCGGGATGCATGATGCCTGCAATGCAGTTGAGCGACCAGAAGATCGGCCAGATTGTCGCTTACCTATCCACTCTCAAGTAACAGGATGTAGACAGGAAAAGGAGCTCTCGGCGTGGCGCATTCGACATTACCCATCGGCGATTCCCCGGATGTCACCTCGCCGGGAGGATACCGCGGTGCATGGCTCGAAACACTCCACTCCTGGGTAGTTACGGTGGACCACAAGAAGATCGGGATGATGTATATCGGTTATTCCCTGATCTTCCTGCTGGTGGGCGGCGTGGAGGCGATGCTGATCCGCATCCAGTTGGCCCGGCCGCACAACCATTTTGTTTCGCCCGAAGTCTATAACCGGCTCTTTACGATGCATGGCACAACCATGGTGTTTCTCATGGGGATGCCGATGCTGATAGGGTTCGCAAACTACCTGGTGCCCCTGATGGTGGGGGCGCGCGACATGGCGTTCCCGCGGCTCAATGCGTTCAGCTTCTGGATGACGGCTTTGGGCGGGTTGATGCTGTATTACAGCTTTGTGGGTGGCGTGGGCCTCCAGGGCATGGGAAGCGCCCCGGACACGACGTGGTGGGCCTATGCGCCGCTGACGGAGAAGGCGTTCTCCCGCGGACACACCATGGACTATTGGGCGTTGTCTCTGATCGTGAGCGGCTTCGGCACGGTGGGCGCCGCTATTAATTTGATTGCTACTCCGCTTTGCATGCGCTGTAAGGGAATGACGCTCATGCGCATGCCGCTGTTCGTGTGGCTGAACCTGGTGGTGGGCTCGATGCTGCTGATCACCATTACGCCCTTGACCGCTGCGCAGTTGATGCTGGAAGTCGACCGGTATCTCGGCGGGCACTTCTTTGACGCTCAGGCGGGCGGCTCGCCGGTGATTTGGAATCACTTCTTCTGGATCTTCGGGCATCCGGAGGTCTATGTGCTGGTGCTGCCCGCTTTTGCCATTGCCAATGAAGTTATACCGGTGTTTTCGCGCAAGGCGATCTTTGGGTATCCGGCCATGGTGGGCGCGTCGGTGGGAATCGGATTCCTCAGCCTAGGCGTGTGGGCGCACCACATGTTTACGGTGGGCATGAATTCGACCTCAAACGCCTTTTTTGTGCTGAGCTCGGAGCTAGTTGGGGTGCCCACCGGGATCAAGATTTTCAACTGGCTGGCGACCATGTGGGGCGGCAAGATCCGCTTCTACACGCCGATGCTTTTCTGCACCGCGTTCATTGTCCAGTTTCTTTGTGCCGGACTCACGGGAATCATGCTGTCGGTCGCACCTTTCGATTGGCAGGTACACAACTCCTATTTCGTCATTGCGCACTTTCACTATGTTTTAGTAGGCGCGATTATCTTCTGCTTCTTCGCCGGCTTCTACTATTGGTACCCCAAGATGACGGGAAAGATGCTGGACGAGCGGCTGGGTAAGTGGCACTTCTGGCTCTTTGTTCTGGGTTTTCACATGACCTTCGACTTCATGCACTTCGTGGGTCTCGAGGGCATGCCGCGATCGATTTACACCTACGAAGCGGATCGCGGGTGGGGGACGCTAAACATGGTCGTTTCGTGCGGAGCCGTGATCCAGGCAATCGCGGTTCTGCTTTTCGTCTATAACTTGGTTCACTCCTATTACAAAGGCGCCGACGCCGGTCCCGACCCGTGGGATGCATGGACCCTGGAATGGACGACTACGTCGCCGCCCCCCTCCTACAATTTCGCCGACGATCCGGTGGTGGGAAGCCGCCGTCCGCTGTGGGATTTGAAACATCCGGACGACACCGACGCGAGGTACGAATGAGGCGGCGGAAACAATGAGCACAGTAGCGGTTTCTTTGAAACACGGCGAGGCAGACAGCGAGTGGCGGATGCCCGATCGCGGCATAGTGGGAATGCTTTCCCTGATCATCGCCGAGAGCGCGATCTTCGGCATCTTCGTGATCGCCTATATCTACTACATCGGCAAGAGCCTTTCCGGCCCTACGCCTCGGGAAGTTCTCGACGTTCCAGTTTTCACTACTGTTTGCCTGCTTTCCAGCAGCTTCACCATCTGGCTGGCGGAGCGCGCGATTCTAAAAGGAGCGATGCGCCGCTTTTGTATCTGGTGGGGAGTGACCGAGATTTTGGGCGCAATCTTTTTGGTTGGCACCGGCCTGGAGTGGCACAGGCTGATCTATCGCGACGGCTTGAGCATTAGCACCAATCTGTTCGGCACCACGTTCTACTCTCTGGTCGGGCTGCACGCCACCCACGTGGTGGTGGGATTACTGATGCTGACCCTGGTGCTGATCTTCGGCCTTGCCGGCAAATTGAAGCAGGAGCATGCACACCGCATTGAGGTGCTGTCGCTCTATTGGCATTTCGTCGATGCGGTGTGGGTAGTGGTCTTCACGGTCGTTTACATCGTCGGCCGGTAGGCCCCGCAGCGTTCTTGGGGGAGGAGGAGAAGGAATGGATCACGGGCACGATCACGGAAAGCCGGAAGGGCCGGTCACTCACCTGCCTTCGCCGACGGCGTGGCCCCTGGTGCTGGCGGTCGGGCTCACTCTCGGCTTCGCCGGGTTGGTGACCAACTTGGGCATCAGCTTGATGGGAATCGTTCTCACCATTGCCGGCTGTGTGGGGTGGTTCCGCGAAGTGCTTCCGGTGCAGAAGCACGAAGCGATTCCGGTGAAGGAAGTGGTGATCGTGCCGACGACCACGCGGCGCAGCGTGGCGCGCTTCTATGTGGAAGCTCAGCATCGTTCGCGTTTGCCGCTGGAGACGCCTTCGATGATGGCCGGTGTAAAGGGCGGCATCGCCGGCGGCATCGCCATGATTGCTCCGGCGCTCCTCTATGGTCAGATCCGCTACCACAGTATCTGGTATGCAGTGAATCTTCTGGGCGGCGCCGGGGTCGCTGATTGGATGCATCCAACTTTCGCCCAGATCACGCATTTCCGGCTGAGCGCGCTGGTGATCGCGACTATTATCCACATCCTGACCTCGCTGCTGGTGGGCCTGCTCTATGGTGCGATGCTGCCGTTGCTGCCGCGTCATCCTATTGTGCTTGGCGGAGTGATCGCTCCCCTTTTATGGACTGGACTGCTGCATTCCTCCATCGGGCTCATCAATCCTTTTCTGCAACAGCAGATCGATTGGGGCTGGTTTGTTGCCTCGCAAGTGGCTTTCGGGTTGGTTGCCGGATGGGTGGTGACCAAGCAGCACAACATCGTCCACACCCAGCAATTTCTGCCCTTTGCCGCGCGCGCGGGACTGGAGACGCCCGGATATATCGAAGAGCGCGATGGAAACGAGGGGGACAAATGACCCTGCGCCAGTCCAGCATGCGGGCGTTCTGCGCGGTGGTCTGCCTCGCCCTTGCCGGTTGCAATTGGGCGCCGGGCCGGCCGAAGCCGGGCCCGGAGGTGCCGCGTCCCGACGCGGTTTTGGATTTTCCCACGCTCTATCGCCAGAACTGTTCGGCCTGCCACGGAGATTCCGGGAGAAATGGCCCTTCCTATCCGCTGGCCAATCCTGAATATCAGGGTTTGGTAAATGAGAGCACGCTGCGGAAAATTATCGCGGAAGGCTTGCCGGGCACGATGATGCCAGCCTTTGCGCGCAGCGCGGGAGGCGAGCTGACGGATGCGCAGGTGAACGCGCTGGTGGCGGGCATGCGCGCAGCATGGTACAAGCCGGCGATCTTTGCCGGCGTAACTCCGCCGCCCTATCAAGCCAGCAGTGCGGGAGATGCGGAGAATGGCGCTCAAGTTTATACGAAATTCTGCGCACGCTGCCATGGTTCGATCGAGCAGCCGGGCGGAAAAGCCGGCTCGATTCTGGACCCGAATTTTCTGCAGTTGGTCAGCAATCAGGAACTGCGAACCCTGGTGATCGCCGGCCGTCCCGACCTGGGCCAGCCGGATTGGCGGGGAGAGGTTGAAGGGCAGCCCATGACGGCGCAGCAGGTGAGCGACCTGATTGCGTGGCTCTCCAGCCGCCGCCCGCAGCAGGGAGACATGCGGAGCGCCGGCCCCGAGCCGGCGAAGGCTCCAGCCAAGATGAACAACCGACGCGGAGGAGATGTGGAATGAGCGAAGAGACGGGTATCTCCCGGCGATCGCTGTTGATGAAGATTGGAATCCTACTCAATGGAGCGGTGGCGACGGCAATCGCCGTGCCTATCATCGGTTTTCTGCTCGGCCCTATCCGTAAGAATGGCGGTTACGATTCATGGATCTCGCTAGGGGATCTTACGCAGTTTCCCCAGGGCCAGACCCGCTTGGCCAGCTTCGTGAATCCCCATACCTTGCCGTGGGATGGAGCCACTGCCAAATCGGCTTGTTACGTCCGCCGCGTCTCGGAGGATCAGGTCCAGGTCTTCGCCGTCAACTGCGCTCATTTGGGCTGCCCCGTCCGCTGGTTTCCGCAGTCGGAGCTTTTTATGTGCCCCTGCCACGGCGGTGTTTACTATGCCGACGGCTCGCGCGCGGCGGGTCCGCCGCCGCGCGGCTTGTTCGAATACCCCCACAAGATTGAAGGGAAGAGCCTGATGATTTACGGCGGCCAGATGCCCACGCTTGCCACCACCGCCAGCTTGCGGAAAGGACAAAACGGATGCGCGGGTTGAAGCGGCTCTACGACTGGGTCGAGTTTCGCGTTCGACTGGAGAAGCCTATTAAGGATGCGGCTTTCCATCCGGTGCCCAGAAATACCGCGAGTTGGTGGTACGTCTTTGGCAGCGCCAGCTTCGTGCTGCTGATGCTGCAAATCGTCACCGGCATTCTGCTGGCGATTGTCTATACTCCGAGCGCCGGCCAGGCATGGAACAGCCTGCAGGTTCTAAACCACCAGCTTCCTTTGGGCTGGTTTCTGCGCGCCATCCACGGCTGGGGATCGAACTTCATGGTCGCCGTGGTGCTCATCCACATGGCGCAGGTCTTCCTCTTCGGATCCTATAAATATCCGCGCGAGCTGACTTGGACGCTGGGCGTCTTCCTGCTTCTGATGACGCTGGGGATGGCCTTCACCGGGCAAGTGATGCGCTTCGATCAGGACGCCTATTGGGGGCTGGGCATCGGCGCATCGATCCTGGCGCGCGTACCCTGGATCGGCGCGTGGCTGGTGCACTTGCTGCTGGGCGGTCCCATCATCGGCGGAGCGACGCTCACGCGCTTCTTCGCTCTGCACGTCTTCGTGATTCCCGCGCTGTTGCTGGCCTTCGCCGGCTTGCATGTTTGGATGGTCGTCGTACTAGGCATCAACGAGTGGCCGATGCCCGGCCGCATCGTGCGGCGCGATACCTATCTGAAGGAATACGAGCAGCTCATCCATAAAGATGGCATTCCTTTTGTACCCGACGCGGTGTGGAAAGACCTTGTCTTCGCCGCTGCGATTGTGTTCGCCGTGGCTTTCTGCGCTTTCGTCTTCGGTCCCTTCGGCCCCACCGGCGTGCCCGACCCCACGATCATTCAAACCGTTCCCAAGCCGGACTTCTTCTTCCTGTGGATCTACACCATTCTGGCCCTTCTGCCCGCCAGTCTCGAAACGCTGTTCATGTTGATCGTGCCGATTGTGGCCATCCTCTTTCTGCTGGCGCTGCCATACTTCGCCGGGGAGGGTGAGAAAAGCTGGCGCCGGCGGCCCATCGCAGTTCTTTCATTGATGGTGTTGGCGATCGGCTTTGCAGTCTGCCAAGACCTCGGAACGTACACGCCGTGGAGTCCGAAAATGAATGCGTGGAGCGGAGACGCCATCCCGGTGCGGTATGTCCGCGACTCCAGTCCGCTGATCCGGCAGGGCCAGGTTGTCTTCCAGGAAAAGCAGTGCCGCAACTGCCACATGCTCGGCGGCCAGGGGGGGCAGCGCGGTCCGGCCCTGGACGACGTGGCAACGCGATTGAATTATGACCAACTGGTGCGCCAGGTTTTGCAAGGTGGGGGGAACATGCCGGCGTATGGAAAAAACCTGTCGCCGCCGCAGGTGGCCGCGCTGGTGAGTTTCCTTGCAACGCTGCACGGACCCAATCAGCGTCCGGCGGGCGACGCGACGAATCCTCCGGTTTCGGCGGTAGCGCCACCCGGCCCCGGCGGTGGCCGCCCCTAGACCATGGATGCCGCGGCCATCTCCGCCGGAGTTTCGCAAGCCGCATTCAGCTCATGGACCGTGCCGGTGTGGCCCACCGCTCTCCTGCTGCTCACCGCTCTGGTGTACTGGCGCGGCTATCGTCAGATTCGGCGGTCACGGCCGGAGCTATTTCCCACATGGCGGTTGTACTGCTTTCTGGGCGGCCTGCTGAGCGTTTGGATCGCGATTGCTTCGCCGTTGGACACGCTGGATGGCCTGCTGCTCTTTGCGCACATGGCGCAGCACCTGATCCTGATGTCGGTCGCTCCGCCGCTGCTGTTGCTGGGCGCTCCCGTGGTTCCCCTGCTGAGGGGATTGCCGCGCGCAGTCGTGCGTGACGGCCTCAGCCCCTTCTTCCGCTCTCGATCCCTGCACAATCTGGCGCGATTCCTCACTCACCCCGTGTTTGCATGGCTGGCGATGAACATCGCGTTTCTCGGCTGGCACGTGCCGCAGGCCTATGAGTTGGCTCTGCGCTCGCCGGGATGGCACGAGGTGGAGCATGCCAGCTTCTTTGTGACCTCGCTGCTCTTCTGGTTCCCGGTGGTGCAGCCTTGGCCTAGCGTGAGCCGCGGTTCGCGTTGGGCGATGCTGCCGTACCTGATGACGGCGGACCTGATCAATACAGCGCTTTCCGCCTTCCTCGCTTTCGCCGGGCGGGTGATCTATCCGAGCTATGCTGCGGCGCCACGTGTCTTTGGAGTCTCCGCGCTGGCGGACCAGTCGGCGGCCGGCGCGCTGATGTGGGTAGCCGGCTCGATCTTGTTTCTCGCTCCCATGATGGGGATTACGGTGCAGCTGCTTTCGCGTCCGCGCCGGAAGCGGATTGGGAGCGTGCGCGGCAGAATCGGGTCCGCACCAGCTCGACGGCTCGATTTGCTACGCCTGCCGCTGCTGGGCGCGCTTCTGCGCGCACGCTATGGACGTATGGCGTTGCAGAGCATCTCCTTTGTGTTGGCGGCGCTGGTGATCGCCGATGGATTCCGGGGGCCTCGCATGAGCGCGATGAATCTGGCCGGAATCCTTCCCTGGACCTATGTTCGCGCTTTTGGAGTCGTCGGTCTGCTGGTGCTGGGGAACGTCTTCTGCATGGCCTGTCCGTTCATGCTGCCGCGCGAGCTGGGGCATCGGTTGGGGCTGGCCCGATTCCACTGGCCGCGAGTGTTGCGCGGAAAGTGGATTGCGGTGGCGCTGCTGGCGCTGTTCTTCTGGGCCTATGAAGCGTTTGGGATTTGGGATCACCCATTGCGTACCGCGTGGCTGCTGATCGCCTATTTCGCGGGCGCAATGCTGGTGGACACCTTCTTCCGCGGAGCCAGCTTCTGCAAATACATTTGTCCGCTGGGTCAATTCAATTTCACCGGTTCGTTGCTCTCGCCGTTTACGTTGGCGGCGCGTAGCACGAGCGTGTGCAGCGGCTGCACAACCCACGATTGCATCGCGGGCAATCAACGGCAGCGCGGCTGTGAGCTCGACCTTTTCATCCCTGCCAAGGTCGGGAATATGGATTGCACCTTGTGCATGGATTGCGTGAAAGCCTGTCCTCATGACAACATCGGGCTCTTGGCGCAGACGCCGGGCAGCGACCTGCTGCGGGACCCGCCGCGCTCCGGGGTCCGCCGCCTCTCCAGCCGCCCAGATATTGCCGTGCTTGCGTTGACGGTGGTAGCGGCCGCCTTCGGCAGCGCGGCAGTCATGGTGGCTCCAGTGGCCGCGCGAATGCAGATGGCCGCGGGATGGATCGCTATGCACTCGCCTGGACGGTGGCTCTCTCCCAGGATTCTGAGCGGAGCGGCGGTGCTTTTACCTCTCGCGATTGTGACGGGTTCGATTCTGCTGCTAGTCGTAGGCGGCTTACGGCTCAGCCGGAAGGGCGGCGGCGCAGGGGGGGTGAGCCCTTCGGTGAAAGAGGTTTTTTGCCGCCTCTCTCTCTCGCTATTGCCCCTGGGGCTGGCGATGTGGGCTGCGCACCTGCTCTTCCACCTTCTGACAGGATGGAGCACTTTGAATCCGGCGGTCGTCCAAACCGCGCACGATCTCGGCTGGAGGCTGGCGGCGCAACCGCATTGGGGCGGAGCCATGCCGCTGCTCGAGGCCGCCTCCATCCTTTCCTTGCAACTCGTGCTGCTGGACGCCGGGCTGCTGGCGACTCTCTATCTTGGTTGGAGGTTGGCGCGCGGCTGGGCGCCATCCTGGAACCGCGCTTGTTTGCTGCTTCTGCCTTGGCTGCTGCCGGCCGCTGTGGGATATGCCGCCGGCGTGTGGACGCTGCTTCAGCCTATGCAGATGCGGGGAATGATGCATCCATGACGAAGCCGACCATTTCGCCGAGCTTTCGCACAACGGCGCTTCCGGCCATACTTGCCGTTGTGCTGGCACTGTGCGCGCCACCGCTCGCGCTTGCCGATGGGGGCACGGTGATCCTCTATAGAGATGCAGGGCCCTTTACGGTGACGCTGTTTGCTCCCGGCGTGCCCCTTCACACCGGAGCGACCGATCTGAGCGTGCTGGTGCAGGAGCGGGCGGGCGGGGAAGTGTTGTTTGACCCGGGAGTAACTCTCACCGCGACGCAACCAGGAGCGCACGCAGCGCCGGTTGCCGCCACGTTGAGCCATGCGATGGCGGCCAACCAGCTCTTGCAGGCTGCCAACGTGCGATTCTCGCGGCCGGGGAAATGGCGAATCGCGCTGAACGTTCGGCGGGGCGAGCAAACGGCCACTCTAAACACCGAGGTCACGGTCGAGCCGAACCGGTCGCGCGCCTACATGGTCTGGTTCTATTTGCTTCTCCCGCTGGCGTTCATCCTGCTCTTTGTCGCGCATCAGACGCTCAAAGGGCGGCAGGGAACCGCACATGTATAATTCCTGCCGGTGCAGTAGACGTTTTTCCATTTGAGGAAGCGCAATGTTCGATGCATGGCCATGCCTGAAGGCATACCGTTGGATGATTCTTTCTTTCCTGGGAACGCTGTTGCTGAGTGCAACAGCCGTTGCGCAGGCCAATCCCACGTTGTCGATCGATCTCGGAGCGCCCAAAGCCGAATCGAGCCCGATGCTCTACGGGTTGATGACAGAGGAGATCAATTACTCCTATGACGGCGGATTGTATGCGGAGCTGGTGCGGAACCGCACATTTAAAGATGGGCGAAGGAACTCGACCGCTCATTGGTTCCCGTATGAGATGGGCGGCGCGCAGGCGTCCATGAAAGTCGATACCAGCACCGGCCCGAGCGCTGCGTTGCCCCTGAGCGTCGCGGTGACGATTGCGAATGCGACCAAGGCCAACCCGGCTGGGATCTCGAACGAAGGTTATTGGGGCATTGCGGTCCGCCCGCACACCGTCTATCGCGGCTCCTTTTACGC
>Ga0207933_1002021_pt1 | contig 13856 bp, 12 predicted proteins | sample NGESurdeep092012_4_FD_184488 | JGI IMG/M metagenome (GOLD analysis project Ga0207933, IMG submission 184488) | Arctic peat soil microbial communities from Barrow, Alaska - NGEE Surface sample F53-3 deep-092012 (SPAdes) | ecosystem: Environmental > Terrestrial > Soil > Wetlands > Peat ... | reverse complement strand
CATAAGTACAGAAACCAAAGCCATCATCCAGGACAATTCTTTGGTAGGCTACATCGTATTTACAAGGCTGGAAAAAACCAGCGAAGATTCCTTTAATTATAAAATAACATTGATGGATGAAAACCTCAATGATATCGGCACAGTCAATTTTAGAGAAATTGGTTTAGACCTTGAAGCGGTTTCTTTTGACCAGGATGTTCTTTGTCTTGCCTATTTAAAAAGTACTACCCACGGAAAAACATTTAATAATAAAAAACAGGCAAAACATACCGACAAAAAAGATTACGTGCTGACTCAGTTTTTAACCTTAAACGGTACGATAATAAAATCTAATGAAATACCTGTTGATCTGAATTCTTCACTTCAAATGCAAAGCGCTGAATGGGGAGCCCGAAAATTTCAATACGATGGAGACCTCAAACATAGAATTCAGTTAACGAACGTTTCAGGCAGAGGGTTTGCGTGCTTTTATGGAGACGCGGACGGATGTAACCTCGTAGCCTATGACTTTAAAGGAACTCAATTATGGAAAAAGAATATTGACGATAAACAGCAATTCGCCTTGCTTGCTTCCAAAGCTGATGTCTATCTGCTGCAAAAGGAAAAGGACAAATATATCGAAGGCGGGGGTTATCTTTCGGGGTTCAACTTTGATGATGGCAAGGCTTTCCCAAGAATTAAACTGGAAGATAACGAGGGCCGTTCTTTATCATTAATATCGTTTGGCAACGATCCCGTTACAGGAAATCCGTTTATCAGCGGAAATATCATAAACAAATCAAGAGGCAATAAAATTCTTACGATAAAATCTTACACTCAGGGGCCCTATGATGGAATTTATACCATGGACGTAAACGGGCACAACAAAAAAGATATTAAACAAACATTCGTTTATTGGAACGATGGTTCTCAAAAACCGACTATTTCTTCCAAAGGATATATAGAGGAAGCAAAATCATTTACATTGATTTCTGACGCCTTCAGGGATTATGATGGTAATACTTATTTTGTAGGATCGCAGTTAATCAAGAAACCAAAAATAGTCGCGATAGCCGCCTCTGTAGTTACACTTCCATTAATAATCGTTTCTCCAATGATCTTAGCCATGACCGGAACTATGAAATGTAAATTTACAGATGCAAGTATCATAAAATTAAGCTCAAAAGGGGTGCTCAGTTTCGACAATGCTATCACATGCAACAACTCCAAATTTGTCAGAGGCGCTACATACATAACCTATGTCAACTCAAGAAGCTTCTACAGTCTCGATAATTCGGATTCAAAAAGCAATTATATTATTGCAGATGATTTAAAAAACATAATGATCTATAATGTCAATCAAAAAAAATTAGTTCGGACTATTCCTCACAAAGCAGGTAACCTGCGAACTACGATAGCACCAGCTAAAGACGGACATTTCATGGTAATTGAGTATAATAAAAAAGAAAAATATACAAGCCTTTCCATTGAGGCGCTAAATTAAAAAAAATCGAATTTCAATGACAAAAGCCTCCTTTTTTAAGGAGCCTTTTATTTATATTTATTAAAAGAGAAGCTCCTTTCTGTTATTTATTGCAGGCCATATTTTCAAAGTAAAGTATCAGATGGATGGACCAGATAAATATTCGCAAATCATTTTAATGGAGACGGAACTGACGGTATCGAATATTATGAACGACCGAAAACATAGAGTTTTAATTTTCAAGACAGTGCTTCATCCATAACTATTTTGCAACTATATCTCGCAACTTTTCGTTTTGGATACCTAATGAAAATAAATTTGAAATAAAACGGGAGCTATTTCTTTTACAGCAAGCGCCGAAATAAATTTAGGCGTGTACAGTTTTTAATTTATTGATGACACTTCGCTGAGGACTTTATTTTCTTTCTATTAAAAACACGGAAGGTACTGGTCGCTGAACACCTTTGCCGGAAGGAATATTGGTTTCTTTTCCATTTACAAGCATACAACTACTGCCACCGCCATCAAGGTTGAGCGCTTCAGCACAACCAAGGTTTCTTAATATACCGGCCAACTGAACAAGCGTAAGACCTGCGGCACCTTTACTTCTACCTTCGCAAACTAAAATGACCAGTTTATTATCTCTTGTATATCCGATAGCTGTGCGAGGCTCGTGATTATTTATGTCTTTCCCGGCAAACTTTCTCTCTTCATTATTCGTAATTTTTATTTCACCACCCTGGACCAACACAGGACCGCCGCCAACGGCTGTTCTCATTTTCCATTTTGAGAAAGCATCCGACGAACTTCCGCGATGGCCTTTCACAATTAAAGTTTTGCTTAAGATATATTCCAACTTGGGCTTCGCGACAGAATCTTGAACATACGACATAGCAAGTTGGCTGGCATACGGATATTTCTTAGACGAATCGGTATAAACCCACGCTACATCAGCTCTTCGCTTTTTGGAAATGCCAAGCGCACCATAAAACGAATGAAAGTACGTAAGCGTATCCTTACCTCTTGCCGCAATGGTTTCCTCATTGTAACTTATAAGTCTCCCATTTTTTACTACAAGATTCAGGTTTTGATTGGTAGCAAAAGAAAAAAAAGAGCAGTTCACCACCAGCAACGGGTTACTATTCTTTTTGTAAAAATCATCCGGAGTTATTCTTCGCTTGTAAGTGGTATCTGTTGTAAATTCCAGATCTTGATCTTTTATATCCGCTATCGCGTAATACATCACATTTGGTTTTCCATCCAGCGAATCATTGGATTTATAAATATGAAAAGACGGGGGCAGAGGTTGGTAAAATGAATCGACGTTGATCCATTTTACCTGCGCAGTCGTATGAGAAAATATAAAAATTTCGAATAGGAAGACGAGTATTTTCCTCATAGATTATTTTTGATTTGATTCGATAAGAGGCGTGGGAGAATATTTCCAAATATTTGCAACGATTTTTTTACTAAAGAAAAAAACTATTTTTTGTTTTGTTTATCTGCTGTCGTCTTTCTAAAAATACTTACCCCTTCCTTTTACAATCCAGTAATTGACTGTAATATTTACTATTTTATCAACACAAAAGTTCCTTTTAAATTATACACTCTCCCCGTCACATCTAAAGCCTTCAGCAGCCATACATAGCTTGAATTTTCAATAATCCGCCCGTTAAATTTTCCATCCCATCCCTTATTCATCTGATCGGTAGAAAAAACCTTTTGACCCCAACGGTTGTAAATTGTAAAATAATAAAGCGTTTTTATTCCCACGAGGTAAGGTGCTATCACATCATTTAATCCATCATTGTTGGGCGTAAACGCAGTGGGCACAAAAATATCAGTATTTTTTATGAGAATAACATTTACCGAAGCGGTATCCGTACATCCTTCCGGCGTGGTGACGGTTAACAGATAACTCATGTCACTGTTTATTTGACCAATTGGATTCTGGCTATTTGGATCATTTAATCCTGTTGCCGGCCACCAGTTATATTGCGTTCCTCCGCTTCCATTTAATTGGAACTGGGTATTGGCAAGTGCAACAGTATCTTTTCCCGCATCCGCATGCGCAGCATTTACCAATATACTATCTGAAAATTCTGCGACACATCCATAATTACTTTCGGCGCTCAGCGCCACTTTATAGTCCCCTCCGATGGTAAATATATGTTGTGAGTTTTGTTGGAGAGACGAATTGCCGTCGCCAAAATACCATAACCACTTCGTTATAGTTGTTGAATAATCGGTTTGCTGCCCGGCAAAAGTAATCGGCACATTCGTGCAACCATCATTAGCCTGAAAGGTGATGTCAGGCAAAGAATTTATCTTAAAACTGCTGGATGCGGCATTTGTATTGCATTTGATATTATCAGTTTGCACCAAAGCGATCGTGTGATTCCCAGTTGATAGCTGGCTAAAATCAGGATGTCGTTCGTTAGAAAAATCGGAACCATCTAATTGCCACTGCCACCCATCGATCTGGCCGTCGACAATTGAGGAGGTCATTTCAATGCGCGGCGATAAATCCAGGCACGTGTCGGAAACTTTCAAAGATAAAGTAGGACTATTGAGAACGGTAATTACTTTTGATAACGACGGGCTGGTGCAATTGTCCTGCGCCAAAATGGTATGAGTAACTGTGTAGTTTCCCGGAGCCGGATAATAATGTGGCGGAGGGTTTTGCAACGTACTCGTGGTGCCATCGCCGAAATCCCAAAAGAAATTTTGAATGGTTGTGTACGATTCAGAATTGTCTTTGAAAATAACAGGTGTACCCACACATCCCGTACTATCAACAAGGCCCGTTATTGCAGCCGGAATTAACGGTGTACAAAATTTTTGCAAATTCGCATAATTTCCGGTAGAAGCACTAAATCCCCAATAAACCATGGGATCATTACCAAATATATCTGCGACAATATCTTTTTGAAGTGTCAGCCTGGATACCCCGTCAAACCAGGTGCTCAATGTGTGAGTAGATGGGTCCCAACGTATTCGCAAAACGTGCCAATTACAATCTTTTATATTGTTGCTGGTTGAAGAAGCGGGTACAGGCCCCGCCAGGGCATTACTATCATTAATATCGCCATTGGCGCGAATGGCTATGTTATCATAAAGTGGATCATCAGGATTTGCATAAGTATCTAATGAAATGCCAACCGAGGGTACGATTCCTTCAAATCCCCACCCCTCTCCATTAGTGCCAATATTAGTGCTGAGAGGTTGCAATACGAATGCAACACCATCGGCCCCGGTAGTATCATTGCAACCCAGAAACACTTTAAGCGAATAATCAAAAGAATCATTTAAATTTATCTTCGTGCCTTGCCAAACACTTCCAGTCTGATACTGCGTTGGCGTTGTCAGCGTATAACAGTTACAACTATCCTGAGTCGTACTTCCATTCATAATGTATTGCGAAAAACAAATACAGGGCAGAAATAAAAGAGCGGTTCCAATAGATAAGAGGTTAAGCGATTTTATCATAAAAGATAAACTATATTACCATTAGTTATTCGTAGCCGAACCCAAAGCTTTCAAATCATTAGCCTTCTTCCACGCCGCTCTGCCCAATCCCGGGTGTACATGCCTGTCACTATGGTAAGAAGAACGAACCAGTGGACCACTTTCTACATAGTCAAGTCCAATTTGGTAGCCAATCTCACGATATTCAGCAAATTCCGACGGATGCACGTATCGCTGTACCGGCAAATGCTTTGGTGTAGGCTGAAGGTATTGACCAATAGTAATTACATCCACTTCGCTATCTTTTAAATCCTGCATCGTTTGTATCACTTCTTCCTTGGTTTCGCCCAGCCCGAGCATGATGCCACTCTTCGTGCGCATGCCGCCCTTTTTAAGAATACGCAATGTTTCCATACTGCGCCAATACTTTGCCTGGATTCTAACGGTACGGGTTAAACGCTCTACTGTCTCTATGTTATGGCTTACTACGTTTGGAGCTACATCTATTATTCGCTGAATATTTTCTTCTTCTGCTTTAAAATCCGGGATCAAAGTTTCCAACGTGGTTTCAGGATTTAATTTTCTTATCGCTTTGATGGTCTCATTCCAAATAATAGAGCCCCCATCTTTCAGTTCGTCCCGGTCGACTGATGTGATAACAGCATGCTTTACTTTCATTAGATGGATAGCTTCAGCTACCCTTTGAGGTTCTTGCCAGTCCACCGCTAAAGGTCTTCCGGTAGATACCGCGCAAAATCCGCAACTCCTGGTGCAAATGTTTCCGAGTATCATAAAGGTAGCAGTACCTTCGCCCCAACATTCACCCATATTTGGACAATTACCGCTTTCACAAATCGTATGAAGTTTATGGGTATCTACGATATTTCGCACATGTTTATACTCCTCTCCAATTGGCAACCTAACTCTCAACCACGTCGGTTTCCTGGGTTTCAAATCCGTTTCAGTCAACAACTCTTCACTCATTATTTATTGTCTTTTTTTTACAATACGATTGTTATTTTCTTTTGCCAAATAATATAGTCACATAGGCGCTAAAGAAGAAATTATTTTGCGAGTTGTACACCATTTGTGGAACTGCTTTTGAATAATAATCGCCCGCAATACCCACTTCAATCGCTGAAATCACTTCGTTATAAGCCCCATAATCAAACCGGAAAGCCATTTTTGCGTAAAGGCCAGGATCTACTGTCATCTCATTCCAACCTTTACTAAGGCCACCACCGCCTACGATTTTTCCTGTCAGATATTGAACGCTGTCTTGGGAATCATATTTTACATAATCAACGCCATTACCATCAACTATCTGCACATAATAAGGCCTCAACAAGGCCAGCGATAATCCTCCTCCGTAGTTCGCCGTCACTGCAACACCATTTTTATTCAACTTATTTCCGAGCAGTATTTGCTGTTGTACGCCCAACTTTACAGGATAAACATAATTTATCTTCCCATAGATATAAGGAATAGAGTTATCATAATAACTATTCAGTTTCTGTTCTTTCACACTTTTAAGTTCACTGAATTCAAATTGATACAGCATTGATTTTTTTACAGAACTGGCGCGCCCTACTTCAAAGAATGCTCCATATCCGCTGCTGATGAGCTTTATCCCAAAAAGAAAACTTTTTTTATAAGTGATCACGCCTTCTTCTTCCTGTTTCACGATATTATTAATGTGCGCTCGTTTCTCTTGCTGTCGATCCTTCCTGGAGTCCTGAGCAAACGCATTTAAAGAAATTGAAACAATTATTAAAAAAGAAAATATTTTTTGCATCGGGCAGTAATTAATATTTGTTCTGTAAATTTATACAAAAATAATACAATGACTTCATCAATAGTATATAAAGGAAATTTACGCTGTGAAGCAGTGCATATACAAAGTAGCTGTACGATAGAGACCGATGCGCCGACCGACAATAGAGGAAAGGGCGAGCGTTTTTCTCCCACTGATCTTTTATGCGTGTCCCTTGCAACATGCATGCTTACTACAATGGGTATAAAAGCCACTGACCTTGACGTTGATATGACTGAGTCAAAAGCTGACGTCACGAAGCACATGGCAAGTGATCCAAGAAGAGTTTCAAAGATTGAAGTATCTGTTTCTCTGCCGAAAAATATAAATGAAAAAGAAAGGTTAATTTTGGAAAGATCAGGTAATAATTGCCCAGTTGCAAAGAGTTTGCATCCAGATATTAAATTGGTTTTGAACTATGATTGGAGACTGTGAGCGTTTGATACTCTTCGACATTCTTCTACGGCTTCAGAGTGATATGGCGTATTCGTTCGAACACGTTTCGACAAGCTCCGCGTGACAATTAGAGTAGCATTCCATGTTAGCAAATAAAAAATCCCCGTTGTTTCCAGCGGAGATTCTCGTCATTGCATTCTATCTACCTCGTCTAAAAATGTTGCTAAAACTTAGGGAGCTTCTACTGTTTTTTCCTGAGCCAACGTTGCCTCATCATCAGTTGAGCCTAAATCGCGATCAAGTGAATACAAACTCTCGCCCGAAGCCTTGTCGCCACCAGCAATTTTAAGTTTATCCAGCATACTCATTACCAATGTTTCTTCCTCTGTTTGCTCTTTCACAAACCATTGTAAAAAATTCCAGGTCGCCCAATCTGCCTCATCAAAACTTTGCTTTACTATCTTATAGATCGCTTCTGTATTGCCTACTTCCTGTTCAAAGGTTTTTTTGAAACAATCATAAACACTGGAGGGATTAGGCCCGGGATCTGGTATAGCTTCTACTTTTACGGTTGCCCCTCTTTCCAGGATATACTCAAGAAATTTCATCATATGATTACGTTCTTCGTTGGCATGGCGAAAGAGAAAATTTGAAATTCCCTGGTACCCATTGGCATCTGCCCAACTTCCATAAGCGAGGTAAATTTGGGCGGCATGAGCTTCTTTTGTCATCTGGCTGTTTAGCGTCGCGCAAAGAGTTTTACTTAAACGGTTTGTGTTCATCGTATTTATTTTTTTTGAAGTCAAATGCACCGGTATTGATGCATTTGCAGAATTTATTCACAAAAAAGATTCCAATTAGTGAAATGGCATCTCCGGCAAAAAAAATTCGATTTTTTTAATGGATAAGTGCGTGTTATCTGGAGCACTGAGAAACTGTAGAATCCTTGATTCTATCTACAAATGAAGACTTGTCAAACCAATGAGGAAACGACCGTCAAACAAAAAAATATTGATCTTCGAATAAATGAAAACATATCTAAAGGAAAACAGTCAGGGGAGAATTTTTCCCATTCGCCCGGTTAATTTTGTACAATATCAAGACAAAAAAACTTTCACGCAGGAAAAACACATTACCCAAGGAGTGGGTAAAAAAGAAAAGCTAAATTAACCCGTTCTAAACGTTTTGAGCAGCACGATAATTTTCTTTCAAACTTCTATCGCATTGAAATACTAAATTCCGGCCTTAAAGATTTATTGCAATAAACACCAACATCGCTAGTATTTCAACTATAGTGCATATTAATATTCCGCGAAATGCTATTTTTTCTTCGTTAACTACTTTCATTTTTTAAAAGAGATTTATTTATTTAAGCAGCACAAAAATAAAGCTAAAATTTTTAAAACAAAATGAAAAATAGAAATTGACGATATTTCTTTTTTTACTGCTAAAAGAATATTCCGTTCCAATTCAATTATTAGTGAGTTTTAACCGAAGCAAGTCCTTTTTGATCGGGCATCTCTGCAAATTCCCGGATCACATCATCAATACTTTTTTTGCAATCAAAAAAACCAACAATTTTTTTGATAACTCCCTCCACCAATGCATCCGGGCAACTGGCACCACTTGTCATCAATATTTGCAAAGGTTTTTTTTCGGGCAAATAGCAAATCGTGCTCACCTCCTTATGGTCATGGATTTTAAAATGACGGATTTCCTTAGAAGAAATAATTTCTTCTTCTGACTTGATAAAGTAAGTTGGAAGTTTCCCCTCGCACAGTTCTACCAGGTGAGAAGTATTGGAGCTATTATAACCTCCTAATACAATTGCCAAATCCGCATGAGTTTCTAATAATGCATACACGGCTCCCTGGTTGTCATTGGTAGCATAACAAAGTGTATCTCTGGTGTCAGCAAAACGTTCTGCTATTTCGGTTTCGCCTAAATTGTATTTTTTCATCATTACCTTTTTCAGGTAATCAGCAATAGCTTGAGTATCGCTTGCCAGCATGGTTGTTTGATTAACAACGCCGATTCGCTGAAGATCTTTTTCAACTTTAAAGCCTTCAGAAAACTGCCCGGAAAAACGCGTATAAAAATTTTCAGGATCTGTAGTGCCCAAAATAAAGGAAGACAATTCAATCGCTTCCTGCATATTCTTTACCACGATGGTTGGAGAATGTTGCGCACTGTGGCTAAACGTTGCTCTTGTTTCCTCATGTTGCGGTTTACCGTGAACAATTACGGTATAATTATTTTTAGAGATTACCTGCGCACGGTTCCATACTTTTTCTACGAATGGGCATGTGGTATTGTACTGTTCTAACTCCACACCGGCTTTTAATAGTTTCTTTTCTATTTCTAATGTAGTGCCAAAGGCTGGAACAATAACAATATCCCCGTGATCTAATTCCTCAAAGGGAATGAGCGTGTTACCTTTTGTATCCATCAAAAATTTTACGCCACGACTTCTAAGGTCGTAATTGACTAGTGGATTGTGAATCATTTCGCTCAGTAAATAAATCTTTTTTTCAGGATTTTCTTCGATCGTTCTGAAAGAAATATCAATCGCGTTTTCTACCCCATAGCAAAATCCAAAATGGCGGGCCAGGTAAATTTGTACACCTCCGAAGTCCAATAAACTCGGGCTAAAATCCTTCTTTAATTTGTCATCTATTTTGCGGCGGTTCTTTATCGCAGTGATCAACGGACTGCGATACATAACCGGAACATTAAATTTTTTCATAGCTTCATTTCTTATCCAAAGTTACAAAGTACATTGGATGAAAACCGTGAAAGATAATAATGATTAATTTTAGCACCTTACTAAATAAGAAACTTTTAACGCAAAAAGATTATGTCAAATAAAAATAAGCCCAACGTGCATCCTAAATGGAGCTACAATTCAAATATATATGAAGTAAACGTACGGCAATATACTCTGGAAGGTACTTTTGCCGCTTTTGCCAAAAGTCTTCCGCGACTTAGAGATATGGGAGTGGATATATTGTGGTTCATGCCCATAACACCAATCAGCCAGCGCGACCGGCTTGGCACTCTCGGAAGTTACTATGCCATAGAGGACTTCAAAGGCATCAATCCAGAATTTGGCACGCTGGATGATTTTAAAGCACTCGTAAACGAAGCCCATGATTTAGGTTTTAAGATCATTGTTGATTTCGTAGCAGACCATACTGGAAACGACCATCCATGGCTCAAAGATCATCCGGATTTCTACGTGTTGGATAACAATCGCGAGGTCCTTCATCCTCATGGATGGAGCGATGTTTCTCAACTAAATTATGATACGCCAGAGCTATGGGAATACATGATTGACGTATTAAAGTATTGGGTAAAAGAATGTGATTTGGATGGGTTTCGCTGTGATATGGCTCACCTGGTAAGGCTGGATTTCTGGATAGAAGCGAAGAAAAAATTATCAAAAGTAAAAGACAATCTTTTTTGGTTGGGAGAATGTGAAGATCCTGAATATCACCAGGTTTTTGATGCCACTTACACATGGCGATGGATGCATGCTTCGCAGGAGTTTTATCAAAATAAAATGAACCTGCAAAGTCTGCTTACAGTACTTTATAAATCAGTAACAGAATTTCCGCGAACGGCCATGAGAGCATATTTTACCTCTAACCACGATGAAAATAGCTGGAACGGAACTGAATATGAAAAGTATGGAGATGCTGCCTTATTGCTGGCTGTATTTTCATGTACCTGGGATGGAATACCAATGATCTATTCAGGTCAGGAATTACCCAACAGAAAACGTCTTAAGTTTTTTGATAAAGACCAAATAGAATGGGATAACAATTGTCAGCTTCACGAGTTTTATAAAATGTTACTGACACTTAAATCCGAAAACAAATCACTTCGCAGTGGCGATCCGAATGTGATGACGCAAATTGTTTCTCATCCGGATGATCACAAGGTTTTCGCTTATCTCCGAAAAAACAAAAACGTCGGGGTGCTAACCATTTTAAATTTTTGTGACCAGGGATTAAACTTTGAAGTCATTAATGTTAATGGCGTTTACAGAAATGTCTTTGGAGGAGATGATATTAATTTTAAAGCTACCCCTCAGGTTTATCTTAATGCCTGGGGATATTTGGTTTTTGAACGGATTGATATTTAATCGGAACAAAATAAAGCAAAGTCAGCTTTTCAAACGTTTGAACGGAAAATTACAAATTCGATTTTTTTACAAATTCAAAAAACAGTTCATTCCCCATTCGTTGGGGAATTGAATTTTTACAGATTTCGAATTGAATGAACTCAAAAAAAGGTTCAAAAAGCTTCTGATAATCTTCCTTTTTACCGCCAAACGGTGGATGATCAAAACCAAAGTCCACATTGAATAAAAGGCCTGCAAGTTTTCCATGTTCATCCAAAAGGTCAAAACACTTTCGCACATATCGATGCCTAAAAGTAAGATCAAGAGCGCAAAAGAAAGTTTGTTCAATAATCAAATCGTATTTTCCTTCGTGCTCAAAAAAATCAGAATGAATGATTCGGATTGATTTTCCTTTAAATTTCTCCTTCAATCTGTTGACCAACACTGACGAGATGTCCACAAGGGTTACTCGATCAAAACCCTGATCTAACAGGTAGGCAGCTTCATAAGCATTTCCACACCCGGGTATCAGAATTCTCAGTTTTTTATCGGAAATCGAATCTATATAACTTTTGATAGGCGGAGATACCTGGCTCATATCCCACCCTGTTTGATCACTCCTGTAACGCTCATTCCAAAAACTTTCATCGAGGCTCAATTTAGAACCAAAACCTTCCTTCGCTTCAGTTCTACTTTTCATTGCTCGCTGATTTTGTTTTATCGAATGTTTTCCAACTTCCACCCTTCTCGCTCCCTATCCCATTATCTTTTAATAATTCAAAAGCTTTTACGTGTCTGGTACCACCGCCGCAAACCACAACAATAGGTGATTCTATTTTTTTTATCTCATCCAAACGGTTCGGAATTTCCTGGAGAGGAATATTGATGCTTCGGGCTTTGTGCCCTTTAGCAAATTCATCCGGCCTCCTAACATCAATAATGCTCGACTTGACAGGTTTGCTCTTTATTTCTTTACTTGATTTTGTCTTCTCTTTCATTATTTAAACTTTTTTACGGCTTCGCCTAAATCAAATACTTCTATTCCGTCGGGCATTGAATTTTTAATGATACTTGTGGCGGCCGCGCTCCTGTATCCGCTTGCACAATGAACAATAATCGGTTTATCAGTAGGAATATCTTTGATTCTTTCTCTTAATTCAAACAAGGGAATATTAATTGCGTCTTCAAAAATTCTTCCGTCTTTCGCTTCTGTTGGATTTCGTATATCCATGACAGTAAAATCGTTTGTAGAATTTTTGAAATATTCGACGTCTGGTTTTGATATTTTTTCACCTTTAATTTCATTTACTACAAACGCCGATTCTATTTGTTGTTCATAGCCAATTTTCGCCGCCCGCTGTATCAACATTTGTGCAACATCTTTACTTTTTGCAATCAGATAAAATCTTTCCCCAGGTGCCACAATACTTCCTAACCAGGTTTCAAAGGGACCGTCTACCATCAGGTTTACAGAATTCTTCCTAAAACCTGCCTTGTATTCCTCTTCATTCCTTGTATCAACAATGATGTAGTCTTTTAATTGTGATGGCATATTTTCATCAATCGAAATCCTATTGATACTTTCCAAAAAATTATCAGATCCTCTTTTATTTACTGCTACATCAAAGGAAAAATATTTAGGAACGAACGGTTGATTTTCCAAAAGTGATTTCACAAAATCTTCCTCATTCATTTCCTGCAAACACCAGTTGCTCGCTTTTTCAATCCCAATCGTGCTGGTATTTTTATCGCTAAGTCCTTTGCCGCATAAGCTTCCCGCGCCGTGTGCCGGATACACCTGAACATTCTCAGGCAAGATCATTAATTTATCCCGTAAAGAATGATACATGTCTTTTGCAAGCATTTCACGTTTTGCCGTGAGTGCGCCTGCGCTTTCTCTCAGGTCCGGTCTGCCACAATCACCGATAAACAAAGTGTCTCCAGTAAAGACCGCTTCATAATTTCCTTCTTCGTCAATGGCTATGACACAAATGCTATCAGGTGAATGGCCTGGCGTGTTTATTGCCTTCAAAGAAACTTTTCCGACTTTTATTATATCGCCTTCATCAAAACCCTTGTGAGGATATTCAGCACCTAATAGTTTGCTTACATAAATAGCAGCTCCTTTTGTTTTATGAATTTCCAAGTGGCTGCTTACGAAATCGGCATGAGGATGGGTTTCAATTACCGAAGTAATTTTTGCATTGTATTGATTCGACAAATCATAATAAGGCTGTGGATTTCGGGCAGGATCAACCAGCGCCATCTCGCCTTCGCTGATGATCGCGTAAGAATAGTGAGAGAGGTTTTTATCTTCAATCTGAATAATATTCATCAATCTTTTTTCACAAATTTAGCTTAATTAAAAATCTGCAATAAATGTTTATTTGTAACTATCCAGTAGTGTAATATATTTTAAAAATCATATAAGACAGCTTCTTGTTTTCAATTTTCTGATAGTTACGCACATTAATTTTCCGGGTTTAAAAAATCTGTTTTTTGTTCACATTTTTTGTCTAAAATAAGTTGATTTTGTTGATTAAAACCATTGTCGTTATTAGCTTTTAACCTTTTAATTGTTTTCCTTTGTG
>Ga0207933_1002019_pt1 | contig 13856 bp, 7 predicted proteins | sample NGESurdeep092012_4_FD_184488 | JGI IMG/M metagenome (GOLD analysis project Ga0207933, IMG submission 184488) | Arctic peat soil microbial communities from Barrow, Alaska - NGEE Surface sample F53-3 deep-092012 (SPAdes) | ecosystem: Environmental > Terrestrial > Soil > Wetlands > Peat ... | reverse complement strand
AATCGCCCCTCGCAGCCTGACCGCGAAGGTTCAACCGCAACACGACGAAAGTCCAAAACCGGTACGCTTATGAGAGACGCGTTCTGAGGGCAAGGTCACAACTCTGTACAATTAAATCAGCACTCAAAACTCACAACTCAAAACTGAACAGAACCATCCAGACGCCAACCGCGCCCAGAACCTCTACGCTCAAAACCTCAAAGCTCTGAGCTCTCCAAAAACCTCGCTCCTCAACCCCTCAACCCTCGCACCGGAACAGAAAGGTCGTGCCACTTCCTCATCGCTCCTCCACAACCCGAACCTGGCAACGGAAAACTCGCAGCTCGCAGCTGAAAATCGACCCACAACCGCCAACGCAGCCCATAAGTCGTTATCTCGGGATATTTTGACGGTCAAGCCATTTCGATTCAATCGCTTGCGGCAGGTTGCCGGCGCGAAGCGCAGCATTCTAAACGGCTTACCCCCCGGCAATAGAAAATGGGGAGGGGGAGGGGACCCACCTTTTGATGGCGAGCACAGTTGTGGCCCTCGCGCTGACGCAGCCAGCATCTTCCTCTCCATTGCACACATCACCCGGCCCGGTCGCCCGCGAATCGCAATTCACGATTGCGACTTGCCAGGGTCATTGCGCCGGGGACGAGAGCTTCCTGCTTCTTCGCATGAAGAACGCGATGAGAACGCCAACGCAGATCCAAACCACGCCCAGTATTTGAGCGTTGTGGCTCAGGTGTATCCAGATGAAAAGGCAGACCAGAATCCCCAGCGCAGGGATCAGGAAGGGGAAGGTGACCTTCTCCTTTGAACGGAACTTGTAATGCACAAGAGCGGCGGCGTTGACCCCGATGAAGGCAATGAACGCGCCAAAATTGAGCAGCTCGGCGCCCTGTTCGTACGTCAGGAGGAAAGCCCCCGTCAAGGCAATCGCGCCGACGATAAGAACGTTATTCAGCGGCACATGATGGCGAGGATCAATCGCGCCGAAGATTCGCGGCGGCAGTGAATTGTCTCGTCCCATGCTGTACATCAGGCGCGAAGCGCCGAACTGGGCGGCAATGGCCGACCCCAAATTGGCAATCAGCAGCGTCGCGTTCAACAGTTGAAACAGAAACGTGCCGCCGACGCGCGCGGCGACGTGTACGAAAGCGGTATCCACCATGGCCGGCGGGAATGGCTGACGGAAAGGCCACGCGAGTTGTGCCACGTACACCTCAATCATCGAGAGGACACCGATGAAGAGGCAGGTAAAGACCGTCGCCAACAGGATGTTCCGGCGCGGATTTTCCACCTCTTCAGCCATGGTCGAGATGCCATCGAAGCCGATGTAAGTAAGGACGGCAACAGACGTCCCGCGAAAAACCAGGGATGTCGAAAACGTCGCTGGATCGTAGAAGGGACGCAGAAGATCGTGGCCGGTGGGATGCACGGTGGAGAAGATGTACCGGACTCCTTCGCCAAGAAAAAGAAGCACCACCAGGCTCATGGCGATGGTGAGAATGGCGTTGACTCGGCTGGAGGTTTGAATGCCGCGAGTGTTGAGGTAGGTCGAGAGAAGGGCGAAGCCAACCACCCAGAAAGCATAGGGGACGTCCGGGACGACGTTGCGCGCGGCCTGGCTGCACCAGATGACGCAGATGATGGGATTGAGCAGGTAGTCCATCAACATCGCCCACCCCACGACGTACCCGAGCTTGGGATTGAGCTCCTCGGAGACATAGGTGAACGCCGACCCCGCGCGAGGATATACACGCGCCATGCGGCCATAACTGATGGCGGTGAACAGCATGGCCACCATCGCGATCAGGATGGTGGTGACTACATGCCCTCGGGCGATGTTGCTGACGACGCCGTAGATCCCCATCGGGGCCGTGGGTTGGATGATGATGATGCCGTAAACGATGAGGTGCCAGAGCTTCAACGAGCGCTCAAGCTGCGGCGGGTGCGACGAACTCTTCACCACATCTGCCACGCTTGCATCCTTTGGTTGCCGTATTATTATTTCTTCTTTCGTTTGTACAGGAATACTTGCGGGCTTTTGGCGTTCGGAGAGAAAAATGCCTGCAAATCTTTTCTCCAGCTTTCCGATGTGACGATCGACAGGCACGCTCAAGCGCGGAATTTTCGGGTTTCCTCCGCCGGCAGCGGCAATTCGAGCCTTCGTATAAAACGAAACAAAGTGAGCATAAAAAATACTCGTGGTGGTACAGTTTACGTGGAGAACGGGGCGGATGCCGGCGGGGCGTTCGGAATGCCATCTTCGCAAGCGCCAAATGGGGAGGACAAGCAAATGAACCGCCGTGACCTGCTTCGCACAACCGGATTGGGATTGGTGGGCGGAGCGATAGCGCACGCGGACGTGCTTCCTGCCTCACCCACGGAGGCAAAAGGCGATTCCAAGACTCTTAGCCTTGCCAGTTACGAGCCGACAAGCATGCTTCAGGTGCATGGGACGCATGTAGAGCGGGCCCGCTTTCCGGTGATCGACGTCCATACCCACATCTCCGGGTCTGCCAAGTCGAAGAACGGCGTGGAACTGGCGCCGGAGCGGGAATATTATGGCACGCCCGCGGAGTTGCTCGCCGTAATGGACCGGAAGAACATTCGCTCCATGGTGAATCTGACCGGAGGATACGGCAGCGGCCTCGCAGAAGCTGTCGGTAAATATGACCGCGCTTTTCCCGGCCGTTTTTACACTCTTACCGAGCCTTCGTACTCGCTGTTTCTGGAGCCCGATTATCCGAAGCTGCAAGCCCAGGCTATCGAACAAGCTCACCGGGACGGCGCGCGTGGCCTCAAGATTCTGAAGACGCTGGGACTCTATTTGAGGGAGAACATCACGACCGGGACGTTGGTGAAGATCGACGACCGGCGGTTCGATCCCATGTGGGATGCCTGCGGACAATTGAACATGCCGGTTGCGATTCATATCTCCGACCCTGTTGCCTTCTTTACGCCGACCAACCGGTTCAACGAGAGGTACGAAGAGCTCAGCAACCACCCTGACTGGTCCTTTTACGGGCATGGCTTTCCCAGCAATGCGGAGTTGATCGAAGCGCGCAACCGCGTGATCGCCCGCCATCCGAAGACGCGCTTCATCGTGCTGCATGTAGGCAACTTCGCGGAAAACCTTGGCAATGTTTCGGAAAATCTGGACCGGTTCGACAATATGACCGTCGATATTGCCGCACGCATCGGCGAACTCGGACGTCAACCGCGCACGGCGCGAGCGTTCTTCGATAAGTATCAGGACAGAATTTTGTTCGGGACAGACGCCACGCCGCACGGCGATGAGTATCCGCAACAGGTGTTCAACGATCGGCTTTATGAGATTTACTATCGGTTTCTGGAGACGGATGACGAATACTTCGATTACGCTCCGGCAAAGACGCCGCCGCAGGGACGCTGGGAAATCTACGGCATCGATCTGCCGGAGTCGATTCTGCGCAAGGTGTATAACGGCAACGCCGCTCGCGAACTGCACATCGCTGTGTGAAGCGGCTAACGGGAGTGATCGATGAAGCGGATCGCGACGACATGCCTGTTGATGCTGACCGGCGCTGCCTCCGCGCAGAATACCGCGCCGGCAACCTTCAAGAGCGTCTATGCCGCGCGCGATATTTCCTTGGACACAAACCCGACGTCGGCATTTTGGCGAGCGGCGTTGCCGGTCTACGCCGACGGCGACAACTATGGCAAGACTGTTCCGAACCATCGGACGGAGGTGCGTTCGCGATGGACCAAAAAGAACCTCTACCTGCTTTATATCTGCCCGTACGAGGAACTGTATTTGAAGCCTGCGCCGGATGCGGTCCGAGAGACTTACGAGCTTTGGAATTGGGACGTTGCGGAGCTTTTCATTGGCTCCGACTTTCAGAACATCCGGCGCTACAAGGAATTTGAAGTTTCGCCACAGGCGGAGTGGATCGATCTCGATGTGAACCTGGCGCTGCCGCATCACGAAGTTGGATGGGTGTGGAACTCCGGATTTCATGTAGCGGCGCGCATCGATCCCAAGGCAAAAATCTGGTATGCCGCGATGCGCATACCTTTCGCCGCACTGGACGAGCGGACACCGGCCGCGGGAAAAATCTTTCGCGCCAATTTATTTCGCAGCCAGGGGCCGCCGGAGCGTCGCAAGGCCATCGCCTGGCAGGCTCCCATGACGGACACGTTCCACACTCCACAGCGCTTCGGACAGCTTGAACTGGTGCATAAAAAGTAAGTCGGCGCATCCCTCTCGCCGATGATCCGAATTCAGCAGATATGCGACCACCAATAACCGAGGGCTGGCGAATATTCGCCAGCCCTCTTGTTGGTGCGCTCAACCGAACTCAGAAGGTGAATCGGCCCCTGAGGCGGATAGAACGGCGGCTGTCGATGCCTTCCTGGGAGTAACTGCGGTAGAGCCGGCCGAAGTCGGGGTTGATGTTGACCAAATCCGGCGTGATGGGCAGGAGCCGTGGCTGTTGGCCGCCCGCAGGCGGAGTCGTCTGATCGACGGCAACGTTGAAGTCGCCGAGTTGCGCAAATGTTCCACCTCCGCCGCCATCGCTGGCGTCGGGGGACAACATCGGGTGATTGAAGACATTGTCGATGTCCGCGCCCAACTGAACCGACATGCGCTCGTTGAACCGGAACGACTTGTGCAGGCCGAGATTTGCGCCGTAAGTCGCTGGCCCGATCAGAGCGTTGCGCTTCACCACGCCAGCCTGACTGAACAGGTTGGAGCCGATAGACGGCAAGCCGAAGGCGTTTGCGTCCCACTGGAATCCCGAAGGCGCATTCTTGTAGCTGCCGGTAAGGACTGGGCGGAATGAGGGGCCATCGAAATCGCCAACCGCATCGATCGCACCGGAGGCGACGTTGCCCGGGAGGACCGGATCGCAGTCGTCGCAGGTCCAGAACGGTGTAAAGCCCGTGCCCGATTTCCAGAAGCCGTTAGTGGAAGCCTGCCAGCCACCAACAAGCGCGTCTACCAATCTCGACGAAGAGGAGAGATAGTGTTTGCCATGGCCGAAGGGCAGATCGAAGACGCCGTAGGCCACTACGCGATGACGGGACGTATATCCATCCTGGGAATAGTCGCTGTCCGGCTGGAATGGGTTATAGGCGTTACCGCCGAGGCTGGTGTTGCCGACATCGAGGCCTGAAGACTTCTGATCGAGGAAGGTATAGGCCAGGCTAAAGATAAAACCGTTCGCCTGGCGCTGCGCCTGTGCCTGGAATGAGGTGGTGAAACTATGGCCGTTGTTGCCGAAGCCGGTAACGTAGTCGCCAAGCGCCGGGAACTTGATGCGAGCGTTATCCGCAACGGAGTACTCGCAGTCGCCATTGTTGATGGGGTCACAAGGTGTCACTCCATCGCCGATACCACTTCCGGTCAAGTCTGTCGATGTGCCGAAGGGACTGTCGTTGGGTGCGATCATGTCGAGGTCCTGACCGACGATCTGACCGGACTGCTTGGACCCGATATACGACACCCGCAACGACGACTGCCAGGGGATTTGCTGCTCGAAGGTGGCGTTCCATTGTTGGAGTCGCGGGTTCTTAAGGTCGACGGGAACGTAGTTCGCCGACGGTGTGTTTCCGAAAGCCTTGAGCGTCCCTCCCGACACGGGGCTGGTGCCGGAAGTCTCACCGGGTGTCGGAAAACCTCCCGTATTCTTCAGGGTACGGGCGTTGTTGAAGGGATTGGTTGCGATGGGGTCACGGATGCCTTGCGCGGCTGAGGTGGGGTAGTACAAGCCGTAGCCGCCACGGATGACGTTCTTGTCGGTGAGCCGGAAGGCGAGACCGACGCGGGGCCCAAAGTTCGTCTTGTCGGTGCGCACCAGGCCGCGCCCGACTCCGAGGCCGGACTGGTCTGCGAGGACGTATCCAAAGTTGATGATGTTCGGGTCGAGATACTTGAGCGTTTTGGTCGACGGAATGACGAAGCGGCCATCCTGACCCGTTGAAGAGTTGTGGTAGTTGGGATCGAAGTTAGCCAGCAGGTCATTCGCGTCGATGAAGGGCGTAAAGAGCTCATACCTCATGCCGAGGTTCAGGGTCAGCCGCGGAGTCACACGGAAGTCGTCCTGAACGAAGTACCCCATCTCCCAGTTGTGCACCTGCATGGCCGGCCGCGGCTGATTGACGATGGTTGCGGACGTGGGAGCAAGGCCCTGGAGGAAGCTCGAAAAGGCAACCGGCCCCGTGCCCGAGTAGGTGATGGCGCCGCGTGGGCTGCCGCGATTCAATGCGAACCCGTCGACCGCCGCATTGCGCACGGCGTCTCCGCCTATCTTCAAGTTGTGCCTGCCCAGCGTCCAGTTGAGCGTGTCGCCGAAGGTGGCGAGGTTCTGGTCGAGGGGACGATCGGTGTTGCGGCCGCCGTTGCTGAAAGCCAGAAATCCGCTGCCGAAGCTGACGGCCATGTGCCCGTACGTCGATAACTCCTGCGGTCCGACGACGGCCCCGTACGACGTAATATCAGCCGCAGAGAAGCCAATACTAGAAAGGAATCCCTGTAGCGTCGTGTTGCTGTGAGTAAACAGATGCTGCTTGTTGAAGCCTCCACGGACTTCGTTCACGATGTGCTGCGAGAAGATATGAGTGTACGAGAGCGAAACGGAATTGTTGAGGCGGTCCGTCTGGCTGAGACCGAGCCCAGTGTAGACGGAGACAACGGGATTCACAGCAATGCTTTGTCCCGAGGCGTGGTACACGCCATATACACGGTTCGAATCGTTGAAATCGTGATCGATGCGCATCGTCCCCATATCCTGACCGGAACGGCCCGGAATCGAAGATGAGTACGAAGGAATACGCCCGTTAGACGGATTGATAGGAGCGGATAGACCAATCTTGGGGTAGTACAGGCTGATGAGTTTTTGCGTGTCCGGGTTCAGCAGCCGCGTGGGAATCTGGTTAAAACGCACGGTGGCCGCGCCACTGACTGGGTCTATTGTAGTGACCGTGTCGGCTGCAATCTCGGCGGGGGTCAAAACCGCGGTGCCTATCGCCGGCCTCGCCGTGTCGGTGAGAAGCGAGAAGTTTCCAGTCCACAGGCTGGGGTGCGGCACGGTGTTGGATGCCACTCTCGTAGGTTCAACCGTCCAGTTGTGCTCATAGGCCATGAAGAACCAGGTCTTCTTCAGCTTCGGGATTGGGCCGCCGATCGACGCGCCCACATCGGTAATGTTGAAGAACGGCTTTTTGAAGACCGGCTGAAAGGCGGTCGGCGCAAAGTTGGCGAGAGTATCCTTGTCCGCCAGCGTCCAGGCAGCAAGCGCTGAGTTCTTGTTGTTGTAAAAGACCGAGCCGTGATACTCCGATCCGCCGCGCTTGGTGGTGACACGGATGTTGGCTACGCCGGAATATTCCGCGCTAAAAGTGTCGGACAGCACGTTCAAATCGCTGACCGCCTCCAGGGACGGTTCCGTCTGCGTGGCCTGTCCGAAGATGCCGCCGTTGGAGCGCTGACCGTCAACCGAAAAACTGGCGCCGTAGCTCTGGGCGCCGATGAACTTGAAGTCGCCCGGCTCGTCGCTCTGCGTGATGTTGGGATTGATGTAGAGGAAGGAGTAGATGTCGCGGCTGTCGCGCGGAAGGTCGACGATCGCCTTGGAGCCGATGGTCTCGCTCAAGGCCTGGTCCTGCGTGTCGATCAGCGGCGCCTGGGTCGTGACTTCTACCGTCGTGTCCGCGGAGGCGTGCATCACGGCATTCGCGCTGGCAGCATCGGAACCGGACAGCAGGATGCCGTTGACGGTGGCTGTCCGGAATCCGGCGGCCGTAATCGTGGCCTTGTACCGGCCTCCGGGCAGCGCCGGCACCTCATACTCACCATGCTGGTTTGTGGTCGCATGGTGGGTGGTGAGGGTGGAGAGATCGGTGATCTCGACCTGGGCATTTGGAAGCAGCGCGCCGCCGGAATCCGTCACTGTTCCGCGGATCGTGCCAAGGTCGGTGCCTTGTGCGTACAGACTGGACGAACCGGAAGCGATGCTCAGAATGAGTACCGCCAACAATGAAATGAGGTTTCGTAATTTCATGGAATTCCTCTTTGCCTCCAAGATGGATTACTAGGGAATACCATAGTGAACGAATAGAAAGCAAACAAAAAAGACAGACAAACGAAGAATACGGAACTTCTTTGCGGAATTTCTTTGGGAAAAGCCCGTTTTGGAACCATATTTCGGCCGAGCGCCTCTTTCCGGGGGAGATTCCGAGCGGCGTCGGTCAGTATGTCTGGGAAAGTAACCAACCCCTGCACCCGCTTTTATCGCTGCGCCATCCTTATCTTTCCGCAAGATATGGGGCAAACTTGACGCCAATCCGGGAAAGGACTAGAAACAGTGGCGACAGAAAGACAAATATGCCAAAACAACAGCTAAGAAAACAAATCGTAATGTTCATGGCGGCGGTGACCGTACTCGCGCTTTCCGCCTCAGTCGGCCACGCGGACGGGTTCACTGTCGTTGGACCGGGCGGCGGCGGGGCGATGTATCACGCAACCGTCAACCCACGCGACCCCAGTGAAGTCCTCGTAGCGTGCGACATGACCGGCTCGTACCTGAGCCATGACGGCGGCCACTCGTGGCGGATGTTCAACCTGCGCGGCACTGTCCGCTTTTTCGCCTTCGATCCATTGCAGCCACGCACTATCTACGCCGGCACCCAGGCGCTGTGGCGCAGTACCGACGACGGCGAATCGTGGAAGATGATTTGGCCCGTCCCGTCGACCGTTCAGGCTATACGCATGGCTTCCGATCACGCGGATGAGGTGATCGTTTCCGATGCCGATCCGATGGGCGAGATTGTCGCACTGGCGATCGATCCCTCCGATTCGCACACGCTTATCGTTGCTGGCGTCAAGGACAAGAAGGCGGCGCTCTTTGTGTCTGCCGACGCCGGGGGGACGTGGCAACGCGTCCATGATTTGCCGGATGCGCCGGAAAGAATTTGGATCGATCCCCACTCCAGCCAGGCCAATCGCGACCTGTATATCGGCGGCAAGTGGGGCGTTACGGTCAGGGACCACGGCAAATGGCAAGACCGGCTGGCGCCGAAAGACGTCGTCTTCACCGACATCAGCGCGGGGTTCTCTCAAATGCAGGGACCCATGCTGTACGCGACGTCTGAGTCCGGGATATTTTTGTCGAGAGACGGCGGAGCGTCGTGGCTTTTGTCTCTCCTGCCCGGCAACGGAGCGAAGGTCCGCGCGATTGCGACCAGCCTGCATCATCCCGAATCCGCTTATGTCTCCTATAGTCATCTTCAACTCGACGGCGATACATGGATGGGTGTGGCGCGCACGCGGGACAGCGGACACACATGGTCGCTGGTCTGGAAGGAAGGCAGGACTGCCGCGCCCAACATCCACGATGCCTGGATTTCTAAAGAGATCAGCGTGGAGTGGGCTGAAAATCCGCTGGGAATCGGCGTTGCAGATCAGGACCCGGACCTGTGCCTGGGCACCGACTTTGGCCGCACGATGATCACGACCGATGGGGGAGCGACGTGGACCGGCGCCTATTCCAGGAAAATCGCGGGCGGCAATTGGGTGAGCACCGGTCTCGACGTGACCACGAACTACGGTTACCTCGTCGATCCCTTCGATCCAAATCGCCACTTTATCCCCACCACGGACATCGGCCTCTTCCGCAGCGAGGATAAGGGGCGATCCTGGACGCGATCGGTTACCGGTGTTCCCGAAGCGTGGAGCAATACAACCTACTGGGTCGTGTTCGACCCTGCGGTCAAAGGCAAGATGTGGGGCGTGATGAGCGGGACGCATGACCTTCCCCGTCCCAAGATGTGGCGCACCAGATCGACGACGAAGTATCGCGGCGGAGTGTGCGTGAGTGTCGACGGAGGCCGCACCTGGAAGCCGTCGAACGCCGGAATGCCGCAGACCGCGCCAACCCACATCCTGTTGGACCCAACGAGCCCCGTCGGGCACAGGACTCTATGGGTAGCCGCGATGGGCAGGGGTGTCTATAAGAGCACGGATGACGGGGCGACATGGACCCTGAAGAACCAGGGCATCGTGCAGAACGAGCCGCTCGCGTGGCGGCTGGCGCGAGCCAAAGATGGAACTTTGTACGTCACGATTGCGCGGCGTAGCGAAGATGGGAGCATAGGGGCGAGCGGAGATGGCGCTCTGTATAAATCCACCGACGGCGCAGAGTCGTGGACGCCCGTAAAGTTGCCTGCGGATGTGAATGGGCCTAATGGATTGATGATCGATCCGAAGAATCCGAACCGTCTTTATCTTGCGGCGTGGACCAGGGCTGCGGGAGTGCATGGGACGGGCGGAGGAGTCTTCCTGTCGGAGGATGGCGGCAAAAGCTGGAAGAACGTGCTCGACCGCGATCAGCACATCTATGACGTCACCATCGATCCTCGCGATGCGAACATCTTGTATGCCGCGGGTTTTGAATCATCAGCGTGGCGCTCAGCCGACCGCGGAGAACATTGGACGCGCATTCCCGGATTCAACTTCAAATGGGGACAACGGGTGATGGCCGATCCCGCCGATCCAAAGATGATTTATATATCGACCTTTGGCGGCGGCGTGTGGCACGGTGCGTCGAGCGGCGGCCAGCGCCGGCCGGACATCGCCACGCCGGAAATGCTGCCCGGCCGCGATCCCGTGGTTATTCCATAACCAACGGTGGGAGCTGTCCAGAGAAACGCATCTGGACAGCTTCCGCCAGTTGCATCGAATACGCGGCATCGATCAACGAGCGTGTCGACGGTGCGCGTTCGGCCAGTAGCTGGAAAAACTCTTCGTACTGCCCAAGAAACCCACCATCGATCAACGGATCGCCGACCAGCGAGTGCTGCTCGGTGATCGCCTCTCCAACCCATTGCCGGTCACCCTGAAAGCACAGATCGGAGCTATAGGCCGAGCCCAGCGCCGCCTCCGCCGTTGCACCTTCCGCGGTCAGGCAGTACGATTCCCTCCGCAGCCCGGTGTCGGTCATCAGCGATACTTCGGCGATTGCGGAAGCCGCGAATTTCAGACGAACCAGATAGTCGCAGGCTGCCGAATTTTCGTGCGGACGGGCCTCTACTTCGATGGACTCCGGGTTTCCCATCAGGAACCGAATCGCGTCCAGCACATGGATGCCGGTGCCGGTCGCAAACTCCGGTTCAAGCCGATTCGTACGCCACATTTCTACCCGCGCGAAACGCACCGAGTGATGGGCGGCCCACGCTTTGAGTCGAACGATGGATGGAATGGAACGGCGATTGAAGGCAACAAATGTGAAAGCACGGGCCGCAGTGGTTGCCGCGGCAAGAGATGTCGCTTCAGCCAGCGAGATGCCGGGCGGCTTCTCGATGAACAAGGGAATTCCCAACGGAAGCAGCGATTTAACCAACTCCGCAGTGGCGGAGGGCTGCACCGTGCATACGATTGCGTCCGGTCGAACCTCGCTCAGTATCGCATGGATATTGTCCGATGCGAGACGATACTGGAAGAGATCGCGGAACTGGCGGGCGCGCTCTATTTGAAGATCGCATATGAGTTCCAGCGATACGAGCGATCGCTCGGCAAGGCGTTGCAACGCCGGGCCGTGAGCGTAGCGGCTCCATTCCCCCGCGCCGATATGTGCAATTCGAAAAGGCATCCGACTCCCGGGCAAGGCGGCTTGCTTCTTTGTTTCTATTTCGCTAGCCTCCTTTTTATTGCCTTCCGATACTTTACCTTCTAACCGAGCGCGCGAGGAAGATTTTCGATGAACCGCAGAGACCTATTGACGAGCGGGGCGCTGCTTCCGCTGCTGCCCGGGTTGCGCGCACTTGCCGGCGATCCGGCCGGCCCCAGGCACCTATGGCAAGGATATGACTTCGGTTCCTTCTTTCCGGCGAAGGAGCGCCTGAATCAGGGCCCCGTCGATATCGATCAGGACCAGGGCTGGCAGACAGTTTTGTTCACAACGCCGTCGGAAAAACCGCTCCGCAATCCGGGCCTGGGCCTTGTCGGCTATACGTGGGAAGAAAACGGACCGTCGGTCGCCGTCCGCGAAGGCCGCCAGACGCTGGAAGATCATGTAGAAAAAATGGCGAGTCTTCCGTTTGTGGACGTCCTCTACATTCGCTGCGATTGGCGCAACGTGCAGAAGCAGGCCGGCAGACTGGACCTCGATCCCGTATGGGACCTGACGCTGGCGGCGGCAAAGCGCCACCGGCTGCGCGTGGCATTTCGCATTCAATCCTCGAATACGGCGTTTCAACCACAGCAGCTTGCGTTGCCCGAGTTTCTGCGCTCGCGGATTCCTCTCGTCAAGATCGGCGTTATGGGCAAACACGGTCACGGCGGAGCTGCCGGCTATTGGGTCGAGCCACGTTACGACCACCCCGCATATCAGAAAGCTTTCGCGGAACTCACCCATCTGCTCGCAGATCGCTTCGATGAAGACCCGCTGATGGAGTGGGTCGACATGATGCACATCGGGTTCTGGGGCGAGGGACATTTCGGAGGATATCCGAGCCCCTTCCCCGACTTTGCCACGGCGCAGCGCACGCTGAATCAGATGGTCCGCGTGCAGCTTGCGGCGTGGAAGAAGACGCCGCTCGCGATGAATACGCAGCCGGACATCAGCAACACCGGGAATCGCGAGGCGATCGAGATTGCGGTGCGCGGAGGGGCGTGGGTCCGCTCGGACAGCATCATCGTCGAGGAGCCGATCCAGATTGAAGAACTGGCCAACAGACCACCGTGGCTGGCGGCGATTTTGGAAGATGGCTACCTTCGCTCCTACGATGTGTCCAAGCTCAACGTCGACGCGGCGGGTGTGAATGAGTTGGAAAACTACATGTTGCATGTGCTGGATTTGAAGGCCAACTACTGGTCGCTGTGGACCGAGTCCGAACATCTGGCCCGCTACAATGACCGCTTCCCGCGCGGGTTTGAACGTTTGCGGACGGGGATGGGCTATCGGCTGCGGCCCTCATGGGTGTGGCAGAGAAAGCGCTCCGGGACTTCGGAGTTGATCGTCGCGGTTTCAAATCGTGGCGTCGCGGGCGTCCCGGGAGTGCTGTGGCTGCACATCGCAAGCCCCGACGGAGCGTTCAAGCTGCGAGGCTCGCTCGACCCTGGATATCCGCACGGCGGCGGGCTTCGACTGGGCTCTTTTCTGCTGCCGGCCGGATACGCCGGCAAGGTGCATTTGTCGGCGGAGATTGAAATCAGGCCAGGCGTGCTGAAGCCCATCGCCTGGGCCTGTGAGCAGGCTGTAAATCCGGATGGCTCGATTTCCATTGAAGTAAAACCGATGAACGATCCAAAGTGGCGCAAAGGCGTGTAGGGCCAAGTTCCGGATGGGGGGGCGATTCTCTTTAGATTGTTGGACTTCCGTCTATGGAAGCGAGTTGGGCTTGGCACTTTTCGGGCGCACCGGCACGCAATACCGGCCATTTTTTCTTTGAGGTTTTTGGCGCAGAGTGGCTTTTTTGCGCCAATGGATGTCTTTATGTGCCACTTCGTGGCCTTTTGCCGGAAATAGCGGACTTAGTGGCTTTTTGCGACGGATTTGCGTCAAAAGTGCGATTTGTGAGCGGTCGGTTTCGGGACAGCGCTGCCGCTCTACCCAGGTTCGAGCTACCGGTTGCCAGTTTTCAGTTGCCAGTTGCCGGTCTGGGTTGGTGGAGGAGCGCAGAGCGGTGAGGAAAGGGGCTACTGTTCAGGGGCGAGGGATGAGGGTTTGAGGGACGAGGGGTGGAATTGCGTTGCGGTCGCCCCTTCCAGCTCACGCTCCATGAGCTTGTTGAAAAAGGCAAGCAGCAGTGGCAATCGGGAGGATCCGGGGCTAAAGCCCTGATCATTCCATTGGCTTTATTCGTGGGGCTGAAGCCCCACGCTCCCT
>Ga0207933_1002018_pt1 | contig 13860 bp, 7 predicted proteins | sample NGESurdeep092012_4_FD_184488 | JGI IMG/M metagenome (GOLD analysis project Ga0207933, IMG submission 184488) | Arctic peat soil microbial communities from Barrow, Alaska - NGEE Surface sample F53-3 deep-092012 (SPAdes) | ecosystem: Environmental > Terrestrial > Soil > Wetlands > Peat ... | reverse complement strand
AAACGGCACAAGCCATTTTCTTGCCGCTGTTATTTTGAGTGCGGATAAGCGCTAGTTTTCCTCCTTGGGGATTTGTTGGTCGCACTTACGACTATTCATTCGCTGCGCGACAATTTGAGGTCTTCAATCCCAATTCACACCCAATTCCCGTTTAGATAAGGGCTCCAGGGGAAAGGGACGGGGCCGTAAAGCGAGCATGCGGATCCGGGACTCCAAAGAGCTCAATCTCGTTCTATTGCAACAAAAACTAGCCGAAATGGCGTCCTTTCCCCTCGATGGATGGTGGATATTGCGCCGTGCTCTCGCTCAGCCTGACGTGTGGCTCGCCGGGCGAGCGGACCGAAGCAAGCGTTTACAAACAGGAAAATTCGCTTGGGAACTGGTTCGCTGGCCGCAGAAGGCGTATAAAGGATGAAATTCGGCCTTGACAATTGGATACAAAAACAAATACAAGTTTATACACCGGAACACGAAGGTTAAGTTCGAATTCCTCAGAGGAGACGTATGCCGAGACCTCGCTGGAGTAGAGTCCTGCGGACAAAAATGAGCCGATGGCTGCTCCCCTGCCCTCTCATCCGTCGTTCGGCAGGCCGTACAGCAGATTTCGTTGGCAAGGTTTCGAACGCCTTCAGGTCCAGACACGAGGCCGTCGCGCGCACATGCGACCGCTATTCCCGGGTGCAGCAACATCCCCTCCCGCGCCATCAAGCTTCGAGTTCTTTGTGCGAATCGATGCTGCCGGGCAAGACAATCACAAGAAAATTCACCAAAGAGGAAACTCTCATGACATATGGATATGCAAGACGCATCGCAATTTCAGGGATGGCTTTGTGCGCACTCATCTTCGCTGGGGCACCTCGTGCTGCAAATGCACAGGACATGTCGACCGGCTCAGTGAACGTAACCGTGGTGGATCCGACTGGAGCCGCCGTCCCCGACGCGACGCTGGTCTTAAAGGATCTGGGGACCAATGATGTTCACACTGTAACGAGCAGCGGAAAGGGGACGGCTGTCATCCCGTATCTCAATCCCGCGACCTATAGCCTGACGGTCACCCGCCAGGGCTTTGCCACAACCCAGTTCTCGAAGGTCACCGTGCAAACCAATCAGGTGACCAACCTGACCGCGACACTCAAGGTCGGCGCTTCGTCGGAGACGGTTTCGGTCTCGAGTACCACCAGCCCCATCCTCAATACGACGACCAATACCCTTTCGACGACGCTCGACCTGAAGCAGGTCGAAAACCTGCCGACAAGCGCGAGAGATGTGCGGTCGCTTGCGTTCCTGGTTCCGGGAGCGGTGGACGACGACTTCAACAATCTTCCCGGCGGCGCGGTAAACATCAGCGCCAATGGTTTCTCCACGATGACCAACCGCAACAAGAGCGGCGGCTTCGATACCGATAACACCGCTACCACAAATCGCCTGGAGAGCACGCAGGAGATGACGGTGGAGACGGGCGAGCTCGATGCGTCCAAGGGCGGCACGGCCGCGATGGACATTGGCTTCCTGACCAAGCGCGGCACGAACCGGTACCACGGAGAGTTGTTCGAGGACTACCGCAGCGAGGCAATGAACGCGAACAGCTGGGGCAACAACTTCCGTCACATTCCGCGCGGATTGCTAATCATCAACGACTTCGGCGGCAGCATCAGCGGCCCAATCCTCAAGGACAAGCTCTTTCTCTTCGCCAGCCTTGGCAACTACCGGCAGCCGCAACAGGGCTCGATTACAACGGAGGTGGGTACGCCGGCCTTGCTCAGCGGCATTTATTCGTACTACAAGTACGTCGACGGCAAGGCTACCAACCAAATAGAGACCGTCAATGTGCTGCAGGCAGGCGCGAGCGCGGGCTGCTCTACCTGCACGGCCACGATCAACCCGGTCATCGCGCAGGAGCTGGCGAATATTCAAACCGCTATCTCTCAACCCGGTGTGGTCTACACGCAGAATATCGATCTGAACCACGACGAGATCACCTACCAAAATAAACAGGCCACGATCCGACGGTACCCGGCCGCTCGGCTCGACTACAACGTGACAAAAAACTTCCGGCTTACTGGAGTAGCGACAGAAAGCAACTCCTACTTCATCCATGGTGGCGCGGCGCCGTATCCGGGACCGCTCTTTGCCAATCAGACAACTAGTCAGACCTCGAGGAACTATCAGGTGGTAGCCGGGTTCGATTGGAACCTGAAGCCGAACTTTGTGAACGCGTTCCGTGTGGGGTACTTGTATACCAACTCCAACTTCGATTCGCAGGGGATCGGAGTACCTACGGCGGCAATGACCGCGGCAGGCAGCCAAAACTGGGGGTTGGGCTTGAACAGCGGCATTAATTACTTTAGGGCGCTGAAACTTGGATATTTGTACCCCGTGACGAGCATCAAGGACGATACCACCTGGTCTCACGGGAAACACAACATTGTCTTCGGCTTCGACGGCGCTACCGAATCAGACCACTATTACAACGGCCAGTTTGTGCCTTACATTGACCTCTACTACATCGTTCAGGGAGACCCGGTCCAGAATGCGTTGGATGCCTCGGTCGCAGACGGTGATCCCAACTCAGCGCCCGGCGATGTCGAAGGCCTGTACGCTACCCTGAACGGGCGCGAGGGCGCCTACTATCTCGGTCAGTTTGTGAACTCCAAAACAAAACAGTATCAGCCCGGAATCTCCTTCAACCTGCATGAGAAGCTGACCCAGGCCGCACTATTTATTCAGGACTCGTGGAGAGCGACCCCGTCCCTGACATTGAATTACGGGTTGCGTTGGGACTTCTCCGGCGCATCCAAAGACAAGACTGGCTTTTACACCAGTCCCACCATACCCGATCTTTGGGGGCCTTCGGGCGTGGGCAATCTTTTCAAGCCGGGTACCCTGTCGGGCAATCCGAACCCGGTTCAGCAACCGCGCCCGGAGCCCTACGCCCCAACCTACGTGCACCCGGAACCATCCGTTGGATTCGCCTGGAATCCTCGCGGAACTTCAGACGGCTTCATCGGCAGATTCCTGGGCGATGGCAAGACCGTAGTCCGCGGCAGCTTCACCTACAAGAACTACACCGAGGGCGCACAGAACTTCTGGAACTTCGGATCCAACAACGGCTATAACTTCAACACAGCCTTCTATGCGTATGCGACAACACCCCAGCCGGGCTTTACACCGGGGCCGGGCTTCTACAACGCCGGGTCTGTGGTTATGGGAGATCCTATTCCCACGCTCGCCGCGACTAATCCTATCCCCTATCAATCGGTCATCCCGGAGAGCACTCTGGCGTTCACCGGCAACAGCATTGCAGACTTCAATCCACATATCAAACAGCCTTATGTCGAATCGTGGGAGTTCGGAGTTCAGCGCCAGCTTACCCCGAACAACGTGCTGGAAGTACGCTATGTCGGCAACGTCTCCAAGGACGGGTGGGAGGCCGAGAATCTGAATGAGGTCAATATCTTTGAAAACGGGTTCCTGGCGGATTTCAAGAATGCGCAGGCTAATCTGGCTGCGTCCGGTGGAACTACCTTACAGGGCCCTAACCCCACTCCCATCCTCGACCAGGCCTTCCAGACGTCGGGAGCCGGCAACTATACAAACAGCGGTTTCAGGAACGATGTGAAGCTGGGGGAAGCCGGCGCCCTCGCCAACACCCTTGCCACCAACAACACCTATCTGTGCTCGCTGATCGGCGCCAACTTTACTCCGTGCGCTCAACAAGGCATCCCGGGCACAGGCAACTACCCTATCAACTTCTTCCAGGTGAACCCTTACGCCGGTGGACTTTTCGAGATGACCAACGATGGTTTCTCTAACTACAACGCGCTGCAGGTTGACTTCCGGCAGAACCTCAACCATGGAATGCAGTTCAACGCCAACTACACATTCTCGAAATCGCTGGGGAACAGTGTCCAGGGGAGCACCGCGCCGGGCTACTACGGAGGCCGTGGGAACAGCGCTCCCGGTTTCTATACCCTGCGCAACAAGAGCCTGAACTACTTCCCAAGCGTGTTCGACGTTCGTCACGTCTTCCACACAAGCGGAACGTACGACCTCCCCTTCGGTCGCGGGAGGCAGTTCTTAAATCAGAATAAGATCGCCAACACCGTAATCGGAGGGTGGACGATCGGCACGATCATTACCTGGCAGAGTGGCGAACCCTATCGGCTCACGGGAGGTAACAGCACATTCAACCAGAATGATGGTGGAATCGTCCTGACCGGCGTGACACCCAAACAACTACAGGAGCAAATGCGTGCACGCACGCTGCCCGGCAAGCCGCGTGTAAGCATGTTCGATCCGAAGTATATTGGACCCGATGGAACGGCCAACCGCGCCTACATCGCCCCCAATACCACTCCGGGAACGATCGGACAGCTGGTGTGGCTGCATGACCCATCCAACTTCGGCGCGGATATGTCTGTCGTCAAGGTGGTGCCACTTGTTGAAGGCATGAACTTCAAGTTCCAGGGAGTGTTCCTCAACGCATTCAATCATGTCTCCTGGACGAGTCTGAATGGGGGAGTCCAATCCACCACCTTTGGGACAACCTCCTCGCTCGCGCACACCAATCGGAACATTGAGCTCCGCGCAAACCTGCAGTTCTAACAATCCTCCAAAACAATTTCCGGCGCTCGCTTGAGGCGAGCGCCGGTTTTCTTTGCCGAAGCCGTGGCCGCTTGGCGGCTTTGAAGAGAGAGCCCGCGGCCGGCTTCGATGAACATCTTTTTTGCTTCCGCAGTCTGATCGTCACGATTGACTTGGTGCTTTTCACCATCGGATTCGGCCGGCTGCCCTTTATGGACTTGCCACTTGCTCTTGCCATCATGTCCTTGGGGGGGACTCGTGTTCGCGCGCTTTCTGGGGAAACACTTATGACGACACCAATGGTTATCGAAGGCATCCTCCTAGGTGCAGTCGTACTGCTCTGCTGGTTGGGAGTAATCGGCATGTGGCGCATGAGGGAGCCGATGCAAGCGTTGCATTACCTCTCACTGCCGGCGACGGCGGGAGCCATTCTCGTAACGATCGCAGTCTTTGTCGCACAGGGTTTAAAACAAGCTTCCTGGAAGATGGTGCTGATCGCTTTGGTCCCATTAGCGACAAACTCGGTAGTCACACATGCCACAGCGCGTGCTTTTCGCGCTCGAGAGCTTGGGCATTGGGAGCCATTAGACGGCGATCCCATGGAGATGGTCCACGAGGAAAGAAACGCATGATGTGGATAGGCGCAGGGCTGCTGCTTCTCGTCGCGGTAAGCGGTCTGGCCGTGGTGCGAACGCACGACGTCACCAGCCAGGTCATCGCACTCGGCTTTTACGGCATCCTGATGGCCTTGGTGTTCTTTTTCTTTCAGGCGCCGGATGTTGCTCTCTCCCAAATAACTGTAGGAGCTGTGGCGTTGCCGTTGATGATTATGCTTGCTATATCGCGCATGAAATATCGCGCCGGCGCCAAGCAAAATGCAGGAGAGCGCGATGCGTGAAACGACGCGCATACGAATCTTCTTCGCCTTCGGCGGGATTTTTTTCTTCTTGTTCTGCTATGCAGCACTGGACCTTCCGCCTTGGGGCAGCTATCGCGGCCCGTATGGCGATGTCATCTCGCGGGTCGGTGTCTATGAACACCATGCCACGGATGCTGTAAATGCGATCAACTACGACTACCGAGCCTTCGACACCCTCGGCGAGGAGTTCATCCTGTTCACCGCGGTGCTCGGTGTGATGATGCTCCTACGCTGCGAAGAAGGTGAAACTACCCGCGATGTGGGTAAGGTTGAAGACAGGATTCCGCTGAGCACCACAATACAGGTCACGGCTATGCCCGCCATTCTCTGACGGTGGTCTTTGGCTTTTACATCGGCTTGCATGGGCAACTCACTCCTGGCCGCGGCTTTCAGGCAGGCGTCATCCTCGCCTCGGTGCCATTTCTTCTGTATGTCTGCGCAAACACCGGCGCCTTTCGTCGCATCACCTCACACACGGCCGTAGAAGTCGTTGAGGCTGCAGGAGCGGCGTCCTACGCTCTGATCGGACTCGCACCTCTACTGATCGGCGTCCCTTTCCTGACTAACATTCTTCCCCTTGGGACCACGGGAGATGTCTTTTCGTCAGGAACGATTGCGCTGATCAGCGCCTGCATCGGCGTTGAGGTCACAGCCGCATTCCTTCTGGTGGGATACACCTACCTTCAAGAGATCATCACAGGACAGATACACGAGGATCGGTGCTGGACTCGCCGTGCTTGCCTCCGCGCTGACGCTGCTGTCCCTTATATTTTCCTAGCGGCTCGTCGAATCCGGATCAAACCACTTCCAGCCGCTGATGCTGATCTTTCTAGCCGCCATGTGCGGATTCAGCCTCACTGTCGATATCTTCAATATGTTCGTCTTCTTTGAACTTATGAGTACCGCGGCATTTGCTTTGTGCGGTCTGAAGATTGAGGAAGCTGCGCCTCTGCAGGGAGCATTCAACTTTGCGGTGACCAATACCATCGCAGCGTTTCTTGTCCTGACGGGCATCGCATTGCTTTATGCGGTCACTGGTGCGCTTAACATGGCGCAGATTGGACTGGCACTCGGCGCGCGTCACGACCCCTTAGTTCTATTTGCTTTCACTCTACCGACATGCGGCTTTCTAATCAAAGCGGCTATAGTTCCCTTCCATCTTTGGTTGCCAGATGCCCATGCGGTTGCGCCCACGCCTGTGTGTGTCCTGTTCTCTGGCCTCATGGTCGAGCTCGGACTCTTTGCGGTAGCGCGGCTTCGCTTTGTTGTCTTCGCGCAGACCTTTGCGAGCCACGAATCGCAACTGCGAGCCATACTGCTGTCGTTCAGCGTGCTGACCATTCTCATCGGTGGGCTGATGTGTTACGCCGAACACCATCTGAAACGGATGCTGGCATTTTCCACCATCTGTCATGCTGGAATCCTCCTGGCGGCAGTTTCGATGGGCGGTCCATTGGGCTTCGCCGCCATGATGACCTACTTGCTCGGTCATGCTTTCATCAAGTCGAGCCTGTTCTTCTGTTCCGGAATTCTTCTTCATCGTCTCCGAGCGATCGGCGGGCATCTCAGCGAGTAGAGCACTATGAGATGGCTGGCTATGGGACGGCCCGCGATTTCGCAAAGCTGCTGGGAATGCAAGATGTGGTAGATCTCCTGGAGCAGACGCTGGAGGAAGAAAAGGCGGCTGACCAAAAGCTGACAACCATCGCCAAGAGCGTCAACAACCACGCGAAAGCCGAGATGCCGGAAGCCGCATAACATCGTCGGCCCGGGACTTCGGTCTCGGGCCTGCGCTCTTCCGAGGTGGCGGAGCGTATCGTTCCACACAAGGATTTTCGTGGCATCTCTGTACTTCTCTGAGCGGCAGTGAATGCGGTCGAACCGACCAAGACGGGCATACTACGACTTGACGCGTTCCAGTTTCGGCTCGCGCACGCGTTCCTGTCGCAGACCGCGCCCGTGCAACCGGACGCGCACGCTTATAGCAGCGACCGTCAGCAGTGCAGCAGCTTCGAGAAACACCTTCCCTCCGTCCAGCAGATCAGGATGACCGTCTCTCAGGTTCGGGTCGGTATAGATGCTGTGAACGAAGATGAGCACCGCCATCGGGAAGACTAGGTAGTGCAACCGCCGCCACAGTGGCCGGCCAATGCGGGTCCGCAGAAGCGAAGTGATCAGCACCAGAGCCACCAGATACAGGGCAATTGCCCCGATCGTGTTCAGCGTAGGTTGCAGATAGGAATGCACCGGCCAGAGCACGTCCACCAGGCGAAAGCGCGGCGCATGCAAGAACAGGAGCACCGCAGGATGCGCCAGCACCAGCGCCATCGCCAGATATGCCGTCCACCGATGCAAGGCGAACAGGTTGATGTGCCGGTGCGGCCACAACCGCACCGGACTGTACCGCATCGAGAGCAGCATCCCGATAAAGAGATTTACAACCACAGCGCCTACCGCGCCGAGGCCAAGGTAAGAACAAAGATCCAGTAAGCTCATCTGCGTATCGAAACCTGCCGCCAGTCTTATGACTATCAGATTACAGATTACAGAAGAGCGCGCGATGGCTCGATTGCGGCTGCATGCGACCTCAGACGTCTACGACCCGTTCGCCGCCCTGCAGCCTGTTCGCAAGAAGTGGTATAGCTTTCAATACACGATCTCATCCTGGCGCGATACTTCTGTAACGCCGGCGAACATGAAGGGGACTTATGCGTTCACGCCGCTTCGAGGCCTTTGCTTCCATTCTGCTTCTTTTCGGCAGCACTGCCCTGTGCTGCGCGCAGAGCGTCAACCCCGGTCTCTTCTCCGGCATGCGCTGGCGCGAAATCGGCCCGATGCGTGCCGGACGGACGCGTGCCCTGGCTGGCGTGCCCAGCAAACCCGCAACCTTCTACATGGGTGCAGTCAATGGCGGCGTTTGGAAGACGACCGACTCCGGCAATACGTGGCATAGCCTCTGGGACTCGGAACCCACCGGTTCGATCGGCGCCATCTCGGTCTCGCTTAGCGATCCGAACGTCATTTACGTCGGCAGCGGAGAAGGTCTGGCGCGCCCCGATCTCTCCGTCGGCGACGGCGTCTACAAGTCGACAGACGCGGGCAAGACCTGGACCCATCTCGGCTTGCGCGATGGACAGCAGATCGGCCAGATCGCGATCGACCCGCACAATCCCGATCGAGTCTTCGTTGCCGTCACCGGACATCCTTATGGTCCCAACAAAGAGCGTGGCCTCTACCGCTCCACTGACGGCGGAAAAACCTTCCAGAACGTCCTTTACATTGATGAGTACACCGGCGCCTCAGACGTTGAGATCGACCCCAACCATCCAGAGATTGTCTACGCCGGCATGTGGGAGCGCGAGGAGGGAGCCTGGGAGAACGGCGCCTGGAGCGGAACGCACGGCGGCTTCTTCAAATCCACCGATGGTGGCGATCACTGGACAAAGCTCACCGGCGGCGGACTCCCCGATGACATCATCCAGGTGAACGTCACCGTCTCCCCTGCAGATTCCAACCGCATCTACATCGAGGCCGCTACTCAAAAGGGCGTCGGTTTCTATCGCTCCGAAGATGGAGGCAAGACGTGGGTCCACGCTCCGCAAGACGACACCCGTCCTGAGGCGCGCATCGGCGGCGGGGATCTCCCCGTGCCCGTGGCCGACCCCCACGACCCCAATACCGTCTACGTCGCGACGGTCGTCACCTGGAAATCCACTGACGGTGGACGCACCTCGCTCGCGCTGCGCGGCTCCCCCGGAGGCGATGACTACCAGAACGTCTTCATCAATCCCAACAACCCAAACATCATCGCGCTGGCCAGCGATCAAGGCGTCATCATCACGCAGAACGGCGGCCAGACCTGGGCCAAGTGGTACAACCAACCCACGGCGCAGATGTACCACGTCACCGCCGACAATGCGTTTCCTTATCGCGTCTGCGGCGGCCAGCAGGACAGTGGCAGCGCCTGTGTCCCCAGCCGGTCCGACGACGGCCGCATCACCTTCCACGATTGGCACCCGGTCGGCATCGAGGAGTATGGCTACGCCGCACCCGATCCGCTCGACCCGGACATCGTCTACGGCGGCAAAGTCACCCGCTACGATCGCCGCACGGGGCAGATCGAGAACGTCGAACCCGGCCCACTCCGCCAATATCGCGTCCTTCGCACTGAACCGCTGATGTTCTCGCCCGTCGACCCTCACAAACTGTACTTCGCTGCCAATACCCTGTGGCTCACCTCGGACGGCGGTAAAAACTGGAAGCAGGTCAGCCCCGATCTCACCCGCGAAGCCGGCTACGCCATCCCTGCGTCGATGGCGCACTACAAGAACTCACCTACCATGCGTCCCATCCGCCGCGGTGTGATCTACGCGCTCGGTCTCTCGCCGGTCGACGACAATCGGTTGTGGGCCGGCACCGACGACGGTTGCATCTGGACCACCACCGACGGAGGCGCGCACTGGACGAACGTCACTCCGGCCGCCATGCAGCCGTTCTGGAAGGTCTTCAACATGGACGCCGGCCATTTCGACTCGCAGACCGCGTACGCAGCCGTCAATACCATGCGACTCGACGACATGCGACCGCACCTCTTTCGCACGCACGACGGCGGCAAGACCTGGGCCGCAATCGATAACGGGCTGCCCAATGACGAGCCCACCAATACCATTCGTGAAGACCCCGGCCACCGCGGCCTGCTCTACGCCGGCACCGAGACTCAGGTCTACGTCTCCTTCGATGACGGCGATCACTGGCAGTCCCTCCGCCTGAATATGCCGGCCTCTTCTGTTCGCGACCTGCAGATCAAAGGCGACGACCTCATCGCGGGCACTCATGGGCGCGGGTTCCTCATCCTCGATGACGTCACGCCCCTCCGACAGATCGCGGCGAAGTTGCCGGCTGGCGCCGTCCACCTCTACACGCCACAGACCGCCATTCGCATCCGCAACGATATGAACCCGCCGACGCCGTGGCCGGCCGATATGGCGACCGGCAAGAATCCGCCCGATGGCGCCATCCTCGACTACTACATTGGCGGCACGTTCCAAGGTCCACTCACCCTCGAAGTCCTCAACGACAAGGGCAGCACCATCCTGCACGTAAGCAGCACCGATCCCGTGCCGCCGCTAGATCCCCGCTATCCGGACCCGACCCTTTGGGCACGAGCCCCGCGCACCCTAAAGACGACTCCCGGCCATCATCGCTTCCTCTGGGACATGCAGTACGAGCAGGTTCCCGGCATGTCCACTGGCCCCGACGCCGACATGGCCGTTCCGCACGATACCCCTTCGGTTTCCACCGCACCCTGGGTCATGCCCGGCACGTACACCGTTCGGCTCAGCGGTGATGGCCACACTCAGACCGCGTCGTTTAAAGTCATCATGGATCCCCGGGTGAAGACCTCGCTTGCCGATCTGCAGGCCCAGTTCGAGGTATCCAAGTCAATGTATGACGATCTGCTCAAGATGACCTCTACCTTGCATGAGATCACCGTGCTCCGCGAACAGATGAAGGCACGCTCGGCCCAGGCGCCTATCGCGGAAGCGGACAAATCCATCGAGGCGAAGCTCGATGCAATCGCAGGCAGTCAGACGCGCGAGCGCACCCGCGGATTTGGTCCGGGTCCCGTGAACCTCACAACCCTCCGTTCTCAGATTGCAAGTCTCGAGCACAGCGTACAAAACGCTGACATGGCCCCCACGACGCCGCAACTTGAAGCAGCCAGATCGCTGATGGAGCCCGTCGACGGTCTGATCCGGCGATGGGAACAGCTCAAGGCCGCAGATCTCCGGTCGCTCAATCAGCAGTTGCTGAAATCGCATCGCAGCGCACTCCAGATCAACACCTTCCGGATCGACCACGATGTCGAAGACCAGATTCAGGTCGGAGACGAGGACTAGCAATTTTGCCATGCGGGGGCATCAGGCAGAATTGTATACAAACTTGCGTCCCGTCATGGTTCTCGTTCGTACAGGTATCTGACAGAAATGTTAACGTCGCCAGGGGGCTTCTCTCTGGCTTGGAAGGAGGTGCACCTTGCGCCTTCGCATGGCAGCTGCCCTCTTCTGGATCTTTGCAGGGGCCTCGTTGGCGGCACAGACCCCGGACACCGCAACGATCCGGGGTACAGTCGTGGATGCAACCAAGACTCCCATCAGTGGAGCGCGCATTGCGGTCCACAATGACCTTACCGGCGAGACGCGCGTGGTGGACAGCAGCGCTGCCGGTCGCTTCTCTCTGGCAGGCCTGCCTGTGACCGGCGAGTACAGCGTCAGCGCAATGCACAGCGGATTTGCCGAGGCCGATGAGCATCACCTCACGCTCGCCGCCGGTTCAAGCGCCCTCCTGCATCTCACGCTTCGCGTTGCCGGCCAGTCCTCGACGGTGAATGTCGAAGGCGTCGCAACTGACGTCCGCATCGACCAGCCTCAGTTGGGGATTCTCGTCACCGGGCAACAAGCCGAGAGCGTTCCGCTGCCGGCACGCCGCATCACGTATCTTCCCCTTCTCGACTCCGCCAATGAACCTGCAATCAATCAGGGCGACATCTTCATGAACGAGCTCCTCTTCACCACCAACGGCGCCGGCCGCCGCCAGGCGCTGTTTGTCGCCGACGGTGCGAATGCGATCGACATGTGGGGGCGGCAGACCATCTTTACCAACATCCCTCTGATGGCCGTCGACCAGATGTCCATCCTCACCAACAGCTTCTCGGCTGAACATGGCGCCTCTACAGGCAGCGTCATCAACATCGTGACGCGCAGCGGCGGCAATCGCCTCCACGGGCAGCTCCTCGAGCTCTGGCGCCCCGGCGATACCCAGGCGCAGCTCGAAGGCTTCACCAACTCCAACGCCACCAGCGGTAACGAAGTGATTAGCGATGTCCTCGGGCAGACCGCGGCGTCGCTCTCCGGCGCCGTCGGCAGGTCACATGCGACGCACTTCTTCACCGCCGGTGAGTTCAACCGCGAAGCCAAAGCGTCGCCCATCACGTCGCCGCTCTCGCCGGTCAACAGCTACGTCGGACATTACCGCGGCTGGCTTGGCCTGGTGCGGCTCGATCGCCAACTGAGCGCAAAGAACAACGCCTTTCTTCGCGCGAATATGGATAGCTTCACCGACACCAACCCAAACGGCATCGTCGGCGGCGCCAGCCTCGCGAGCGTCGCGCGCATCTTCCATCGGCGCACCTACACGGGCGAACTCGGTGATACGGCTGTGCTCGGCGCAGGTTTCGTCAACAACGCCCGCCTCCAGTTCCAGCTTGCCTCGCCCATCACGGAATTCGATCCGGTGGTCTATAGCACACAATTCGTCGTGCCCGTCTCCTCGGGAGGCACTTTCACCTCCGGCACATCGCAGAGTGCGCTGCTCATGAACCGACAGTATGAATTTTCCGATACGCTGGCCGCAACCTTCGGCCGTCATCAGGTTATCGTCGGCGCCAGCGTTATCGATGCGCACACCGGCGGTAACAGCAAGGAGTTCGGCGGACCCGTCTTCCTCGGCAAGTTCACCTACAACACCTGCACCCAGGCAGCCAGCGTCTGCCAGAGCGAGGCCTATCTCAACGACATCACCAACGTCGCCAACTATCAGCAGAGCTATGGGAACGCCAACTACCTCGTCGACGACCAGCTCTGGTCGCTCTTCGCCCAAGATGACTTCCACATCTTCCCCCGCCTGACCTTGAACGGCGGCGTGCGCTACGAACGCCAGACCCTGACCGACGCCAAGCTCAACTTCGCTCCGCGCGTAGGCTTCGTCTTCGACACCCGAGGCAACGGATCGACCGTCGTTCGCGGCGGTTTCGGCATCTACTACTCCCAGATCGTCGACAACTCCTTCGCGAGCTACGCGCTCGGAGAACCTACCGGCGTCTTCACCTACACCGCGCAGTGCTACCCGACACCGACCTCGACGCCGCAGGTAGGTTGCCCCTCGTCCATCGCCGCCGCGCCACTTCCCGCCTTCCCTTCCGGCGCCGTTGCCCCCATCCGCAGCCTCTACGTGCGCCCCGGTCAACCCGCCTATCTCAGCCGGTGGTTTCCCACATCCGTGCTGAAGGATTATCCGGGAGCGCTGCTGAACCCCTACTCTGAGCAGTACACCGCCAGCATGGAGCAGCGGCTCTCACGAAACTGGGTGGTCAGCGTGGATTACATCGGCACTCACACGCTCCGCATCATCCGTCCTCTCGACGTCGACAGCCCCGCGCCCTTCGTCCGCACAGTGACGGGCACCGGGGCCGGTAACATCCGAACCGCACAGGCCGCCAACTGCACGCGTCCTTACTGGATTTACTGGTACGGGCAAAACGGCGGCGGCTGCAACACATCGGGCAGCACACCGCCATA
>Ga0207933_1002016_pt1 | contig 13880 bp, 13 predicted proteins | sample NGESurdeep092012_4_FD_184488 | JGI IMG/M metagenome (GOLD analysis project Ga0207933, IMG submission 184488) | Arctic peat soil microbial communities from Barrow, Alaska - NGEE Surface sample F53-3 deep-092012 (SPAdes) | ecosystem: Environmental > Terrestrial > Soil > Wetlands > Peat ... | reverse complement strand
CGCCGCCGGCAGGCCGGGCGCGCTGGTCGGTACGGTTGATCGCCCAGGAGGCGGTGAAGCGCAAGCTGGTCGAACATGTAGGCCCGGAGACGGTGCGCATCCTTCTTCAGAGCCACGACTTGAAGCCGTGGCGGGAAAAAAATGTGGTGTGTGGCGCGACTGGATGAGGAGTACGTCCGGCGCATGGAAGACGTTCTGGCGCTCTATGAAAAGCCGCTCTCGGAGGAGGAACCGGTGGTTTGCATCGACGAAAAGCCCGTGGTGCTACACGAGGACATTCGCGCTCCACTGCCTGCTCGACCGGGACGCGCAGCCCGACGGGATTACGAATACCGCCGCCGGGGCACGGCCAATGTATTTTGCGGGGTGGAACCGTAGGCCGGGCGGCATTTTCCCAAGCCCACGCCCACCCGCTCGGCGGCGGAGTTTGCCGATTACCTGGTGGAGATCGTTGCCCGCTATCCTCAGGCGTGGACCATCCATCTGGTCCTGGACAACCTCAACATCCACGGCCGCAAGTCGCTGCTGAAACGCTACGGCGAGAGCCTGGGAGGCTTGCTCTGGGAGCGGTTCGCGATCCACTACACACCCAAGCACGGAAGTTGGCTCAATCAGGCCGAGATCGAAGCGAGCCTGCTCAGCCGCCTATGCCTGGGACAACGTCGAACCGGCGATCTGGCCACTCTGCGTTACGAAGTCCATGCCTGGGGTCGCCGTATCAACCGTGACCGCACCACCATCGACTGGAAGTTCACCCCCAGAAAGGCCCGCCGGAAACTGCATTACTCAACCACGCGGGCGCGGTACTAGGCCGAAAACCAGCTCCCCGATCTAGGCTAGGATTGGGGAGCTGGCTAAATAGCGCATCGATTCGGCCCGTTTGGGAATCACTTCTCAGACCTGGCCGGATTCACTTTTCTACCAGCTTCCGCGCTCACCGAAAATGTCAATGACCTTGCCGAGGCGCTCGCGACCCTTGTCCCAGTTGACTTGCAGGTAATGTTCAATGAGGTTCGCATCTCCAGCAAGGAGTGCCGCGATAATCTGGTTGTGCTCGTCAATCGAATACTGCAGATTGCCGATGATGGAGCTTGCATAGAGTCTCCAATAGCGCTCCACCTGAGGCTCGATCATTTTGTGCAGGTTGTGCAGCCTGGGACCCGCGCCGGACTCGACCACGAGGCGGTGAAAGTTGTGGTCGATGTCGAAGATGGCTCCCTGCTCGCTGGGATTGTTTTTGATCTCGGCCAGCTGCTGATTAAATGCTTTCAGCCTTTGCGCAATGGCCCTCCGTTCTGCTTCGGGCAGTGATGCGGTCACGCGTCCGGCCAGTCCTTCGACCCGCCCGATGATTGCATACAGCTCGTTGGCGTCTTCCTTGGTGAGGGGGCTTACGATCATCCGCGATTTGTTCGCCGTGCGATGCACGCGGATGTATCCTTCCTGCTGAAGCCACTGCAGGGCGGCGCGCGCCGGCGTGCGGCTGAGGTGCAAACGCTTAGCAAGTTCCCCTTCGACGATCCAAGTCCCGGGCGAAAGCTTGCCCTGCACAATCAGTTCCCTAACCTGGTGAAGCGCCGTCAGAACGCTGGTGCCGTGCTCCCGCTTCGCCACGCCAGTTCTCGATGAACCCTTGGCCTTCGCCATTGTCCCCCTTAATGACGCGATATTCGTCTACGGCACGACAAACAGCTTTCCGCAGCATGATTGTATCCAGGGTAGTTTACATGAGCCGTCTGGTCCATTTGCCCGCGACTGCCCGCCGAGGATATGACCCAGCACCATGGTCTCCCGCGAACCTGGATTTTATCAGCGTGAAAGTCGTATCACATTTTGTATACAATCATCTGACGCGGATGCGCGATATCTCGGGAATCGGGCCAGAGCAGTGAAGGATCAAGAAAAGACAAGTATGGACGCCGGGGCGCCCGCAACGGGATTTAAGGCGGGGCTGGGACTTTTCGACTCGGTGATGATCGTCGTCGGCATCATGATCGGGTCGGGGATATTCATCGTCTCCGCCGAAATGTCGCGCCAGATAGGCAGCGCTGGCTGGCTGTTGGTGGCGTGGGCCATCACTGGCGTGCTAACGATCAGCGGTGCGCTCACGTATGGCGAGTTGGCCGCCATGATGCCGAAAGCCGGCGGCATGTACGTCTATCTGCGGGAAGCCTTTTCACCGTTGTGGGGATTTCTCTACGGCTGGACACTGTGGACGGTGATCCAGTCCGGCACTATCGCCGCCGTGGCCATCGCCTTTGCGCGCTTTACGGGCGTGCTGATTCCGTCGATCTCAGAATCGCATTACTTGGTCGCGCCTATACACATTTCCAGTCGCTACGCCGTTTCTCTCTCAACCGCACAGGTGCTGGCGATTGGCGTGATTGTGCTGCTGACACTGACGAACTGCCGTGGCCTGAACTACGGCAAGATGGTTCAAAACACGTTCACTGTTGCGAAGATTGGCGCGCTGGTAGCGCTGATTGTGCTGGGGTTGACGTTGGGCGCAAATCGGGCGGCGGTCAATGCGAATTTTCATCAGGCATGGTCGGCGCATGGAGTGGTCTCGCTGGCGTCGGGGCTGACGGCGATGACCGCCTCCGGGCTGTTTGTGGCGATCTGTATTTCGCAGACCGGGTCATTGTTCTCGGCGGACTCGTGGCACGACATTACGTTTGTTGCGCCGGAGGTCAAGCGTCCACAGCGCACGCTGCCGCTCTCACTTTTGATCGGTACGTCGCTGGTAATTTTTCTTTACCTGCTGGCGAACGTTGCATACCTGGTGACGCTGCCGCTGGCCGGGATGCAGCACGTCGCGGATGACCGCATTGCGACGGCGGTGCTGCGCGTCGTGTTTCCGCGGTTTGGAGCGGGGCTGATGGCCGCGGCCATCATGGTTTCAACTTTCGGGACGATCAATGCGCTTACGCTCGCGGGCGCGCGAACCTCATATGCGATGGCGGAAGACAAGCTATTTTTCCGCATTGCGAAGCGGCTAAATGCCGCGCATGTGCCGGCGTGGGCGCTGCTGTTACAGGGAGGTTGGGCGGTGCTGCTCGTGCTTCCGCGCACGTACAATCCAGCGACCCGCCAATACGGCAACCTGTACAGCAACCTGCTGGACTACGTAATTTCCGCAGCGCTGCTCTTTTATATTCTGACCATTTTGGGGGTTTTCCAGTTGCGCAAAACGCGACCGCACGCCGTGCGTCCATACAAAACGTGGGGCTACCCGGTTGTTCCTGCGCTGTACATTCTGGGAGCCTCCGTCATTCTGATCGTGCTCTTCTGGTATCGCCCCACGACGACATGGCCGGGATTCGGCATTGTCGCCCTCGGCATACCAGTCTATTTTCTAATTCGCCCACGCAAGGGCAGTGATGTGAATGAGGCCAAGGCTTCCACGGCCACGGAAGCGAAGCAATAAACTTCGCTGCCCGGCGAAGTGGGATTTCCGCTATGACCGGCTCCGCGGCCATGCGTCCATTCAGCATTTGGAGAATCAATCCCTCCGATTGGTCCGCTGGGAGCGAGACTTCACCCATAGTCGACCCATGCCAGAAAATTCTGTCGCAGGGGTCGGAGATTTTCGGTTCGGCGCCCGTTTTGGCGGGACACCATTACGGTCCACTCCCCTCAGTTTTCGGGAAACGGCGTACTACGCACCGAGGGGCGGTTTGCGAGGGCTTCCGCCACCGCTCTGCGGGTCGCGTCCAGTTCCGTTCCTACGACCTCATGACGCGGGCCGCGCACCCGCGCGTTGCCCGTTCCGGTTTCCTGCTGCACCTGATGAATTAGCTGCACGAATTTGGGCACGGTGTCCATGCGCAGCAGCGGCAGGAACCACTGGTAGAGAGCGAAGGCCTGCGCGGCTTTTCCGGCAGCCGCGTAATTGAACAACGCAACCGACTCCGCCGGGAAGGCATTTACCAAGCCGGCGACCCAGCCCACGGCTCCGGCAGCGATACCTTCGACAATAGCATCATCGACGCCGACAAAAATCCTCAGGCGATCTCCCAGCAGCGCGCGGATGGCGGTCACTCGGCGGACATCCGTGCTGGACTCCTTCACCGCCTCCAGATTCCAATACTCGCCTGCAAGTTCGGCGATCTGCTCGGGACGAAAATCCGTGCCGTAGGAGACAGGGTTGTTATAGAGCATGCAGGGCAGAGGGGTGGCGCGAAGTACCGCGGTGACGTGGGCTTTCATCTCCCGCCAGTCGCCGCAATAAACATAAGGAGGCAGCACCATCAATCCGGCGCTCCCCGCCCGCTGCGCGCTCTTAGCGAGGCTAACGGCTTCGTCGGTCGAAAGCGCGGAGATGGCCGTGACAACCGGGGCGCGCTTGGCGGCAGCCGCAACCATGTTACTCACGATCGCCACTTTCTCTTCAAACGTGACAGTTGCGCCCTGGCCCAGCGAGCCGAGCGCAACAATGCCAGTGCAGCCGTTGTCGATCAGCCACTTCGCGTGCCGCGTCATAAACGCCTCGTCGACCTTATAGTTCTCGTCTAAAGCGGTTGTCATTGCCGGCATTACGCCTTGCCATTTCATAGCGTGTCCCTTCGATTCTGGTTCGAGGTGGTATTGGATGGATCGTGCGCACCGCGCGCCCCGGTCGCAGCAAGAGTAGAAAGAGATGCGGGAAGGATGGGCGGCCGCACCGAATCCATGGCCCATCCGAAAACAAATTCCGTCGCAGCGCCGCAGATGCGTCCTTGGCAAGCGCCCATGCCGCAGCGGGTGTGCAGCTTGGCGTCGCGCGCAGATGTGTAGTCGCGGAGCACGCCGAATGGAACGTCCTCGCAACGGCAAACGAGCGTCTCTCCCAACGGAAGGGCGCGCAGGCGAGGGTCTAATTCAAACGCTTCCCGGAGGGCGCGAACGAAACGCTGCCCGCGAGTTCGCTTCTGGATCAGGTCATCCGCCTTTTCAACTCGGCCTGTTGCAGCGAGCCCGGCAATCTGTCCTTCAACTATAGCCAGCTCAACTCCGCCGATGCCGGTCGGCTCTCCGACGCAAAGAACGCCTGGAATTGAGGTTTGCTGCCATTTATCTGTTGTGACAAATCCCTCGTGAATGCCGCAGCCGAGAAGCCTGGGCAATTCGAGATTCGGCACAAGATGGTAGCCGCAAGCAAGATAATCGCAGGGTAACTCCCACTGCTTTCCACGGCGCTGGAGCGTGACGGATTCGAGTCTTCCCCGCCCAGTAGCGGCGACCGGCCAGCAGCCGGTATAAAAATGCGCATCGCGCGTGGCAATCCGCAGGCCGATTCCCTGAGCGACCTTGCCGGGCTGCGTCAGTAGGCGCATTGCAAACGGGCGCAGGCGGCTGAGTGGAGCTTGCTCGCAGATCGCTAGGATTTGTGCGCCCCGATGCGCCAGATGCGCCGCAACGGCCAGCAGCAGCGGGCCCGTTCCGGCGACCACAATGCGCTTTCCCTTGATGCGCAGACCGCCGCGCACCATCGCGTCAAGCCCGCCTGCGCCCATCACATTGGGAAGCGTCCACCCGGGAAACGGCAGGAAGCGCTCACGGGCTCCGGTAGCAAGAATGAGCTTGTCGTAGTTCAGCTCGATGAAATCGGCCTGCTCTGCCGCTGGCGAAGCGAGACCGGTGCGCTCGGCAAAAAGGACGCCGCTTGTCGGCGAGCCGAAGACGTGCCATCCGTGCAGACGCTCAACCGAGGCCGCGTTCAGCCTGGCGAGCCACATGCGCGCGGGTTTGGGCAGGCTTGCGCCCTTGCGCCAGATCTGGCCGCCGGCAGCCGGGTTGTCGTCGAGCAGCCCGACATGCCCGCCGGACTCGGCGGCGCGCACAGCGGCGGAAATGCCCGCAGGGCCTGCGCCAATCACCAGAACATGGAAATGCTCGTTCATAGCGTGCGCACGTCCATTCCCGAATCGCACAGAACCTGGCAACTGCGCCGATGGGCGAATCCATTGATGGAGGCACGGCACTCGAAGCAGATACCCATGCCGCACAGCGGCGCGCGCGGCTCGCCGGTTACGGAGATGCGCGTGGGTGAGCCGGAGATCAGGATGGCTGCGGCGACCGTGGTTCCGGGAGCAACCGATACCGCAGCTCCGTTCACTGTAAGCGTGATGGCCGGAGTGTCGGAATTATGCGCGTGCTCATGCATGGGTCGCGTTCCTCACAAATCGCTCGGGCAGATATGGCTCAATGGGAATTCTCGTAGGGTTGCCAACCAAATGATCCGCCAGCAACTGCGCGGTTCCAAGCGAAGTAGTGATGCCCAGCCCTTCGTGCCCCGCCGCGAGAAAAAGCGTCTTGTCCTCGGGCCAGGGGCCTATCAAGGGCAAATTGTCCGGGGTTGCAGCGCGAAAGCCGGTCCAGATGCGGATGGAGGAGAGCGCGCCGATCCCGGGCATGAAATAACGCGCCCGTTCGATCATCGTGGACACCATCTGATAATCAACCGCAGTGCCTCCCGCGTTGTACTGACGCGAGGAACCGATGAGGATCTGTCCCGTCTTGCGCGGCTGGATGTTGAAGGCGACCGAATCCGTCGTGATAGAGTGCGCGCTTTTCGAATAGCCAAGCTCAACCAGCTGGTGGTGCACGAAGCCGGGATAGCGATCCGTGATGACCAGATGCCCCTTGCGTTCGCGGATGGGCAATTGCGGAAGCAGGCCGGTTGCGTCCGCTCCGGCAGCATTCACGATATGCGAAGCACGCAACTCGGTTCCGTCATCCAGACGGACGATACCTGCGCCAGCCGATTTCAGTTTCCGCCGGGCATACAGGCGCGCCCCACTCCGTAGCGCTTCCTCAACCAGATATTGGGCCGCGCACGGAGGATACAAAACCGCATCGGACGGGACGAGCAGGCCTCCCGCGAGTGGCTTGCGCAGGTGCGGCTCGGCCTCCGCAAGCGCGCAGCTATCGAGGACCTCCGTGTCAATTCCAACGGAAGCGTACAGCGCCCGCTTGCGATGCACTTCCTCCATCTCATCGTCATCGCTAGCTACCCAGATGGTTCCGCACCTCTCGTACTCCACGCTGTGCGGCAGACTGCCGGAAAGCTCCTGCCAGAGCCGCTGTGAATAGCTCGTGAGGGCGAGCTGCCCGGGTGAGTCGCTCATCACAACGATGTGGCCCATGCCAGCGGCTGTCGCGCCGCCGCCGATTTCTCCTGGCTCCACAATGGCTGTCCGCAGCCCACGAGCGGCGCACTCTTTTGCGCAGGCCGAGCCCACGATGCCGGCGCCGGCGATCACCACATCCCACTCGTCGCTCACGCGCGGATCCCCGTTCGAAAAGGGTCGCAGGGATCCACGATGAGATTGGCTTCGGCAATGACATAAGCGCTGCCGGTGATGCTGGGCAGGATTTTACCGTCCTCCAGTTGGTAGGAGCCCTCAAAGACAGTGCCGAGGATTCCCTGCTGCCGCCACGTCCGGCCGGGCGCGAGCTTGCCGTCTTCCGCCAGGCAGGCAAGCTTCGCGCTGGTCCCAGTTCCGCACGGAGAGCGGTCGTAAGCTTTGCCGGGGCAGAGAACAAAGTTTCGGCTGTCCACGCCCGGCTCTGAGGAAGCCGCGGAGAGCTCGATGTGGTCAATCTCATCTCCGCCCGCACCTGTGATCTTGCCCGAGCCAAGCGCCTGCCGAGCAGCCCAGCTAAATTCCGTCAGCGCCTCGATATTGTCGAAGCTGACCGAAACGGGCGGGTCGTCGATGAGGAAGAACCAATTCCCTCCCCACGCGACGTCGCCCGTCACACATCCGAAGCCGGGCACGGCAAGGGCAACTGACTTTTTGTAACGATAGCTCGGCACATTCTCAAGCGTCACCTTGGCTTGGGGATAGAGCGTCGCGCGAACCACCCCCACGGGCGTTTCGATGCGGTGCCGCCCGCACTCGATCCGGCCCAGGTGCGCCAGCGTAACGACTACGCCCATGGTTCCGTGCCCACACATGCCGAGGTATCCTACGTTGTTAAAGAAGATGACTCCCGCGGCGCAACTCTTGTCTTCGGGCTCGCAGAGCAGCGCGCCAACCAGCACATCCGAACCGCGCGGCTCATTCACGACGGCGGAGCGGAACGCATCGTGCTCGGAGGCGAAGCGCTGGAGCCGGTCGGTTAATGTGCCCTCTCCCAGCGACGGACCACCATCGAGCACGACACGAGTCGGCTCGCCCGCGGTGTGGGAATCAACGACTTGGATTGCAGAGGAAAGCACAAATTTATATACCATAATTGTCTACAATAATGAATACTAAATAAGTATATATGCCGATAGTGAGTCAGGACAGCTCTGAGAGCAACTGCTACGCTCTTCCACGCTGGTCCGGTCGTCAGATTCGAAGCAACTGGTTGCCTATCGCTTTCGCGCGGCTGTCGCCACCTGGTTCACCAGGTCGAGTCATCGCCTCCGGATCAACTCCAGCTCGAATACTCTGTGATGGTGTATCCAAAACCTGGCGACCTGTTGAACCGCGAATTTAGCCTGGATTTCTCACGGCTCGGCCGCAAGTCTGTCATCTCGGCCGGAGAAATGACAGCGTTCTCTCACGCGCAGCGGAGAGATCAGCTGTTCTGGCCGTCGGTGGGGGAATCTAAGCAAGGAAAACAAACAGCAGATCTCTTCGCAGCGGCCACAAAGAACGCCGCCTTCGGTTGAAATGACAGGATTGCATGTCATAGCCGGGTCCTTGTGAGAAATCCAGGTTAGAGCACCTTTCCTGTTGCTATGTCCCATCGAGCGTCGCGAGGTGCGACTTTTCTTGGTAAAAAGTCGCGCTTGGCGAAGCTGTTCCGGGATACACCCACAGGGGAAATGCGTGGCGCTGCTTTCCTCCACCCGAAATCAGCGCGCCACTACTTCCAGCCAGAATGGCCCTCGGTGAGGGTGATGTATCGATCCACAGGCATGCCCGTGAAGCGCTGCTTGGTGCCGCCGGGTTTCGGCCATTCGACCTCGACCCAGTCGATGGTGGTCCTGTGGCCGAGGCCCAAAACCATGCGCGGATCGTGGGAGGAGAGATAACTTCCGCCGCCCACTTTCGTCCGATGCCGCTGGAAGGTCCCGCTCCGCCATGTCACTTTTGCTCCGACAGCGTCAACGTTCGACTTGGTTCCGACCAGCTTGATGCCGAGCCAGTGGTTTCCCCGTGCGGCGTTGTTCCTGAGCAGCACAGGCGCGCCATTGTTTGTGCTCACGAGAACGTCCACTGCGCCATCGTTGTTGTAATCGCCCAGCGCGAGACCGCGGCCCGCGATCGGCTGCTGAAACGCCCTCCCTCCCTTCGGGCTGACGTTCTCCCACTCGCCATTGGCGCGGCAGAAGAGCAGCATTGGCTCCAAGTAACGCAACTCGGGATGGTGCGCCTGGATGGTGAGATCGGGATGACCGTCCGCGATCACCAGATCGATGTCACCGTCGTTGTCGTAGTCGAAGAACTTCAGCCCCCACCCGCTCATGAGGTGTGTGGTACTGCCAATCGGCGTGTGGATGGCCTCGTCGACGAAGGTCCCATCTTTGTTGTTGCGGTAAAGCGAATACATTTCGTGATCGACGTTGGCGACGAACAGGTCGATCCAGCCGTCCTGGTTAAAGTCGGCTGCGTCCACGCCCATCCCGGAGCGCGCCGCGCCGAAGGGGTTGTAGGCCACGCCGGCGAGGACCCCGTTGTCCATGAAGCGGCCCTTGCCCTGGTTCATGAGCAGGAAGTTGGGCGCGGTGTCGTTGCCTACGAACAGGTCCATTAAGCCGTCGTTATTCACATCGGCGGCGACCACGCCCCAAGCCTTGCCGAGCGAGGCCGCGATGCCGGACTCGCGGCTCACATCGGTGAACGTGCCGTCTCCATTGTTGTGGAAGAGCCAGCTCGGCATCGGCTTATAAACGTTCGGCTTGCAATAGTAGCGTTCGCCCGGCCCATGGCCGCCGCAAAAGACATTCTTCTCCTTTCTGTAATCGGCGAATCGACAGACGAACAGGTCGAGGCGTCCATCGTTGTCATAGTCGAACCATACTGCGCTGGTGGCCCAGCCCGGACAAGCGATCCCCGCCTTCGCCGTCACATCCGTGAACGTTCCATCGCCGTTGTTGTGGTACAGAATGCTGTTTGCATATTGCGTCAGGTACAGGTCGGGCAGGCCGTCGCCGTCGTAGTCGCCCACGGTCGCGCCCATTCCGTAGGCGTTGCCCGGGACTCCGGCCTTCAGAGTCACATCGGTGAATGTTCCATCGCGGTTGTTCTTATAGAGCGCGTTACGAAGCGGCGATGCAGGCCTGTAGAAGTCGCACGGGCCGCTGTTCACTAGATAGATGTCCATCCAGCCGTCGTTGTCGTAGTCGAAAAAGGCGCAACCAGCGCCCACGGTCTCCGGCAAGTACATCTGCGGCGAAAGCCCAGCTGTGTGGGTCCAGGTAATTCTGCTTTTCGATGAGGGAATCTCGTCAAAGAGCGGCGGTGCTGCGGAGGCCTCTAAAGCGTGCGCAGACGGGAACCCAAAGCCCGCGGCCAGGGTGGAACAACCGACGGCGCGGAGAAACTGCCTGCGCGAAAGAGCGCGCGAGGGCCACGCTGGAACCACGCGCATCAGACCGCGCTCGCCCCTGGCCCGGCCGCACTTCTACTCACGGCTGCACCGAGTGTCCCTGGGAACCATCGACTAGACCTCTTGCGCGGGTAGTCTTAGCCCGCAACGCCATTTCGCGCGCCGCGCCGCCTTTGTTGCCAGTGCGCGCATAGGCGACGGCCAGCTGATAATGCCCCGCCGGATCGTCGGGCTCCATCTTCACGTAAGTCTCCAACGGAGCTTTCGCTTCGGCAAATTTCCCCGAAGCTGCCAGCGACATGCCAAGCGCAAGATAGGCTTCAGAAAAGCCTGTATCCAGCTTGGTGGCACGAGTGAAATGGCGGACGGCTTCGGTGAATTCTCCGCTGCGGCGATCGAACTCGCCCAGGACAAACTCCGCCGAGGCGTTTGAGGGATCGATTTCGGCCTCCTTCTCGAACTCCTGCTTCGCGGCATCGGTCGAGCCAGACGCGCCGGCTTCCGCCAAATCGATCTGACCGAGCTGGTAGTGAATGCCCGGAACTTTGGGATTCTTTTCGAGAACCTTGCGGTAAATTGCAGCAGCCTCTTCGTTCTTGCCCTGCGATTGGAGCGTCTCCGCCTGAAGCCTCTCCTCCTGGTAGGAATCGGGCGCCCTCTGGTGCAACCGCTGCGCCGATCTCATTCCAAGCTCGGAGAAGAAATGGGTTGCGATGTAGAGCACTTCAGGATCGTCCGGCAACTCCTGCTCCATTGTCAGCAGCGTATCGACCGCGGTGCGCTCGTCGTCGACCGCCATGGCGCAGCGCACCATGGCCATTTGGCCCTGGTACCGCATGGCCCTACTGCTGGTTCGTGAAAGATCATGCTTCAGGAGCGGCAAAGCTTGCTTGCAACGGCCAGTCTCCGCTAGATTGATTCCGCGCTGTGCGGAGGCGGCCGGAGTTGCAACGCTCTGGCCGGCCCGAGCCCGGCCAGCAGGGAATGCGAGCAGCATGGCGCAGCCAGTGAAGAAAAAAGCCTTTGTGCGTGGCGTGAGATTCCTCAAAACATCCGCCATCATCCCGGTGGGATGCAATTTCTGTCTGCTGTCTCGGGGCGATGCGAGATAGAGCCTCAGCGGATTTTATACCGGCTGACGAGATCCTACAAACTCACATTGAGCCCCTTTGAAAACGTCGCGAGTTTTTTGAGTGCCGGCCGGGCTAGATGCACAAGCATTTTCGCCGGCGGCCAACCACCTTATAATACAGTGGCATTGGTGCTATCCGAGGGCTTGGAATGACGCATTCTGGAGGAGAACTGTACCGGGCCGCAAGCGCCGATGCCACGACGATGACAATTGAGAGGCGCTTCCCCGGGAATTCCCGTGCGGCCAGTTTCACGTGATGTTTTCATCGAGATTCTCAAGACGCGATTTCCTCAAGGGTGCGGTCTCCACCTATGCAGTTCCAGCCATTCACCGGATACCCATACCGGACATCCAAACCATCGTATTCGTCGATATCGCAAAGGCGGCTGGTATTGATTTTCGGCACGACAATGCCGCTTCGCCCCAAAAATTCCTTATCGAGACCATGGGATCGGGGTGCGGTTGGATCGATTACAACCAGGATGGGCTGCTCGATCTCTACTTGGTGAACGGAGCAGCTACGAAAGCATACACCCCCCAGCATCCACTCCGAAGCGCTCTCTACCGGAACAATGGAGATGGATCCTTCACCGATGTCACCGAACAAGCGGCAGTCGGCGCACGCGGGCTCTTTGGAATGGGTGTTGCGGTGGGGGACTATGACAACGACGGGTTTCCCGATCTTCTGGTTGTCGGGTACGGCCGTTGTATTCTCTATCACAATAATGGAAACGGTTCTTTCACTGACGTCACACAAAAAGCAGGAGTCGCGAATCTACGTCGTTGGGGCTCAAGTGCGGCCTGGTTTGATTACGACAATGATGGATACTTGGACCTAATCATCGCCAATTATGTAGATTGGTCCCCGGAGCGTAATTTTTACTGTGGCGATCCGGGACCAGGAAGGCGCAGCTACTGCCATCCCGATGATTTCCACGGCGACCCGCCAACGCTTTTCCATAACAACGGGGACGGTACTTTCACAGATGTAAGCAAATCATCTGGAGTCGGACTGAAGCCGGCAAACGGCCTAGGCATCTTGACGTTTGATTATGACAATGATGGCTGGCAAGATATCTTCGTCGCCAACGACAGCATGCCAAATTTTCTATTTCACAACAACCGCAATGGGACCTTTACCGAAATCGGCTATTTGGCGGGCGTAGCAGTCAGCGGTGACGGCGCGTTTGAAGCAGGTATGGGCACGGATGCGGCCGATACAACTGGAGATGGACGTCTCGATCTCGTCGTAACTCATCTGGATATGCAGCTGGCCAGACTCTATCGCAATCTTCAAGACCACAGCTTTAGCGACGCAACCTTTCGTTCGAAGCTCGCTTATGCCACCTTTCACATGAGCGGCTTCGGTACTCGGTTCTTTGACTATGACAACGATGGCAATCCGGACCTCTTCATTGCAAATGGCAACGTGCTCGACAACGTGCAACTATATCATTCCCAGACAACTTATGCCGAACCAAAACTAATGTTTCGTAATACCGGCAATGGACTCTTCGAGAATGTCAGCAATAAGTTAGGACCGGACCTGCAACGGCCCATGGTCAGCCGGGGTACGGCGGTAGCAGATTTCGATAACGACGGAGATTTGGACGTCCTGGTGAGCAACAATGGCCAAGGAGCACAGCTATTCCGTAACGACGGCGGTAATGCTAATCATTGGCTGGAGATTTGTCTTGTCGGAACCAAATCCAACCGCGATGGCGTTGGCGCCCGCGTAAAGATACAGGCGGGGAACCTCCACCTTTATGACCAAAAAAAAGGAGGCATGAGTTACCAATCGGCTCAAGACCCCCGGCTTCATTTCGGCCTAGGGAAGCAAACGCGCATTGATGCTTTAGAGGTCATATGGCCGAGCGGCATGGTTACGAGATTAAGCGGGGTCTCAAGCGACCGCATCATTACGATCCAAGAAGGCACGGGCCTCATAGAACGCTCATTTCCGGTTATTCACAAAAGCTCGAGCGCGCCTTTCCCCGGCAATCAACCTGGTTTTTAGAGTTTCCCTGGCGTGGTAAATGCGAAGTTCATTGCATACGCCCATCTCCCGGGCGCAAGTTCTTCGCCGTTTGGCGCAAAATACGCGCCAAACTTCGCTCAGGATGATAGCGTTGTTATGCTGCGAACTTCAAACTCAGGGCACTAATGGCTCGGGCCCTTTCCGGGGCTTTCCTCGGACTCGATCTTCGACGAGCCGTAA
>Ga0207933_1002015_pt1 | contig 13881 bp, 10 predicted proteins | sample NGESurdeep092012_4_FD_184488 | JGI IMG/M metagenome (GOLD analysis project Ga0207933, IMG submission 184488) | Arctic peat soil microbial communities from Barrow, Alaska - NGEE Surface sample F53-3 deep-092012 (SPAdes) | ecosystem: Environmental > Terrestrial > Soil > Wetlands > Peat ... | reverse complement strand
GCGGGCCCCCCCGGTCCATCATGGCCCAGTCCCTGACGCGGCGGGTCGGCCCTTCTCTCGGGTCCCGCGTTCGGGTCAGCCCCAGGCCATCTCGGCGGCGATGCCGGGGTCGACGGCGCTGCGAGCCACCCGGAACCGGTAGGTGCCGGTCCGCAGGACCATGGCGTGCTGCTTGATGTCCCGCTCGGCCAGTACCCCGGCCGGCAGGTCGAGTACGAAGGCGGCGACCTCGCCCGGTCGGATCTCGAGGCGGCGGAATCCGATCAGGCGCTCCGGCCGGTCCGAGTCGAGCCGGCGGGCGTAGATCTGGACCACGTCGGTGCCGGGACGTGACCCGGTGTTTCGCACCGTGGCCCGGACCCGCAGGGTGGTGCCGGCCGCGTCGTCGCCGGCCGGCCCGTCGTTGGTCGAGCCGTTGCCGGCTGTGGCCCCGTCGGCCCACTCCATCTCCGCCGACTCGAGGGCGAAGGTGGTGTAGCTCAGTCCGAACCCGAAGGGATAGGCCGGGGCGGTACCGGTGCGGGCCAGGTGCCAGTACCCGTGCCACGCGTCATACGTGAACGAGGTGCTGTCGGGGTCGAACTCGGGGAGGTCGGACTCGGCCTCCGGCACGCTGAAGGGGAGTCGGCCGCCGGCGTCCACCCGTCCCAGCAGCACGTCGGCCAGCCCGTGCCCGCCCTCCATGCCCGAGTACCACGACTGGACGACCGCCGGGACCTGGTCGTCCCACTCTGAGATGACCACGGCGCTGCCGGCCACCACGGCGACGACGGTTCGAGGGTTGACTGCGACCGCGGCCCGGATGAGGGCCACGTCGTCATCGTGGAGGTGGAGGGACCGGCGGTCGCCACCGACGGCGAAGCCGACGCCGCCGACCGGGTCGTCGACATGATCGGGAGGCTGGAGGGTCCGTTCGTCGGCGATCTCGGCGGTGAACCGCTCGACCAGGTCGGGATCGTCCTGGCCGGGGAAGAGGTCGGTCAGGTGGCTGGTGGCGAACTCGCCGATGTACTCGCCCTCGTCGAGCCGCGTGTAGCCCACCACCACCAGAGTCAGGTCGGCCCGGGCGGCCACGGCGGCAGCCCGCCCGGGGTCGGTTCCGTCGTCGATCAGCCACTCGACCTCGGGAAGGGCGGCCCGCAGCCCGTCGACCACCGTCACCACCTCGGGAGCCCACACGTCGCTGGAGCCACCGTCCCCCAGGTTGACCGTGGCGGCCAAGCGACCGAGTACCGCCACCGAGGTCTCGTCCCCTACGACCATTGGGAGGATGGGCCTCCCGGCCACCGGCTCGTTGCGCAGCAGCACCACCGACTTGGCCGCGGCCTCCCGGGCCAGGGCCCGGTGGGCGGGCTGGGCCAGGACGTGGCGATCGGGGGCCGGCTCGCCCAGGACGTCGCCGAAGCGCAACAGCGTGGCCACGATGCGTTCGACGGCGCGGTCCACCTCCGCCCAGGTCACGTCACCCTGCTCGAGAGCGGCCCCGAGATGGTCGGCCCGGACCATCCGGTAGGGCATCTCCACGTCGAGCCCGGCGTTGAGCGATTGGCCGGCGTCCCGCAGCCCCAGGATCCAGTCGCTGATGACGAAGCCGGTGAATCCCCACTCGTCCCGGAGGATCTCGGTCAGCAGCGCCCGGTTGTCGCCGCACCACTCGCCGTTCACGCTGTTGTAGGCACTCATGACCACGGCCACGCCCTCGTCGACGATGCGTTTGAAATGGGGGAGGTAGACGTCGTGCAGCGCCGCCTCCTCCACGGTGATGTCCACGGTGAAGCGGGCGTTCTCCATGGAGTTGCAGGCGAAGTGCTTGACGCAAGCCATGGCGTGGCGTTGTACCCCCCGCGTCAGTGCCGCCCCCATCTCGCCCACGTGGTGGGGATCCTCTCCGTAGGTCTCCTGGGCCCGTCCCCAGGCCGGATGACGCAGGATGTTGACGCATACGCCTCCGTAGAGGGTGGCGCCCACTGCGCGCAGTTCGAGCCCGATGGCCTCGCCGATCCGCTCCTCCAATTCCACGTCCCAGGTAGCGCCCCGGGCCATGCTCACGGGATAGCACGTGGCCTGGTCCACCACCACGCCCCGGGGTCCGTCGGAGAAGGCGAATCCGGACAGCCCCACCCGGTCCACCCGGGCTGCCCGGAACGGGCTCTTGTGGTAGCCCTGCTCGCTCAGGTAGACGAGACCGGCCCAGAACGGTGCATCGCCGTCGAGGCACCACAGTTTCTCGTCGGAGGTCATGGTGGCCACGACGGCCCGGGCCTCGACTTCGGGGGAGGGGTGCTCCTGCTCGGGTGCGGTCCATTCGGGGCTCATGGGACCAGTCTCCCAGGCGGGTGCGTCGGGTGCGTCGGGTGCGTCGGGTGCGTCGGGTGCGTCGGGTGCGTCGGGTGCCGGCCTACCGCGAGGCGGGCCCGGCCCCGTCCCCCGAGGCAGTGAGTGCATCGTCCCCGGCCACCGGACGTCCGGTGGCGGAGTCCTGGACCAGCATCGGCACGGCCCCGGAGCGGTCCTCGTAGGCGCGGGCGACCTCCGGGGGGGACACCACCGGTTGGGTGATCTGCGGGACATCGAAGTCGTCGCTGAACTCCTCGAGGTTCCGGCGGGACGGCTCGGGAAGCACGAAGGTCAGGGCGAACCCGAGCACGGCGGCGGACCCGGCGATGGCCAGCATGCCACGGAGCCCGTGGTGCTTCTGGAGCTGAGGGACGAGGAAGACCCCGACGAAGGCGCCGAGCTTGCCCACCCCGGCGGCAATGCCGTGACCGGTGGTTCGCATGCTCACCGGGAACACCTCGGACGGCAGGACGAACGTCGTCATGTTCGGCCCGAACTCGACGAAGAAGTAGCTGAGACCGAAGATGGCCAAGAAGGGGACAACCATGGAGGTGAGGTGGGCGAACGACGCCAACGTCAGGAAGGCTCCCGCCATCACTGCGAATCCAATGAACTGCAGGCGACGGTGACCGATCCGGTCCATGGTCAGGACGGCGACGACGTACCCCGGGACGGCGAACACGACGAACATACCGAGCGTCCACAACAGCTTCGTCTCCAGGGTCGCCGAGGCGTCGACCTGCTTGAGAATGGCAGGCAGGGACAGGGTGTTGCCGTAGTAGGCGTAGTCGAAGAGGAACCATGACCCAGCGGTGCCGAGGAGGAGGGTGAGCATGCGCCGGTTCCTCAAGAACTGGCCCAGCCGCATCCGCTGGGTGCCCTGGAGCGCCGGAGCCGCGGTGTCCACGACTCCGTCCGAGTAGTCGGCGATGTCGGCGCCGGCCTGCTCCGTCCTTCCCTGCACCTGGGCCTTGAACCGTGGTGACTCGGGCATCTTGGAACGCAGATAGATGACACCCGCGGCCGGAATCGCCCCCAGGGCGAGCATGATCCTCCAGGTGAGACTGTGGCTCATGCCTGACGACAGGAGCACCAGGCCGACCAACGGCCCGACGATGAGCCCGAGCGCCTGCATGGAGAAGACCATGCCGACCATGCGGCCTCGGTCCCTCCGGTTGGAGTACTCGCTCATCAGCACGGCCGACACCGGGTAGTCGCCACCGATGCCCAGTCCGAGGACGAATCGGGCGATGACCAACCAGACGAAACCGGGGGCAGCTGCAGAGGCCAGGGCCCCCACGATCATGATGGCGGCCACGACCGTGTAGACACGTTTGCGGCCCAGCACGTCGGCGATGCGACCGAAGATCAGCGCTCCGAAGAAGGCGCCGAGGATGGCGGAGCCGGTGACCCAACTGGTCTGGAGCGTGCTGAGATTCCACTGGGCTGCCACGATGGTGGCCACCGTGCTGATGACGAAGAGGTCGTAGGCGTCGGTGAAGAATCCAACCCCGGAGACCAGCACCGTGCGTCGGTGGAACTTGCTCCGGGGGGCCTCATTGAGGAGGTCGCTCACCGATGGCGAACTGCCCGGCGGCACTGCCTCCCCGGTCCCCGCCCAACTCGACGTCATCGTCACCCACTCTGATCGGACAAGGTGGACTACAGGTAATCCCTAGGTAAACGTAGAGTGAACAATTCCCGGACTACGGGCCATTCAGTATGAAAGTCCACGTCGTGGGTAATCTTTGTGTGACATGTCACCCTCAGGACGCGGTCTCGACGCCATCGACCACAAGGTCATCCAGCTCTTCGCCCTGGTCTCCGAGGCGTTGTCCAAGGCCACCGACGCCCTCCTCGGCGGCGAGGCGTTGCTCGGCCAAGCAGTCATCGACGGGGACCAGGCCGTGGACGCCCTGACCGCGGAGGTCGAACTGCTCATCTGGGACGAGCTGCAGGAGCGGCCGGTCCAGGGGAACGAGCTGCGGTACCTGGTCGGACTGCTCCTGATCATCCCGGAGCTGGAGCGAAGTGCCGACCTGGCCGAGCACGTGGCTCAGCGGGCGGTGGACCACCTGGGCGCGGCGATGAGCCCGCGCAGTCGCGGCATCGTCCAACTGATGACCGAGGTGGCCAACGAGATGTGGCAGCAGGCCGCCGACGCCTTCGGCGAGGGGGAGCGGATCGGTGAGCGCCTGACCAAGGCCGACGAGGAGATGGACATCCTCCACGAGAGCCTGACCCGTGAGGTGGAGGCCGAGCAGATGAGCGTGCCCATCGCCGCCCAGGTGACCCTGCTGGCCCGGTTCTACGAGCGGCTCGGCGACCACGCCGTGAATCTGGCCCGACGGATCGAGCTCTTGGCCGACACCCGACCCTGAGCCGCAGGTGATGGGGTCGGCCGAGCCGCGGTGGTGGATCCGCCATTCGGGTCGACGGAACCCCGTGCACCCGAGCATGATGGCGGCGTGTCCGAACCGACGGTCCACGATGCCGGGTGGTCGAGGGTGGCCGACCGACTGGCACCGTCCCGCAGCTACTGGCTGGGGACGGTGAACCGGAACGGGTCACCCCATGCGGCACCGGTATGGGGTGTGGTGGTGGAGTCCGATCTCTATCTGTACAGCGAGCGGGCGACGGTCAAGGCGGCCAACCTGTCCCGCGACGGAAGGGCGGTGATCCATCTCGAGAGTGCCGAGAAGGTGGTCATCGTGCACGGGATGCTCGAGGACCAGGGACACCCCCGTGACCGAGCCGATGTCGTCGAGGCCCTCGATGCCAAGTACGACCGACCCGGGGACGGGCCGTACCTCCCGTCCCACAACGACGAGTTCGACGTGGTCTACCGACTCATGCCGGCCAAGGCCCTCGTCTGGGACCTGGACGATTACGAGGGCTCACAGTGGCGGTGGCCGGCCGGATAGCCGCGGCCCGGCCGCCTTCCGGACGGCCTGGTCAGCTGGTGGGGGCGGTCAGGTCGTAGAGGGTGACGCCGCCCACCGTCTTGGCCGTGAAGTGGGTCTCCACCCAGGAGGTGATCTGCGACGAGTTGGAGGTGGTCGACGAGCCGAAGCCGCCGCCCCCGAAGCCCCCACCGCCACCGATGTAGTAGTGGATCCTGCCCTCGGACACGTACTGCTTGAACTGGGCCAGTGTGGGCGCCGGATCGGTCCCGTTGAATCCACCGATGGCCATCACCGGATCCCCGGTGGCCAGCTGGTAGCCGGAGGCCGAGTTCGAGCCGGTGGCAGCAGCCACCCAGGTGTACCGGGACGCGCCGGCACGGAGCAGGGCGGTGAGCTGCTTGCTCGGTGTGGACCCGTCGAGGAGGCCTCCGGCCGCCCCACCGAACCCACCGGCCCGCGTGCCGCCCTGGCCGACCGCGCCGCCCGCGAACCCACCGGGCGCCTGTCCACCCGGCAGGCCTCCTGCCGCTCCGGGCCCTCCGGCTCCACCGATGGCCGCGCCCGGGCCTCCGCCCCGGGCTCCGCCCCGGAAGAAGCTCCCGGGGATGTGCACGCCCTTCGGCAGTTTCTTACCGTTGGGCAGGGTGAACCCGGGAGGCAGGGTGATGCCGTTGCGACCGAGGGCCGCCCGCCCGCCGCCTCCTCCGAATCCACCGGGTCCACCGGGTCCACCGGGTCCACCGGGTCCACCGAAGCCACCGCCCTGGATGGTGGGCCCAGCCGAGGGGATGGCCCCGCTGTGAGGTGTGGCGGCCGTGGTCAGGGAGTAGGCGGCCGGTGCCGCCATGACCGAGACGATGCCGAATCCGGCCAGCCCGGCGGCCAGGAGGCCGCGGGCCTTGGGAACCAGGGCGATGCCCACCGCGGCCACCACGCCGACGGCCAGGATCGCCCACCGCAGCGCCGGGTACCAGTCTGGACTCCAGCCCAGGATGACGAAGGCCCAGGCGATGGTGGCCACGAGGGCGAGGGCCAGGGCCACCCGGGGGAAGACCTGTCGGCGCCGACGCCAGAGGGTGGAGGCACCCATCCCGACGAGGGCGCCCACGGCCGGGGCCAGGACGATCGTGTAGTACGGGTGGATGATGCCGTGGGCGAAACTGAGGGTGGCTCCGGTGACCAGCAGCCATCCCCCGAAGACCAGGATCCCGGCCCGGACCCGGTCGGTCCGGGGGGCGCGACGGGTCATCCACAGCACGGCCACCATCCCGACGAGGGCGCCCGGGATGAGCCAGGAGATCTGTCCGCCCATCTCCCGCAGGAACAGCCGGTTCCACCCCACCGGGCCCCACATGCTCCCGGCCCTCGCTCCGCCGAACCCTCCACCCACACTTCCCGTCTCGTTGCCGGTGAGCCGGCCGAAGCCGTTGTAGCCGAAGATGAGATTGAGCAGGTTGTTGTCGGTCGATCCCCCGATGTAGGGCCGGTCGGCGGCCGGCGTCAATTGGACCGCGGCCACCCACCAGCCACCGGCCACCACCATGGCCACGCCCGAGTAGGCGACCTGGAGCACCCGGCGTCCCAGCTTGGGCGGACCGGCCAGCAGATAGACCAGCGCCAGGACCGGTATGAGGATGATGGCCTGCAGCATCTTGGTGATGAACCCGAAGCCGATCAGGGTTCCGGCCAACACCATCCAGCGACTGCGTCCGTCATCGATGGCCCGGACGGTGGCGTAGGCCGCCCCGGTGAGCAGCAGGGTGAGCAGGGCGTCGGGATTGTTGAAGCGGAACATGAGCGTGGCCACGGGGGTCAGGGCCACCACCGCACCGGCCAGCAGGGCCGCTCCGGGGGTGAACCACCGCCGCACGGTGACGAAGATGAGGCCGACGGTGGCCACACCCTCGAGGGCCTGGGGGACCAGGATGCTCCACGAGTTGACCCCGAAGATCCGGGCCGAGATCTCCATGATCCACAGTGCAGCCGGCGGCTTGTCCACGGTGATGAAGTTGGAGGCGTCGGACGACCCGAAGAAGAAGGCCTTCCAACTCTTCGTGCCCGCCTGCACCGCGGCGGAGTAGAAGCTGTTGCCCCATCCGGAGGCTCCGAGTCCCCAGAGATAGAGGAGCCCGGTGCCCACGAGCAGGGCCACGAGGGCCGGTCGGACCCACGCCGGATCCTGCGGGCGACCGCGGACCAGGCGGGCCAGCCGGCCGGCCGGGGGCACCGGGGTCGGAGGGTCAGCGGGCGGGACCGTCCCCGCCGGGCCGACGCCGTCGGGTCGGGGGGGCTCACCCGTGGCTCTCTGGTCATCGGGGGCCCAGGCTCCAGGAAGGGGGATGGTGGGCAGCGGGTCATTCCAGCCCGGACCGGTCGGCACCGCCGGGCCGCCAGGCGCCGCCGCCGGCTCCGTCGTCCCGGGCTGCGTGGTCACCTCCGGCGGCGGACCGGCGGCCACGGCACCGGCCGTGACGACGTCGGTGGCGACAGTTCCGGCGGCCGGCCCGGATGGATCGGTGGGATCGGTCTCGTTCATCGGGGTGTCCTTGTCAGCCGGGGTTCGGTCAGCGAGGGGAGGAAGCTGGGGATGGGGTGCGGTCGATTGTGGCGCTGGCGGTATGGAGGCCCGGGTGGTTGCTGAACTGGGGTCGGAACACCCACGTGCGGAGGATGGCGAAGCGCGCCACGGCGGCCACGGCGTTGGCGGCGGTGACGGCGACCAGCTCGGGAAGGAGGGCGTCGATCCCCAGGGCCCGCACCGCGGTCAGCGCCACCGTGGTGGCGCCCAGGCTGATTCCCAGCAGGCCGGCGGCCACGGCAAGGCGTCGGGGCCGGTCCAGACCGTGCCGGACGGTGCCGGCCATCCCCCGGTGGGCGGCGGTGTTGCCCAGGCTGCACAACACGATGGCCACGGCGTTGGCCGCGTAGCTGCCGATCCCGGGCTCGAGGGCGGCGAACAGGGCGGCGTAGGCCAGGGTGCTGACCACACCGACGCCGGCGAAGCGGAGCAGCTCGTCGGCGAACACGGCCGACGGCTCCGGGCGTTCGGCCAGAGACGAGACCGTGCCAGAGTCGGCCGGATGGATGGGGACCGGGGCCAATCCGGTGGCACGCACCACGGCCGCCACCGGGTGGGTCGAGCGGGCCGGTCGGAGCACGGACCGCTCCCTCGATGCCGGCCCGAGCATCCGCCACACCCCGCGGAGATCCTGCAGCGCGGTGGACACCACCTCGACCCGGGAGTCGGTGTCGTCCACCCAGTCCACCGGCACCTCGTGAATCCGGAGCCCGAGCCGTTGGGCGGTGACCAGGACCTCGGTGTCGAAGAACCACTCCTGGTCTTCGACCAGAGGGAGCAGCTCGGCCGCCGCCTCCCGTCGCATGGCCTTGAATCCGCACTGAGCATCGGTGCAGGTGCTGCGGAGTGTGGACCGCAGGATGAGGTTGTAGCCCCGGGAGATGAATTCGCGTCGGGCACCGCGGACCACATGGGCGCCGGGGGCCAGGCGGGTGCCGATAGCCAAGTCGCTGTGCCCGGAGAGCAGCGGGGCCACCAGCGGGAGCAGGGCGTCGAGGCCGGTGGCCAGGTCCACGTCCATGTAGGCCACCACCGAGGCCGTGCTTGTGGACCACACGGCCCGCAGTGCCCGGCCCCTTCCCTTCTGGTCGAGGTGGAGGGCATCGACGCCCGGCAGGTCGGAGGCCAGCCTCGAGGCGATTCGCCACGTGTCGTCGGTGCTGGCGTTGTCGGCGATGGTGATGGTGGCCACCAGCGGGAACGACCTGTCGAGGTAGGCACGCAGGGCCGTGACACTGGCGGCCAACTGCTGGGCCTCGTTGTGGACGGGGACGACGATCTCCACGTCCGCCGGGGGACTTGGGTCGTCGTGAGGTGTGTCCGCGGGAGCCGTGGAGGAGAGATTGGCGATGCTCATGACCGTCACAGTGTCGTATCCGAGTCAGACGACGTTGGGAACCACCTGTGAGTTTCTTGAAAATCGGGCCGCCGGGCCGGTGACACGGTCTGACCGTACCTCGGGCCGGCCCGTTCGAGCAGGTCAGGACGTCGGTGGCACTGGGTCCGGGGGTCCGAGATCGACGCGGGCCGTGTCCGGCCCCCCGGCGGGGGAGCCCTCGTCTGGGCCGGTGGACCCCTGAGCCTGCTCCTCCCCGGGGGGAGGTTCGGGGGGCAGGTGCACCGTGAAGGTGGTCCCTTCGCCGATCCGCCCCTGGGCGGAGACGGTGCCCCCGTGATTGGCCACGATGGCACTCACGATGGACAGGCCCAGTCCGGCCCCGCCGTGGGCCCTCGAGCGACTGGGGTCGGAACGGTAGAAGCGCTCGAAGATGTGGGCGGCCTCGTCGGGCTCCATGCCTGGGCCATTGTCGGCCACCGTGATCACCGCACCGTCATCCTCGGGCTCCACCGAGACCTGGACCGCCGTCCCCGGCGGCGTGTGGGCTCGGACGTTGCCCAACAGGTTGTCCATGACCTGGCGAAGGCTGGTGGCGTCGCCCTCCACCTCGATGGGCCGGGAGGCATGGAAGGTCACGGGCCAGTCGGGACCGACCGTGGCGGCCGTGTGGACGGCTTCGGCGCACAGGGAGACCAGGTCCACGGAGCGCCGTTCCATAGGCCGGCCCTCGTCCATGCGGGCCAGCAGCAGGAGGTCGGTCACCAGCTGCTCCATGCGGGAGGTCTCGGTACGGATCCCCCCCATCAGCCGTTCGAGATCGGCCTTCTGCTCGGAGGCGCCCCGTCCGAACAGCTCGGCGTAGGCCGAGATGGCGGCGATGGGGGTGCGGAGCTCGTGGGAGGCGTCGGCCACGAATCGTCGAAGCCTGGTCTCCGATGCCCGCAGGCGCCGCTCCGACGCCAGCCGCGCACTGAACGCCGATTCGATACGGGTCAGCATCAGGTTGAGGGTGCGGGCCAGCCGACCGACCTCGGTCGTGTCGTTCTCCCCGGGTACCCGCTCGGTGAGGTTGCCGGCGGCGATGGCTTCGGCGGTGGTCTCCATGTCCCGCAGCGGGCGGAGGCCGATGCGCACCAGCCAGAACCCTCCGGCCAGGGCGATCAGCACCGCTCCGGCCGTGACGGCAAGCTCGATGATGAGCAGCTGGTGCAGGGTGCTCCCGGTGTCGCCCAGCGGCTGAGCCACGATGAGCAGGTTCCCGCTCTTCAGTGTCGACGCCCGGACCCTGAACTCCGGGCCCCCGTCGTGGGTGGATGGGGCGTTGAAGTAGACCACCTGGCTGCCGTCGGGAGCCAGGGAGAATCCGGTGATGGCGGCGGGGAGCTGCGGTGAGTACTTGATCCCGTCGACGTAGGCCGGACAGGCCTTGACCACCCGACCGTTGGGGGACCGGACCACCACGGCCTCCACCTGGATGGCATTGGACGGATGATCGTCCCCGTCTCCGGTTGGGGTGAGGGAACCGGTGCCACCGGGGACGCCGGTGCCACCGGGGACGCCGGTGCCCCCGGCGTTGGGCGCACTGGGGAAGAGCCCGGGCGCACCGGCACAGCTGGGAGTGCCCCCGGCGTTCAGGATGTTCTCGTAGAAGCCGTGGGACTGGTCGAGCTGCTGGTTCGCCCGCTGATCAAGAAACGATTGCAGGGACTTGTACGTGGCCAGGTCGGCGATGGTCAGGGCCAGGAGGGCGATGACGCCGATGGCGATCAGCAGTCGGGTGCGGAGGGACATGCGCGGCCGGGTCGACCGGGTCACTCGGAGGTGGGTTCGCGGAGGGCGTATCCGACGAGCCGCACGGTGTGGATGACCGGAGGACCGACCGCTTCCAACTTCTTGCGGAGGTAGCTCACGTAGGTCTCGACCACGTTGCCGTCCCCTCCGAAGTCGTAGTGCCAGACATTGTCGAGGATCTGGGCCTTGGACAGCACGTGTCGGGGATTGAGCAGGAAGAAGCGCAGCAGGTTGAACTCGGTGGCCGTGAGGGAGATGGGCTGGCCGGCCCGGGTGACCTCATGGGCGTTCTCGTCCATCTCGATATCGGCGAAGCGGAGCGTCCCCTCGTCGGCGTCCTCGCTGCCCGTCCGACGCAGGATGGCGTGGACCCGGGCCACGATCTCGGCCAGGGCGAAGGGCTTGGTGACGTAGTCGTCCCCACCCACGGTCAGTCCGGCCACCCGGTCGTCCACGGCATCCCGGGCGGTGAGGAAGAGGATGGGGACCCGCACGCCGTCGGCTCGCAGCCGTCGGGTGACCTCGAGGCCGTCGAGGTCGGGGAGCATGACGTCGAGCACGATGAGGTCGGGGGGATTCTCCTGTGCCGAGGACAGGGCCAGTCGGCCGTTCACCGCCTCGTCGACGGAGAACCCTTCGTAGCGGAGGGACGTGGCTACAGCATCCACAATGGAGGGCTCGTCGTCGACCACGAGGATGCGTTGGCTGCGGGTGGGCTCCACCGGACTCGTCCTTTCTGCGGGCGCACCGCCTGCGACCTGCGGGCCGTCGCTGAGAGCCCCAGCATCGCACCCGCCGTTGGGCCGGAGGTGTGACCCGGCTGTGTGTCCGCTGTGAGGACCGGGGACAGCTGGGGTGCCGGGAACCGGGGGCCCGTCCGCTGGAACGCGGAAAGCGGACATTCACAGGTATCCCACAGCTGGAGCGGAGGTGACTCTTGACCCGGCCCGTTGTGATGGACCTACCGAGCAACGGACCGCCGGAGCCCCCACCAGGGACCGGCCCAGCCCCGAAAGGCCAGTCATGGCGACACAGCCCCCAGAGCACAAGCCCTCCACCCACTCGGCGGCGCGAGCCCGTGACCGGGCCATGTCCCGGGTCCGCCGGACGACGGTCGGTATCGGTGTGGCCGCGTCCGCCGCCGCCGTGGGCCTCGGCGTGCTGGTGGCCTCCGGCACCACCGCCCACTCGTCGGGGGCCGCGCAGACCACGTCCACCACCGTGGCACCGTCGACCACCAGCACCGCGGCATCCACGGTGTCCGGCCAGTCCTCGACCGGCGCTACGTCGACGGCGAGCTCGGCGGGCTCCAGCGCGGCCACCACCACGCCGACCACGACTGCCACCACCACCCCGTCGACCATCACCACCACGACTCCGAAGTCCACCGGCAGCTCGGCGGCCACCGTGTCGGGGCAGTCATGAGTGCCGTCGCCGAGCTGGCCCCTCATTGCGACAGCCTTCCGGGGTGCGACCTCGCCGTCCGGTCCATGCGGGCCATCGGCACCACCGTCTCAGTCGTCGTCACCGACGGGCGACGGGCCGACGAGGCGCTGTGCCTGCTGGCCGGAGACCTGCGCGCCCTGGACCTCGCCTGCAGTCGGTTCCGCCCCGACTCCGAGCTCCGCCAGGTGGAGGCCCTCGGCGCCGGCGGCCCGGTGCCGGTGAGCGCACTGCTGTACGAACTGCTGGAGGTGGCCTGCCAGGTGGCCACGGACACGGCCGGCATCGTCGACCCCACTGTCGGTTCGGCCCTGATCGAGCTGGGCTACGACCGAGATTTCGGTGAGATCGGCCACGACGACCAGGTGGGCGAGTACGACCCCCGTCCCGCCCCCGGATGGTGGAGGATCACCCTCGATCCCGAGGCCCGTACCGTCGCCATCCCGATCGGCGTCCACGTGGATCTGGGGGCCACGGCCAAGGCCTGGGCCTCCGACCGGGCCGCGGCGCGGCTGGCCGAGGTGCTGGGGTGCGGGGTCCTCGTCAACCTGGGAGGGGACGTCGCCGTGGCCGGCCGGCCGCCCGGCGACGGCTGGCCCGTCGGGATCGCTGCCGACAGCGCCGAATCCCTGAACCTGGTCCACCAGGTGGTGACCATTCGAGACGGCGGCCTGGCCAGCTCGGGCACCACCTCCCGGTCCTGGGTCCGCAACGGTCGACGCGTGCACCACATCGTCGACCCGTGGACGGGACGGGCCGCCCCCGCCGTGTGGTCCCTGGTGTCGGTGGCCGCACCGTCGTGCGTGGCGGCCAACGCCTGGAGCACCGCGGCGGTGGTGTGGGGGGAGGATGCCGTCGGGAACCTCTCGGCCTGGGGCGTCCCCGCCCGGCTGGTCGACAACGAGGGGACAGTCGTGCGCTGCGGTGGGTGGCCTCCCGACGACGACAGTCCCTCGACGCTGCGGGCCGCCACGAGCCCGGAGCCGGCGCGCTGATGCTCGCCCTCTCCTCCACCTCGATCTGGTACACCATGCGGGCCACCGGAGTCGTGGCCCTGGTCCTGCTCACCGGGACCATGGTCCTCGGCATCCTGACCGCCGGCCGGACCGGCTCCCGCGCGTGGCCGGCCTTCGCCCGGGCTGGCCTCCACAAGCGGGTCTCCCTCCTGGCCATGGTGTTCGTGGCGCTCCACGTCATCACCGCAGTACTCGACACCTACGTCAGCGTCGGCTGGCTGGCTGCCGTGGTCCCGTTCGCCTCGCCGTACCGGCCCCTGTGGACCGCTCTCGGGACGGTGGGCGTCGACCTCCTGGTGGCCGTGGCCGTGTCCAGCGCCCTGCGCCAGCGCATCAGCCCCCGCACCTGGCGGGGCATCCACTGGCTGGCCTACGGAAGCTGGCCCGTCGCCATGGCCCACTCGTTGGGCATGGGAACCGATGCCGCCACCCTCTGGTTCGACGCTCTGGCCGCGGTGTCCGCGGCGGGGG
>Ga0207933_1002014_pt1 | contig 13885 bp, 16 predicted proteins | sample NGESurdeep092012_4_FD_184488 | JGI IMG/M metagenome (GOLD analysis project Ga0207933, IMG submission 184488) | Arctic peat soil microbial communities from Barrow, Alaska - NGEE Surface sample F53-3 deep-092012 (SPAdes) | ecosystem: Environmental > Terrestrial > Soil > Wetlands > Peat ... | reverse complement strand
GCAGGATAATCTCGATGCCGCGCAGTCGCGGCTGTCGTTCCATCTCAAGGTGCTCAAGGATGCCGGCTTCGTGACCGATCGCCGCGAGGGGCGTTGGTCGTACTACGAGCTCAACCGCGATGCGTTCAGTGAAGCCGAGTCGGCTCTGAAATCATTAAGGCCCCTTGCCGCGCGTACCCGCTCGGCGGCTTCTGCCTGCTGCAACTGATTCCGCTTTTTATTTGATTTATCAATCAACATTTCTTGATGAGGAAATTGCAATGGATACAACAACTGATTCAGGTAGTCTCAAGGCAGCGGTGAAGGAGAAATACGGTTCGGCGGCATTGCGGGTCGTGAACGGCGAGACCGACACGGCATGCTGTGGATCCAGCGGCTGTTGCGGCGCAACCACCGAGGCGTGGGACCCGATCACATCCAATCTCTACGACGAAGGACAGAAGAGCGGCATCCCCGCGGATGCTCTGCTCGCATCGCTTGGATGCGGCAATCCAACCGCCCTCGCGGCTCTGAACGAGGGCGAAACTGTGCTCGATCTCGGATCTGGCGGTGGCATTGATGTACTGCTCTCCGCCAGGCGCGTGGGTCCGACAGGCAAGGCCTACGGTCTCGACATGACCGATGAGATGCTCGCACTCGCCAATGAGAACAAGCGAAAGGCTGGCGCGAAAAATGTTGAATTCCTGAAGGGCGAGATCGAGCGCATCCCGCTCCTAGATGCGTCGGTCGACGTGATTATCTCCAACTGTGTCATCAATCTGTCAGCGGACAAGCGAACGGTACTTCGGGAAGCATTCCGCGTTCTCAAGCCCGGTGGTCGATTCGCGGTATCGGACGTGATGGTGCGCGGCGAGACCCCACCCGACGTTCGACGCAATATGGAGATGTGGATCGGTTGTGTCGCGGGAGCACTTGAAGAACGTCAATTCCTCGCTCTGCTTGGCGAAGTGGGCTTTGAGAATGCGAGCATCGAACCCACCCGTGTCTACGCCGCAGAGGATGCGGCCGCCTTTCTGGCAAACTCCGGCCTTGATGCTGCGAAGTTTGCGCGCGACATCGACGGCAAGTTCTTTAGCGGTTTTGTCCGTGCTACCAAGCCGGCAGCCAAGGCATGCTGCGGCCCGGACTGCTGCGCGGGATAATCAAGCATGCCGGGAACACATTCATGAAAACAGACATCGTAATCAGACGCGCGACTTTCGCGGAGCTAGCAGCCGTGCACGCGTTACTGACCGCGCAGCGTCTTCCACTCGATGGAATGCCCGAGACCATCGACGATTCGTCGTCGCGTCCAATGGCAACACGTGCAGCGGCGTTGCAGGGCTGGCACTGGTAGGCTGCGAAGCAGCGCTTCTCCGTTGAGGTGAAACCGCATTAAGCCCGCTCGCGCGACGCGGCCCGGATACGTTGCCCGCACTCGACTGCCGCCCGTCCTTGCGCCGCTCTCCACCGGACGGTGGCGTTGACCGTTGCCCGCAGCGCCAGCCGACGCCCACGCGAGTACCATCCTTTCCGGGGACCCATGCGGCTTCGAGATGGAAGCGTTGAGCATCCAGCCGATCTGATCCGCGATTCGGCTACGCTTGCGCCACATGGCGACACTGTTCGCGTGCCCGACGCGGTTCAGCCGCCCACAGATTCAGCGGACAGCTTCACGAAGCGTTAATCGTCGTGACTCCTCCGCGGCTCGCGGCTGACACGCTGGCGGACATCCCATCATGTCACCGCTGCTCCATCACTGACCTCATCCTCGAACGGAATCGCTATCTCCATCCCGTCGCGAGCGATCACGGCGGATGGAAATACCGACCTGGCTTCCTGCGCCAGCTCCTGAACGTCGCGTGAGTAGCGCGAAGATATGTGGGTCAGGACGAGCCGTTTGACCGCGGCGCGCTGCGCTACAGTCGCCGCTTCACGGGCTGTCGAATGACCAGTCTCGATCGCGAGCGCCGCTTCTTCGTCGGCAAACGTCGCTTCGTGAATCAGCAGATCCGCGTCCTTCGCCAGCTCGATAGTAGCGTCCGATGGCCGCGCGTCGCCAGTGAAGACAAGCTTGCGGCCGGCGCGCGTTGGGCCGACGAGTTCTGACGGATGCACCACGCGACCATCAGCGAGCGAGATCTCGCTGCCCTTGTGAATCTGGCCCCAGAGCGGGCCCTCGGGGATTCCCATAGCTCTTGCAATATCCGGATTGAAGCGCCCGAGCCGGGTGCGCTCGACGATCGCCAGACCGAGTGCCACTGCGCCGCCGTGGTCGACTGAATACGGAACTATGTCGTACCCGTCCCGCTCGAGCGGCTGGTCGGGCGACATCTCGATGTAGCTTATCGGGAAGTGCTGCTTGTCACTGCCGAGCGTGACCGCCTGACGTAGAAGCTTTTCCGATTTGGGCGGTCCATAAAGCCGCATCGGGTCGGTCCTGCCCTGGAGGGCCATCGTGCGGACGAGACCGATTACGCCAAGTATGTGGTCGGCGTGCATGTGCGTGAAAAAGATGTCTGCGACATTGAAGGAGACGCCGTATCGCATCATCTGGCGTTGAGTCCCTTCGCCGCAATCGAAGAGAATCGTCTCGCCGCCGCGGCGAATGGCCAACGAAGTGACGTTACGCTCTACAGTCGGTCGAGAAGCAGATGTTCCCAAAAAACGAACGCTCAAATCCATAGGCCCAATATATCGAAGTTGACTTTTGGGTCGTTCTGGCCTATAATAGAGGGAGTACCAGCCCGTGTGCGACGGGAAGCTACGCCTTTGTCGCAGCCAGAATTCACGGTCGCGGGGCTGTAGCTCAGTTGGTAGAGCGCTGCAATCGCACTGCAGAGGTCAGGGGTTCGATTCCCCTCAGCTCCACTTGGATGTTACCGCAGGCTCCGGCCCGCGTCTTGTAAATAGATATTTCATTGCCCGCCGCTGATCGGTAGGACGTAGAGTTCCAATGACAGCGAGCGTGGCAGCTTCTAACCCCGGGATAAGTCCTGGGGTTTTTCTATTGTTGGGTGCTCCTGTTGGGTGCTCCTGTGGGGTGCTCCTGTGGGGTGCGCCGGCGCCTGCCGTTTGTCCCGCTTAACGCCCTGTCATTCCCACGAAAGCGGGAATGACGACGCGGCACTGGATTGACCGTCCCGATCTACGCTGTCGCGAACGCGGGGGCGCCCCAACCTATCGGCACGGAGCGCTGAAACAGCTCTGCGAGAATCGCGTCGCTGAGCACCGCCCGTACCTTGGCTATTGATAGCCGCCCCGTGACGTTCGCCGCCTCCGGACCCCGCCAGTCGAAGCGGGCGTAGCGATCACGGCGCGACGTGGAGGGATCGGGATGATGGAAGATCACGTTCGCGCTGCTCGAGCCTGGAAGCTCAACCTCCACACCCCAGAGCGTTCCGTCTGCTGTCTGAAATGGCTTCATGTCCTCGATACTGCTCATGGGCCCTCCTGGAAGAGTTGCTTCACGTCGAACGCGACGCCGAGATAATTGATTTCCGCCACGTAACTCTCGATATCCACAGCCAGAGCTCGCACTTCGGCCTCGAGTGCCAGCGCGGCCTCGCTCGGCGCGCCGGCACTGCTGTCCACCGTCGCCAGCTCGAACTCTCGGACCTTGTCGCGCCACTGGTTAAAATCGCGTCGCAAATCAGCGACAATCGACTCCATCATCGGCATGACGGATGTCCCGGGTCGAGTAGCGGTCCCCAATCCATTCGCCGAATCTAATTTGCGGTGTCGCGAGGTTGAAGTAGCACACCGGCCGCCTCCGGCACAGCAGACGCACTGCGCTGACGCGCCAGTTGCAATTGAACGAATGCGTACGACCCGAGCACGAGACCAGCCGCGATCGCCTGTGCGACCAGCGTCTCGACCGTCGGGAAGAGTGAGAACCAGAGACCCATCCACGGCTTGATGACGTTTTCGAGCGCCGGAATGGGAGTCGTGCCTATCCAGTGAGCCAGCTGCATCTCCTGCGCCTGCTCGCCGACCATCACGAGCAGAACGAGTCCGAGAAGCGCACCCGTGAGGATCAACATTCGCTTGTAGGGAAGTTTGCGATGCGCAACAAATGCCAGCACCGCAACAATCGAGGCGAAAACGAGGCCGAGGATTACGCCGTTGAGTACCGCACTGCCACCAAGCTTCAGGCGGTAGTTCTGCAGGAAGAGCACCACTTCAAAGCCTTCGCGATACAACGAGGTGAATCCAAGCATGGCGAGCCCAAATGCCACTCGCGCTCGCGATTTTCCGCTTCCGGCGCCCTTCATCAGTTCGCGCTTCTTCTTGGTGTGCAGGGAGATCCAGCCGGACCAGTAGAACTTGTGAAAGAACCAGTTCATAACCACAAGCAGAACAATGATCGCGATCAACCCGGTAGCGGCCTGCACTTCGAGCGCCGGGACGCCGTCCGATATGTTATCGAGGATAGCGACCACGATCCGCCACGTGATGAGCGTAGCCACAAATGCTGCGGCGGCGCCGAGTCCGATTGGCCGACGATAGGACCTGCTGTCGCCGACCATGCTTGCCGTGATAGCTGAGATCACGAGAATACATTCGAGCCCTTCACGGAAGACGAGAACCGCTATGTCAACCGCCGCAGCGGTAGATCCATGATCGAGCGTCGGGTCCGGGTTTCCGCCGGAGACGACTGCCTGCCATAGAAAAAGTGCGAGCACCGCGACCGCACCGAGAATCCATGCAATGCGGGAGAGTAAATGTCCTGCTGGACGCACAACTGGATCGATTGGTTCAGTCATCTGTCAAATGGTGCTCTATCACGTAGCGTGTCTGGCCAGCAACTGACGAAATGCCGATCTTGCGAGCGATACTCTCGCGGTGGGTTTCGACAGTTCGGTGGCTGATGCCGAGCTCAGCCGCGATCTCCTTGTTCGTACCGCCGGCGGCAACGCGCACAAGGACCTGTTGCTCGCGTCTGGTGATGGGCGATTGCTGGTGCACTGCGGAAGTGACTCGCACCTCGTCGAGTTCCGGGCTGAAAAATGTCTCACCGGCTACAACTGCCTGTACTGCAGCGCGCAGGTCAGTCGCGGCGCTATCCTTCAGGAGATATCCGTTGGTTCCTGCACGCACGCTCTCCGCGATGTACTCAGCGTCGTCATGCATGCTGAGCATGAGGATGCGTGTATGCTCCAGATCGCGGCGCAGGTCGGAGAGTACGCTCAGCCCGGATCCACCCGGCATCGACACGTCGAGAATTATGACGTCGGGACGCTGTTCGCGCGCGAGCCGCAGCGCGGACGGACCGTCGCTTGCTTCGGCGACAACAGCGACGCCCGGCATCGATTCGAGAATGTGGCGGATTCCGGCGCGCACGACGGCATGATCGTCTGCGACGAGGACGGTTATCTCGTGTCCGTTCGCGGTCACGCGGACACTTCCGAGTCGAGGGGCAGGCTGACATCCAGTTGTGCGCCGCCACTGGTGCCGGCTCGCAATCGAACCGAACCACCAAGCGACGCAAAACGCTCGCGCATTCCAATCAGACCCATCCCGGATGGCACGCCGCCGTTCGTATCGACAGGAAGGCCGGCGCCGTTGTCTGTAACAGTCAGCGTCACTTGCTCGCCGTCGCAGCGCAGCGCAATGTCGACGATGGACGCGCCAGCGTGACGTCCAATGTTGGACAGGGCCTCCTGCAGCGCCCGATAGAAGGCGAGATCTGCGCCATCTTCAAGCGGGGGAAATTGCTGCGCAACGGGAAGATTGAGTCGAATTATGGTGCCGGATCGCTGTGCGAACGCCGTGGCGACCGAACGAAGCGCGGGAACGAGACCAAGGTCGTCCAGCAGCGACGGGCGCAGCTCGTGAATCACCGCACGTATGCTGCGAATGCCGGCATCGGCGAGGGCTAGCGCGTCGTCAACGCGCCCCGCATGCGATTCGGGCACCACCTCGCGCAGCACAGCGAGCTCCATCTTCACGGCGGATAGCAACTGCGCTGTTTCGTCGTGCAGCTCGCGCGAGAGCCGTCGACGCTCGTCTTCCTGCTGCAGCACCATTCGCGTCGACAGACGCTCCAGATCTGCAGTGCGTTGTTGCAGCGCACCATACAGTCGCGAATTTTCGAGCGTGCCGCCCATCTGGCGCCCGAGTGCTGTGAGAAAGCTTGCGTCCAGCGCCGCGAACGGCACGTGATCCTCCGCTACAATTACGAGCGCACTTCCGCGGCCGACGATCCCATGTTCCTCGACTGGCAACACGGCCGCGAACGGAAACGCAGTTCCGTCGCCAATCGTGCCCGGCGCAGCACTCCACTCCGGAGCGACAAATGCACTTTGGGTACCGCCGGCCACCTGCGATAGCAGTTCGGCCTGCTGACCCTTGGGACTCGTTCCAGTCCAGCCATCGCACGCACCCACTCCCAGTTCGAAATATCCTTCACGCTGCGGGTCCAGTCTGAAAACCGCGGCGCCACGAACTGCAGGCACGGAAAGAATCCGCTGGAGAACAGTCGCAACCACGCGCTCGCGCGAGGAGGATGCGGCTGACATCAGATCCGACGAAAGCGCTCCAAGCGTCCGCACGCCGCGCCGCAGATCGTCGGTCACTAGCAGGAGAATGCCGGCGCCAACCGTAATTGTGAGAATGACGTCGACGTAATAACCCCACGGCAGCCACGCACCATATGCGCGCAGCACAGGATAGTCGAGATGATGCACGCCCCAGACGAAAAACGCCGCCGCCAGGACAGTTGCACCTGTAGAACGCGTGCTGCGCGCATAGCGATAGAAAACGACTCCCGTCCACAGCGTCGCACACGAAAGAAATAGCACCATCGGAATGGAGGCGACGGTGTACTTCTCCAGATGATAAACCGCGAAGTACGACCAGACTGGAGGAAAGAGAACCGCCGCTATGTGCCACGTGCGCCGTTGCAATCTTCCGGAGAACACCAGCGCGGTCGCCAGTACAGCGAGCGCTGTCCATCCGGTGAATACCTGATGCCAGTAAAGAAGAACCGACTGGCGCGTGAAGATGAACGCGCCGATCGCGGCTAATCGAAGGACGTAGAGTCCCCACGCGAGCGTCCACCACGCGAAGACCGACTTTCGATACTCCCGGTACTGCCACGCGCAGACCACCATGAGTCCCACGGTGACCGATATCTGCAACAGCACGGCAGCCAACTCGGCGCCGGCGGCGGCAAATGCGGGACTGGATTCCGGCGACCAACTCTGGAGCATCAACTTCGGCTATGAGAAAACTGTACCCGAACGAATCTCTCGGTATTATATCGCCGGTGCTCACTCTGGCAAAGTCACAAATATGCTCGAGCATGCCCCGGGAAACACAGAATCGGTCGGATCGAGCGAATTCGGCAGCCGGAAGGCGCCTCAGCTCCGGCTGGCCAGCTGCTGTTCTCGTCGGCGGCCGGCGATCTCGTTCTGATGCCGGTCCGCGTCGGTCTCGAGGATCAAGGGTGGAACTGGGGCGGGCCTTCCGTCGTCCCCAAGGTGGACGAAGGTGAGCCAGCATTCGTTGGTATGGCGTCGCTTGCCGGTCCGCAGATCCTCCGCGTAGACGTCAGCCACTACGGACATCGACGTTCTCCCCACGTGCACGACGTGAGAGCGGATCTCGACCAATTCACCGACCTTGATTGGCTCCTTGAACAGGATACGCTCGACGGAGAGCGTGGTGGCCTGCCCGCCAGCATGCTTCATTGCCGACAGCGCTGCGCATTTGTCGACCATGCTCATCACAACCCCACCGAATATCGACGGGTTACACAGGCCGTTCGCTTGGTTCGGCATCATGAGATCCGCCAGAATGGCCCGCGACTCCCGCGGCGTTTTGCCGGTGGCTCTTGTATCACGTTTCCGGGCCGCGAGCCGCGGCTTGGCGCGAGGGCTCATGCGTGTCCTGGAGTGTGAGCCGGTAAAGCCATTGGATGTATGAATCTGGCGTATGAGACAGTCTCATCGTATGACGCGGCAGAGTTGAACGCGCGGAGCAGTGCGCGGCGGGCGGCCTGCCCCATCCGCGGCACGTCGAGCCAGTAGACACGCGGATGTGCGCTGACCGAAAAAAGTGGCCATGAGTGACTGGAGGGATCCCGGATCACCAGCGCGACCGATCCGTCAGCAAGCCCACGCGCTACCAGGGTGTAGCCCTTCCGCGCCCACTTTCGCGGCACGGTCTTCACAACATTGGCGTCATCAGCGGCCGAGTCGCGTTCGATCGCCGCTTCGGTTGCCGGCGCTCCGGTTCGCAGATCGACGGCGGTGTGTACGGTGTCATGCTGGCTGCCGGCTGGCATTTCATACGCGGTGCGATGCTCGAGCAGCGCGTACGGTCCACGCACTTCCAGCACGTCAGTCTCGCCTGACGCTGAGATGCGTGGATCGGTGGGACTGTCGTCATCGGGGCCGAGCGGTGTTGCATCGGGATATGCACGGGCATGCCGCTCAGCCATTTCGACTATGGCCGTGTCGTCGTACACCATCGTCGAATCTCCAGACTGAAGATCGCGTACGTAAACTCGCTCGCCAGTGAAAATGGCATCGTCGTACGACCGGTCCACGTCCGCCACGAATACTTCGTGGAATCGCCCGTCGAAGCGCGCCAGCGTCATCGGCACACCCTGGACATGAATACCTTGTGCGCCACTGCGCACCCAGAAAGCCGAGTCAGCAGTTGCGACCAGGAACTCCGCATCAGGTGGGTCGGGGGCCCGCTCAGCGCATCCCACGAAGCCGCCGGCAAGCGAGAGGCCCGCAGCGAGAAACGCGACGGTACAGAACTGTGTGGGACGGCTGCGCGCGCACAATGACATCGCGCTGAATATACTCAGCGAAGCCGATGCGCCGTAGATTTCCCAGTCGCTTCCGGACGCTCCCCCAGACCGCCCACAACAAATCGAATGCGACACAGTGCCCTTCCCGCCATTCTACTGTTTCTGGTTCCACTCCTTGCCTGCGACCAGGCGTCGCCCCGGACGATCGATCGAAAGGGTACACATGTGGCCAATGCCGCTTCAGAGCGGTCGGTAGCACGTTCGAGCCAGGCGGACACGACGCCGCTTGCCGGCGGGGCGGCGGTTGCAGAGGCACTGCAAAAACAACCGCAACCGATACGCGCACTCTACGTAAACCGGTTCGCGGCGCAGAGTTCGAAGAAAATGAAGCAGTTGATCGCGGTCGCGGATTCTACGGAAATCAATGCATTTGTCATTGATATCAAGGATGAGTTCGGACTCAACTGGCACTCATCGGATCCGCTACTTCAGAGGAACGAAGGTTCGATGTCCAAGGTTGCGAACCTTCCGGCCCTCGTCGACACTCTGCGCGCGCATGGCATCCTTCCGATCGCACGCGTGGTGATGTTCAAGGACTCGGTAGCGGCTCGGAACAATCCAACGCACGTCATCCTGAAGGCCGACGGTACACCATGGCGAGACAAGAAGGGCGTGACCTGGGTCAACCCATATTCGCACGCAATCTGGGACTATAATTTCCGTGTGGCGGATGAAGCGGTGAAGATGGGGTTCGGCGAGATTCAGTTCGATTACGTACGATTCCCCGAGCCATACAAGTCGCTTCCGCCGCAGATTTTCCCCGAGGCTGCCGGCCGTAGCAAGGCCGATGTCCTCCATGAGTTGCTTACCACGGCGCGCGCCCGGTACAACAAGATGGGAGTGCGACTGACGGCGGATATCTTCGGCCTCGTCACTACTGTGCGCGGCCCCCTCGAAGTGGGGCAGGACTGGGAGAAGGTTTCACCTGCTGTAGACGTCGTCCTGCCGATGGTTTACCCCTCCTTGTATCCACACGGTGCATTCGGTATCCGCATACCGAATGCCGAGCCCCACAAGACTGTTTTCATAGCGATCACGAGTGCGCGCATGCGGGATGCCAAGCTCGGGATCAACACCCCTGAACACGTGCGGCCGTGGCTCCAGGCCTTCACGCTTGGTGCGCCGCATTACGGACCGGCCGAGGTTGAGGCACAGAAGCAGGCGGTATACGACGCTGGTTACGATGGTTGGGTGCTCTGGAATCCAGGCTCCAAATACGATGAAATACTGCCTGCGCTGGCCAAGATCTTCGCCTCGCACAAGAAGTCGCCGCCGCTGCCGTTGCCAGCACACACTTCGCTAGACTAAGTTGCGATTGGTATGAGAACAGTTGTAACGATTGCTGGAATGCGCGGAGATCACTGCAAGAGGGCGCTGTTTACCGCGCTTACTCCGATCGCCGGAATTTCCACGGCAGAAGTGGTGTTGGGCAGGATCACAGTCGAGCACGATGGGACTGTCACAGCCGCGGAATTGCGTGACGCGATCTCTGTTACGGGATACGTGATCGCTGACATTGCCGAGGACCGGCGTATTCTGCCAGTAATGGGAGAGTCGCTGCAGGCCGAGTTTTAGGGTTCCTCACTCGACTTACTTCCGGGCTGCCCGAGGCCGTTGAGCGACTTGTCTGGCAGTACGCGCAGGTAGAAGAACATACCCACCACTCCGATAATCGCGAACGAGAACCACTGGATCGCGTAGCTCTTGTGCGGCCCTTCATCCAGCGGCGGAGCCGGAATGCGCGGAGGAGTCCTTCCATGCGCGAGCGAATCGCCGTCCAGTACGATGACGAAGGGATACACCGGATATGGGATGCGCTTTTTGATTGCGTTCAGGTCTACCCAGCGAAAAGCGTCTGGACGAGTCGGGAGCACCGCCGAACCAGGAAACGGTTTGAACAACGGCCGCGCGTACCCGCTTCCGCTCAGCGAGTCACCTTCGCGCCAGGGAGCGAGATCCACGGTGACACCGTCCGGAGAATACACCCAACCTCGATTCACGAGAACGGCAGTGTCCGTGCCGGCAATCCGGAGTGGCGTGAGAATGTTGACGCCTGGCGATCCATCGCGCGTTCGATCGCTGATCTTGATCTCGTGCGCATAATCGTACGCGCCGTGAAGCGTCACGCGGCGGTAGTGAAGCGCAGCCGAATCGTGCGTTAGCCGATCCACCGGGACAGGCGGATCGGCCAATCTCGCGATGACTTCGGCGTTTTGCGCACGACGCTGCGCGAGACGGTGAAGTTGCCAGAAGCCGAGCCGCGTCGTGAGCGCCACGAAAGCGATGGCAAAGACAATGAGAAAGTAGTCGCGGACGGGACGTCGTCGCATGATGTCTCGAAGCTACTGCAACGGCCCGCTATGCGCATCTTGCCAGCGCCTGGATAATTCGTGCCCGCTCAAAAAAGGCGCATCTGCTCGCCCAGCATCCCTGGATCTACAGGCACAACGCCAAGCATTTCCTGAAGATCTCTCGCAGAGCGTGGGGCATGGCCTGCGAAGTAGTTACTCATGTAGCAGTAAACGTCGGTAATGCTGTCGGGGAGGCTCTCCATGGACTCCACCCATTTCGTCAGTTCGCGAGTTCGGTCGACCTGGATGCGTGAATGATCGACCAGGTTTCGGTTCGGACCCATCCATCGAATGTAGTGAAACGGGGCCGTCGGGCGGCTCGCGAGCTCCAGCATCCATCGCCGCGGAATCCACGGGCCGTCCACGAGAGCGACCGCAATTCCGTACTCGCGCAGAAAGGCAAGAACGCCGGGGGTCATCCATCCACGCGCGCGGAACTCCATGGCGACTCTGACGTCGCGCGGGATGCGGGGAACAAAATCCACGAGCGCTGGCAGCTCTTCAGGTCCAAAATCGGGACCGAGCTGCACGAGCACCGGTCCAAGTTTTTCCCGCAACTCGCGCGCGCTCTCAAAAAACATTTCCGTCGTTCCGACATCGTCGCGCAGCCGAGCTTCGTGGGTTACCGACTGCGGGAACTTCAGCGCGAAAACAAAGTCGGCGGGGGTGCGGTCGTACCAGCTGCGTACTGTTGTCGCAGGCGGCACAGCGTAGAAAGTGGAATCGATCTCCACCGTGCTGAACGCACGAGCGTAGGTCGGCAGATAATTCGCAGGCCTGATCTCGTCGGGATAGAACACACCGGACCATGCAGAATAGTTCCAACCCTGAGTTCCGACGTGTACGGTAGGCCGCATGTATTGAATCGGTACAGTAAACGTTTCGCTGTCAAGGCAATTCGGCGATGGGTGGCACTCACCTTGCTTTTGAAGGCGACACAGCGCGCGCGACACGCGATGAGCTGTTTCTTCCCGGGAGGTACGATGGACGACAGAATGAAAGAAGGGAGCTATAAGGCTCCGCGCGGCCCCGAGCATCCCAGAGAGACCGGAGACGAGGTTGGCGAGGCTGCCGGTGGCATTTCCGGAGTGGTTGTCGGTGCGGCTATCGGCTCCCTCGGTGGCCCGGTCGGGGCAGTGATAGGCGGCATTGCCGGCGCGGTTGGCGGCTGGTGGGCGGGACGCGCAGTAGCCGATGCAGCGCAGGAGTACAGCGTTGGCGATGAAGCGGTGTACCGCAATCATTTTGACAACTCACCCAATCGACTCGCCGATCGCAAATATGAATCGGTAAGCCCGGCGTACCAGATCGGCCACATCGCCGCACGGAATCCTGACTATCAAGGTCGCACCTTTGACGAGATCGAACCCGATATCGAGCGCGGCTGGATAAAGGCGGCTGCGATGGGTCATGACGATTGGCATCGCGTGCGTGACTACGCGAGAGATGCATACGATCGGAGCGCCAATGGCGTCGAACGCGAACGTCTTCGTAGCAGGTCGAATCTGGCGGCCGATGAGGCAGATAAGCGACTCGACAGTGAAAATGATCTAGATCTGATCTGACCTGTAGACTGTCTGGATACATATTAGAAAGGGAGCGCTTCGCGGCGCTCCCTTTTTCACGTCACATCCTGCCGGTGCTTCAATCTTCTATGTCCCCGCCACCTTCAGCCCATCCTCGAAATCCCCCTTTGAGCGACGCGACGCGCGTGTAGCCAAGCTGCTGCATCGTATCAGCGGCCAGAGCGGACCGTGATCCTCCTGCGCAATACACGACAACGTTCCTCCCGCGATCCACAAGCACCTCAACCCGACCTTCCAACTGGCCGCGCGGAATGTGCACCGCGTGGGGAACATGCCCCAGATTCCATTCGTTCGGCTCGCGCACGTCGAGAAATACCGTGTCCGCGTCCTGATGCTGCATGATTGCATTAGCCGCATCGATCTCCCGGACGCGCACCTTTGCCTCTTCCACCAGATCATTTCCACTTTTCGTCATTGTTCTTCCACGATTAGGGTCAGCGCTTCCGCATCGAGCGTGGCCGCCGCGCCGAGCGGGATGGTCCACTGGTCGGCGACATGCCCCACGGGGATTCCTGCTATGCAGGGAATGTTCAGGGCATTCGCGCACTCCGCCAGCACATCGTCGAGCGTGCGCGATAATCTCGTATCGCCGTTGGATTCATCCGCGTCGCACGATGTACAATAGCCGAACGCAATACCAACCACACCCGACAACTCGCCCGAAAGCGCAAGCTGAGTCAACATGCGATCGATGCGATAAAGCCCTTCGTTCGTATCTTCCAGCACCAGAATGGCGCCGTCGAGGTCCGGCAGGTATGGCGTGCCCACAAGCGACGAAATGAGCGAAAGATTCCCGCCCGCGAGACGGCCGCGGGCGATCCCCCCGCGAATGGTACGAGCCGCGGGAGCGACGCCGCACGAATCCACACCTCGAACGAGCGCACGCTCGAATGAATCCCGCGCGAACTGCGTGAGCGGAGTACGCGCATTTAGCGAATGATACGTGACGATCTCGCACGCCCTTCCTACCGCCGCATGAAGTGCAGAGATGTCCGAATATCCCATGACCGGCTTCGGGTGTCTCCGCATCGCATCGTAATCGAGTTGGTCGAGGATTCGCATCACCCCGTACCCTCCGCGCAAGCACCATATCGCATCAACCGAATCGTCACGCAACGCTTCATTGAAATCATCGGCACGCG
>Ga0207933_1002013_pt1 | contig 13885 bp, 12 predicted proteins | sample NGESurdeep092012_4_FD_184488 | JGI IMG/M metagenome (GOLD analysis project Ga0207933, IMG submission 184488) | Arctic peat soil microbial communities from Barrow, Alaska - NGEE Surface sample F53-3 deep-092012 (SPAdes) | ecosystem: Environmental > Terrestrial > Soil > Wetlands > Peat ... | reverse complement strand
TGATACTTGGCAGCCTGGTAGAAGATGTTATCCAACGGTGCCCAGTCCAACTGGCCCGACTGGAAGTTCGTTGCCAGCGTTCCCTGGAAGGCCCAGAAGCGAACGATCGAATTCGGTCGGAGCGAGGCGAAGAACGAGTCGATTTGCGCCGTGGTGGCCATGCCGCCACAGCCCGCATTGGTGCCCCAGTCGGTGGCCAGCTCGTACGCGTTGTAGCCGGTGAAGAGTGTGGGAACTCCACCGATGTCGAGGTGCTGGCCCTGCGCCGTGATGGGGAGCTGTCCCGTGGCGACATAGGTGAACCGTGATGCGTTGCTCGCGCTCGAAGTGCCTTCCGGCGTGACCACTTGGACATTGACGGTGCCGGCGCCGACGGGCTCGATGGCGCTGATTGTCGTCGGCGACGTCATGGTGAACGCCGACGAGGCGTTGCCGCCGAAGTCCACTGCCGTGGCGCCCGTGAATCCTGATCCAGTGATGGTGATGGTGGCGCCTCCTCCCGCCGTCCCGCTCGCCGGAGCGAGCGCGCCGAGCGACACCGGACTCGTGCCGCTACTGCCGGAGTTGCCAGTGGCTGACGCAGAGCCGCTCAGGCTCACCTGTGGGGAGGGCGCCGCCGTGGAGGCCGAGACACGCGGCGTCATCGGGCCAGTGAGCGGCGACCCGTAGTTCTGCGCGGAGCCGAATGGGTGCACGGACCCGTCCGACGTCAGCACCCAGTAGCCACCCGACGTGCCGGCCAGCGACGTCGCCGGAGCAGCCGATCCCGTCACCGAACCGTACTGGCCGGCGTCGCCGAAGGGATAGACCGTGCCGTCCCGGCTTACCAGCCAGTAGCCGTTGTTGTCCGGCGTCGGGGCCATGTGGACGATGGGTGAGCTGGGAGGATTGTCCCCGAGAGATCCCTTGAACTGCGCGTCTCCGAAGGCGAAGATCCCGCCGTCGGACGCCACCATCCAATAGCCGCCTCCGTCGTGCGTGGGGGCCATGCCGACGATCGGCTGGTTGAGGTGCGTCGACCCCATCGACCCCTCGAACGGCGCGTCGCCGTAGGCGAAGACCCCGCCGTCGGATGCGACCATCCAGTAGCCCTGTCCGTCATGCGTGGGCGCCATGCCGACGACGGGCTCGTTGAGGGGCAGGGAACCGGTCGAGCCGTAGAAGCCCGCATCGCCGTAGCTGAAGATGCCGCCATCGCCCGCGTCGAGCCAGTAGCCGTGCCCGTCGGGGGTGGGCGCCATGCCGACGATGGCCTTGTTGAGCGCCGTCTTGGACATGTCTCCGTATGTCGTGGCGTCACCGAACCCCTCCACGACGCCGGCGCTGGAGACGACCCAGTACCCGGCCCCGTCCTTGGTCGAGGCAATGCCGAACCAGTTCTGCTGGGTGCCGCTCACTGCGTTGGCACGGGTCGGCGAGGTGGGGGAACCGGGGGCGGTGGAGTCCGCCAGGGCGAAAGTCGGGACCACGTACCCGGCGATCCCGGCAGCCACGACACCGGCGATCAAGGCGTTGACCAGGACGCCGCGCCGACGGCCGGTTGTTCGTTCTTCGTCGTATCGATGGATCCGCTTCACCGTGCTCCCACGCTGTGTGGGGGACCCGGCGCTCAGGCGTCGCCCGGGCCGGGGGGTGGCGCGGGTCTCCGACGCGGATTCTCCGGCATCAACACGACGCACGAAGGGCCCCCGCCGACGTTGTCCGCCTCCAGCAGCCCAGCCCTTCCTACCTGATAACTCCGGATCCCCCGTCGTCGCTCCGAAGGATGCGTGCTCTTGGTTTCTTTCGGGATGTAGCTCCGTTGCGATGAGGTTGGATATTCTCTGGAAGCGAATTTGTGGACACGTTGACCGGTGCTCTTCGAAGGGAGTGTGACCGAGGGGTGAATTGTGCGTGACGCCGGGCTGAAACCGGGGGTGGATGCTTGACCGAAAATTTTGCCCTCGCCCATCATGGCGGATACAGAATTCGGCGGGTTCGAGGCTCTTGCGATCGCGAATGCGTCCAGAGCGGAGCTAAGCGATGCGTGCCAATTCGTTGAGGGGCGGTTGGGTCGTCCGGGGGAGTACCGCTGTCCTGGTCGGTGGTCTGCTCCTCGGACTGACGAGCTCGGCGGCCTGGGCTTCGGACTGCACTTCCGACCACCGCGCCAAGGCGACGTTCGGCGGCAATCCGAAAGCTTGTCGGGCCCTCGGTTACAGGGGTGACACATGGGTGGGGTCAAACTCGGGACACGATGCCGGTGACCCCGAGCTCGCCGGGAGGGTCCAGAACAATGACGGCCCGGTGCAGCCCGGGTACGGGCAAGAGGTCGACCTCGGCATGCGGGGCGTCCCCGGCGTCGTGGTCGACGTGGTGGTCGTCGGAGGAGCCGGCTGGTACAACACGTACAGGGACCACGCGGACCTTCCGCCCGGGCGGGGTTCTCAGGAGCACTACATCCCGCCCTTCGACGGCGATCACCATGTGTCGTGGGTCAGCTACTGGTTCACCTGCTACCACGTCGACCCGCAACCGGCCCTGCCCGAGGTGCCCCAGACCCTCGAGGTGCCTCTCGCCGGCGGGGCGATCTTCGCTGCATTCATGTTCGTCCAACACCGCCGGCGCAAGGTCGTATCCGCTTCGTAAGTCCCTGCAGCAACCCAAATGTTCGAGGGGCACCCGGCACTAGATTGAGCGCCATGCGCCTCGCGGTACTTGTCTCGGGTTCCGGGACGATCCTGCGGGCGATGGTCGAGGCGTCCCTCCCGGTTTCCGTCGTCCTCTCGGACCGGCCCTGCGCCGCCCTTGCCCTGGCCGAGCAGCAGGGGATCGCGGCCGAGCTGGTCGACCGGGCCGCCTACGGTGGATTCGGCCCGGAATTCGACCGCGAGGCGTTCACCAGCACGGCGGCGGCCACATTGGTGGCGCACCAGGTCGACCTGGTGGCCATGGCCGGCTTCGGGACCGTGATGACCGAAGCCGTCCACCAGGCCTTTCCCGACCGGATCCTGAACACCCACCCCGCCTTGCTGCCGGCGTTCCCGGGCTGGCATGGGGTGCGGGACGCGCTGGCTGCCGGCGTGTCGGAGACAGGCTGCACCGTGCACCTGGCCACCGTCGAAATGGACGCCGGGCCGATCCTGGCTCAGGAGGCGGTTCCGGTCCTGCCCGGCGACACCGAGGAATCGCTGCACGAGCGCATCAAGGTGGTCGAGCGGCGGCTGTATCCGGCCACCGTGGCCTGGGCCCTGGCCGAGTTGGACGCCGGACGTGGTATTCATCTCGACGCCGAGAAGAGAGAGGGAGCAGTGGAGGAGATCAAGTCGTGAGAGCCCTGTTGTCCGTCTATGACAAGGAGGGTCTGGTCGACTTGGCCCAAGGTCTCTCCGATCTCGGCTGGGAACTGGTCGCCAGTGGGAACACGTCAGCCAAGCTGAGCGAGGCGGGCATCGCCCACCTCGAGGTGGCGGAGGTGACCGGCTCGCCCGAAATGCTCGGTGGCCGCGTCAAGACGCTGCACCCGAAAATCCACGGCGGCATCCTCGCCGACCGCTCGAAGCCCGAGCACCGCAAGGACTTGTCGACCAACGGGATCGAGGCCATCGATCTCGTCGTGTCGAACCTCTACCCGTTCTCCTCCGACCCCTCCATTGAGCTGATCGACATCGGCGGTCCCGCCATGGTGCGCGCCGCGGCCAAGAACCACGAACACGTCGGCATCGTGACCTCGCCGGCCGACTACCCCGTCGTCCTCGAAGAGTTGCGGACGTCGGGCGCGCTGTCGCCCGCCACGCGTCGCCGCCTCGCCCGTGCCGCCTTCGCGCACACGGCGGCGTACGACGCCGCCATCGTCGCCTGGCTCGATGCCGGCGGCCCCACCCCGATCGGCGATCTCGACGGCGCAACGACCGCCGACCTCGACGAGTCGGAGTTGTCCGCGGTCCTCCCGCCGACCCTGCACCTCACGCTCGAGCGCACCGAGGTGTTGCGCTACGGCGAGAACCCGCACCAGCGCGGCTCGCGGTATCGCATCGCAGGCACCGCGAGTTGGTGGGACGCCATGGAGCAGCACGGCGGGAACCCGCTGTCGTACCTCAACCTCTTCGACGGCGACGCCGCGTGGCGCCTCGTCCACGAGCTGGCGGCCGACGCCGGCGACGGGCAGGCAGCGGTCGCCATCATCAAGCACGCCAACCCGTGTGGGGCCGCTGTCGCGGGCAACCTCGTCACCGCTTACGAGCGTGCGCTCGAGTGCGACGTGCAGAGCGCCTTCGGTGGCGTGGTGGCCATCGGCGGCGACGTCACCGCCGAGGTGGCCGACGCCATCGCCGCCGGGCCGCAGGCCGACGTCATCATCGCCGCCTCCTACGCGCCCGAGGCGTTGGAGAAGTTGAAGGGCCGGCGCAAGGCCACCCGTCTCCTGTCGGGCCCCGCGCCCGAGCAGGCCGTGCGCCAGCTGCGCAGCCTCGGGGCCAGCGTGCTCGTCCAGGACATCGATGCCTTCGTCTCCCCACGCTCGGAGTGGCGGGCCGTCACCAAGCGCACGCCGTCCGAGGACGAGTGGCGTGACCTCGTCCTGGCCTGGCGCGTGTGCGGCCGCACCACCTCCAACGCCATCGCCGTCGTTACCGCCGGCCAGGCCGTTGGTGTCGGTGCGGGTCAGCAGTCCCGTGTCGTCGCGGCCGAGATCGCGGTCCAGAAGGCCGGGGAACGGGCCAAGGGCGGCGCCGGCGCCAGTGACGCCTTCTTCCCCTTCCCCGACGGGCTCCTCGTCCTGGCCGATGCGGGCGTGACTGCCATCGTCCAGCCGGGCGGCTCGGTGAAGGACGAGGAAGTGATTGCCGCGGCGGACGGCGCGGGCCTGGCGATGGTCATGACCGGCGAGCGGCACTTCCGCCACTAATGAGCGCCATCCTGCTCGACGGCGAATCGGTGGCCGCCCGGATCCGGGCCGAGGTGGCCGACCGGGTGCAACGACTGCGCAGCGAGGGCTTCAGCACCGGCCTCGGGACCGTGCTCGTGGGCGACGATGTGCCCAGCGAGCGCTACGTGGCGTTGAAGCACGAGGACTGCGCCGGCATCGGCATGTACTCGGTGGGCGAACACCTGCCCGCCGGTGCCTCCCAGGCCGAGGTTCTCGACGTCATCGCCCGCTTCAACGCTGACCCGGCGGTCAGCGCCTTCCTGGTGCAGCTGCCACTCCCCCCGGGGCTCAATGAGGAGCAGGCGCTCCTGGCCGTCGACCCCGCCAAGGACGTCGACGGGCTGCACCCGGTGAACCTCGGCCGCCTGGTGCTGGGGACACCCGGCCCGCTGCCCTGCACACCGGCAGGGATCGTGGAGCTCCTGCACGCCTATGACGTCCCGGTCGAGGGGCGCCACGTGGCCATCATCGGTCGCGGCGTGACGATCGGACGCCCGTTGGCCAACCTGCTGACCCTCAAGCGGGTCGGTTGCAACGCCGCGGTGACGGTGGTGCACACCGGCGTCGATCCGGCCGACATGAAGGCCATGGTGCGCACGGCCGACATTGTGGTGGCCGCCGCCGGTCGGCCCCACCTGCTCACGCCGGACATGGTGAAGCCGGGCGCAGCCGTCGTGTCCGCCGGCACCAGCTTCGAGGGCAGGAAGCTCATTCCCGACGCACATCCCGACGTGGCCGAGGTCGCCGGGTGGATCACGCCCCGCCTCGGCGGGGTGGGCCCCATGACCCGTGCCATGCTGTTGCGCAACGCGGTGCGGGCGGCGGAGATCGCGGCCAAGTGAGCGTCCGGGGCGACCTCAACTTGCAGCCGCAGGTACGGCCGATGCAGCAACCACAGCCAGGGAGGCCAGCAAACCGGTGAGTGAGCGGGAATACTCCGAGCGCCCGTGGGGCAATTACACGGTTCTCAGTGATGACGAACCCGATCACAAGGTCAAGCGCATCGTGGTCCACCCTGGCAAGCGGCTCAGCTACCAGCGCCATTCCCAGCGGGCCGAACACTGGTTCATCGTGTCGGGCACGGCGACCGTGACCCTCGACGGCACCCGGAGCGACGTGCAGGCTGGTGAGGCCATCGACATTCCCCTCGAGAGCGCGCACCGCATCGCCAACGAAGGGACGGCCGACGTCGTCTTCATTGAGGTGCAACGGGGGACGTACTTCGGCGAAGACGACATCGTGCGGCTCCAGGACGACTACGGGCGGGCGCCGTCGTGACGCGCATTGCCGAACTGCTGGCGGCCGGCCCGACTTACTCCTTCGAGTTCTTTCCGCCCAAGAACGACAAGGAGCTCGCCACTCTCGCCCGCACCATCGGTGAGCTGCAGCCCTTGGAGCCGTCGTTCGTCTCGGTGACTTACCGCGGCGGCGCCGAGTCACGCCAGCGCACCGTCGACCTGGTGTCGGGCATGCTCCACACGACGAACCTCAACCCGATGGCCCACATCATCTGCGTGGCCCACACCCGCTTGGAGCTCGCCGACATCCTCGTGTCGCTGCGCAAGGCCGGGGTCGAGAACCTCATGGCCCTCGGCGGCGACCCGCCCGAGGATCCCGACGCCGGACCCGGGGAGCTGGCTTTCGCGGCAGAGCTCGTCGAGCTGGCCCGGGCCATCGGGGGCTTCTCCGTCGGAGTGGCGGCGCACCCGGCCGGACATCCGCGCTCGCCCGACCTGCCGAGCGACCGTGACTTCCTCGCCGCCAAGCTCGCATTGGCCGACTTCGGGGTCACCCAGTTTTTCTTCGAGGCATCCGAGTATGAGACCTTGGTGAGCGATCTGCGGGAGCGGGACGTCCACACGCCCGTCCTGCCCGGCATCCTGCCCGTGACCTCGCTCTCGACCATGGGCCGGTTGGGTGCCATGGGCGCTGCCGCGCCGGACTGGATGCAGGACCGACTACTCGCCGCCGACGATCGGGGTGGGGCCGAAGCGGTCCGCAAGGAAGGCGTGGAGCTGGCCACCGAGCTCTGTTCCAACCTCCTCGCTTCCGGCGTGCCGGGGCTGCACTTCTACACGTTCAACACCTCGAGCGCGACGCGTGAGATCTACGCCGCACTCGGGCTGGTGCCCGGCGCTGCGTAGAAACTGGGACGCGGCCCGGCTGACTGCCTGACCACCCCAATTGGGACCGCCCCGCCCCGCCCCGTAGCATCCCTGCCATGGCAGATCTCATCAGCATGGACGACGACGGAACCCTCGTCGTCCCCGACGAACCAATCATTCCCTTCATTGAGGGCGACGGGACTGGGGTCGACATCTGGCCGGCCGCCAAACTCGTCCTCGATGCCGCCGCGGCCAAGCACGGCCACAAGGTCGCCTGGAAGGAAGTCCTGGCCGGCCAGAAGGCCTTCGACGAGACGGGGAACTGGCTGCCGGACGAGACGGTCGACACGTTCCGCTCGCACCTGATCGGGATCAAAGGCCCGCTGACCACGCCGGTCGGTGGCGGCATTCGCTCGCTCAACGTGGCCCTGCGCCAGATTCTCGATCTCTACGTCTGCCTGCGCCCAGTGCGTTGGTTCACCGGCGTGCCCTCACCCGTGGTGCATCCCGAGTTGGTCGACATGGTCATCTTCCGTGAGAACACCGAGGACGTCTACGCCGGCTACGAGGTGCAGTCCGGCACCCCCGAGGCCGAGAAGCTCGCCGAGTACCTGCGCTCCGAGATGGGCTGGCCCATCCGCGAACTCTCGGGCATCGGCATCAAGCCGATCTCACCCATGGGGTCCAAGCGACTCATCCGGGCTGCCATTCAGTACGCACTGGACCACAAGCGCGAGTCCGTGACGATGGTGCACAAGGGCAACATCCAGAAATTCACCGAGGGTGCCTTCCGCGAGTGGGGCTACGACCTCGTGCGTGAGGAGTTCTCCGATGTAGCCGTCGGCTGGGACGACTGCGACGGCAAGCCGGGGGACAAGCTCCTCGTCAAGGACACCATCGCCGACATCACGCTGCAGCAGGTGCTCACGCGCCCGTCGGATTTCGACGTCATCGCCACCACGAACCTCAACGGCGACTACATCTCCGACGCACTGGCCGCCCAGGTGGGTGGGATCGGGATCGCGCCCGGGGCCAACATCAACTACGTGAGTGGCCATGGCATCTTCGAGGCCACGCACGGCACGGCGCCCAAGTATGCCGGGCAGGACAAGGTGAACCCGGGCTCGTTGCTCCTCTCGGGTGTTCTGATGTTCGAGCACATCGGCTGGAGCAACGCGGCGGCGGACATCGTCCAGGCACTCGAGGCCACCATCGCCGACAAGATCGTGACCTACGACTTCGCCCGCCTGATGGAGGGCGCCACCGAGGTCAAGTGTTCCGAGTTCGCCTCGGCCATCGTCGACCGTCTGTAACGAACGTCACTCTTCCAGAACCAGCATTCGGATCAGCACGCCAGAACAACTGTCGGAAAGGACCACCCCCTCCATGGCCAAGCCCCCCGTCCACGTGACCGTCACCGGTGCCGGTGGCCAAATCGGCTACTCCATCCTGTTCCGCATCGCGTCGGGCCAGCTCCTCGGCGAGGACCAGCCGATCGTGTTGCGCCTGCTCGAAATAGAGCCCGCCATGCGCGTCCTCGAGGGCGTGGTGATGGAGATCGACGACTGCGCCTTCCCGCTGGTCCACGACATCGTCGCCACTTCCGACCTGAAGACGGCCTTCGACGGCACGTCCTGGGCCCTGCTGGTCGGCTCCATCCCGCGCAAGGCGGGTATGGAGCGCGGTGACCTCCTGAGCGTCAACGGTGGGATCTTCAAGCCGCAGGGCCGGGCCATAGCCGAGAACGCCGACTCGGACGTGCGCATCCTGGTCGTCGGCAACCCCTGCAACACGAACTGCCTCATTGCCCGCTCCAACGCTCCCGAGGTGCCCGCCGACCGCTGGTTCGCCATGACCCGGCTGGACGAGAACCGGGCCAAGGCCCAGCTGGCCGCCAAGGCGAACGCCCCGGTCGCCGATGTCACCAACGTCGCCATCTGGGGCAACCACTCCGCCACGCAGTTCCCCGACTTCGCCAACGCCCGTATCGGCGGGAAGCCGGCGGCCGAGGTGATCACCGACGCCGAGTGGCTGCGGGGCGACTTCATCACCACGGTGCAGAAGAGGGGCGCCGCCATCATCGACGCCCGGGGGTCGTCCTCGGCCGCCTCAGCGGCCGCGGCGGCGATCGACACGGTGGTGAGCCTGCGCGCCGAAACGGCCAAGGGGGATTGCTTCTCGGTCGCCGTGGCCAGCGAGGGCCAGTACGGGGCGCCCGAGGGCTTGCAGTTCGGCTTCCCCGTCCAGGCCGACGGCAAGGGGGGGTGGTCCGTCGTCGAGGGCTTCGCCCGCGACGATTTCGCCACCGAGCGCATTGGGGTGACGACCGACGAGTTGTTGGCGGAGCGCAATGACGTCAAGGAGCTGGGCCTCCTCGGGTAACACCCCCGGTACGATGCAGGCTTGATCCCACCCCGCCTGTCTGGTTCGCCGGCCTGCCGTCACCGGCTGTTCGCGACCGTGAAACCCCGGCGAAACACATGCCTGGCACCCTGAGGACCGTGGGAGACCTCTTTGACGGCTACGGCTCGTCGGCCCGTGGGTTGACCGAGGTCGCCTTCGACGAGATGGTGAGCCGCGACGGCACAGCCCGGGCGCCCTATGCGGCGGTCGCCTCCTCCTTGGCCCAGATGGGCCCCGAGGACGTCTCGGCCCGCGGTTCCCGGCTGGCCCGGGCCTTCATGGACCAGGGCGTGACGTTCGACCTCGACGGCGAAGAGCGCCCGTTCCCCCTCGACGTGGTGCCCCGCATCTTCACCGGGGCCGAGTGGTCCAAGGTCGCTGCGGGCGTGGCCCAGCGAGTCCGGGCGCTCGAGCTCTTCCTGGCCGATGTCTACGGCGCGGCGCGCATCGTGAGTGACGGCCTCATCCCCCACGAGGTGATCACCAGCTCACCGGGCTTCGTGCGCGCCGCCTATGGCTACTCGCCTCCCAACGGGGTCCGTATCCACGTGGCGGGCATCGACGTCATCCGGGACGAGGACGGCGAGTTCCGCGTGCTGGAGGACAATCTCCGCAGCCCCTCGGGCGTCAGCTACGTGCTGGCCAACCGGGCCGCCATGGCCCGGGTGCTGCCAGAGCTGTTCTGGGGCCAGCCCATTCAGATGGTCACCGACTACCCGGCCCGCCTCATCAACGCGCTGCGTCGGGCCGCACCGGCCTCGGTGCAGGACCCGACGGTGGTCGTGCTCACGCCGGGTGTGCACAACTCGGCCTTCTACGAGCACGCGCTGCTGGCCCGCCTCATGGGAGTGCACCTGGTCGAGGGGCGCGACCTCGTCTGTCACGGCACCGACGTCTTCCTCCGCACCACCGAGGGCGAAGTCCCGGTGCACGTGATCTATCGCCGCATTGACGACGACTACCTTGATCCGCTGCAATTTCGCCCTGAATCGTTGGTGGGCTGCCCGGGAATCACGAACGCAGCGCGCGCCGGACGGGTCACCATCGCCAACGCCGTCGGCAACGGCGTGGCCGACGACAAGCTCGTCTACACCTATGTGCCGGCCATGATCCGCTACTACCTGGGCGAGGATCCCATCCTGCACAACGTCGAGACCATGCACCTGGTGGACAACGCCGTGCGCAAGGACGCGCTGGCACGACGCGGCGACCTGGTCTTCAAACGGGTCGATGGCTCGGGCGGCAAGGGGCTGGTGATCGGTCCGTCGGCGACCGGTGCCGAGCTCGACGAACTGGCGCTCGAGGTGGAAGCGGACCCCAGGCATTGGATCGCGCAACGCGTGGTGGCCCTCTCCACCTCACCGACGTGGGTGGACAACAACATGGTGCGGCGGCACGTCGACCTGCGACCGTTTGCTGTCAACGATGGCGAGGACGTCTGGGTGTTGCCGGGTGGGCTGACGCGGGTCGCCCTCGGCGAGGGCAGCCTGGTGGTGAACTCGAGCCAGGGTGGAGGCTCCAAAGACACCTGGGTCGTCGGCGGCGGGCTTTCCATGCCCGTGCTCCCACCGCGCCAGGTTGCCCCCTTCCAGGCCGGGCCACCCATGGACGCCGGACCGGCATCCGACGGCGAACTCGGTGTCCAGCAGCAACAGCAACAGCAACAGCAACAGCAACAGCAACAGCAACAGCAACAGCAACAGCAGCAGAACCAACTGGGCCAGCACCAGTCGCAGTCGCAGTCACAATCGCAGGGGCAGTCATGCCCGTGACGCGGGCCCTCCTTAGCCGGGTCGCCGAGTCCATCTTCTGGGTCGGTCGCTACGTCGAGCGGGCCGAGGGAACGGCGCGCATCCTCGACGTCTCGGTGTACCAGGCGCTCGAGCAGAGCGACGTCGAAGGTGGGCACGCAGCCCGTCGGCTGCTGGCCGTCATGGGCCTACCCGACTCGGGGACCGAGACCCTGTGGCAGGCGACCGAGCGATTGGCCACCGATCCCACCAGCAGGTCATCCATCGCCGGCGCCCTGGCGGCTGCACGGGAGAACACCCGCGCCGTGCGTCACGTGGTGCCAGTCGAGTTCTGGGAGCACATCAACGCGACCTGGGCCGAGTTGCCGCTGCGCTGGGAGACCGGCCGGCGGGCTGGTCCTGCCTTCTATCTCTCCTTCGTCAAGACCCAGTGCGCCGGCATGATGGGCCTGGCCGACACCATGATGAGTCGCGACCAGACCTGGCTGTTCTTCACGCTGGGACGGTGTCTCGAGCGAACCGACGTCGTGGCGCGCCAGCTGGCCACCGTGGCCTTCGATGAGGTCTTCGACAGCGGCCTCGTCATGTTGCTGCGCTCCTGCGGCGGCTACGAGCCCTACCTGCGCCTTTCCCAGGGCGTGGTCGAGCCGGGACGCGTCCTCGATTTCCTCCTGCGCGACCGTCTCTTCCCGCGCTCCGCCTTCGCCTCCCTCACCCTGGCAGAGGAATGCCTGGACCAGATCAACGCCGGGCGCGAGGGGGCATGGGATGACGCCCGCGGCCTGATCGGACTGGCCAGGGCCGAGCTGGAGTACTCCGCTCCGGCGACCTTGTCGCGCGGCCTGGAGACACGCCTCGAGCGGTTGCAGGCATCAATCTCCTCTGTGAGTGATGCCGTGACGAGGCGCTACTTCGCCCAGGACCTCCCGCTGCAATGGCGCCAGGGAGGCGGCGGCGGATGAGCCGGACGGACGGTTGGCGGCTGCGGGTCTCGCACCAGACGCGATTCGACTACGACGCCCCGGCGCGGGCCTCGTACAACGAGCTCCGCCTCACGCCGCGGACCGAGACGCGCCAGACGGCGCTCGAGACAAAGGTGGTGACACTGCCGCCGGCGCCCCAGTACTCCTACATCGACTACTGGGGCACCAGCGTGGTGGCCTTCAACGTCGACCGCGGTCATGAAGTGCTCACGATCACCGGCAACTCGCTGATCGACACGCAGAACTCGAGCGACCCCGAGAACTGCACCTGGGAAGACATTTCCGACGCAGCAATGACGATGGCCGACCACCTCTCACCCAACCTCTACACCGCTCCTGGACCGGAGCTCTCCGAAATCGCCCAGGGATTGCGGACCGACCGTCCGCTCGAGACGGCGCGCCGCATCATGGCGTCGACGCACGACGCGTTGCGCTACGTGCGCGGCGTCACCTCCGTGCACACGTCCGCCAACGAGGCCTACGCGGACGGGGCGGGCGTCTGTCAGGACTTTGCCCACCTGGCCTTGGCCCTCACCAAGTCGGCCGGTCTGCCTTCCCGCTACGTCTCGGGCTACTTCCACCCTGACCCGGACGCCGCCATTGGCGAGGAGATCACAGGGGAGAGCCATGCCTGGGTAGAGGTGTGGACGGGTCGCTGGTGGGCCTACGACCCGACCAACGACTGCCCGGTGGGGGAGCGCCACGTGGCGGTCGGCCGGGGGCGTGACTACGGCGACGTGCCACCGGTGAAGGGCATCTATGCCGGCAACGCAGAGAACACCATGCGGGTGGCTGTCCGCATGGCAAGGGTCCACTGAGCGTGGCGGATGGGGACTGACCCGGGAGGCGGGTGGTGACTTCGTGCTGACCAGAATGCGGATCTGGTTGCCTGACGCGCCGGGCGTGTTGGGTGCCGTGGCGGCGGAGATCGGTGCCGTGCACGGGAACGTCATCGGTCTCGAGGTGCTCGAACGCGAGGCTGGGGTGGCGATCGACGAGCTTGTCGTCGAGCTGCCTGACGATCCTGGGGCAGTGGACGCCGCCTGCCGGGGTATACGCAACGTACCGGGGGCGGGGGTCGAAGAGGTCACCGAGCTGGCGGCCGAGGCGAAGGACCGCGAAGACACCGTCCTCGCGGCGGCGGCGGGCATCCTCCAAGCTGGAACGCCGACAGCTGCCATGAACGCATTGACGGGTCACCTCATTGCGCTGTTCGACCTGAACTGGCTGGCGCTGGCCGACGACGAGCTGGCTAGCTACGCGGAGGTGTACGGCGACGTGCCTTCAGTGCAGTGGGTCGCCGCTTTCGCCGAGGGATCGCGTAGCGGCGCCGATCCGGCTAACGACACGACGGGGTCCGGCGTGTTCATTGAGATCGTCCCTGACACGGGCTACACCCTCTGCGGGGGACGCACCGCCTCCATCAGGCGCCGGGAGCGCCAGGAGATCGCTCTGCTCGTCATGGTGGCGTCCCGCTTCATGGACGCGCTGGCCGGGCGTGTCGTCGCCGAGCCGGTGACGGGGTAACCGGCCTTCACGGCGAGCGTGCACAGTGTGTTGAGAACCTGACTGCACGCGAACCGCCGCCTAATGTCCAGGCATGCTGCGCATCGGTTTTGTCGGGTCGGGTCTCATTGCGTGGGCCCATGGCCTGAGCGTCAAGGCCCTGATTGACGGCGGCGTCGTCGACGCCGAGATCGTGGCCGTCCACGACCAACGTGAACCGCGTGCCCGCGG
>Ga0207933_1002012_pt1 | contig 13896 bp, 13 predicted proteins | sample NGESurdeep092012_4_FD_184488 | JGI IMG/M metagenome (GOLD analysis project Ga0207933, IMG submission 184488) | Arctic peat soil microbial communities from Barrow, Alaska - NGEE Surface sample F53-3 deep-092012 (SPAdes) | ecosystem: Environmental > Terrestrial > Soil > Wetlands > Peat ... | reverse complement strand
AAAACATCGGCTCAAATCCGGCGGCTTTGAAGTGCCGGTCGTTGGTGAAGACTTTTGAAATCCCCAGCCGCCGCATCACGGCAAACGAAACGTGATCCACGATGCCAGCGGAGTCAGCTTCGCCGCGCTGATAAGCCAGCCACGCCTGTCGCCAGTCGGTTTCGGTCGGCCAAATCAAAGTTCCAGCTTCTTCAAACTGCTCGCGCGCGTGACAGGCATCGTTCCGGAATGATGTGCGGGATGCGGCGTTGCCGGATTCCAATAAAACGAAGGAGGTAGTGAGCAGAGTCGTCCGACCGTCGTTGATATTTACAAAGGCTTTGGTGGCCGCACCATGCCATTGATCAGAGGCATTCCACAATGCCAACAGGCCGACTGAATCCACAAAGACCGCGCTCATGGCTGGTGTTCATTGTGGCGGGCGGCAATTTCTGGATCGCCGGTGGGATGGCGGCGCGACATGACTTCAATGATTCCACGCATACTGCCGGGCTTCGGCGCTTTGAGGCCAACAACCTTCGGCTCAAATTCGACTTCCGTCCGCTCGGCCAGTTCGACGGCTTCCAGCGGGCGAAAGATGCCTTGTTCAAAGATGGCGTGAATCATTTTCATTCGACAGTGCAAACAATGCCTGATTTGATTGAGTTTGCAAGTCGCTGTTTTCTTGGCTTAATGGCTTTGAATCTGATGAGCAAACAAACCAAATCGTTCTGCACCTTAATTTTGTTCGCCACCTTCGCCGCGCGTTGTGCCGAGACGAATTTCGTTCCGGCAATTGATTTGACCAACGATTGGAAACTCGTCTGGTCGGATGAATTCAATACGAACGGCGCGCCGAGTCCGGCGAACTGGAATTATGAGCGCGGCTTCGTGCGCAACAACGAACTGCAATGGTATCAGCCGGAGAACGCCTTTTGCACGAACGGCCTGCTCGTCATCGAGGCACGGCGGGAAAATCATAAACCGGATCCGAATTTCGTCACGAACAGCACGAACTGGAAGACGGGCCGCGAATGGATTGAATACACGTCGGCCAGCCTCACGTCGCGGCGGCTGCGCGAGTTCACCTATGGCCGGTTCGAGATGCGTGCGCGGATTGACACGCGCAGCGGAAGCTGGCCGGCGTTCTGGACGCTCGGCGCGACGCCCGGACTGCGCTGGCCTGCGTGCGGCGAGGTGGACATCATGGAGTATTACCGGAACATGGTGCTCGCCAACGTCGCCTACAGCCTCGACGGAAAAGCCGTTTGGTCTTCGCCTAGAAAATCTCCTGCTGAACTTGGCGGTGATAATTGGTCGAAGGAATTTCACATCTGGACGATGGACTGGGACACTAACAAAATTGACTTGCTGCTCGACGGCAAATTGATGAACCATTTTGACGTCGCCACTGCGGACAAGTCGGATCGCGGCAATCCGTTTCACGGGCCGGAATACATCCTCCTGAACCAGGCCATCGGCGGGGACAACGGCGGCGGCCCGTCGCCGACGACCTTTCCCGTCCGCTACGAGATTGACTGGGTGCGCGTGTATCAACGCCCGTAATGAAACCGAAGCTACACGAATGGAAAATTGTCCAGCCCGATGCTTGCATTTTTGATTGCGTTGGCGGTTTATAAATTGCATCCTGAATCCCTCCCGGCATCGGCACCGGTCGGGCTGTGGACGGGCGGATGTAACCTTTTCCGCCTGAAAACGGTCTGGTAAGGGTGAGTTTCCGATGCGCTGAAAAAATTGCGGCTCGGGCTTTAACAAACAAACAACCTAGAACAACATAAACCATGACAATTAGCAAATTAACGAAAACCCTGCTCGGTGCGGCTCTGCTCACGGGCACAATCATCCAATCACAGGCCGCTGACACGAAGGCGGATCCGACCGGAACCTACATCTGGACGCAGGCGGGCCGCAACGGCGGGCCGGACCGGACGAACACGCTCTCGCTGAAACTGGACGGCGACAAGTTGACCGGCAGCTTGACGCCTCCCGGACGTGGCGGCGCGGCGGCGGCGGCAACGCCCATCTCCGACGGCATGGTCATGGGAGGCACTAACATCATGTTCAACGTGGTGCGTGATTTCAACGGCAACTCGATGACGAACAAATATTCCGGCACGATCGCGGACGGTTCCATCAAGGGCAAAGTGGAAGGCGTGAACCGGAACGGCGATCCCACGTCCCGCGATTGGGAAGCCAAGCTCCAGAAATAGTCCCTCTTCCAATCGAAACAACAATGTGCGCGCAGCCGGAAGGCTGCGCGCTTTTATTTTCGGCGTGATGGGCTATTCTCCGCGCCAATGTTAAGGACGTTGCGCAAAGCCGAATATGCCGAGTTGATGATTTTATTTTTCATCCAGGCGGCGGCAATGGCCATCTGGTTCGTGCCGCTCGGCACGATTCTCGACGCGCACGGAATGAATTCCATCAAGCCTTATGCGTTCGCGGCAAACGCGCTCGCGGCGTTTGTTTCACCGCTGATGTTCGGCGCAATGGCCGACCGGCATGTTGCGCCCGCACGCGTTTTGCGCTGGCTCGCGTCCGCCACCGGCGTCACGATGGCGGTCATCGCCACGGCCATCAGGCTCGGTTGGAATCCGTGGCTGGTGCTGGCGCTGATCCTGGTTTTTTCATTGTCCTACGCGCCGATGTTCAGCATTTCCTCGGCGCTCGTCTTCGCGCGTTTGGAAAATGCGCGGAAGGAATACGGCCCGGTGCGCTCGCTGGCGACCATTGGCTGGATGTCCGGCGCGCTGCTCATCGGCCTGCTGAGTCTGGACCGCTCATCGTTCGCGATGTTTCTCGGCGCGGTGTTTTGGCTGCTCGTGGCAGCATTCACCTATTTCCTGCCCGTGCTGGAAATTCCCAAATCCGCCGAGCATCTTTCGTGGCACGAACGGCTCGGCCTCGACGCGCTCATGTTGCTGCGCGATCACGACACGCGCGTCGTCTTCATCACCACGACGCTGTTCAACATCCCGTTGTCCGCGTTTTATCCGTATGCGCCGACGCATCTGCACGACCTCGGCTTCGCTCACACGAGCGCGTGGATGAGCCTTGCGCAAACCACAGAGATCATCGCCATGTTCGGCCTCGCGAGGCTGCTGCACCACTGGCGGTTGAAATGGATTTTCGTCTGCGGCTTCGCTTTCGGCGTGCTGCGGTTCTCGTTGAGCGCGATGAACACAAAAACTTCTCTGCTGCTCGGCATCAGCCTGCACGGCGCGTCATTCGTCCTCGTATTCATTACCGCGCAAATTTATCTCAACCAGCGGATTGATTCTGCGTGGCGCGCGCGGGCGCAGGCGCTGCTGACGCTGTTGAACGGCGGCGCGGGCAACCTCATCGGCTACCTCGGCACGGGCTGGTGGTTCAACGCGTGCGCGCGACCGGCGGGAACGCAATGGCCGCTGTTCTGGGGCGTGCTGGCGGCGACCGTGGCGGCGGTGCTGGTTTATTTTCTGGCCGCGTATCGCGGGAAAATTGATGAAAGTCTGCAATTGAAGAGGCACGGTGATTGAAAACAAATCGGCGGAACTCAAAGAAATCAATCAAACAATTCAGGAATATCCCGCGCGCCGTGAAGAACACGGATGATTTCAATTCCATCCGAAGCAGGGCGATAAAAAACCAGATAATTGCCCACCGGAAATCCGCGCAACTCCGGTGACAAATCAAAACGACTTCTGCCATTTGCGGCTGACGCGACAGCAACGCGCATTTTTCATGAATTGAAAGTAGCAGTCGAGCGGCGGCATCTGGATTGTCCAAAGATATGAATTCTTCGATCTCTTCCAAGTCCCGTCCCGCTTGAACTGTGAATTGAACCCGGCTCATGGACGCGGCCGTTGCCGGTTCTTCTCCAGCAACGCGTCAATGACCGCCCTGCCATCCAGCAATTCACCGCGATTGGCCTGTTCGACGCCGACAGCGATTTTCTCGCGCAGTTCGACAATGTTCGAACGGATGAATTTCTCCTGCGCGCGCAACATTCCGAGGCTTTGCGCGACGACATCGTCAGCAGAACGGTAATGGCCGCCCTTCAATTGCGCGGTGATGAACTGCTCCTGCTCGGCTGTGAGTGTGACCGTCATGGCTTAAATAAAGGTCAATCCGGCTGCGCCGTCAAGCGCGGCAAATGGAAATGTGAAATCACGGAGACAGGCGTTCGCGGTGGGGCTGGTGGTCGCGGTTCCAGCGGCTCAAAGCGGCGTCGCTGGTGTCGGTGAAAAGAATGGCAGCGTCGGCGATTCAACGTGGCCGTCGCAAAATACCACGTTGGCTTTGTCAGCCACGAAAAACCCAATCAAACAACCTTTTCTTCCAGCCAACGAGAAAGTCCCGAATCTATAACCAAATCTGCGAGTCGTTGCGGTGGAATTAAATCTACGCAATCTGGAATATCAGTAGCATTTATCAAATCTTCCGCAGGTTTATGCGTCAAGAAAAACATTTTTTTATAATCGCTGGGAATACCATCTGGAAAAAACTGGGTTACGGCTGTCATCAAATCTTTCAAAGAAGCAGATGACTTTACCTGAACGAGATATTTATCTTGAGTGATTGGTTCTCGTAATTCCAAGTCGTAGCCTTTCACTTGTTGGCCAAGAATGCTTACGCGAACCCAGCCGGTGTCGCGGAAAACTAAATCCACAAGGGTCTCGTAGTCTTTCCAATGAAGTTGTTCAATCGCTCTTTTGGCCGCATCTGCCAAATGTTTGCGATGAGCCGATATTTCAAGAGCAATTGGACTTCTGTCGCCAATTAAAACTCGTTGCAGCAACTCTTTCTCGCTGACTCGGCAGATAGTGCCGCGAAAACCTTGTAACTGTGCCAACTTTCCAGGCAACTCGGCTGTAATGAGCAATTGTCTCTTCAAAGATTTGTCAGACCAAGCACCTTGAATTCTGCGAAACTTTGAGATTTTATCCTGCTCGACACCACTGGAGGCAAGTCGCGCCCACCACAATTTTGCTCCGTGAAAAGTTATCCAAATATCATCCGAGTTTGACTGTGCAATATCGCGTAGACGATTTAAGTCTGTGGTCGCCACTTGGGGTTTATCAGCGTGCTCATTTCGGAGTTGTTGTTCAATTTCAGTCCATTTTCCGGCATTAATGTCTTCAAGTGTCTGATGCTGCCAACCGATTCGCAGCAATGAATGAGAAATTGAATCTTCTTCCCAACTTCCACCTCGACCAAGTTTGATATAGTGTGCGTTGCGAAATGTAATTTCATTTTTCATAATCAAATTTCACGCCACCTCAAGCAGCCTCGTCACTTTCGCCGGCGCTTCGCTGAATTGCGCCTTCACTTTGGCGACGGTGTTCTCGACGGACAGGCCGTATTTCTTGCGGAGCTCGTCCTGCGTCGTGGCGTGCTCGATGAACTGGTCCGGCCAGCCGATGCGCGCGACGGGCGTCGTCACATTTTTTTCGCTGAACAATTCCAGCACCGCCGAGCCGTAGCCGCCCATCAGCACATGGTCTTCCAGCGTCACGACGACATCCGCCGCGCGCCCGAAAAATTCCGTCGTGCCCGCGTCAATCGGCTTCGTGAAGCGCGGGTTGATGACGGCGACATCGAAGCCTTCCGTGGCAAGCTGCTGCGCCGCCTTGCGCGCGATGGTGTTCATCGGGCCGAGGCCGAACAATGCGACTTTCTTTTTTCCGTTCGTCGAAAAATTCTGGACGACCTGCGCCTTGCCGATTTCGAGCAATTGCGGTTGCTCTTTGATCGGCACGCCTTCCGCCGCGCCACGTGGATAACGGATGAACGTCGGATGATTCTGGTGCGTCGCCGTGAACATCATGTCGGCGAGTTCGTCCTCGTTCGCAGGCGCCATCGCGATGAGGTTCGGCAGGCAGCGCAGATACGCGATGTCAAAAAGTCCGTGATGCGTCGGTCCGTCATTCGCGGAAAGTCCGGCGCGATCCATGCAAAAAATCACCGGCAAATCCTGCAAGCAAACGTCGTGGTGGATGCAATCGTAAGCGCGCTGGAGAAACGTGGAATAAATCGCCACGACCGGATGAAATCCCATTGTCGCCATGCCCGCCGCAAAAATCACGGCGTGTTCCTCGGCGATGCCCACGTCAATATAACGGTCGGGCATGGCCTTTTCCAAATGCTTCATGCCCGTGCCGGTGGGCATGGCGGCGGTGATGCCGACGAGCGTGTTGTTTTTCTGGCAGAGTTTCACCATCGTCTGGCCCATCACGTCCTGATACATCGGCGGCGTGCCGGGTTTGGTCGCGGGCGTTTCGCCGGTCTTGGCGTCGTAGGAACCGAGGCCGTGGAATTTTTCTGGAAATTTCAGCGCGGCTTCAAAGCCCTTGCCTTTCTGCGTCAAAATGTGAATGACAATCGGATGGTCGCAGGTCTTGGCAAATTCCAGCGTGCTGATGAGCAGCGGCAAATTGTGTCCGTCAATCGGACCGAGATAACGGATGCCGAGTTCCTCGAACAAAACCGGATTGCCGAAACCGCCGCGACCGTCCGCGCTGAAAGCGACCTCGCTTTTCTGGCGCATCCCCACGTCGCTGATCGCGCCCTTAAAACCTTCCGCAGCCTTGTGCATGAGTTTCTCCGCAAGTTCGCCCTTGGGCAGGCGCTTGATAAAATTTTCAAAATCCTTCGCAAGTTTGTTATAGCGCGGATGCGTGATCAGCTTGTTGAGGTAGCCGGAAATCGCGCCGACGTTTTTGGCGATGCTCCATTCGTTGTCGTTGAGGATGCCGATGAATTTTTTCGTCGTGTGCGCGATGTTGTTCATCGCCTCAAACGAAATGCCGTTGGTCAGCGCCGCATCGCCAAAAATACAGACCACATTTTCGTCCGTGCCCTTTTTGTCGCGCGCCGCCGCCATGCCGAGCGCGGCGGAAAGCGCCGTGCCCGCGTGACCCGCGCCGAAGCAATCGTGTTCGCTCTCGGTGCGCAATGCGAAGCCGTTCAGTCCGTCGGTCTGGCGGATGGTGCGGAAACGGTTTTTGCGTCCAGTCAGAATTTTGTGGACATAAACCTGGTGGCTCACGTCCCAGACAAATTTGTCCTTGGGCGTGTTGAAAACGCTGTGCAGCGCGATGGTCAGCTCGACCACGCCGAGGTTCGGGCCGAGATGTCCGCCGCCCTTGGCGAGACCTGCGATCAGTTCCTGCCGGATTTCTTCGGCGAGTTCCTGAAGTTGCGGCAGTGTGAGTTTTTTGACGTGCTCCGGCCCGTCAACCATGTCGAGGTATCGGCTCATAGTTTTATTCTTCTGACAAATCGAGCGGCTTCAATTTCATTTCGCCCGCCCCGGATTTTTCCAACTGCTGAATCTTCAATTCCGCTTCCGAGAGTTTTTCCTGGCAGATTTTCACCAGCTTCGTGCCTTCCTCATATTTCGCCAGCAGCATTTCCAGCGGCAAATCACCGGACTCCATCGTTTCGACGACGCCTTCGAGCTTTTTCAGCGCGTCTTCAAACGGCAGATTTTTGGCGGGATTGTTCTGCCCCGCACTCTTTGACGGATTTGGCACGGCGAGAGATTAAAATGAAAACGAACGCGAGTCCAGTTTGTAGCGCATCTTGGATTTGCCGGAAATTATTTAGCCTTGACCGTCCAGCCTTGCTGCACTTGCGCGTCGCCGGCATAAGAAGCACGGCTGCGATCTTCCTGCACGGCGGACAAGGTGATTTCGCCGACCAGCTTTTCATCCGTGAAAACCACGTTGTCCTTGTCATCTTTCACGTCCTTCAACTGGTAAAGTTCCAATGTGTCGCCCTCCTTGAAACCTTCCTTGCTACCGAGCGAAACAATGATGGTGTCTTTGCCTGCAACGGCGAGCACTTTGCCCGGAGTGTGTTTGAGCGCATCCGTGGCGGCTTTCACTTCGGCAAACCGACCGGGTTCCGGCAGATTGATGGCATCCAGTTGCTCGATGATGTTGGTGATTGTCTGGCAGGTGGCCTTGCCCAAGGCGCTTTTCATGAATGCCGGATCGCCGTAATCAATGATTGCGCCGGCGCTTTCGGCAACATCGCCACCGGTTTTTGGCGCAGTTTGAGAGGACGCTTTTGCGGATTTGCCTGTTGTTCCGTTGCCGCTTCCGGCCCTGTCACCGCTATCTGTTCCACTGGAAGCATCGCCGAGGATTAACCCCTTGAAAATGTTCGCATAATTGTTGGTTTTACTTTTCCCATGAGCGGCAGTTTGTGCAAAAGCAGTGGCGCTTTCAGCCACGGTAGATTTCCCATCGCCCGTGGTTAAGGCCGTCATGTCAAATTCCGAGCCGGACGCGGAACACACGGTCATTCCCCGCTTGATGACCTTTTTGGTTTCAGAATCCACGAGGAGCCATTCGATTTGGACGTGTGCAGTAGATACTTTTATGCCGAGGTTGGCAAGTGGGCTCGAGGAAATGAAATCCCCAATTTTGCTGCCGCTGGTTTGCGTCGTGAACTGGGTCAACTTGCCGGAAAACGTGAAATCTGAACAGGCAGAGCCGTCGGTATTGGGCTTTTCGGAACCGATAGTATCGCTTGTCTCGGGCTTCTCGGAACTGGCAGCACCGCCTTTGGCAGACCTTTTGGAACCGGCAGAACCGCCCGTGGCAGACTTCGTTCTGTCATTAACGGAACTGGACTCGCCCGATCTGGCTTCATTTTGCGAACCGGCTGCCTTTTTGGTTTCGAGGACTTGAAACTTGTCGTCAGAACTCTCCAACGACTCAATCAGCATTTCGGAAATGCCCTGTCCCATCGCGGACTGCCATCCGGGAACCTCGGCCTTGTTACCGCTAAAATCTTCAATGACAATGACCGCTGGTGAAGGGGCTTGCTTGGCATCTTCGGCGCAAATCCCCCGCAGAAACCCCACAATGAAAATGGGAATCAAGAAAACTGATGATTTCTTTCTCATTTCCTAATTGTCAGAGTTTCAAAAAATCTGTCAAAACAAAAATGAGGCGGTTTGGGCGGAAAATTATTATTTGCACAGCCGGGCGAACACCATCAATGCCTGGGTAACACCGGCTCCGTGCGGCTCAAAACTTCGCCGCTCTTTAGTCGTGTTTTCAGGCGCTGGCCAGATTTCACCTTTTCTGCCTCGCGCAAAACTTTTCCCGTCACGGCGTCCATCGTGATCGAATAACCGCGCGACAACACTTGCTCCGGTCCCAGCAAATTCAGCCGCCGTTCAACCTGCCGCATCATTTCGCGCCGCAGTTTCAACAACTGCGCCGGACGAACGCGCAAAAACCGGCCGGTCAAATTCTTCAACGCCACCACACGATTGCGCGCGCCTGATTTCACGCATCGCAACAGGCCGTTTTGCAAATCATCCAGCCGCTGCAACGATTCGTCCAATCGCCGGCGCGGATGCGCCCGCGCGAGGCGTCCGGTCAGCGAATCAAAATCTTCCGCCGCGCGCGCAATCCACTGGCGCACACGCTGGCGCATCACGTCCATCGCATTCGCCACAAATTCGCGGCTGGCGAAAACGCCCTCGGTGATGATTTCCGCCGCAGCGCTCGGCGTGGCCGCGCGCATATCCGCCACGAAATCCGCGATGGTGAAATCAATCTCATGGCCGACGGCGGAAACTACCGGCACCGCCGATTCAAAAATCGCCCGCGCGACGATTTCCTCGTTGAACGCCCACAAATCTTCCAGCGAACCGCCGCCGCGCGTGATCAGAATTAAGTCCAAAGTCTCATGCCCAAAGTCCAAGGTCGTTTCGCCTGCCGTGGCTTTGGGCTTTGGACTTTGGACTTTGGACTGAAACTCATTCAGCAGCCGGATTGCTGCCGCAATTTCCGCCGCCGCACCGTCGCCTTGCACGCGGCACGGAACCAAAATAATTTCCAACGACGGATTCCGCCGTTGCACGACGTGCAGCACGTCGCGGATCGCCGCGCCCGTCGGCGAAGTCACAAGGCCGATGCGTTGAGGATATTTCGGCAGCGGCCGTTTCCGTTCTGGCGCGAACAAGCCTTCCGCCGCCAGCTTTTGTTTTAATTTATCAAACGCGATTTGCAGTGCGCCGACGCCCTGCAATTCCACCGAACGCACGATGATCTGATATTGCCCGCGCGCTTCATAAACCGTCACGCCGCCTTGCAGCAGAACCTTCTGGCCGTCCGCCAGCAGTTCGCGATGCGCAACTTTTTCGCGGCTGAACAGGACGCAGCTCAATTGCGCCGCCGCGTCCTTGAGCGTGAAATAAATGTGGCCGGAAGATTGCGTGCGCAGGTTCGTGACCTCGCCGCCAACCCAGATTGAGCCGATTTGTTTTTCAAGCAGCGCGCGGATTTGCCCGGTAAGTTCACCGACGGAAAAAATTTTCCGCGCCGCCTCCGCCGGAAACAACTCGCCGAAGTCCCATTGCGATTCCGTTCTTTTACTCACAAATTTCTCTTGAAACGTTCAAGAACCATCCGGCTCCCGCGGCGACAGCCTGAAATTTTGCTGATGGCGGAATGCGTAGCGAAATTTTGTGCATAAAACAGACGCGTAACCGTAGGAAGTTCCGAGATGTCGTGCCACGATCGGAAGCGTCAGTCCTGGAGGCAGGGATTTCATTCGTTCGTTCCAATGATGATCCATTATTTCCCTTCGGCTGAGGAAACGGTAACCAGCGATGTTCGCATAGTAAATCGCCCGTGTTTTTGGTAATTTGAGTTTCAATGCCATTGCCTGCCGAGTCAGATCAGGCTGCATTTTGCGCATCAAATTGATGAGGTCTTGCGGCGGCGGCTCCAAATACCGCCGGTCGCGAAATTTATAACGAAATTGTTTGCACAAACGATAGGCGTTATGGTAGGAAACCCCCAATTGCCGCGCCACCATCGGAAGCGTCAAAGCTGGAGGCAGAGATTGCAATCGTTCGTTCCACTGACGATTTTTTATTTCCGGCCGGCTGGGGAGACGGTAACCCGCGAGATGCGCATAGTAATGAATCGATTTTTCCAGCAGTCCGAGTTTCAACGCCACCTCCTGGAGAGTCAGACCCGGCGGCATTTTGCGGACCAAACTGATGAAGCGTTCTCTTCTCTGTGTGTGGAATCTTTTCTTGGGAATGCCGAACCGGAGGCGCAGTGCATGCACTGCGGCCCGGGTGACGCCGAATATCCGTCCGATTTCCGCGTCCGATTTATCGAGGTTTTTACGGATGATTTCCAGCCGTTCTCGTGTTCGTTGCCATGGCCCCCACTTGGGAGGTTGCAGCCATCTCTTCGGCTCCGCCGAAAACGGTTCGCCGAAGCCCCTTTGAGATTTGGTTTGTTTGCTCATCAAATTCAAAGTCAATTATCCACACCCGTCGCGCCGAAGCAAGCGAAGGCTGGGATGGGACACTGATGAAACATTTCCGTTCTCACACAAATGAACGTCAATTCATCAGAATCATTGGCGTTTGAGCGGCTGGCTTTCTTTGCGAAAGGTTTGCCTTTTTTTGATTTTCGCGTCATTCGGCTTTGCCTGCGGCGCAAAACCTGATAATTCTCTCTGAATTATGGCATACAAAAACGTCACGCCGCCCGCCGGCGGAAAAATTTCAATCTCGAACGGCAAGCTCACCGTTCCTGAAAATCCCATCCTGCCGTTCATCCGCGGCGACGGCACCGGCCCGGACATCTGGGCCGCGAGCGTGCGCGTGTTCGATGCGGCGGTGCAACGCGCCTACGGCGGCAAACGGAAAATTTCGTGGTTCGAGGTTTTCGCCGGCGAAGAAAGCTTCAAGAAGTTCAACAACTGGCTGCCGGATGACACCGTGAACGCGTTCCGGGAATATCTCGTCGGCATCAAAGGCCCGCTCACGACGCCCGTCGGCGGCGGCATCCGCTCGCTCAACGTCGCGCTGCGCCAGATGCTCGACCTCTACGTCTGCCTTCGTCCCGTGCAATGGTTCACCGGCGTTCCCTCGCCGGTGAAGCATCCCGAAAAGATTAACATGGTCATCTTCCGCGAAAACACCGAGGACATTTACGCAGGCATTGACTTCGAGGCCGGCAAGGAATCCGCGCTCAAGACAATTGAATTTCTCAAAACGAATTTCCCGAAGGATTTCAAAAAAATTCGTTTCGGCGAAACGCCCGAAGTCGTCGGCATCGGCATCAAGCCGGTTTCCAAAACCGGCACGCAACGGCTGTTCCGCGCCGCGATGCTTTACGCGATCACCAACAAGAGCAAGTCCGTGACGATTGTTCACAAGGGCAACATCATGAAATACACCGAGGGCGCCTTCCGCGACTGGGCCTATGAACTGGCGAAGTCAGAATTTGGCGCGGTGGAAATGGACGGCGGCCCGTGGTGCAAGATTCCCGAAGGCAAATCCGGTGCCGGTCTCATCATCAAGGACGCCATCGCCGACATCACGCTCCAGCAGGTGCTCACGCGCCCGACAGATTTCGACGTCATCGCCACACTCAACCTCAATGGCGATTATTTGAGCGACGCGCTCGCGGCGCAAGTCGGCGGCATTGGCATTGCGCCCGGCGGCAACATCAATTACGTCACCGGCCACGCGATTTTCGAGGCCACGCACGGCACCGCCCCGAAATACGCGAACAAGGATGTCGTCAATCCCGGCTCTGTCGTCCTCTCCGGCGAAATGATGTTCCGCTACCTGGGCTGGATCGAGGCGGCGGATCTGATTCTCAAGGGACTGAACGGCGCGATTAGCTCCAAGAAGGTCACCTACGACTTCGCGCGCCAGATGGACAACGCGACCGAGATCAAATGCTCCGCGTTCGGCGACAACATCATCGCGAATATGTGACCGGCGTAGCGGCTTTCGGCAGAAAGCCGGATGTTTATATTGCAAGTAAGAATGCGGCGCCCTGCCGAGATGCCGCTACGATTTCGCTTTCGCAGTTCAGGGAAAACTGCCTTCAGGCTTCGAAATGTTTGATGATCACCGCCACGGACAATCCCAGCAGCAACGCGACGGACAATTTTAGGCGGTCGTGCGAATGAAATTGCAATTCCGGCAAAAGGTCGGCACTCGCGATGCAAAGAAAAGTTCCCGCGCAGAACGCCAGCGCGCAGCCGAGCAGGATGCCGTTGGAATCGGCAAAATGGCTTGCGCCAAAATAAAACAGGATTGCGCCCGCCGGACTCACCAGCGAAAAAAGCCAGTTCAGCAGATGCCGCGAAAAACGCGAACTGCCGCTCGCCGTCATCAAAGTTGAAATCGCCAGCGCGTCGAATGGTTTGTGCAAAATTACCACCATCGCGACGCCGAGTCCCGCCAGTTTTGCGTGGCCGTGAATGCCTGCCGCGACGGAAGCCGCCAGCGCGAGGCCGTCGAACAGCGAGTGGAGCGTCAGGCCGAGCGCGGTGCCGACCCACGAGAGTTGTTGCGCCGATTTATCCGCGAGCGTGTGGGCGTGATGTTCGTGGTCGTGATTATGTTCGTGCGCGTCGCAATCTTCAGGGTCGCCTTCGGGCGAGTCGTGGTGGTGAAAATGGAAAAAGCGTTGCAGAAAAAACATCGCCAGAAAACCGCCGAGAACCCATGCTGCCGTGCGGTCAACGGAATGCAACTGCTCCGCCGCGTCCGGCAAAAAATGCAGCTGCGCGATTCCCAGCATGAGTCCGGCCACAAAACTGGTCGCCAGTTGCAGGCGCGTATGCGTGGGACGGATGATTAGAAGCAGCCAGCCGCCTGCGAGCGACGCCAGCAAGACCAGCGCGCAATAAATGGTCAGCAGCAAAACAGGTGACAAGGCGGCCATAATTTTAATTGCAAATCGTTTGCAATTTAGCAAAAGACTAAATCATCGCAAGATTTATTTTTTTGGAGGATGATTATTGACTCCTGCATAATATAGTGAGTATTTCACCACAATCCAGCCTGTTTCCAGAAGGCGGCGATCAGCTTGGGGCGGCGGCGGATGTTCCGCAGTTGGCGGCGTC
>Ga0207933_1002011_pt1 | contig 13899 bp, 9 predicted proteins | sample NGESurdeep092012_4_FD_184488 | JGI IMG/M metagenome (GOLD analysis project Ga0207933, IMG submission 184488) | Arctic peat soil microbial communities from Barrow, Alaska - NGEE Surface sample F53-3 deep-092012 (SPAdes) | ecosystem: Environmental > Terrestrial > Soil > Wetlands > Peat ... | reverse complement strand
CCCGATCCCGCTCGATGCCCCCGTAACGATCGCCGCGCGCTCCGCCATGCTCTCTGCCTCCCGGTCGTGGTGTCTCTCTATATAGATCCGGCGAGAGCATTCCACACGCTGGTAGCGTCTGCACGCTGATCGAAGATCGGTCGCGGGCCCGTAGCTCAGTTGGTTAGAGCTGCCGACTCATAATCGGTAGGTCCCTGGTTCGAGTCCAGGCGGGCCCATGGTTGAGTGCAGTGAGCCAAAGCAGGTCGGAAACTTCGGGCCGGCCATCAGGCCGCGCACCCCCCCGGCTGAGGGATTTGATCTCGCCGGCCGGACGAAGCTCCGATCCTGCGCCGGTTCGAGTCCAGGCGGGCCCATATGTTCACTACACCGTGATCGTGCTCGACTGCCCGAGCGGAGCTCCGCCGGCGCCGAGCGCCTGGACCGCGATGTACTGGCCGGGTGCGACGGTCGCCTGCAGGGCGCTCTCGAACCCGCGCGAGCGCGTGTTCGCGACGGCGCTCAGGGCATTGGCCTGCGCCCCGGCGAGGAGCTGCCAGCTCTCGACCTCGGTCGCTCCGTTCCAGCTGGCGTAGGCCGTCAGCCCGTCGTCGGCGCGCACCGTAGCAAGCGCTGGCGCTTCGGCGGGCAGGCCGCTCCAGGGCAGGCGGAAGGCGCGGTAGGACTCGTACTTGGCGCCGAGCTCGGCGTCGAAGACCATCTGCCCCGAGCGACGGAACTCGGAGACGCGGGGGATTTCGCCCCAGCCGACGAACACGTTGCCGTTCTGGAGCAGCTGCACGCTGCCCTGGCTGGCGGCGAGGATCTTCGGGTGGGTGTACTGGTGCAGCAGGGTCGAGGTCATCGCCCGCTCGTCGACGTCGAGGATCAGGCCGCGCGAGCGCTTCTCCACCACCGGGGTGGCGCCGTTGTCGAACACGGTCAACGTCCCGTCGGGCTGGCGGCGGGCATCGTGCTGCCAGGCGAAGTTGGCGCCGGGCCCGATCTCGAAATCGCTGCTCTTGCCGCCCAGGCGCCACAGGATCTGCCCGCTTCTGTCGAGCTTGTAGATCGTCTGCATGCTGCGCGAGGAGACGAGCAGGTTGCCGTCGTTGTCGAGGTCGACCGAGTTGATGTGGAAGAAGTCCCAGTTCGCTTCCACCGGCGCGTAGGACTCCTTCAACGGCACGTGGTCGAGGCTGTGCCACTCGAGCAGCAGCCGGCCGGTGGGGAGGTCGATCTCCTGGAAGATCGCGTCCTGGATCGTGCCCTGCCGCGAACCGCCGACGGAGGTGAGGTCGGCCTTCCTGACGACGTAGCTCGTCAGCAGCGCGGTGCCGCGCGGGGTGATCACGAACTCGTGCAGGTCGCCGCGCAGCCCGTTCGCCGCCTGCACCCGGCGAACCGTGCGGTAGCTCGAGTCGGCGATCACGTATTCGCCGACCCCGTGGCCGAGTTCGATGCTGCCCTCCCACCAGGTCAGCACCGGGCTGCCGCGGTAGCTCTGCACGCGGAAGTTGGTCGTGACCTTCCCCGCGAGCGGGTTCTCCCAGATCGGCTGGCCTTCGTTGTCGACGATCACGGCGCCGGCCTGACCGACCGGCGAGTTGTAGGGGGCGATGAAGATCGGGTCGGTCGAGACGCCCTGCTCGCTGTGGGTGACCGTCAGCGATGGGATCTGCAGATCCGGCCTGCTGTGCCATTTCGGCGGCTTGGGCGGGGCTGGCCGCTGCGACAGGGCGCCGGAGGCGATCTCGCCGAGGACGCCCGCGAAGGTCAGTCCGGCCGCCCCGATCCCGGCGGAGCGCAGCAACTGCCTGCGGGTCAGGTTTGGATTGGCTCCGGGCATCTGTAGCACTCAGATAAGCGCATCTCGCGAAAGACTTCCCTAAGCGCATATGAAGAAATACGCGAGAGCCGCGTGCCCGGTGCTTTAGAGTGCTCGGGCCTATGAGCGACCAGGTAGCCCTGATCACCGGCGCGGCGAGTGGCTTCGGCAGGGCTCTCACGCGGGAGCTCGGCGGCCGCGGCGTGCGTGTGGTGGCGTGTGATGTGGACGAGGCCGGTGGCCGCCGGGTCGCCGAGGACACCGGCGCGCTGTTCGTCAGCTGCGACGTCAGCGATCCCGGGCAGAACGCCGCGGCGGTGGCGGTTGCGGTCGAGCAGTACGGCGGCCTCGACATGGCGTTCCTGAACGCCGGCGTGGCGAGCGAGACAGGGGTTGGGGAGGCCTTTGACCTGGCCGTCTACCGGCGCGCGATGGGGGTCAACCTGGACGGTGTCGTCTTCGGCGTCAATGCGGTGCTCCCAGCGATGAAGGCTCGTGGCGGCGGCTCGATCGTGGCCACCGCCTCACTCGCCGGCCTGACGGCCGTGCCGATGGATCCGATCTACTCGGCGAACAAGCACGCGGTCGTCGGCCTTGTGCGATCCCTGGGCCCGGTGCTCGCGGCTGATGGGATTCGTATCAACGCCGTCTGCCCGGGCTTCGCGGAGACGGCGATCATCGCGCCGATCCGCGAGCAGCTGATCGACCAAGGCCTGCCGATCATTCCAGTCGAGCGGGTCACGGACGTCGTGATCGGACTGCTCGACGGTGATATGACCGGCGAGTGCTGGTTCGTGCAGCCCGGCCGCGAGAGCCAGGCATTTGGCTTCCGGGGCATCCCCGGTCCACGAGCCTGACGAGGGAGCGACCGGGCCAGCGACTGTAGTTAGCCCTCCGATCCGGCCAATACGCTCGAGGTATGCAGCCCGATGAGCGCCTCGCCGTGATCGATCTCGGCTCGAACTCGTTCCGGCTCGTCGTCTTCACGGCGGCCGATGGCTGGTGGAAGCGCACGGATGAGATCTACGAGCCGGTGCGGATCGGCGAGGGGATGGCGGCGAGCGGCCGGCTTGGGGAGCGGCCGATGGAGCGGGCGCTCGCGACGCTCGACGTGTTCGCCCACTTCTGTCGCGCCGCCGGCCTGACCCAGCCCTCCGGGCCGTGTGCCCCCCCCGATCAGGGGTCCCCTCGAGCTCCGATCGGAGGCGCGGTCGATGCGGTCGCGACGAGCGCGATCCGCGACGCCGAGAACGCGGCGGAGTTCCTCGCGCGCGCACGCGAGCTGACGGGATTGCCGATCCGCGTTCTCAGCCGTGAGGAGGAGGCTCGATACGGATACCTTGCGGCGGTCAACTCGACGACCCTGACCGATGGCTGTGTGCTCGACCTCGGCGGCGGGTCGCTCCAGCTGGTGGGTGTCGAGGACCGGCTCGCGCGGGAGTCGGGCTCATGGCGCGTGGGCACGGTGCGGATGAGCGAGCGCTTTCTGCCACCCAACGGGCCAGCCAAGCGCAAGCAGCTGGTGGAGCTGCGCGACCACGTGGCTCGCGAGCTCGAGCAGGCCGACTGGCTGCCGCGCACCGGCCGGCGCCTGGTCGGCATTGGGGGGACCGTGCGCAGTCTCGCCACCGCCGCCCAGCGTGCGGCGGGGCTGCCATCCAACGGTGTGCAGAGCATGGTGATCGAGCGCGAGGCGCTCGACGAGCTCGTGGAGCGTCTCGCTGCGCTGCCCGCCGCCGAGCGCAGCGCGATCCCGGGTGTCAAGCCGGCACGCGCCGACCTGATCCTTGCCGGGGCGATCGTCGTGCAGGGCGTGATCGAGGCCGGCGGCTTCGACGGCCTGGAGGCGACCGAGGCGGGGTTGCGCGAGGGGGTGTTCTTCGAGCGTCTGCTCAGCCGGCGCTGGCCGATCTCCGATCGGCAGCCGCTGTTCGAGGATCTCAGGCGCACGAGCGTGATGAACCTGGCGACGCGCTACAACGTCGATGCCGCACACACCAGCCACGTCGCCGCCTTGGCGCTCGGGATGTTCGATGAGCTCGGCATGCTCGGGTTGCACGACGGCGACGCGCGTGAGCGCGAGCTGCTGTGGGCGGCCTGCATGCTGCACGACATCGGCATGTCGGTCGACTACGACGACCACCACAAGCACTCGCGCTACCTGATCCTCAACGGCGGCCTGCCGGGCTTCACGCCGATCGAGGTCGCGACGATCGCGCAGGCCGCCCGCTACCACCGCAAGGGCATGCCCGACCCGGGGCCGCTGGCGGCCCTGTTCGGGGTCGACGACATGGCACGCCTGAACCGCTGCGCGGTGCTGTTGCGGCTGGCCGAGGACCTCGAGCGCTCGCGCGATCAGCTCGTGCGTGGTGTTGAGGTCTCACTGCTCGACAGCAAGCCCGGTGGAGGTGGTGAGGGTGGGGGTCAAGGCGCAGGTGAGATCGAGCTGCGCGTGATCGCCGATGGCGAGGCGGCCGTGCCCCGCTGGGCGGCGAGCCGTGAGACCGAGCTGTTCGCGCGCGCTTTCCACCACGATCTGTCGGTGGCTGCCTGACGCTGCTTTACCCCGCTGTCGCGAGTGCCTTTTCGTGCCCGGCGCAGTCGAACAGCGCGAGACCGTAGGGGTAGGGGACCGGGCTGTGCCAGGCCGACGGCGCCAGCTCCGTGCACGCCCGCAGGACCGCTTGCGTGGCGAGGTTGCCGCCGCGCAGCGAGTACTCGCCGCCGAGCAGCACGTAGCGGGCTTCGTGGTTGGCGACCACGCGCGCGAGCTGGGGGCCGTCGACGGCGGGGTCGGTGCCGCTGTAGCCGCCGAGCGCGCCCGCGTCGAGGCCGAACAACATCATCGGGGAGGCCGTGTCCGAGGCAACCGTCAAGAGCGCCCAGCGCGAACCGGGGTCGTGCGTGGAAACGTAGTCTGCCAGCGCGCGGTCGATGCCCTCGTCACGCGCGTTGACGCCGTAGGCGCCGGGACCGGGATCGTGGTGGGGTCCGGCGGCGGGGAACGTGCCCTCGGCCGGCGCCAGCCAGGTGGTGGCCGAGTAGGCGGTCGGCGCGATGAGCAGCAGCAGGAAGGTGAGCAGGAGCGCGGGCCGCGCGAGGTGGCGCAGCGCGAAGAACGCGCAGACGCCGACGGCGGCGCCGGCCGCGAGCACCGGGACGAACCACTCCAGGTAGTGCTCGCGGTGCATCAGCACGATCTGCACCGCGACGGTCCCCACGACCGCGCAGGCCATCAACACGAGGCCCCAGATTCGTCGTGATCCGCGTCCTCGCGCGAGCTCGACGAGCGCCAGGACGCCGGCGCCGGCCATCGCTCCGGTGCCGGGCGCTAGCCCGGAGACGTAGTAGGGATGCACGATCCCCTTGGAGAGGCTCAGCACCACCGCCTCGACCGCGAACCACCCTCCCAGCACGAGCAGCGTCGCCAGCCGAGGGTCACGTCGGCCCGATCTCCGTTCCTCGGGCTCGGGTTCGGGCTCGTTGTCCCGCCGCCGCCGCCAGCCGTCGAGGAGCAGCAGGAGGGCCAGGGAGAGCAGCCCGAGGAGCGCGAACGGGAGCATCCAGCCGGCCTGATCGCCGAGGCCGATGTGGAACAGCCGCAGGGGACCGGGGGGGCCGCCGAAGGGAATCGGGTTCTTTTCCCTGCCCTTGGTCACGATCGGCACGAGCGTCGGGGTGGGTTCGTGCGCGGCGTTCGTCGCCGGCGCGGTCCCGGGGGCGCTCGTCGAGCGTATGGCAGAGCCCGAGCGGCCCTGCGCTTGTGCGCTGCCGCGACCGTGCGATTTGGCGGCGCGGGCGGCGGCGTCGACCGCGCGTTCGCGCGCGGCGGGGGCATGGGCGCCCGGGCGAACGACCACCTGGCCGGGGCCGCCGGCCTGGCCTTCGACGCGTCCGAAGCCGTTGTATTCGAACGTGAGGCCGAGCTCGGTGTTGTTCGTCGAGCTGCCCACGTAGGGGCGCTGGGAGGCTGGGGTGAGTTCGACGACGGCAATCCACGCGAAGGAGACTACGAGCGTCACCAGGCCGGCGACCGCCAGTTGCCCGATCCGGCGGGGAATCGAGCCGGGCGCACAGACGAGGTAGGCGAGCGCGATCGGAGGGACGACGAGATCGGCGGCGAGCGTCTTCGTGTTGAAGGCGAGCCCGACGAGCACGCCACACCACAGGAGCGTGCGCCAGCGGCCGGTTTCGCACGCGCGCAGCGCGGCCCCGCAGGCGAGCACGAGCAGCAGGATCAGCATCGGGTCGACGCCGTTCTCGCGCGAGACGGCCACGAACGAGGGGAACACCGCCAGCGTGAGCGCCCCCGCGATCGCTGCCCAGGGGCCGAGTCGGCGGCTCATCACCCAGTACAGCGCCGCCACCGAAAGCACGCCGACGATCGCCTCGGGCAGCAGCAGGCTGAGCGGCGAGAAGCCGAACAGCTTGGCGCTCGCCGCCTGCACCCACAGGGCCAGCGGCGGCTTGTCGACCGTGACCAGGCCGCCCGGGTCGAACGAGACGAACAGGAGGTTGTGCCAGGAACGTAGCATCGACCGCACGCCGGCCGAGTAGAAGATGTTGGCGTAGCCGTTCTGGGCCAGCTTGTTGACGTTCAGCACCGCCGACAGCGCGAGCACCCCCGCGAGGGCGACGTGCTGGGGCGCCAGCCGTACCCGTCCCCGTGTTTGCTCCACGGGCTCGCGACCGAGCTCGGCGAATCCCGGCGCGGCGGCCGGGGGGGAGGCGCTCATCGGGAAGACACGCCGGTGCTCACGCGGAGAGCATCCCGATCAGCCGCTCCAGATCGTCCTCGTCGTTCCACGCTCCGACGGAGGCCCGCAGCCACGGTCGCCCGGGGATGTCACGCAGCACCACACCGCCCGCGGCGAGCCGTGCGCGCTCGGCTTCGGGGTCCGCGCTCGCGAAGGAGACCAGGGTGCTCGCGCCGCGTGGGGCCACGGAGATGCCCCGCTCGCTCAGCAGCTCCGCCAGGCGCGCGGCGAGCGTGCTCGCGCGCTCGTGCACCGCGGGCCAGCCGGTGGACTCCAGCAGCTTCGTCGCTCCCAGCGCGCAGGCGACGGTCTCGGCGCTCAGGCTCAGCGAGTCGAAGCGTCTGCCGTCCTCGTGTAGTCGGGCCTCCAGGCCCGCGTTCGGATCGGCCAGGTTCGGATAGCCGCGCCGGGCCACCTTCACCCGTTCACGCAAGCCGGGGCTCACGTACAGCATCCCCGTCCCGTCCGGGCCGCACAGCCACTTCTGTCCGGCGCCGGCGTAGGCGTCGCAGCCGAGCACGCCGACATCGACGGGAACGGCGCCGACGCCCTGGGCGCCGTCGAGCAGCACGGGGACCTCCACCTGCGCGAGCTCCGCCGGCGCGAGGCTGCCGCTCATCCAGCCAACGTGGGAGCATGCCACCAGCCGCGTTTTGGGGCCGACGGCGTTTGCCACCTCCGAGAACGGCACCGCCTTGATCGATACGCCCCTCAGATCCCGCGCGGCGCTCAGCGCGCCCAGCAGCCCGGGATGCTCCTCGTCGCTTGTCACGATCTCATCTCCAGGGTCCAGCTCCAGGCCGCCGATCACCTGCGCGATGCCCTCGCTCGTCGAGGTCGTTAGCGCCAGATCCGTGCTGTCACAGCCAAGCGTCGCGGCGTAGACGGCTCGCAGCTCCCCGCTCAACTCCGAGCGCCGTTCGAAGTGCGCGGAAGTACGTCCCTCCCCGGCCTCACGCTCGAGCTCCGCGGCGGCGGCCCGCACCGCGCGCACGGGTAGCGGCCCGTCGGTGCCGGCGTTGAGATACGCCAGCCGCTGCAGGACCGGAAACTCGGCACGTAACCCAGGGTGCTCCACAAACCGCGAGAATACCCGCATGTCCAGCGCCGCTGAGCAGGCACCGTTGTGGGAGCCGACGGCCGAGGAGCGCGAGCGCGCCGAGATGACGCGCTTCATGCGCTTCGCCGCTGAGCGGCGCGGGCAGCCGTTCGCCGACTACGACGAGCTGTGGAAATGGTCGGTCGCGGAGCTCGAGGAGTTCTGGGCGAGCATCTGGGAGTTCTGCGGCGTGCGCGCGTCGAAGTCCTACGAACATGTCCTCGCCTCGCACGAGATGCCGGGCACACGCTGGTTCGCGGGCGCCGAGCTGAACTACGCGGAGAACCTGCTCCTGGGACCTATACATGGAGCGGACGCCGGCCCGATCTCGGGGCAGACGCCGGCGGGCTCCGATTCGGCCGGGCGAGATCCCGGGGAAGTCGCGGTCCTGCATTGCTCGGAGCTACGCCGGCTGAGCCAGCTCACCCGGGGCGAGCTCAGCGCCGAAGTCGCCCGCGCCGCGGCCGGATTGCGTGCGCTCGGGGTCGGCCGCGGCGATCGGGTCGTCGCCTACATGCCGAACATCCCCGAGACGCTCGTCGCGTTCCTCGCCACGGCGAGCATCGGCGCGATCTTCTCCAGCGCCGCACCCGAGTTCGGCGCGCGCAGCGTGATCGACCGCTTCGCCCAGATCGAGCCGAAGGTGCTGCTCGCGGTCGACGGCTACCGGCACGGGGGCAAGGACTTCGACCGCCTCGACGTCGTGCGCGGCATCCTCGCGGAGCTGCCCTCGGTCGAGCACGTCGTGCTGCTGCCCTACCTCGACGCTTACGCGCGGTTGGATCGGGAGTCACGAGTCGAGGCGAACGCTCCGGATGATCCGGATACCCGAGTCGATCTGAACGCGCAGGCCGGCGAACGTCCCGAGGGGCTCAGCTGGGACGAGCTGTTAGATCTGGTCCCGCCCGCCCTTTCCAGAACAGAGCCGGTCTTTGAGCAGGTCCCGTTCGACCACCCCCTGTGGGTGCTCTACTCCTCCGGCACGACGGGCCTGCCGAAGGCGATCGTGCATGGTCATGGAGGGATCCTCCTCGAGCAGCTGAAGAAGCGCCTGCATCTCGACCTACGGCGCGGCGACCGGATGTTCTGGTTCACGACGACCGGCTGGATGATGTGGAACTTCCTCGTCGGTTGCCTGCACTCCGACGCCGCGATCGTGCTCTACGACGGCAGCCCCGGCCACCCGGACCTGGGCGTGCTGTGGGAGCTGGCGGAGCGGACGGGGATCACCTGCATGGGCCTCAGCGCCGGCCTCTTGGCGAGCTCGGAGAAGGCGGGGATCGAGCCCGGCCGCGACCGCGCCCTGAGCGCGCTGCGCGCGATCGGATCGACGGGCTCGCCGCTGGCGCCGGAGAGCTTCAGGTGGGTCTACGAGCACGTCAAGCCGGACGTCTGGCTGTTCTCCACGAGCGGCGGCACCGATGTCTGCACCGCGTTCGTTGCCGGCTGTCCTTTGCTGCCGGTCTACGAAGGCGAGCTGCAGTGTCGCGCGCTCGGCTGCGCGGTGGAGGCCTGGGACGAGCAGGGCAACGCTCTGATTGACGAGGTCGGTGAGTTGGTGATCACCGAGCCGATGCCCTCGATGCCCCTGTTCTTCTGGAACGACGATCAGGACCCCACCCACCCGCGGCTGAGGGAGAGCTACTTCGCGATGTACCCCGGCATCTGGCGCCACGGCGACTGGATCCGGATCACGCCGCGCGGCGGCGCGGTGATCTACGGACGCTCGGACTCGACGATCAACCGCCAGGGCGTGCGGATGGGCACGAGCGAGATCTACCGCGCCGTCGCCACCGTGGGAGAGGTGCTGGATTCGCTCGTCGTCGACGTTCCCCGGGGTGGAGCCGGCGATACGCACCCGCCCGAATTATGGATGGGGCTGTTCGTCGTTCTGAAGGAGGGAGTCTCACTGGACGAAGACCTAAAGCAGACGATCAAGCGAAGAATCCGCGAGGACTGCTCACCCCGTCACGTGCCCAATGAGATCCTGAGGATCGAGGAGGTGCCGCGAACATTGTCCGGGAAGGTCCTGGAGGTCCCGGTGAAGAAGATCCTGATGGGTAGCGCCCCCGCGCAGGCGGCGAGCGTCGATTCGCTGGCCAACCCCCGCTCGCTGGACTATTTCGTCGAGCTTTCTAAAAATTATTTGTAGTCCTACAGCCCCATCCCCCGACCGACGATCTCCTTCATGATCTCGTTCGCCCCGCCATATATCCGTGTGACGCGCGCGTCTGCGTAGGCACGCGCGATCGGGTACTCGGTCATGTAGCCGTAGCCGCCGAACAGCTGCAGGCAGCGGTCGGCGACGCGGCCCTGCAGGTCGGTGCACCACCACTTCGCCATCGCGGCGTCCTCGGGCGTCAGCTCGCCCTCGTTGAGCGCCACGGCGCAGCGGTCGACGTACGTGCGCGCGATCTCGACTTCGGTACGCACCTCGGCGAGCACGAAGCGCGAGTTCTGGAACGAGCCGATCGGCTGGCCGAACGCGCGCCGCTCGCGCACGTAGTCGAGCGTCCAGCCGAGCGCGGCCTCCGCCGCCGCGACGGCTGAGGCGGCGATCGAGAGGCGCTCCTGGGGGAGGTTGGAGACGAGGTAGCGAAAGCCCTCGCCCTCGCTCCCGAGGAGGTTCTCGACGGGGACGCGCGCCTGCGCGAACGACAGCTCGGCGGTGTCCTGGGCATGCTGGCCGAGCTTCTCGAGGTTGCGCCCGCGCGCGAAGCCCTCGGTGCCGCGCTCGAGCACGAGCAGCGAGATCCCGCGGTGGCGCTCGGATGGATCGGTCTTGACGGCGAGGATCACGAGGTCGGCGTTGATCCCGTTCGTGATGAACGTCTTCGCGCCGTCGACGACGTAGTGCTTGCCCTCGCGGCGCGCGCGTGTGGACATGTTCGCGAGGTCCGAGCCGATCTCGGGCTCGGTCATCGCCAGCGCGGTGATCAGCTCGCCGGAGGCGATCCCGGGCAGCCAGCGCTCGCGCTGGGAGTCGTCGCAGTAGGCGAGGAAGTAGGGCAGGCAGATGTCATTGTGGAGCGTGATCCCGAGCCCGAAGCCGCCGACGCCGGCGCGCTGGGTCTCCTCGCCGATCACGAGGTTGAAGCGGAAATCCCCGGCGCCCGCGCCGCCGAAGCGCTCGGGGACGGCCATCCCGAGAAAGCCGCCGCGCCCGGCCAGCGCGAACACCTCGCGCGGCACGATCCCAGCGCGTTCCCACTCGCCGTAGCGGCCCTCCTCGCCGAGCACCTCGCGCGTCAGGAACGTGCGGAAGCTCTCGCGGAAGTCCTCGTGGAGGTCTTCATAGAGGGTGCGCCGCATACGACTGTGACCCTATCGAGCAGGAGTGCGAGGCAGACACGTCGAACAAGAGCGCCGATGAAGCGTGTTGGCACACCAACCCAGGATCGCCCAAAGGCTGGCCCACCACCGGCGCGGCCGGCGGTGTCGCCGATCGGTGGCACGAGCGACCATCAGAGCCTGTCGAAGTACATCCAGGCGCGCTTCGACGAGTGCTCGCGCTCACAGAAGGACGTCGCCCAGTACATCGTCGACCACCTCGACGAGGCCGCCTTCCAGACCGCCGAGGAGCTGGCGCGCCGCGCGAACACGTCGAGCTCGACCGTCGTACGCTTCTCGCAGGCACTGGGCTTCGAGGGCTTTCCCGAGCTGCAGGCCGCCGCGCGCGAGGAATACCGCCGCGTGCACACGAAGACCGAGCCGAAGAACGGCGCCGGCGCCGCGGCAGGATCTTCCACGCCGCTGTTCTCACTTGACCAGAACGAGTTCGAGAGCGCGCTCACCGCCGACCATCTGAACGTCGAGGAGACCGCGCGGAAGGTCTCGCGCAGCTCGGTCGAGGCGCTGATCGAGGCGATCGTCTCGGCCGAGAAGGTGCTCGTCGCGGGCACCGACCAGATGGCGTTCTTCGCCAGCTACCTGAGACATTTGCTGATGCTGCTCGACCTGCGCGTCGACGTCGTCGCAAGCCCCTCCCAGGAGGCGCTCAGCCGGCTCGGGCGGATCGACTCGGGCACGCTCGTGATCGGCCTCTCCGCCGGACGCCCGCACCCGTTGGTCGTGCGCGCGATGAAGCTCGCCCGCCACCGCAAGGCGCGCACCGCGGCGATCACCGATGCGACCCTCTCCGAGGTCGCCAAGCTCGCCCAGATCAAGCTCTACTACTCGTCCAACTCGCCCACCTACGTGCGCTCGCACACGGCGCTCCTGAGCATGATCCAGGCGCTCGCGTACGGCGTCTACGCACAGGACTCGGCGCAGTATGACGACCGGATCAAGGCCTTCCGCCTCAAGTAGCGCTTCGCTTGACCGAGGGGGGGGTTGCCGCATGCGGCAACCCCGGAACCGTGCATGCACGGTTCCGCCGGACGGCGCATGCGCCGTCCGGATAGACGTGCCACATGTGACACGTCTCGGGGCCCACATGTGGGCCCCGGCCTGGCGGTACATGTACCGCCAGGAACAGCGTCGATCCCGGAAAACGTTCGGAGCGGTGCGTACGGTTTTCAGGCCGCCTTCGGGCGGACGCGCCCTCGCCGCCGGAAGCGGACCCTAGATTCACGAACTGGGGCCGGCGGGTTCGACTCCCGCCGGGGGCGCTACACTGTGAGTACGTGAATCTAGGATGTCGTTTTCGGCGGCAGCCCCAGTTCGCGAACGGCCCGCCTCGTGCGGGCCGTTTGCGTTCTCGGCCCGCAAGCTATCCTCCATTCTATGCGTGACGAGGCGACATTCCGGGTGAAGACCGGCTTGGCGGAGATGCTGAAGGGCGGGGTGATCATGGACGTGGTCACGCCCGAGCAGGCGAAGGTCGCCGAGGACGCGGGCGCCGCCGCGGTGATGGCGCTCGAGCGAGTGCCCGCGGATATCCGCCGCGATGGGGGAGTGGCGCGGATGTCGGACCCGGAGATGATCGCCGGCATCCAGGAGGCAGTGACGATCCCGGTGATGGCGAAGGCACGGATCGGACACTTCTTGGAGGCCCAAGTGCTGCAGGCGCTGGAGGTCGACTACGTCGACGAGTCGGAGGTGCTGACGCCCGCGGACGAGGCCAACCACATCGACAAGTGGGCGTTCAAGGTTCCGTTCGTGTGTGGCGCGACGAACCTCGGCGAGGCGCTGAGGAGGCTCGGCGAGGGCGCCGCGATGATCCGCTCGAAGGGCGAGGCGGGGACGGGGGATATCGTCGAGGCGGTCCGCCACATACGCAAGATCAACGGCGAGATTCGCCGCCTGGGCACGCTCGACGACGCCGAGCTCGCGACCGCCGCCAAGGAGCTGGCCGCGCCGCTGGATCTCGTCCGCGAGATCGCCCGCGAGGGACGCTTGCCGGTCGTGCTGTTCTGCGCCGGCGGGATCGCCACCCCGGCCGACGCGGCGCTGATGATGGCGCTCGGCGCCGAGGGCGTGTTCGTCGGCTCGGGTATCTTCAAGTCAGACGACCCGCCGTCGCGGGCACGCGCGATCGTCGAGGCGACGACGCACTGGCAGGACCCCGAGCGCGTCGCCGCGGCCTCGCGCGGGCTCGGGCCGGCGATGATCAGCCTCGAGAGCTCGAAGCTCGACGATGAGCAACTCCTCGCCTCCCGCGGCTGGTAGGTCAGCCGATGGCCGGCGCTGGGCGTTGTCCTCGGACTCGACGTGGGCCCACCACGCCTTCGTCCTTGCGTCCTAGCCCAGCTTGGCCCTCGACCGCCCTACGGTCGTAGTGCCGCTCATAGGCGTACTTGCCTTGCAGGGCGATTTCGCGGCGCATGGTCGGATGCTGCGGGGCCTGGGCGCGCGCGTGCGCGAGGTGCGGGTGCCGGCCGACCTCGAGGACCTGGAAGGGCTGGTGATTCCGGGGGGGGAGTCGACGACGATGACGCTGGGCATCGAGCGCGAGGGGCTGGCGGAGCCGCTGCGGGGCCTCGTAGAAGAAGGTGTTCCGGTCCTCGGCTCGTGCGCGGGGTTGATCTTGCTCGACCGCAACCACCTCGGCCTGATGGACATCCGCGCCGAGCGCAATGCGTTCGGACGTCAGCTACAGAGCTTTGAGGCGGACATCGAGCTGCGCGGCATTGACGTGGATCCCACCCACCCGCACCCCGCCGGCCCGATGCGGGCGGTGTTCATCCGCGCGCCCTGGATCGCCGAGCACGGCCCGGGCGTGGAGATCCTCGCCGAGGTGGACGGCCACCCGGTGGCCGCACGCGAGGGGAACATGCTCGCGGTCGCCTTCCACG
>Ga0207933_1002010_pt1 | contig 13905 bp, 11 predicted proteins | sample NGESurdeep092012_4_FD_184488 | JGI IMG/M metagenome (GOLD analysis project Ga0207933, IMG submission 184488) | Arctic peat soil microbial communities from Barrow, Alaska - NGEE Surface sample F53-3 deep-092012 (SPAdes) | ecosystem: Environmental > Terrestrial > Soil > Wetlands > Peat ... | reverse complement strand
GTCCCTCTGAGATGCACCCGAATCACATCGTCGAAATCTTCGTCGCTCATCTTCCAAAGAACGGTGTCGCGCAGGATGCCCGCGTTCGTAACCAGGATGTCCAACTGACCGTACTGGGCGATCGCAGTATCGACGAGAGCTTGGGCGACCTCGCTTGATCCCACAGCACCTGGCGCCGCGACAGCCTGGCCACCCGCCGCAGTAACAGCCGCCACGGCCTCCGCGGCGACTGCTTCATCGGCGTCATTAACCACGACGCGCGCGCCGGCAGCGGCGAGCGCCTGCACATAAGCCAGGCCAAGTCCGCGACCACCGCCGGTGACGATGGCGACCTTGCCAGTGAGATCCACAGCGACTCCAAACTAGTCAGGTTTCCTGACCATATGCAGAGAACGACCTCCTACGCAAGAGCTTCTTTCCACCGAGTTGCTCCGCCACTCCGCAGGCCGCGCACCGTAGAGTTTGTCGAGTCGATCCCGCGGTCGACATCAGGAAAGCTGGCACGTCGCACACTGCGAGAAGGGGCCTCAGACATGACCGGATCCTTCAACGTTGAATGGCTACCTAGCGGCGTATTGCTGCAGACGCGCACTGGCACACTCACGGTGCAGCAGGCCGAGCAATACGTCGCTGCCGTCAAGCTCGAGGTGGCAAAGGCCCCGAGCCCGTGGGGTGCCGTCATCGACACGCGGGGCGCTGCGGCCCAATCCGAAGAAGTGCAGGAAGTGATTCAGCGTCTGATCAAGTTCGTCGTCGCCAACAAGGTTGCGCGGATCGCGATGGTTTCGACAAGTGCGATTACCGCTATGCAGCAGCGTCGCGTCACGACCGCGCCCGGCATGCACGACCCGTCGACCGTCTCTTTCCACCAAGACCTCGATGAGGCTGTCGCAGATGTGCGGAACGCCCTCACGAAGTAAACGCGGCCACTACGCTCGGTAAGTGACCACCGACGGCTCGACCAACGCGGCGTTCCCGGTCGGGTTCTTTCTGTTGTTCGGTGCAATCTGGCTCGTGTTCGGCGCTATGTACATCGTCGGAATAGCGGGTCTGATCAGCATTGCCCGGCAGCCGAACGAGGCGTTTGGGCCATGGTGGGACAACACCAAGCAGACGTGGATCATCGGCTCCGCGGTCGCATTCTTCGTCCCGTTCGGTCCGCTCGTTGCGGGCATCTGTTGGTTCTCCGGTGGCAAAGCGCCGATCCGCCGCGGACAGCAGGCGGGAAGACCCTTTTGGAGCGGACCACCGAAGCCGCCGCCGTATCCGCCCTACGGCTACGCCGGTTACCCGCCACCCGGTTATCAACCGCCGCCCGGTTACCCGCCGCCCGGTTACCCGCGGCCCGGTTACCCGCCGCCCGGTTCTCAACCACCGAGCCACCCGCCGTCCGACCCGCCAACGCCCTCGCACTGATTAGTGGCGGCCGGCGCCATTCGCCTTGCGGCTGGCCGCATCGAGATGGCGACGAAGCGCAGCCCAATCAGGGCGCCGGCTGCGGATGCCGCCGCGGTGAAGAATCCGTCGAAGCTGTCGGGAACCACCGGTGTCCTCGTCGAGTAGGCGACGGCGATCCTAGCGCGGGAGCAGGAGCCGTTAGCTCTGCACGCCGCGACGAACGCACGAGTCGGCTTCCGCACAGATGATGCAGCCCGTAGCCGAGCCCGACCAAAATCAACAGGTCCCCGATGCTGAACACGTTAGCCATCGGCACACTCGCAGGAACCGGTATGACATCACCAAGCCACGCCAGGTGCGGATGTGCGAGTACGCCGGAGTTGTTGAAGTCACGGGCAACGGGATGGATGCCGGCCGTCGCAAGCGCTGAACGTGAGGCAGGCAACGTGCCGCCGTTCACCGCGATCGTCACGGCATTGAGAGCACCGCCGAGCGCGACGATGGGCAGTCCGCTGACGTGGCGGTTGAGCCAGACGAACCAGCCTGCCATCACGTAGCTAACGAGGTGCGCACTCACGAGCACCGCGCGCGGCCACGTCGGTACGACGCTGATCGCGACAACCTGCAGGGCAAGGGCGCCAGCAATCAACCAGAACGACTTGATGCGCACGTGTGCAAGCGCCCGCAAGTGGCCACCGAATAGCGGGACAGTCGCGACGAGCAAGCCGGCCAGCAAGGCCATCAGCATGGTTAGTCTCCCTGCTCAGTGCTGCGTAGCGGGGAGCGTGGAGAGGGCGCCGAGGGCGACCTCCGGTACGGGCGCGAGACGAGCGCGGTAGGCAATGGGCGCGACCGCACGCGGGGTCGACAGCGACGATGTCATCGCGGTCTCGGTAAGCGGCCGCGCAATGACGTAACCCTGGAGAATGTCGCAGCCGAGCACCTGGAGCTCGTGCCATACGTCAACGGTCTCTACGCCCTCGGCGACGACTTGCATACCGAGGTTGTGTCCGAGTTCGATCGTCGATCGCACGATCGCGTGGTTCACCGGATCCGCAAGACCAATCACGAACGACTTGTCGATCTTCAACTCATTCAGCGGTAGCCGACCGAGGTATGACAGCGATGTAGCACCACTACCGAAGTCATCGATCGACAGTTGAACCCCCATGCGCCGCAGGTCGTCGAGTACTTGGCGCACCCGGCCACTCGAAGCCATGACGCCGTTCTCGGTGACCTCGAGAGTCAGCGCCGCCGCGGGCACGCCAGCTCGATGCAAAGCGACCCAGACAGACTCGGGAAACTCGCGGTCATTCAGCTGAGCCGGCGCCACGTTGACCGCGACGGTCAGCGTCGGCTCGACTGTTCGCCAACGCCGCAGATCCGCGAGCGCCGTCCCAAGGACAGAGGCGGTCAGCAACGAGAGCAACCCGGTGTGCTCCGCCAAGTTGATGAAGTCGTCCGGCATGATGAGTCCGCGATCGGGATGCTGCCAACGGGCTAATGCCTCGACACCAATCACGCCACCCGTCAGCGCCGAAATCTTCGGCTGGTAGTGCACGACGACCTCGCCGTGCTCGATCGCACCGCGCAGATCTCCGAGGAGTTCAAGCCGCTCGAGGGTGTTGCGGTCGTCGTCCAGCGAGTACAGGCGAACTGCGTTTCGCTCTTCCTTTGCGGTGTACAGAGCGACATCGGCGCGGCGCAGCAGGGCCGACACGTCGAGTCCGTGCTCAGGTGCCACTGCGACGCCGATGCTGGCTCCGACGTCGATGCGAACGCCGTCCGCTGTCAATGGTGTGGCTAGCGTACGCAACGCAATGTGCGCGACGATCAGGACGGCGGTTGGCTCGATGTCCGGCACGAGCACTGCAAACTCGTCGCCACCGAGGCGACAGACCATCGCGTTCGCGCCGAGCGCCGCCGAAAGCCGATCTGCGGCCGCCTGGATCACCTGGTCGCCGATGTGGTGTCCGAGGGTGTCGTTGATTTCCTTGAAGTGGTCGAGGTCGACGATCATCAACGCCGTCGACGAGCCAGTCGCAGATGCGCGGGCCAACATGGTGCTTGCTGTTCGGTGGAACAACGTCCGGTTCGGCAGGCCGGTCAAGGAGTCGTGCAACGACTCCTCCTCGCGCTGAATCGCCAGCTTGGCGCTCTTATGCACGGCGGCGATCGGCAGCACCAGCAGCGGCAGCGCGAAGGCGGAGAAGTCCACCGCGATGACCAGGACGGGAGCCAACGCAAGCAAGACACCGGACGTCGACAAGTGGTAGCGCAAGTCCATCGGCATCCGCTGAATCGGGTTCTCGCCCAACGACAGGGCGATGACGATGGTGGTGATCACGTGGTTGACGACGAAGAACACGATGGCCGCGGCGAGCGCGCCCAGCACGTCACGTGGCCGCAGATCACGAGTGTCTTCGAAGAAGCCCCGAGTGGTGAACGCCGAATACGCGAGCCGCGAGGCAGTCAGGGTGAGGATGTACTGCGCCTGGTTGAAGACGATTCTGCGCAGATCCTTGCGCTGACGCACGTCGTCGAGGAGGGTCGCGATCGACTGCGCACTGAGCGCAATGATCAGTGGCCCGGCCAACACGAGGGCCAAGCTGAACGAGCTGGAGATGGTGACCTCGTCGACGCTGCCATCACCGTGTGAGATCCGGATCGGACGAAGCTCACCGATGACTAAGACGAATGCCAGGACCAGCACCGGGATCACGGCGATGGTCAAACCGTTTCGGACGGCGTTGAGCACCGAAAATGCGACGAGGAGGGCAGCAACGACAACCGCGATGCCAATGTAGGTATCGAGTTTGCGTCGAATCGTCATCGGTTGCTGCCCTCCTCTCGTACGTCGTACCCTCTGCGCCTAGCGGGCGCAGGGATCTAGCGCCATCGTTAGGCGCAGCCGACAACCACATTGATCAGCGGCGCTGACTAGCGCCATTTGTGGCCGGCGACCAGGACACCATCGGCGTCGACGACGGTCGTCATGAGTTCTGCCTTCACGACGAAAGCTCCTTCCCGTAAGCGGCTCGGAGTGGGTTAGCTGAACCGCAGCGTTAGCTGCGAGCACAGCGAACTACCACTTCCAGCCAGCACCGACGACGGCAACGAGGGCTACCAAACCGGTAGCGGACCCCAGGACACGACCGAACAAACGTGAACGCGACATATCAACCTCCCCATGGCAAGCCAGGTGCCGCGGTGAGTTCCGCGGCAGCCACCCTGATGTAGGAGTTCTCGGCACTGGGGGTTCATCGACTCATCGCCCACCCGAGGGAACTGTTTGCGCCCGTTTGCAAGCGGCAGATAGCCGACCGCCGTCGATTCCAGCGCAGATGCCGACCCAGCACGCCGAAGGGGCAGAAACGGCGCAGACGGGTAGAAGTCAGAGCCGGATCATTGCCAGCTGCGGCGCTAGCCAAAACGGCGGGAAATAGGCGGCCGCGTTCGAGAGCGGCAGCACCTCATCATGCAGCTCGATTCCGAAAATCTTCGTCACCATCGAGCGCCGTTGCTCGATCCTGCTCCAGGCGCCGGGGTAGCGCGCCGCGATCTGCCGTCGCAACTGCGCGTCGGCCAGCACCACGCCGTCCTCGATTTGGGCTGTGTGGTAGGCGCTGCCCGTGATCGGGATGATGTCCAACTGCAGCGCGTTGCCAGAGGCGAACACGACTGGCGATGCGGGGCTCACCGGCGACGACGGCCATTCGTCGAGGTGGATGAAGTGGCCAGGGTTGAGGTAAACGCCGTAGAACGGGTCGCCGATCCGGCTAAACGTCACGTCATACAGCTCCCCCGCGGTCAGCCCGATGCGGATCGTCTCGTACCAGGCAGCCGCCGTGGCGTAGTAGGGCTCGGCGAGCTTCTGCACGTAGTCGGCGGCGGCATCCGGAAGCTGGCTGGCTTCTTCGACGAGAAATCCGGCCCGCGCGGTGTTGCCGCCCCAGTAGCCGAGTCCCGTGCAGACCGGGTCGCCCAGCTGCAAGACGCGATCGCCCGCGCTGGCGACTCCATAGGCGGCGTTGCGCCCGCTCAGCATCGTCGGGTGATAACTGAAAGGCAGCAGGATAGGCGCCATCAGCTGCGTCGCCTCGAGCTCGGTCATTCCAGCCCGGACGCCGTGCAGCAGCCGCCGCACCGCCGCCGACGCGTGCGTTGCGGCGAACTCGAACGCCGCGATCTGGTCGACATCGTTGTCGATGCGCAGCCCGCCGTCCGGGCTCATCAGCAGGTCCGTCGCGTTCGTGACACTTTCGACGAGCGCCGCGACCTCTTCCACGATGAAGTGGGGAACCTCGATCCACGCTTGAGTCTCGGGCCCCGTCCAGAACTTCCAGCCGATCAAACCCACCCGTCGGACAGCAGGAGCCGCGATCCCGGCGTCACGCAGGACGGCGGACAGCGCCACGTCACCGGGATCCGGCTGACCGATCAAGCTGAACTTCGGTAGCCGGACGACATCGATCTCGAACGGCACCACCCTTGCCCACGCGACGTTCTCATTGCCGACCACCAGGCGCGGTGTTTGGCCCGGCAGCAGGATCAGCAACGACTCTTCCCAGCGCGGGTCGAAGCCCGTCAGGTAGGACATGTTGGCGAAGTGCTCGCGGTCGGCGTAGACGACGGCGGCGTCAAGATTGCGCTTCGACATTGCCTCGTAGAGGTTGGCGATCCGGCGTTCATAGGTCGCCGCCGGGATCACCGGCTGCTGCCGCGGAAGGTCGAAGGCCGGCAGCTCGATCTCCGCGAGTGCTACGCCCCACTGGCCACTCATGGCTTTCTCCCTTAGATCAGGTGGTGCCAGAACGGACGGGCCGCGAGATAGGAGCGACCGTTGGTGATCACCGCGACGGCGATGTCGACGCTGCGCGCGGTCGGTTCCTCAGGTCGCCGAGCATGCGTCACTTATACAGGGGGCGCGGTGCTGCCGCGCACCACGACCTCGGTGCGGATCGGGGGGATGCGCACGGGTCGACCGGCGACCTGATCGAGCACCACACTCGCGGCCAACCGGCCCTGATCAAACAGCGACTGCGCCACGGTCGTCAGCGGCGGCACGCTGGCGGCAGCCGCAGCGACATCGTCGAAGCCCACGACCGACAACTGCTGCGGGACATCGATACCGGCGCCCGCGGCGGCGTCGAGGGTGCCGAGCGCCAGCACGTCGGTGACGCCGAACACCGCAGTTGGACGCCGATCCGCGAGCATCCGTGCCGCAGCTTCCCTTCCTGCCGCGCGCGAGTTTCGCGCCGCGGCAACGACCGACACCGACGCCGGATCGACCCCACCGGCATGCAGCGCGCGGAGGAATCCAGACACCCGGGCGCGCATCCCGAGCTGGACGCCGGGCACGCGCGCCGGCGCGTCGGGGTGCCCATCTCCGTCGGTCACGCCAGCGGCATCGGCATCGGCAGCGTGGGCGTACGGCAGCGGAGCAGCACTGTCGCCGAAGGTGACCACACCGAAACTTGTGTGACCGAGGTCGAGCAGGTGTCGCGCCGCTTTGGCTGCCGCGCGGGCGTTGTCGACGCAGATTCGCGGCACGCCGGGGATTTTCGGTTGGCCCCAGGAGACCACGGGCAATCGGCGGCCCAAGACATCGACCACCGCAGGATGTCCGGGCACCAGCGACGTGAGGACGAACCCGTCGACCAGGGCGTTGCGCACGTGCGCGTGCTCGGCATTGCCCTCTGTAGGCACGAGCAACAGCGCTTGCCCGGCGTCCGCGAGGCCGCTGGCTAACCCGTGCAAGAACGACACCAGGCCCGGGTCAGCGAACGCGTAGGGCAGTTGCTCAGTCAACAGCACACCGATGGTCGCGGCCCGCCGCGTTCGCAGCGACCGGCCGGCCGGATCGGGTCCCGCGTAGCCGAGCTCTTTCGCGACCGCGAGCACTCGCGCGCGGGTCTCCTCCGACAACTGGTCGGGGCGGTTGTACGCATTCGACACGGTCATCGCCGACACACCGGCGGCTTGCGCGACCGTCTCCAGAGTTGGGCGTCCAGGGGTCACGCGGGCGCTCCTCTCTCTGCTGCTGTATCGTTACACCTGTATCGTTAAAGTACGCCGACGATATGCCGAGGTAACAAGTAGCTGCGGACGATCGCCAGTGATCGCCGTCCCGTCTGAGGAGTACGCACGGTGGGTGCACGGCAATGACCACGCACGAGCTCGCGTTCGGTTTCGGCTACCTGGGAGCAGCGCTCGGGGTAGCGATGGTGGTCCCCCAGATCGTTCGGATCGTGCGGCATCCATCGCTGCCAGGAGTGTCACCGATCTCGTGGGCGCTCACCGTCTTTGGCTGCCTGCTCTGGTTCACCTACGGGCTACGAAGTGGTGCCCTGCCGCAGCTCCCCGGAAACTTACTGCTCGTCTGTGGTGCCGCCGCTGTCGTGCTGCTGATGAAGTCCCCGACGTCGCGCGCACGCCGTGCAGCGCTGCTCGCGATCGGCGGCGGTCTGCTCGCCGCCACGGCCTGGATGATCCCGACCGAAGCCGTGGGCTACCTCGCGTTCGCGGTTGGCACCGTCTCTACGTGGCCGCAGCTGTATGACTCGGTCGGCAACTGGCGGGCGCACGTCAACTCCGGCGTGTCACTGAGCACCTGGGCACTGCGGATTGCCTCGCAGGTGTGCTGGCTCGCCTACGCGCTGGGTACGTCCGATGCGCCAGTCGCCGTGGGCGCTTGCGTTGCCGGGCTGACCGGTGTCGCGATGTTCGCGCTCGAGACCGCAGCCCGAGCTCCCGCATTCGGGTCAGCCCGCGTGGTGACCGAGACGGCCTAGCTCTCTCGGCGCCGACTCCTCACACAGTCAGGTTCCGACCACCGCCGTAGCTCCAACTCCTCAGGGATGCACGTTTTCCGGAACGCAGAAGCTGCATCTGTGGGAGCGGACCTGCATCTGTGAGGTATCGAGCGACGCTGGACTTGCAGGCACCCCGCTAGCGCAACTTGCGGCCTCGATTCCGCACATAAGCTGATCATCCGCGCCAAAACGATCTGTTTATTTGCGGAATCGCGTGGTCCATACCGCAGCATCGACTTCAACCGGACGGTATCGGGACGTGAACATGGAACGAACCTGCCGCAACCGCCGTCCCGTTCTAATGCGGTAACGCGCAAAAATTGATTGCGGATACCGCACCCCCTTTGCCCGCCTTACGATCGCGACACGATCGCCCGGCGTTGCGGAGGACATCATGGCGGGAATCAACAATCGCGTCGTGGGCGCAGTTGCCATCGCTGCTATCGCGGGCTTCAGCTTGGCGGCATGCTCGAAGTCGAACAAGGCCAAGACCGTCACGCCCAACGTCACCGCACCCTCGCAAGCCGCGGGAGGCAACGGCGGCGTCGGTAGCGCTGGGGCAAGTGCAGCCGATGGTGGCGGTGGCAACGCATCGGCCGATGCTGGCAACAACACCCTGCTCGCCAATGGTCCGGCGTGTTAGATCGTTACCGCCGCCGACATCCAGGCCGCCGTGGGAATGCCGCTGGGCAACATCACCGGAGACATCAGCGGCGGCCCGCAAGGCGCAACCAACTATCACAGCTGCATCTGGACCAAGGACGCGTCGGGAACGGGCGCCGCGGTGAACGTCTCTTACGCAACATATGCATCGGCGAGCGGGGAGCTTGCCACCGAGAAGGCGCGCGACGCCGGCACAGCGGACCAACTCAACAGCCTGGCGCCGAACTCGCAGACCGTTAAGACGTGTCGGTCGGCGACGGTGGATACGAGCTCACCACCACCGCCGGCGGAGACGACGCCATCACCTTCACCAAAGGCCAACAGGTCGCCCAGGTCGAGGTCGTCAAGGGCGTCGCGGGGGCCGCGATGGTGATCGCCCAAAAGGTCGCTTCGAAGCTCTGATTGGTGCGCCGCACACGGCGTCTGATGGGCTAGGGTCGAACATGTGTTCGATTTCTTGGCTGATCTGAACCCCGAACAACACGCGGCGGCGACCTTCGAGGCGCCAGTCCCGCTGCGGATTGTGGCCGGTGCCGGCACGGGTAAGACGACGGCGCTGGCCGGCAGGGTCGCCTGGCTGCTCGCTTCCGGCACGCCGCCCGAGCGCGTTCTACTCCTGACCTTCACCCGTCGGGCCGCCCGGCAATTGTTGGCTCGCACCGAAACGATGCTGGCGATGGTGCCCACCCCACGGCGCGGCGCTGGTCGCGTGCAGGGCGGCACGTTCCATTCTGTGGCCCACCGCACGTTGCGCCGCCACGCGCGCCTGCTCGGCCTGCCCGACGGGTTCTCCGTGCTCGACACCTCCGATGCGACCGACCTCTTCGATCTCGTGCGCGATCAGCACCTCGGCGCCTCGACCGTACGCCGGCGGCTGCCTCGCAAGGCACTGCTGCTCGATCTGTACTCGCGGGCCGTGAACACTGGGCAGTCACTGTCCGACGTGATCGCGATCGTCGCGCCGTGGTGCAGCGAACTCACCGAATCGATCGCCGCGATGTGCAAGGAGTACGTCGTGCGGAAGCGCGCACTAGGTCTCGTCGACTTCGACGACCTGCTGCTGTACTGGCGCGCCGCGGCACTTGACCCGATCGTCGGACCGCAACTCGCCGCTGAGTTCGATCACATCCTGGTCGACGAGTACCAGGATGTGAATGCGCTGCAGGTCGATGTAGTGGCGGCGTTACGAACGTCTGATCGGCGCCTCACCGTTGTCGGCGACGACGCGCAGGCGATCTACGGGTTTCGCGCCGCCGACCCCGCGCACCTACTCGACTTCGGGCTGGCCTTTCCTGACGCGACGACGATCACGCTCGAGACGAACTACCGTTCGTCACCGCAGATCCTGCAAGCAGCGAACGCGGTCGGTGCACAAGCGCCAACGGGCTTTCGGGCAATCTTGCGCGCTGCCGAGCCGGAGCGTTCGAACGGCGACAGGCCGCAGCTACTGCGCTGCGCTGACGAAGACGCGCAGAGCAACGCCGTATGCGATCGCGTGCTCGAGCAGCGCGAGGCTGGCCTCAGGCTGCGCGACCAGGCCGTGCTGTTCAGGGCCGCGCAGCACTCCGAACATCTCGAACTCGAGCTGAGCCGGCGCGCGATTCCATACGTGAAGTACGGCGGCTTGCGGTACCTCGAAGCGGCCCATGTCAAAGATCTGCTCGCCGCCTTCAGGCTCGCTGACAACACTCGCGACGAGGTCTCGTGGCTCCGGCTTCTACAACTCCTCGACGGCGTGGGTCCAGCGACCGCGCGTCGTGTCATCGACGTGTTGGCCTTGTTCGAAGACAAGACCGAGGCGGACGCCGATGTGCTGGCGCGGTGGCCCGACGCGTCGGCACTGCTGCCCACACGAGTACGACCGGCCGCCAACACCGCCGTCTCAGCTCTCGCGCCATATGTGGGTGAGACAGTCGGGGTGCATGCGGAACGGCTGCGGGTCGCGATCGCACCGCTGATCGAATCCGCGTACCCCGACGCGACCTCGCGCGTCGCCGATCTCGACGTGCTCGTGAGTGCGGCCGGATCGTGCGCCCGACTCGCCGATGTGGCCGCCGACTACGCGCTCGAACCGCCGCGCTCGACCGGAGACTTCGCCGGGCCGCCACTGATCGACGAGGACTGGCTGATCCTGTCGACCGTGCATTCGGCGAAAGGGCTCGAGTGGGACGTTGTGCATCTGCTCCACGCCGCCGACGGCAACTTTCCCTCTGACATGGCGCTCGGAACTGCGCAGGGCCTCGAAGAAGAGCGGCGGCTCTTCTACGTGGCGATCACCCGACCACGCCGCGCCCTGAACGTCTACGTTCCGTTGCGCTACCACCACCACCCACGCGCACACGACGATGCACATTCGTGGTCGCAGCCGTCTCGATTCCTGGCCGGCGACGTTACGCACTGCTTCGACGAGCGCTGGACCCCGAACCCTGATCTCGTGCTACCGGTCGCGAACATGCCTGCCGTTGTGCCAGCTGCTGACGTCGTGGCCGGACAACTCGACGCACTGTGGGCATAGACGCACTGTGGGCATAGACGCACTGTGGGCATAGACGCACTGTGGGCATAGACGAGGCGTGGGCATAGACGAGGCGTGGGGCCTAGGCGCCAGCTTCCGCGCTGACCGGGACGCGACGCGTACGTGCTAGCAAGGCAACACCGACCACGATCAGCAGCGTCAGGCCGATACTTACGTTTCCTCTGCCCCAGTTGAGGCCGCCGAGATTGTGGGGGGTGCCCATCCAGTCGGCAAACGAGGCGCCTAGCGGGCGGGTGAGCACGTACGCGCACCAGAAAGCGGCGATTGCGTTGACCCCGGTGAAGCGATAAGCCAATGCCGGAACGCTGATGGCCGCGGCGAAAAGCAACGCGGATGAGAAGAAGCCAAGGTGAAGTGTGTACGCCGTCATGTCCCCGGCGGCGGTGCCCAATGCGAAGGTCGCGAGCACCGTCGCCCAGTAGAACAACTCGCGTCGTGTCGTGTTGATGCTGTGGATCGACAACGTGCCCTCGACCCTGTACCAGGTAATGAATACGGCTGCCAAAACGATGGCGAACCCAATCGTTGAGACCACATAGGGGACGCCGAACCGAACGTGAAGAACGTCGGCAGCCATCGTTCCGAATACCGCGACCATGACGACGGCCAGCCAATAGATCCACACGACGTATTCGCGCAACCGCAACTGCAACGCCAATGCAATGACGAAGCCAAGAAAGCCGAACGTGACTGCAATGACTGGGTCAATCTGATGGACGCTGTAGTCGGAGGTCGCTTCGCCCATCGCGGTCGTCAGGATCTTGACCACCCAGAACCCGATCGTTACCTGTGGAACCTTTACCCCGATGCGTCGAGTCAACAGCACCCGTCGAAACCCCCTGCAGCCAAAGAGTTGGACTCTAAGGACGAACACCTGAAGAACACCTGACGACAGGGCGACGACGGCTGCGACGTGCAGTGCTTACCTCGCCCGGCGCACAGAGGTACCCCTACGGTTGGTGCACGCCGTCCGGTCACCGGGGCCCCATAAATCATGCCAGTTATCATTCATGGTTCGCCTACTCACGTCCTGATCGTGCATATCGGCGTTGTGCTGCGCCCCCTCTCGGTCGACTACCACGGACACCGCTCACGCGAGGCACGTCCAGCTCGCTCACCAGCTCGTGCCACTTGCCGCCACATTCGGAGGTGTGCAGGTCTATCGAGTCGGCGACGCCGGAGGGCTGCGTGGGCTGGTCGGCTCTCCAGCAGCGCGACCCCAGCGTCGCATTGAGCCTGGATAGCCCAGGGACCCTCGCCTCATTGCCTGCCATCGCGGCGCTGTCATCGCTCCCATAAGGTGACCTGAACAACGACGTACCTGGACGTGGGCGCGACGACAGCACGGGTGAAAAGAGGTGGTTGCCGTGCAAGGTATGGGTGGCTCAGTCGACGGCAACAACCCGCTCATTGTCTCGGCTTTTGAGTCTGCTTTGCATCATCAAGCCCTGATCGTGCTGATCCTCTTGATCATCGCGGCGACTGCGTGGGTGTGGCCTTACACCACTCCGAAGCCCAGCCTGGGTGTCGCGTCGCCCGCGGACCCGGCCGAGGCGACGAGTGGGGCTATCGGGCCTGCCGTCGGCGGCTCCGACACCGACGCGGCAGTCGGAACCGGTGAGCACCCGGCCCGCAAATGGCTACGCGTGAGCTTCGGTGTGCTCTGGATCTTCGATGGCCTGTTGCAACTCCAGCACGGCATGCCCGTCGGGCTGCCCACGGACGTCGTACAGCCCGCCGCGGCAACGTCGCCGCAGTGGGTTCAGAACGTCGTCAACGCCGGGACTCTGATCTGGCAACGACACCCGATTCCGGCCGCAGCGGCGACCGTGTGGATCCAGATTGGCGTCGGCGTCCTGCTTCTCGTAGCGAAGCGCGGGCGCGTCTCGCAGCTAGCCGGCGTTGTGAGCCTCGGGTGGGGCCTTGTCGTGTGGGTTTTCGGTGAGGCATTCGGTGGGGTCTTCGGCTCAGGTGTGAGCTGGCTGTTCGGCGCCCCTGGCGCGGTGCTGTTCTATGTCATCGCCGGCGTGCTGATCGCATTGCCGGAGCGCGCGTGGGTGGGACAGCGCGTCGGTCGCACAATGGTCGGCGTTCTCGGCGCCTTCTTCGTCGGTATGGCGGTTCTGCAAGCGTGGCCTGGTCGCGGGTTCTGGCAGGGACAGAGCAATCCGCATGTCACGGCCGGCGGCCTGACCTCGATGGTGCAAACCATGGCGCAGACCCCGCAGCCTCATGCGCTGTCGTCGATCGTCTCCTCGTTCGCGTCGTTCGACGCCCACCACGGATGGTTCGTGAATCTCGTCGTCGTGCTCGCACTTGCCGGTATCGGCATCGCACTCCTAACCGGTCGCGAACAGGCCACGTTCGTGGCCTTGGTGTGCGGCAGCGTCCTATGCGTCGCCGTGTGGGTGCTTGTGCAAGATCTCGGCTTCCTTGGAGGCGTCGGCACCGACCCGAACAGCATGATCCCGACAATGCTGCTGAGGATGTCTC
>Ga0207933_1002009_pt1 | contig 13912 bp, 15 predicted proteins | sample NGESurdeep092012_4_FD_184488 | JGI IMG/M metagenome (GOLD analysis project Ga0207933, IMG submission 184488) | Arctic peat soil microbial communities from Barrow, Alaska - NGEE Surface sample F53-3 deep-092012 (SPAdes) | ecosystem: Environmental > Terrestrial > Soil > Wetlands > Peat ... | reverse complement strand
GATGCTCGCTATCCCCACACCTCTCCAGGCCAAGGCACTCGCACTCATCGCCGACTTCAGGCTGTAGTCAGAAAGGTCCCTCATCGGTCAAGTTCAAATTGATCTCGCGGTTCCCCTCGAACTTCCGTTTAGGTATCGAGCAGCACCGTCACGCGTCGTCCGTGGTGTTAGGCAACAGTCCCCGTGTTCGAGGAGCTTTCGATCCGCGGCGAGACGGGGACGCGATGTTGTGGGCCCCCTCGATCGGCACCATCCGACGGCGCCATAAAGGCACGATCTCGGCGACACGCCGGCGGCCGAGGGTAACGGTCAGTCGCCAGCCGCCCTCGACGCGCCGAAGCACCTCGCCGAAGTGTTCCGCAGATCTCGGACCGAGATTGAATCGCTCGTAGCGCCCAGCGCGGCCCATGTACGTACAGGTGGCGCGGAGGTGGAAGTGACCGGTTGGCCAATCGCTGACTTGTTGGTTACGGCCAGGCGTCGAGGCGTGACCAATAACGACCGAAGTCTTCCAAGGTCGGAGGAGCCCCGACAGGCGGTTCGGGGTGGCCGGACCCGGCCTAGGCTGGTTGATCGCGCTGGGGCTGGCTGCGGCTGCGGTCAAACTGGGCCCCACGTTGATTCTCGCCGCAGCCGTGATTCTGCCTCTCGCTCTCGATACCGCTGCCGTGTCGACGGCGATGGGGCTGACTCCGATGTCCGCCCGGCGGCGCGTCGGGCTGGGGCTGCTCTTTGCCGTCTTCGAAGGCGGAATGCCTGCGGTCGGGCTGCTCCTTGGGGCAAGCATTGGTACGGCGATCGGAGCGCTGGCCGACTATGCTGCGATCGCCGCCCTGGCCGGTCTTGGCATTTACACGCTGGCCGCCAATGAGGCGAAAGAGCAGGAACGACTCGAGCGGTTTTCCGGCGCTCGCGGGGGCGCACTCATTGGTCTGGGTCTTAGCGTCAGCCTGGATGAGCTGGCGATCGGCTTCTCCTGGGGCCTGGCCAAGGTGCCCCTGGGCCAGGCTCTAATTCTCGTCGCCGCCCAGGCATTCATCGTCTCTCAGATTGGCTTTCGAGTCGGTAGCCAGGTTGGCGAGCGAGTTCGCGATGGGGCGGGGAGGGCGGCAGCCATCGCCCTGATCGTGATCGCGGTCCTTCTGTTGGTGGCCAAGGTCACCGGTCACTGAGAGCGGACGGCCGTCGATCCCAGGGGGTGGCCAACCCGCCCTTGCACACGAGCAGAGCCACGGGCGGCGAAACTGATGCTCAAGCTCAGCAGTCGACCCTGAGCGCCCTCGCTATCGGCGGATAGCGATCCTGCGCAAGGTCGCGTCTCGCTATCGGCGAAGGACTTGGCCGATGGTTTCGAGGGGCCGCTGTTCGCGGGGCCGGGCATGGGCAAACGTTGCCGTCGGGCAGGATTGTCTGGCCGTTGGCAAGGGGTGAGCGCCTCTCGCAAGGCGCTTCGCTCGCAAGGAAAGCGTGATGATCCGCGATCGGTCACCTGTTCTTTGGACGGTCCGATCCAGGCCAGAGCGGACACCTCCCACCGCCCACGTCGAGCTTGTGGGCCACGCTACTCAGTGCTACTATGTACCGCAGTAGTCAGTGACGCTGAGTAGTAGGAGGTGTTCCGTAGGCAAGCAGATGACGGAAATGCTCAAAGGCACGCTCGAGGGCATCGTTCTCGCGATCCTGTCTGGCCGCTCCGCGTACGGCTACGAGATCACCGCGTGGCTGCGGGAACAGGGCTTATCCGAGATAGCAGAGGGCACCATCTACGCGCTGCTCATCCGGATCGAGCACAAGGGGCTGGTCGACGTCGAGAAGGTCCCCTCCGAGAAAGGGCCTCCGCGAAAGGTGTACTCGCTCAACGCGCAGGGAAAGGAAGATCTCGAAGAATTCCGGAGGACATGGAGCTTCCTCACCGAACGGCTCGAACAGCTCCGCGAAGGAGGCAAATAGCAATGACCACGGGGTGGATAGAGCAGGTCACAGGCTCGATCGAGCAGAAGAAGCGCTACCGGCGGTGCAAAGCGCGCACGCAACAACTTCCCGCCAACTATCGGACGGCGATCGATGCCCTGGATCGGTACCTGATGTACTTCGGGTCGATAACGAAGGGGGACACCCTGTTGTCGATGCTGGAGGATCTCACCGATCTCTTCGAGCAGAGCGCTGCGAACCAAATCCCGATCCGCGAGATCGTCGGGGCGGACCCGGTGGAGTTCGCCGAGACCTTTCTCCGGAACTATTCGGAGGGTCAGTGGATCAACAAGGAGCGAAAGCGGCTGATCAACGCCATTGATCGCGCCGTGGAAGGGGCGCCCAGATGACCGTGCGCACGACCTCCGAACCGGCCATTCGGGTTCGGAATCTGGAGAAGTCGTACACGGGAGTTCAGGCTGAAAGCGCCCCCGACGCGGCCAGCCTATCGAGGAGGCGAGTCACAGAGGAACGATCAAGTGACGGCGAAATCACGTATGGCGACCACACCGGGCGCTTCTACACCCAGCGCTATGGGATGGCCCCGGTGGTGGGCCGGCTGATCGGGTACCTGGCGATCTGCGACCCGCGCGAGCAGAGCATCAGCGAGCTGGCCGAGAGCCTGCTCGCGAGCCGGAGCGCGATCGCCAACGCGCTGGTCCATTTGGAGACCTTCGGGCTCGTCCGGCGGTCGCGGGCCGCGGGCGAGCGGATGGACCGGGTACGCATCGACCTGTCGGTATCCAATGCGATGGGCTTCGACATGTCCGAGTACCAGCAGCAGGGCGCGCTAGCCGGCGAGGGCCTGGACCTGCTGGCGGACGCCCCGCCCGAGCGGCGCGCGATCTTGCTGGAGTGGGCCGCGTTCGCCGATTTCTTGGTGGAGCGTCTTCCTGTGCTGGAGCGGGAGTGGACGGAGCGACGTGAGGAGTTGCGCGCCTCTGGAGAGTTCTCCCGGCCACCCGACCACGAACGACGAGACCAAGAGCAGTGACGAATCAGAGTGGAGCGGATGTCCAGGTGACACCCAATCAGGTCCAGGCGCCTGCCATCCACGTGCACAACCTGGAGAAGTCGTACAAGAAGCTGGAGGTGCTGTGCGGCGTGGACTTCGACGTGGCGCGGGGCAGCATATTCGCCCTGCTCGGCTCGAACGGGGCGGGCAAGACTACGGTCGTGAAAATCCTGTCCACGCTGCTCAGGGCCGCCGCGGGGACGGCCAGCGTCAACGGCTTTGATGTCGCCACCCAGGCTGCCAGCGTGCGCGAGTCCATCAGCCTCACCGGGCAGTTCGCGGCCGTCGACGAAATCCTCAGCGGCCGGGAGAACCTCGTTATGGTCGCCCGATTGAGGCACCTCAAGAACCCGGGCAAGATCGCCGATGGCCTGCTCGATCGCTTTGCCCTGGCCGAGGCGGCCGCTCGGAAGGTGTCGACCTACTCGGGGGGCATGCGCCGCCGCCTCGACATCGCAATGAGTTTGATCGGCAATCCGCCGGTCATATTCCTCGACGAGCCGACGGCCGGGCTCGACCCCCAGGGGCGCATTGATGTGTGGCAGGCGGTCAAGGAACTCGCCCAGCAGGGCACCACGGTACTGCTTACCACGCAGTACCTGGACGAGGCCGAACAACTCGCCGACCGGATCGCCATCCTCCATGGCGGTCGGATCATCGTCAACGGCACCCTAGCCGAACTCAAGCAGCTACTCCCGCCCGCCGAGATCGAATACGTCGAGAAGCAGCCGACCCTGGAGGCCGTATTCCTCGCCATCGTCGGTGACGAGGGCGAGGACGCGAGGCCGGCCACGACCCGAGCGTCGGCACGGACGACCGAGGAACAACGATGACCAAGCATTTCTTCGGCGACACCACCGTCCTGCTGGGACGATCCCTGCGCCACATCACGCGCAGCGTGGATACCATCATCACGACCGCGATCATGCCGATCGGCTTCATGCTGCTGTTCGTCTACGTGTTCGGGGGCGCGATCAAACACGGGTCGGGCACCTATGTGACGTACCTGCTGCCCGGCATTCTGCTTATCACCATCGCCTCAGGCATCTCCTACACCGCCTTCCGGCTCTTCCTGGACATGAAGAGCGGCATCTTCGAGCGATTCCAGTCCATGCCGATCGCGCGCTCGTCCGTGTTGTGGGCGCACGTGCTGACCTCGCTGGTCGCCAATCTGATCTCACTCGTGGTCGTCGTGTTGGTCGCCCTCCTCATGGGCTTCCGCTCCGGGGCGGGAGTGCTGGCGTGGCTCGAGGTCGCCGGCATCCTGGTTCTGGTCACCCTGGCGTTGACCTGGCTCGCCATCATCCCTGGACTCTCCGCCAAGTCCGCGGACGGCGCCGGCGCGTTCTCCTACCCGCTCATCTTCCTGCCGTTCATCAGCTCGGCATTCGTGCCCACCGCCACCATGCCCGACCCTGTGCGCGCGTTCGCCGAGAACCAGCCGGTGACGTCAATCGTCAACACGATCCGCGACCTGGTCACCCAGCAGGCGGTCGGCACCGACATCTGGATCGCACTTGCCTGGTGCGTCGGCATCCTCATCGTCGCGTCCGGCATCGCACGGGTCATCTACCGCCGCAAGCTCGCCCAGTAGAGCGTCGAACGGGGGTGCTGGCCCTGGGAGCGCCGGAGGATGAAACAGCGGTGAGGCCCCGCAAGGCTGGGCCTCACCGCGGCCCGCGTACGGCTACGAGATCACGGAGCGGCTGCGAGAGCAGGGCTTCTCCGACAGTGCCGAAGGCACCGTCTACGCGCTGCTCGTCAGGTTCGAGCAAGAAGGCTTCGTTGAGGTCGAGAAGGTCCCGTCCGAGAGGGGCCGCCGCGCAAGGTGGATTCGCTCAATGCGCAGGGACAGGAACATCTGCTCCACCGGGTGCAATGCAATCACCACCAGAATCCAAGCCTGAGACAGGACATTGGGTGGGCCCGAGTTCCCACAACACGAACCCGCTCGCCGTATTCGCGGGGCAGCCGTGCGAATGGGCCACCGAGGATTCTGCCCGTGATGCCGAGACAATCGAGGCTGTTCGGCGCTTTGTCGAGAAGCATGGCCTGATGCCCGGGCAGAACTCGCGGACGGCCGCTCGCATGAGCCCCCTGAGCGAACCGTTCGGAAACGATTCGGAAGCTTCCGGGCCGCGGTTGAAGCCACCGGGTTGAGTTGGACCGGCTGAAGGCTCACGCAACGGAGCGACGCGAGGTGTCAGGCACTCGGGGTGGGCTTCGGTCCTTCATCCAGAGGTACCCGGGTTGGCACACCGAGATACGGGCCGACGCGCCTCGGGCAGAAGCGCCGACCCTCGGCAAGTAGGTCCCGCCACAGGGTTGGGTTAACCCACTCTGGTCTCGGGGGATTGAATGGACGCGGAGGGTCCAGTTGGGACCGGGGGCACATGGGGTCGTGAGGTCCCGAAAAGGTCCCGACCGTGACGGGCGAAGTCCTGTCTGCAGCGGGCCGATAGGCCGGCGACCTGGCGTCGCTCGGCACGTTCAATGAGACCAGTGGATCGCAGAAATTAACCAGCGATCGCAAGAAGTCATTCATCCGAATAACGGGATAACAAGAGGAGGGCACGAACGTGACCAAAGGATTGCGGTGGCGGTTTATCACACTGATTGCGGCGCTCGTCGTCATCCTCGGAGGGGCGTCGGCCTTTCTGATCAACGAAGGCAACTTCGTCAACAACACCGTCCACGACCAGCTCACCGCGCAGCAGATCTTCTTCCCGGCCGCCACGACCGAGGTGCCGGGCGGCGCGCTCGACCCCGCCAAGTTCCCCGACCTCCAGCAGTACGCCGGACAGCAGGTCGACAACGGCACCAAGGCCAAGGCGTATGCCGAGGGCTTCCTGGGACGGCACCTGGCCACGGTTGCCGGCGGCAAGCACTACGCGCAGATCGACACCAATTCCGGGACCGCGGCTGACAAGGCCACGGCGGCCGCTCAGAAGGCAACACTGTTCCAGGGCGAGACCCTCAAGAACATGCTCCTCAACGCGTGGGGCTGGTCGATGCTCGCGACCTACACGATCTACGGTGGCTACGGCCTGCTGCTTGCAGCGCTCGTGGTCTTCGCGGCACTCGTCTTCGAGCTCTTCTTCGCTACAAGCCCGGACGAGGTCGTCGTTCCCAGGCCGAAGGCATCCGGTTCGCCGATCAGCGCCTGACGCTCAGAAAACCAGAACCAGGCTCCGGCGGGCGTGACCGTCGGGGCTTTCTGTTTAGTGTCTCCTTTCAGTCATGGCTGATGGTCGCGAGGCGGCAGCACCCGCCGAGACGGACGCCGTGCTCCGCGACGGTTCGATCATCCACCCTTCGAGGAGCTCGTCCGGCCGACCGAGCGGGCTGGTCGCCTTCTACGAATCGCTCTCCCTCCAATCGCTCTACTTCCGCTTCTTCGGAGGCATCGCCACCTTCGGGCACCTGGTCGACCGCTGGCTCGAGCGTGACCGTGGATGCCCTCTTCCGGAAGGCCGGGGTGACCCGGACGGACATCCTGGCTGAGCTCTTCGACGCGGTCCGGCTGTTTGCCAACTAGCCGCTTCCGCATGGCGCCCGGGTGGCCATCGTGACTCCTCCACAAGACCGAGGTGGGAGGCGTGTGCCTGGGTCTGACGGGGCGAAAGGTGGTCCAGGAGGCCGCACGAGAGATGGCCGCCGCGCTTGCCAGGGAAGGGCAGCCGGAGGTGCGTTTCCTGGTCCAGAAGATGGCCCCCAGCGGCATGGAGATGGGGGGTCGTCAACGATCCGAGCTTCGGACCTGTTCTCGCCTGCGGCGCCGGCGGGGCCGCCACCGAGCTCCTGAAGGACATAGCGGTCCGCATCACGCCCCTGATCGTGGAGGATGCCGCGGCGATGCTGCGATCGTTGGTGACCTTTCCCCTGCTCGACGGATACCGAGGAGCGCCGAGGGTGGACGTGGCCGCCCCCGAGCAGCTCCTGCTTCGAGTAAGCCAGCTGGAGGAGGGCAACCCGGAGATCGCGGAGATGGATCTCAACCGGTCATCGTCCACGCGAACGGGGTCGCGGTCGTGGACTCCAGAGTTCGACTACAAACGGCTCCACCGGAAAAGCTGCCCGGGACCCGCTGAGCCGAACCGCCGGCCGGTTCCACCGTGGCGGAGGGCTACCTCCAGAGAGGACCCATCAGAGGATGGAGATCCTCCGAAATGTGGACGTGTGTGTCGTCGTAGCGAAAGCCGAGCCCCGACACCACACTTACCACCCCGTCGACGCCACCGATCAGGTTCGTCAGGATCCGAATGTCGCTCTTTCGATCGACTTTTCCGCTGAGCTTCACGACCCCGCCGGTGACGTGCACCTCGATGGAGGTCGGGTCCATCCACAGTGTCTTGACGATCAGGCCCTCGACGACGTCTTCGCGGATCATGGCATCGGGACGAAGGAGGACCCTCAGCAGGTCACTGCGGGTCACGATCCCGACCACGCGGCCGTCCTCGTCGACGACCGGGAGGCGCTTGACGCCCTTGTCGTGCATCACTCGAGCCGCCTCGGCGATCGGGGCTTCGGTTCCGATGGTCACGGCCGGGCTTGTCATCAGGTCCCGCGCCAGCAGCGCGCCGGCCTTGGCATGCTCGCGGCGCATGCGCCGCGATTCGACCAGGTGGTGATCGTCCTGCAGACCGAACGCCTCTTTGTGCAGTAGGTCGGCCTCCGAGACCACGCCGACCAGGCGGCCGGAATCGTCGACCACGGGCAGAGCGCTGATCCGGTATTCGGCCAGCATCCCCACGATCTCTTTGAATCGGGTGGTCTCGACAGCCACAACCGGTCGAGCCGTCATCACCGAACGCACTCTCGTCTTCATGAGTTGAGGCTAGAGCGAGGCCGGCAGGTGGATAAAGGGCCGAAGGTCCCACCTCGGTTGGGACAGCTTCAGGACGGTCGATTCAGGTAGGCAAGGTCATCTCGACCCGGGTGCCCTCCGCGCCTGATGTGATGGACAGGCTGCCGCCGAGCCTGGTGGCTCGGTCGCGCAGGTTGCCGAGGCCCTGGCCGGGCATGGCCGCCGTGGCGTCAAAGCCATTTCCGTCGTCCTCGATGACCAGGACGGCGGAGCCCTCGTCGCGCAGCAGGCTCACCCGGCAGGTCGCCGCCCCTGAGTGACGCGCGGCGTTGGAAAGGGATTCGCGGACAAGCTGGACGATGTCGCCGGCAGAGTTGGACAATTCCGCGGCGAGCCGGGGATCGACCTCAACTGCGACCGAGATCCCCGATCTCACCTCGATGTCGGCTGCGAGCTGTGCGATCACCTGGCTGAGCTGACGATCGGCCAGGATTCCGGGCCGCAGGCCGAGGATGTAGTTGCGGAGGTCGCGTATCGCCCGGTCGAGCTCGGTTACCGCGCCTTCAAGCCGGCCCTGCACCTCGCCCGGGCCCGCGACGGTCGCCGTCGCCTGGAGGTTCATCCCAACGGCGAACAGGGACTGGATCACTCCATCGTGGAGCTCGCGTCCGATCCGCTCGCGGTCCTCGACGACGGCAAGCCGGCGCAGCTCGCCGCGGACGCGCGAGTACTCGAGAGCGACTGCGGCCTGGTTGGCGAAGAGCTCGACGACACGAAGGTCACCCTCCGCGAAGCCCCCCCGCTGCCGCAGTTTGGCGATCGTGAGGGCGCCGAAGACCGACTCGTTGGCCACCAGCGGAACAACTATGGCAGCTCCGTAGCCGACCGTGACCAAGAGCTCATCCGAGAGGCCCTGTCTCGGATCGGCGGCCGCGTCGGCGACCACGAGGCTCTGGCCGGAGAGAAAGACCGAGCCGACCAGAGAATGCCCGACAGGAACACGGCCGTCGCGCAGCTGGTCCTCGGCGACTCCGTCGGCCACCTCGAAGACAAGCTCCGAGCGATCCGCCGTCGGCGTTGCGATGGTTGCGATGTCCGCGCCTATCAGCTCACGGGCACGGCGCGCGACCAAGCCGTGGACTTCGCCGGCCGGGTCGCCTCGGAGGATTCGCTGGGAGATCTCGAGGAGGGCCTCTATCCGCTCCCGGGTGCGCGTACGTTCGGTCGTCTCCCGGATCGCCACGAGGACCTGGGTGCCGCCGGAGCCCTCAAGTGGTCGGAGCGCGATGTCGACCGGCAGCTCGATGTTTTGCTTCGTCCGCAGCCGGATCCGAAGGTTGGCGCCCATCCGTCGGGTCGGCAGGCCGGCGGCAACGTAAGACTCGCGGAGGACGTGGTGCTGCGCCCGCTGGGCGTCCGGGACCAGCTCGTCGACCGAAAGCCCCAGCAGCTCCTCCCGGGCGTAGCCGGACATCCAGCTCAGCTGCTCATTGACGTATGCTATCCGCCCATCGAGGTCGACGATCGCGATCCCGTCCGGCAGCAGGTCGAAGACCGACCTTCGAATCGCGTCCGAAGGCGGCTCGGTCAGAGCCATGGCTCCGAGTTTATACGCCGCTACGCGTTTGCAACCTCATCGCGCCAGCGCGAACGCCGGCGCGCCGAACCAAGCAGTCCACGGATCGCGGCCGGCTTCAGAAGCGACGTGTCCGCGTACCAGAACGGGCCGGCTCGTCGTCGTTCCACTTCGTCCGCGAAAACGCAATCCACCTCCACGCCGAGCGAGTGCCGCTCGTCTGCCACCGGGTCCGCGAGAACGGGACTGGCGACGATCAGTTTCGCGGGAACCTGGACGAGTGCTTCCTCTGCGGCAGCCAGCAACTCGGATCGAGACGAGAGGCCATCGTCGACGATGACGACGGTTCGTCCATGCAGATCGGGCGGCGCCGTGTGGTCGCGGATGAGATTCTCCTCTCTGACGGCCTCCTGCTCTTCGACTTCCGCCAGGTAACCGGGCGCCCAGCTGGGCGGTGGTACCGCTCGACGGCAGGCAGATCCACCGATCGGGCGCCTCCCGACGTGACTGCACCGACCGAGAGCTCGGACGGGCCCCGTACGATCAGGGGGCGGACGACCATTACCTCCAGGGCGGTATCGAGGGCTTCGGCCCCGGTCGGCAAGGAAGCCTAGGCGATCCGCCATCTCGTGGCCGGCCTGGCTGCGATCGAGGAAGGGCGGGGCTGCCGGCAGCATGTCAGGCACCCCCAACTCGGGGCCGCGCGAACACCTGAACCGCATAACCCTGCGTGGCCATGACCGACATCCCCTTCACGACGAGGTCGATCGCCCCCAAGCGGCGACACTCGTCGATCAGGCTTCGTTCGCAGGATCTCCGCCCCAAAATAATGCCCATCCGAAAGGTCCCGCCGATTCCGGGACTGTTGGTCCCCCCACGAGCCGGTCGCGGCAGCCAAACTAGTACGTCGAATGACCCCCGAACCGATCGCACGCCGCCTCCGCGTGATGCTGGTGGACGATCACGAGGTCGTCCGCAGCGGAATCAGGGCTATGCTCCACGCGACCGACGACATATCGGTGGTCGCGGAAGCCGCGTCCGTCAGCGAGGCGGTTCGGTTTGCCGCCGAGTCGAAGCCGGATGTGATCGTGATGGATGTGAGGATCGCGGATGGCAGCGGGATCCAGGCGACGCGCGAGATCCGGGCGCAGCGTCCGCAGACGCGGGTGCTAATGCTCACCTCGTTTGCCGACGATGAGGCCCTCTTCGCGTCGATCATGGCCGGGGCGGCCGGCTACGTCCTGAAGCAGATTCGGAGTGGTGAGCTGGTGAGCGCCATCCGGGCCGTCGGAAAGGGACAGAGCCTGCTCGACCCGGCGGTGACCCAGAGCGTGCTTGACCGGCTTCGAAACGGCAAGCATCTGCTACGAGACGAACGGCTGGCACGACTCTCAGCCCAGGAGGAGCGGGTCCTGACGCTGGTCGCGGAGGGCAGGACGAACCGGGAGATCGGCGACCAGCTCAAGCTGGCCGAGAAGACGGTGAAGAACTACCTCTCGAGCATCATGTCCAAGCTCGAAGTCGCTCGGCGTGCGGAGGCCGCAGCCTACCTCGCCCGCCACACCCAGCACGAGGGCTAAGCCAAGGGCTTCGGCCCGACCGATCGGGCGTGCACCGTCTCCTCGTCGCGAAGCCGGCGATCTGCCTCCACCGAGCTCAGCCATGCCGCGAACAGTGCGGCCGAGGGTATTGGGCCAGCTTGGTGGCCTTGGGCCTCCGGGCCTTCCGTAGCGCCCGTCGGTCGGCTGCCTGAGCCCGGTACTGACTACGACCGCCATTGCGCTTGACCTCTCGTGACACCGTAGACGGCGCCCGGCCCAGCGTGGTAGCGATCACACGCCGGGACTCACCCGCCGCCAACCCTCGGGAGATTTCTTCTCGATCGTCCATGCTGAGGGCCCGGCCCGAACGGGTCCGAATCCCCGGACGTACTCCGCCGCTCTGCAGCAGGAGCGAGCGGACGGCGCCGGGATAGCGGTCGAACGACGCCGCTACCCTCGGGATCGACTCCCCACCGGCGACTCGATCGCAGATCTCGGTCCTCTCAGTTCCAGTGAATCTCCTTGGGTCTCGCATCGCACCCTCCCGTTCTCAGGACGAATCTGCTCCACCGGGTGCAATGCAATCACCACCTGAATCCAAGCGAAATACGGGACAGGCTGCGGTCACCTGGCCCGGGACGGTGGTCAGGGCAGACGGCCCGGACCTGGCCCAGAACAGTCGGGATGGGATGGATCAAGCGGCGAGCGGTTCGCGGATAGCGTCGCTGCAATGGGATGGGGAGGAGCTTGGGGCGGCCGCGCCGGACTCGCGCAGGCCAGCTACCTGCCCCCGCGCTCCAGGACCGGCGCAGCGATCCGCCTGATTCGGGACGCGTCGGCGATGGCGTCGATTTCCACGATCTTGCCCGATGCCTCCACCACAAACCCCATCACCACGAACGGCCGGTCGCCGACGACCACTACTGTCCCTACTGCCCCGTTGACCAGTGCAGGAATCAAACGGGATCCGGGTATCGCGGCGCCGGACAAGGACGAGGCCGCTACGGAGGCTGCGCCACGAATCACACCCGAACGATCCGGGTGCCTGGCGCCGAAGTCCGACCTCAGCACGACCTGCGGATCCAGCAGCGACAACAGGGTTTGCAGATCCCCACCCCGGGCTGCGGTGAAGAAAGCGTCGACCACCGCACGCTGGCGGGCACGGTCGGGGTCCGGTGTGGGCACGTTGGCGCCCTGCACCCGCCGCCGCGCACGGCTCGCCAGCTGGCGAGCCGCCGCCGGAGTGCGCCCAACCATCGGCGCGATCTCCTCGAACGGCAGCTGAAATACATCGTGCAGAACGAACGCCAGCCGCTCGGCGGGGCCGAGTGAGTCGAGGACCACGAGCAGCGCAAGACCGACGGAATCGGCCATCAGCGCCTCCTCCTCCGGCTGCAGCTCCCCGTCGAGGATCACGACAGGATTTGGCAAGTGGCCCTCGTAGGGCTCCTCGCGACGCGTGTTGCGCGCCCGCAGCATGTTCAGGGCGACGCGCGCGACGATGGTGGTGAGCCACCCACCCAGGTTGTCGACTTCGCTCGCGTCGGCGCGGCTCACGCGAATCCAGGTCTCCTGCACGGCGTCTTCCGCTTCAGCCATCGACCCGAGCAGCCGGTATGCGACCCCCCGCAGCCGCCCGCGATGCTCCTCGAAGCCTCCGGCCAGAAGCTCCTTTTCAGGCATCAGTCACATCTCCGCCATTTCAGGTGTCATCGCTGTAGAGACACCTTGAGTGAAACGAATGTGACAAAGGAGTGACGACCATGACCACGAACGGCTTGATTCTCGTGACCGGCGGCACCGGTGGACTGGGCCACCGCATGCTGCCACGCCTGCGCGCCGCGGGCCGGGACGTCCGCGTGCTCAGCCGGAGCCACCACGACTCCGCCGACGGCATCGAGTACGTATCGGGGGACCTCACGAAAGGCGAGGGAGTAGCCGCCGCCGTCGAGGGCGCTGAGATCGTGTTGCACTGCGCCGGCACTGGCCGGATCAAGGACGATACCGCTCAGGCCCGGAATCTCGTGCGGGCCGCCCAACGCGCCAGCGTGGCCCACATCCTGAACATATCGGTGGTCGGTGCAGACCGCATACCTGTGAAGACGGTGATGGACCGCTCGATGTTCGCCTACTTCGCTGCACAGCGCGCGGTCGAAGTTGTGATCGAGGAGTCGGGCCTGCCGTGGACCAACCTGCGTGCCGCCCAGTTCCATGACGGGTTCATCCTGGCGATGGTGCGGGGAATGTCGAGCCTGCCGGTCGTCCCGATGCCCTCCGGGTTCCGCTTCCAACCGATTGACGCCGACGAGGTCGCGGCACGCCTCGCCGACCTCACCCTCGGGCCTCCCGCCTGCCAGGTTCCGGACATTGCAGGACCGAAGGTCTACGAAGCCGAATACTTGCTCCGCTCCTACCTGGCGGTAGTCGGAAAGCACCGCTGGATCGTCAAGATCCCGGTGGGGGGAGGGGCCGCCGCCGCCATCCGGGCGGGTGCGAACCTGGCCCCCGATCACGCGGTGGGCCACCGCACCTGGGAGGAGTTCCTAGCGACGCTTAATGCCAGCTCGGACGGTGCGGCAAGCCCCGCGTCGGGCTGACGCCGGCGTCGCAGCGTGTGGCGGAGAAGACGATCTCTTATTCAAACTTCCCTGAGCTTGAGGGCTCACCGTCCGAGCAGAGCTGTCGAGTCGCGTATCTCGAGCCATACCGGACGTTCCTAAGCAGAGGGCTCGCCGTCGGCCTCCAGAGATCCTCAACCTCCTCGACGACCATTCCCGCCACGCGTTGGCCTGCACTTGCTTCCGCACCCTGGGGCCATGACGTCCTCAGCGCTTCCGGCTCATCGGATTCTGGCGGGGGGTCAGCTGTCTCACCGGACCACCATCGATCCCAGAACGCGCCAGTTCGGCCGGCCGGCGTAGAGCAGAGCCCGGATTCGGTAGTTCTCGAAGTTGCGGAACCCGAATCCGATTCGCTTGATGCGCTTGACTAAGTTGTTGAGG
>Ga0207933_1002008_pt1 | contig 13912 bp, 17 predicted proteins | sample NGESurdeep092012_4_FD_184488 | JGI IMG/M metagenome (GOLD analysis project Ga0207933, IMG submission 184488) | Arctic peat soil microbial communities from Barrow, Alaska - NGEE Surface sample F53-3 deep-092012 (SPAdes) | ecosystem: Environmental > Terrestrial > Soil > Wetlands > Peat ... | reverse complement strand
GCGACAGTTACCGACGGGCGAGATACTGCCCGTCAAGGGTCACGACCTCGACTTCAGGGTGGCCAAGTCGGTCAACGGCCACGACCTCGACGTGACCTACACCGAACTGATCCGCGACGATACGGGACTCGCTACCGTGAAGATCCGCGATAGTCGCGGCGGACAAGTCGAATTAGAGGTGGACCGCACGTTCCCCTACATCCAGCTCTACACCGGCCAGGATCTGTCGAAGGGACGCCGACGCACCGCGATCGCCGTGGAACCCATGACCTGTCCCCCCGAAGCCCTTCGTTCCGGCAAGGACGTGATCGTCTTAGAACCGGGCCAACACTGGGCCGGCTCGTGGCGACTGCGCCGCCGTGAGCTCTAGGACCGCCAGATCATGGCCCACGGGGTTGCGTTGACGCCCAGGTTTGAGAAAATGACTACGTGCCATCAGTAAAGCCACTACGGGTATCGGGCGAGACCCAGGCCGAGTCGTCGGTCGCGACCATCACCGAACGTCCCTGGAACGTGGTGGTATGGGACGACCCGGTGACGCCCATGACGGTCGTCGTCGTCATTTTCCGCAAGGTCTTTGGCTACCCCAATAACAAGGCGACCCAGCTGATGTTGACGGTGCACCACGAAGGACGGGCCATTGTCTGGTCGGGCCCACTCGAACGAGCCCAGGGATACTGCGTGAAGCTCCAAGTGGCGGGCCTCTTATCGACCATCGAGAAGGACTCGTAGTGGCGGGTCGACTGTTCGTGCGTCGACGAGACGGCCGCATCGAGGTGCGACTCAACGACGACGCGCGCGCCATTGCGCGCGAGGCCTTCGGTCACGTCCTCGCGGCCGAGATCGATCCGGCGCACGAGTGGCACGCGAGTTTGAACGGTCCGATCGACCCGAGTCACGACGTGGACGATCCTCTCGCGACTTTCAATCGCCAACACGAGGTCACCTCGAACGTGGAACTCGCCGTGGCCACGCTCAACGAAGAATTCCTCAACGACGCTGAAGCCTGGGCCTGGTTGTGCACCTTACAAATCGCTCTGCGCGCGACGATCACCGCGAAGGGACTCCTCACCAAGGACCGCCTCGAAGGGGCCGACGAGACCACTCTGGAGTACATCACCACGCTGCAGACTTTCTTGTTCAGCCTCGCCGACGCGATGTAGTTAGTCCTCGAGGAGGGTGTCCGAAACAGGGACCTCGTCTTCTGCCCGGACTTCCGGAGTTCGTAGGCATTTTCGGGTACTCGGCGACTCATCATCCCTGGTCAGGGGTTTGCGGAGTGTCGAAAAGTTTGAAAAGCGTAGGCACACGAATACTTGACTGAATAGGGATAACGAGTCATAATGTAGGTATGTATTTGCGTGAGTCCAGTCGCCGCAACAAGGACGGCTCGAAGGTGACCTACCTGCAACTCGCCCACAATGAACGTCACCCGGTGACGGGTGTCCCGGTCGCCAAGGTCATCCACAACTTCGGCCGGGCGAACAAGGTTGACAAGGCGGCGTTGGCTCGTCTGGTTTCCTCGATCAGCCGAATTCTCGACGTTACCGAAGGGGCCGGCTCGACTGCGAGCTCCGAGGTGCAGATCATCGACTCGCGACGACTCGGTGGAGCTTTCGTGTTGGATCAGATGTGGGATCGCCTGGGTATTGGCACTGCGCTGCGAGGAGCGGCCGAGGGACGTCGTCTCGACGCAGACGTGGTCGAACGAATCTGCTTCGCGCTCGTGGCCCAGCGGTGCCTGGAGCCGGCGTCGAAGTTGGCCGCGGTGCGCTGGGCGCGTGAGCAGGTGGCGCTTGTTGAGTGTCCGGACTTCGACGATGACGCCGCCTACGCGGCGATGGACTTCTTGCTGGCGGCGCTGCCCGAGATCGCCGAGCGGATCTTCTCTGCTACTTCCAATCTGCTCAACCTCTCGTGCGACATCATCTTCGTCGACACCAGCTCGACCTACTTCGAGCGTGACGTGGCCGACGCCGAGGCGGACCTCGACCTGGCCAAGAGCGCCGAGGAGGCTGCTGATCGTCGCGTTGACGCCGAAGCGTCGGGGCCCGAAGAGCGTGCCACCCGAAGGTTCAATAAGCACTCAAAAGATCACCGCCCAGACCTGCCGCAAATTGTGCTGGGCATGGCAGTGACCGCCGAGGGAGTGCCGGTGCGCTGTTGGACGTTCCCGGGCAACACCTCAGACCAGGTCATCATCCGCACCATCAAGGACGACCTGGCGGGCTGGATGCTCAACCGGGTGGTGTGGGTCGCTGATCGGGGCTTCAACTCAGTGGCGAACCGCGCCTACCTCCAACGCGGTGGTGGACACTACGTGGTCGCCGAGAAACTGCGCCACGCCAGTTCTGAAGCCAAGGAGGCTCTGAGCCGCCCCGGTCGCTACGCCAGCGTCGCCGGCAACCTCGCGGTGAAAGAGGTCCGCGTGGGCGAAGGCGCGAGGGAACAACGCTTCGTGGTGTGTCACAACCCCGAAGGTGCCGAGCGCGACCAGCAAGTGCGTGCCAACCTCGTGAGCTACCTCCAGACCCAGATCGAAGGGTCTGATGAGTGGACGAAGTCGAAGCGCGACGAATTGGCCGGGCGCCTGCGCACCACGCCCGCACTCTGGCGACTGGTGCGCCGCCTGAGTGACGGAAGGTTCCGCATTGACAAGGCGGCTGTCGCGAACGAGGCCAAACTCGACGGCAAGTGGTTGCTGCGCACCAGCGACGACAGCCTCACCCCCACCGATCTCGCTCTGGCCTACAAGCAACTTCTCGAGGTCGAACGCGGTTGGCGTGACCTGAAGGGATCACTCGGACTTCGTCCGGTCTTTCATCACCGCGAGGACCGCATTCGCAGCCACGTGCAGCTCTGCTGGTTGGGGCTGCTGCTCATGCGGGTCATTGAGAACGCGACCGGTGACACGTGGCGCAACGTGCGACACGAACTCGACCGCATGCATCTGGTCACTATGGAGACGACCGAGGGACGCGTGGCCCAACGATCGAACACCACGCCGGGTCAAGCCGAGATCTTCAAGTCGCTCGGCATCGCCGAGCCCGGTCGCTTCCTCGATTTCGAGGTTCCGGCCTCGCATACGTAGTCCCGGGTCAACGAATCCTGTAGTAACACGACCGATTCGCGCCTCCACACCCGTTTTTCCTATTCAGCGGCGCTATCTAGCAGTGTCGTGTGCCCATCATCTCCGGAAGTCCGGCCTGAGCGTAGGAACTCAATTCAGGGGTGCAGGTGATCTGAGTCTCCGCCCGTGGATACCGCAACCACGAGCACTTCAAAATCGCCAACTACTTCCACCCTGGCGGATTGGCTCCACACCCCCAATCCCACTGTTAACCGGAAACGTCTACCAAGAACTGGGGATGTAGCTAGTTCCTTGCACCTCCAGCTCTTAGCGACATTTCATCGGTAACGCTGGCGACCACCTACGTTCCACGTCGAACGTCAGCGAATTGAAGCCTCACAATCTGAACCAAATGCAGTCGCCCGCGAACGTCGACAAATTGGCAAAGAACTCATGGTATGCAAGAGGACAGCCGTCCCTCATTCGCTCCCCCATCTAAAGGTCCACTCCTCGCCATCAATCCCTCGAAATTGAATAGTGACTCGACCTTGAAACGAACCTGGGTCTAGCCAATTGTCTAGCCACGAATTCAAACGTGAGAGGACTTCGGTGGACGTTGGCGGACATTGCACTTCGTTCGGCCAGCAAATCGGGACACTGATGGACGTCCCTGAACATTCTAGAAACGCTCTCAAGGTGCTGGGATCGAGATCCGGGCGGCCCACCAGAGGATTCTGAACGTTCACGTTTGTGGATCCCGACGGTCGCGACACCTGCAGGTTGGAAAGATATTTCTCTTGCCCCTGGACTGATTGGCCAGCCTCCGAGAACTCAGCCACTCAACTCAGGAAATGGGTCCGGCCAATTTCTATAGAAGCGCTGATGATTGAGTACCATTGCAACCAAAATTCGCCGAATTGAGACACCAATAATTCCGGCACTTACGATCACCAGCGAACGTCGGCGAACGGAGACGAAGCGCGTCGGTCTCTGCACGGTTCAGCCCGAGGCGGGGCCGCTTTCGTGCTGTCCGAGCAATGCGGGGCTGATGATCCCGTGCTGCACTGCGGCCTGGCCCGCGTAACACGTCCATACCAAGCCCGCTACGTCTTGACCAATACACCCGCCCGCGATGTTCCCATTCGCGTCTTGAAAGGTCTCCTTGGATCCGACGTATGTCGAAAGAATCTCCGCGCTCGGTGCGCTTTGTAGTGTGCACTGGAAGGTCACGTGATCGGACGTGGTGCAAGTTGGGTTAGTACCAACAAAGACTGCCGCGCTACCGGGCATCGCCGAAGCGACGTCATTCCCACTCAAGAGTGCGACGGCTGCCGCCGAGCCGGCGGCCGCGAGAAGAACGCCACCAGCAATCGTCGCTGCAGCAGCCAGGCGTGAGCGGCGCCACACGGGCAACCTGGTGATGGTGGAGATTTGGATCTCCGCCGCGATGGCGTGCTCGAGGTCGTCGCCGAGTTGAACCAAGTCGGGTGAGAGTTGGGAAGTCATTGGGTAATCTCCTTAGTTGTGATTTTTGGTGTCAACGCGGAACGAAGTGAGTCAAGACCTCTCGAAACACGAATGCGAGCAGCCACTGGTGAGCATTGAAGTTCGTCGCTGACGTCGCGGTAGTCGAGTCCGTCAATGACTCGTAACTCCACTGCCCTACGTTGCGACGGAGGTAGCGCCGCCAACGCGTCGGCAATATCCCCGTCGAGTTCCTCGAGCCAACTCTCGTCTGGACTTAACGTACTGGGCGGTCGAACGAGTCCCAGGCGCTCGCACGCGTTGGCGGAGATCGTCTGCTCACGGACTGAGCGCGTGAGTACGTTGCGGGCGATGCCGAAGAGCCACGGACCCAGTGAGCCGTCACGGTGATCGACGAAGCGGTGACGCGACTGCCACGCCTGGGCAAATGTCTCGGCGGTTAAATCGAGTGCGACATCCCGATTAGAGCAGCGACGAAGAAAGAAGCCATGAACATTCTTGGCGTAACGATCGTAGATCTCTCGAAACGCTCGAGGATCGGTATCGGCGCTCGTCAGCAATTCTGCGTCAGTGGTCATGATCGCAGTCCGGCGTCGCGTGAGAGCACTTGAATTGAAAGGTAGGGCAGAAGGATTCGCACACTATGCATATGCCACGAGGGGGTTATTTTGTTTCACTGGTGCCGATCAACCCACCATTTTTCGACGAAGCGGGCTGCTGCGAGCGCCACCGGCCCCTAGGCAAGCCGAGATCTCGTCACCACTACCGTCGTGCGCACCACCATGCATGCGATCATCGTAGGAGGACCAGTGCTTCCGACCTAGCAAAGTGCAGTCAGAGACCGTCGCGACCGGTTTCAAGTTAGCCTCGGGTGCCTGCTGAATTGTTTGTCAAACCAATTAACAGATCCCGCGACTGAGAGCCACTAGATCACCGTATCCGTTTCGCAGAATCACTCGTCCGCCAATATTGTTCCTGCGCTCACCTTCCACCGAACGCCCGGACGGTGAAAAGCAAGTAAGACGACCCATATAGATTATCGTTGATCAGCGCAGTTCCCTGTACTGCATTTCGTAGACCCCCAGCGTCACAGGGAAACAGTGCGAACACAAATTCCAGTGAGAAAGTTTGAACTTTTCAAGGGCCGCGCGGTCATTCACGAATATCTAACCATCGATGACGGCGCCTATCCGCCGCTCCATGCCCAGATGGTGCCCGGTCACGGGTTCGCCAATCAATCGTGACGGGACGGGCTCTCAAAGGATCCGGAGGCATACCTGACCGCGAAGACGTCACCACGACAATGCACTTCCGTCGTGAACGACCCGGTCGCCACTAGCCATACGAGTTGCGCCTCAGCGCTCCTCGATCAATAGGGGACGACTCCACAGTGATCTACCTTGAGGGGCCGCAGTTCCTCGGGGTAGATCTACAAGTTGTGTGAATTAATACCTACCGGCAGCAATGTCGCTGGTTGTCACGCGAGACGCTCGATAAATGATCGTGCCTCTGGAGACCTGGCCAGGCGGGCCGGACACAGACGACATCGGGATACCAATGGCCGCGTTAATGGTCAGCTGCTCGCTTTATCCAGACCCCACCAACCCCGGAGAACGGAGAAAAAGCGCATGGCATTTTTACACCCACACTCGAGAAATCGTATTCCTTCGATGTTTTCTATTCATGAATTAAAGATTGTGTCGCTGACCGGACCCCGATCTCACTTGCCATAAGTCTGAACCGCTGATGGTGGCACCATCCCGTGAAAGAAGGGTCAATCGGGTCGGGCCGATTCACCACTTACACGGGGACGACAGAACCGGGCGGACCCTGACTTGATAGTACCAAGTCCGGCAATAGATGCTTAATAGCTGATTCGATTCGGTCATCGTTCGGCCGAGGGAACTCCCCAGCGAAACGACACGTCATCGGTACGCCGGAGTGGTCCAACTCATCGACGATGGCGCCGATAGAAATGTCAGATGAGCCGAAAAAAATCTGTTGCGACGTGATCCCGGCTGGCATCTCACGTTATGGCGGAGCTGATCGTCTTCTCATTACACGAATCGAGCCTGCAACTTTTCGAGAAACGGACACAGCCATGGATACACGTCACGCAGTGATCGAAACCCGGATTGGCGACTTGACGCTCGTCGCAACCGATAATACCCTCACGGGCCTCTATTTCCCCCACCACTGGTACATGCCACCAAACAGCACCTTCGGCGCTGGAGTCGACGTAGCCATTGATGAACTGCTCTCCGCGGCCACCGCGCAGGTCACCGAATACTTACACGGTGAACGCACCTCCTTCAAGCTATCGACTGCAACGCACGGCGACCTCTTCCAGGAACGGGTTTGGGCTCTCCTCAACGAAATTCCATCCGGAACCACCATCACCTACGGGCAGATGGCGGAGCGCCTGGGCGACAAGTCCCTCGCGCAACAGGTCGGCAAGGCAGTCGGACAAAACCCGCTCTGCATCATCGTTCCCTGTCACCGCGTCGTCGGAAAGAACGGAAAGCTCACAGGCTACGCTGGCGGACTGAAGCGCAAGCAGTTCTTGCTCGACTTGGAGAAGCCGGCAGAAATTCAAGCACAGAAGCCGTTCGCAGGCTCTGGGACGCTCTTCTAAACGGCATCTCACGTTATGACCGCCGTACACGTCTACTGACTGAGGAATATGAAAAAACCGTTCGAAAAAATCGTCGCCGAACACGGCCCCACGGTTCTGCGAGTATGCAGGGCCGTCGTGGGATTCAACGACGCCGATGATGCCTGGTCGGAAACGTTCATATCCGCGATGAAGGCATATCCGGTGCTGCCGGATGACGCAGTCGTCGAAGCGTGGCTGGTGACTATCGCACACAGGAAAGCGATCGACATCATCCGCGTTCAGAAACGAATCGCGATCCCCGTAGGTGAAGTACCCGATCGACCTTCGCCCGTCGGGGCACCTCGTTCAACAGATCACGAGATATGGGACTACGTGAAGTTCCTACCTGAGAAACAACGCCAAGTCGTCGCCTATCACTTCCTAGGCGGTCTCGCGTATGGAGAAATCGCCGAAATCCTAGGTGGAACAACGGACGCGGCTCGTCGGGCGGCGGCCGACGGGATAAAAAGTTTGCGGAAAACGTTCGCAGGCCAAGATTTGAAAGGAGCAAGTCAATGAACACCGACACAAAAGGGGAGCGAGAGATCTCCGACCTTCTCGCTAGCACCGCCGTGCCCACGGTAGAGACGATGGAGCAGCTACATCGCAGGCTGGAAGAATCAGCCGAGCAAGCCAAGATCCTCGACGTCGCATACACGACCATCGACACTCCGGTCGGAACGCTGCTTCTCGCAGCGACCGAAAACGGGCTTCTCCGAGTCGCCTACGAGTGCGAGGACCTCGACAAGGTCGTGGACACACTCAGCACCAAAATCAGTCAACGCATCTTGAAGTCACCCAAGCGACTGGATGCTGCAGCGTTTGAGATCGACGAATACTTTGGCCGCACACGCAAGCGCTTTGACCTACCCCTTGACTTCTCGCTCTCCAGCGGCTTTCGCCAAATGGTGCAAAAGCACCTCCCGCAGATCGCTTATGGGATGACCGAGAGTTACAAGCAAGTCGCCACGATTGTGGGAAATCCGAAAGCGGTCCGCGCCGTCGGAACTGCCTGCGCAACCAACCCCCTACCGATCGTCGTCCCCTGTCACCGAGTACTTCGCACCGACGGCACCCTCGGCGGCTACGTCGGCGGGCTCGCGGCGAAGACCGAACTACTGAATATGGAGGCAGCAGCATGAGCCCGAACAACACCACGAGTGACGTGTGGGAATCCCGCGTCGCCAGCGGCGACTGGAACCAGATTACCGAGGAAATAAATGAATACGGCGGCGCGATGCTGCCGCGGCTTTTGACGCCCGAGGAGACTGTCGAAATCCGGGAAATGTACTCGAACGACGACGCGTTCCGCAGCACTGTCAACATGGGTAGGCACCGCTTCGGTGAAGGCGAGTACCGATACTTCAACACGCCGTATCCGGAGCCGATCGAACGACTGAAGCAAGCCCTGTATCCGCGACTTCTGCCGATCGCGCGCGACTGGTACGAGAGGCTGGGGCGCTCGGCGCCGTGGCCAGAAACACTCGATGAGTGGCTCGACGCGTGCCACGAGGCCGGTCAGATGAAGTCCACTGCCATCCTTCTGAAATACGGCGAAAAGGACTGGAACGCTCTTCACCGCGACCTCTACGGTGACCTGGTGTTCCCGATGCAGGTGGTGATAAATCTGAACGAGGCCGGTCAGACGAAGTCCACTGCCATCCTTCTGAAATACGGCGAAAAGGACTGGAACGCTCTTCACCGCGACCTCTACGGTGACCTGGTGTTCCCGATGCAGGTGGTGATAAATCTGAACGAGCCCGGCGTCGACCACACGGGCGGCGAATTCCTGTTGCTCGAGCAACGACCACGTGCACAGTCGCGCGGCACGGCCACGCTTCTCCCACACGGACACGGTTACCTCTTCACCACCCGCGATCGGCCCGTTGAATCCAAGCGTGGCTGGTCTGCGGTACCAGTACGGCATGGGGTGTCTGCGATCCGTTCGGGTGAACGCCAAACCGTCGCACTCGTCTTTCACGACGCGGGCTGAGCATGACCCGTAGCGATGAATCAGCCGGGGCCGAGAGGACATACACGCTTCTCGGCCCCGACCGACGTTCCTACCAGTCAACAGCACCGGGTGATTTCGGCGGCCATCGCGGATCGATGATTTACGGCCGACTCGACTGCCCAGCCGCGCTGCGTGCGATCGCGCGCGGTGGGTATGTGAAGTACCGGATCTTCTTCGCCGATGAGGCGACCGCCGCGGCGGCCGGCTACCGCCCGTGCGGCACCTGCATGCGGGAGGAATACGTAGTTTGGAAACGAGCACGCACCGAATGTGCCAAATCATGACCCACTCACCGCGACTGAACGACCTACGCATCGACAAAAGTGATGACGCATACGTGCCGCCCGTCGCACACACCGCCCGCGAGATCGGTAGATTGGTCTCACTGGCATCTGAGCGGCGCGCGGTCAGCATTGCAATCGGACACGGAGCCGACGCCGCGTCAACGACGGCCGTCCAGGCTTTCACCGACGCGTGGCTCGCAACGGACGGGATCGTTCTCTGCACGATCCGTTGGCCCGAACGAGGCGCTTCGTGGCTCAGCCCAGCGCGCCGCCTAACCGCGGTAGATCCTGACCTCTACGTCTTGGGTGGCGCTCCGGCTGGCCTCGCTCAGATGATCCTGCGACTGGTCTGGTCCACAACTTGGTCTGCGCAAAAGACCATTGGATTCACTTCGGCGTCCTCTCCCACCATGCACCAGCTTGCGGGTCGCCAAAATCTCGACGGCCTCGTCGGAGCAACGGCGACCGGTGGCACTTGGAACGTCGCAAATACCATCTACACCGAATTTCCGCCCAAGGAGCGGGCGTGACCGCACTGTTCACCGGCGATTTTCTCGACCGACCTAGGCGCGAACTCACTCCGGGCGCGTACCACGTTCGCGGGTGGCTCACGCTCGAGCAACAACGCTGGATCGTCGGCCAGTTCCACCAGTGGGTCGCCGGCCCAGTCCCCATCCGTGCCGCAAGAGTGCGCGGTCACGAAATGTCTGTGCGCACGGTCTGCCTCGGCTGGCACTGGCAGCCCTACCAATACACACGTCACGCCACCGACGTAAACGGTAATCGAGTCCTTGACTTCCCCGACTGGATGGTCGACCTCGGTCGAAAGGCCCTCGTCGTCGTCGCAAGCAACCCACACGCCGGCGACACCTATGCCCCCGACACCGCGCTCGTGAACTACTACGACGATAACGCCCACATGGGCATGCACCAAGATAAAGACGAACTCTCACTTGCCCCCGTCGTCTCCATCTCCATTGGTGACGCGTGCCAGTTCCGATTCGGTAATACCGAAAACCGCAAGTTGCCCTACGAAGATATCGATCTCACATCTGGCGACTTGTTCGTTTTCGGCGGAGCTTCCCGACTCGCCTTCCACGGCGTTACCAAGGTGTATCCCCAGACCGCTCCGCCGTCCAGCGGACTCACCACCGGCCGAATCAACATCACCATGCGCGTCACCGGAATGAGTTGATGTCGAACACTGAATCGGTTCTCGGCACCATCGTCGGACCCGATGGACTCGCGCGACCCGCGTGGGCGTCAGTCGATCCTCTGATGCGCGACTATTACGACCGGGAGTGGGGTATGCCCGTCGACGACGAGCGTGGCCTGTTCGAACGGATCAGTCTCGAAGCCTTTCAAGGCGGCCTGTCCTGGGCGACCATCCTGCGCAAACGTCCCGCCTTTCGGGCCGCGTTCAATGACTTCCATCCCGACACTATTGCCGACTACACCGTCAGCGACGTCGACCGCTTACTGCAAGACGCCAGCATCGTGAGAAATCGTGCGAAGATCCTGGCCGCGATTACCAACGCCAGGGCGACAGTGAAGCTCCGCGACGACGGCGGGCTCGTCGACCTCGTCTGGTCTTTCCAACCAGAGGCCACACCCGAGCCGCGACACTTCGATGAGATTCCGACAAAGTCGCCCGAGTCGCTGGCGCTATCAAAAGCCCTGCGCACACGAGGGTTCGTCTTCGTCGGGCCGACCACGATGTTCGCGCTTATGGAAGCCATCGGCATCATCGACACCCATCTGCTCGACAGCCACCGTCGCGGCAGCTCCGGTGTCTGGCCGAAACAATGACACGGCTACAACTCACACCTGCCGGTGGCACGATCGCCGCCGACATTCTCCTCGCAACTCTCGGCGCCCATGCGATTCCCGGGGCAGAATCCCACGAAGACGCACGGCATAGCCGGCTGATCGCGACTGGCTCCGGCAGCCATTCAGTCACTGTCGAAATTCTCTCTGATTTCATCATCTTTGAATGCGAGACCGAGGATCCAACCGAAATCGCGGAGTTGGTCGCCGCCGTCCGTGGCTGGCTGGACCTCGATACCGACACCAATGATATGGCCAAGCATTTCGCGACTGATCCGATCCTCGCACCGCTCGTCAACGACCACTCGGGGATCCGTATCCCGAGTTATCCGGATGACTTCGAGGCAACGATCATGACCGTTATCGGGCAGCAAGTCTCTCTCACAGTAGGCAGAACATTCGGTGGTCGGCTGGTCGCGGCCTACGGGTCCCCCGGCCCGGGCGGCTTGACGACGTTCCCGACTCCCGGACGACTTGCGTCGACCACCGCCAAGGAGCTCGCCACCACGGTGGGTCTCACTAGCGCACGGTCCCACACAATCATTGCCTGCGCGAATGCCTTCCTAGGCGGCCTCGCCCTGCCGAGGGGCCAACACACGCCGGCGCTTCGCAAGCGGCTTCTCGCCATCCCGGGAATCGGCCAGTGGACCGTCGACTTCCTCGCCGTTAGGGCCATGGCCGACCCCGACGCGTTCACCGCTAGCGACCTCATCCTCCGACGCGCACTTGGCGGAATCTCGGCCCACGAAGCCGCAACGATCGCCGAGTCCTGGCGACCCTGGCGCGCCTACGCACTCAACTACCTCTGGACATCAACATCGCACCCGAGCAAAAGGAGGAGCACTTGACCGCGGATGCGGCGAATCTCGCTTTGGGGAACCTCACCGCGCACCGCCTTGGCAACGCTCGACCGCGAATTGCTCGGCGCTGTGGGGGAGGGGGACTGCGTGTGGATGTTACCTGGCGAGAAAAAGATTTCCGGTGACGTCATTGGAGTCGAGGACAATTTGGGCTTGTCGATGATCAGAGGGTTTGGAGCGTTTGCGTAGCAAGGTGCTAGAAATATGGCTCGTGTAAGGCAGATAGACGACGCGTACTCCGACATTCGCGAATTTCTCTTCATAGTCGATCCACAGATCGCTGCCTCGCCAGTCGTCGCCCACGAACGTGACGTCGAAGCGGCGCTCCTTCCACATTGAATACCGATCCATGAAGTGCTGCGGAATGACGTCGTCGACGAGACGGAGGGAGCGCACGATGGCAGCGCGCTCGAAATATGGAATCACCGGATTCTTGTGCTTGTAGTTCTGGCAGAGTTCGTCGGTCGTCAGCCCCACGATGAGGACGTCGCAGTGGCGTCGTGCCTTCTCGAGCAGATTCAGGTGTCCGATGTGGAACATGTCGAAAACGCCGGCGGTGTACCCGATGGTGGTCATGCTTCGATCCTTTCTGCTCGGGCGAAGGGCGTTTGCCCGCCCTTGGGGAGAAGACGCTGGGCGGGTCAGTTTCGTAAGGTTTAAATGGGCGAAATCACACGCTTCTGCTGAAGGAACAGCGTGCCGTCGTCGAGGTACACCCCTTCAGAACAGGGAGCTCCATCCGACGAAGTTACGAACGTGTTGGTTCCCCGCGCTTCTTTTTGTCATCGTCGAATTCGGGTGAGTTGATTGGCGGGATGATGCCCATCTATTGGAGGAACGGAGCGCCATCGACGATCTGAACGTCTTCACAAAACAGGCGATTGTTCTAGTACTTGGCGAACCAGCCGCCGCAGATGTCTTTATCTTCTACTTCGAATGACATCGGCTCTGTCCATTTCACGAAGTGAGAACTAGTGGCTCCGAAGATGAAGCCTCCGAGGCCGCAAAAAAATGTCCCTGTGCCGCACCACTGTGGTGCGACACAGGGACTGTTAGGCAGGACTACGCGATCGGGATAATGCCGAGCTGCTGGAGCACCTTCACGCCGTCGTCGAGTCCGAGCTCGCTGACGATGAGACCGTCCTTGAGTTCGAGAACCGTCATACCGCTGAAGAACATCCTTTTGCCGGAGTTGGCTGGCAGCGAACCGATGGGAAGTTCTGCGAATGCGTCACCCGTGTGGGTTCCGCCGCCTTCCCACTGTCCGACGACGAAGTCACCCTCAGCGATCAGGTCAGCAGTTGCACCGAAGTTGAGGTCGGGGAACGACTCGCGAAAAGCGATGCCGAACGCCCTGACCGCTTCCCGGCCGACCATCGGGTCATGGAGAGAGTAGTGGAACTTGATATCGGGGGCGGCAAGTTCGTCGACCACGTCGGGGTTGAAGTTGTCACTCCAGAACTCACCGAACCAGCGAACAACTACGGCCTTATTGCTTTCTTCGATTGACATTGTGAGAGATTCCTTATCTGTTGGTGGACGGATCATGTACGCGACGCCATTCAGTTCTCCGAATAATCGAGTCGCACCTACTGAGACTCGCGTAATAGAGTGACATTCTCCGCCATCCGTGGGATAATGTTGCATGGTCACAACACGGGCACCCCAACGGGACTTCGAAGGCATGGAGGCTCGACGAAGACAAGCGGCGAGGCT
>Ga0207933_1002007_pt1 | contig 13914 bp, 15 predicted proteins | sample NGESurdeep092012_4_FD_184488 | JGI IMG/M metagenome (GOLD analysis project Ga0207933, IMG submission 184488) | Arctic peat soil microbial communities from Barrow, Alaska - NGEE Surface sample F53-3 deep-092012 (SPAdes) | ecosystem: Environmental > Terrestrial > Soil > Wetlands > Peat ... | reverse complement strand
GGACGCCGCCAGATGCGGAACATCCGCCGCCGCCCCAAGCTGATCGCCGCTTTCTGGAAACAGGCTGGATTGTGGTGAATAACTCACTATATTATGCAGAAGTCAATAGGAGGGCCCACGAAGGGACGCTTTCAGCGCGCCCCCAACTGGGGCGCGCTTCAAGCGCTGTCCTTCGCTGAAATTTCCTAGGTTTCGTAGCGGACAGCAGCCGAAGCTGCGCAATATTTTAGTTAAATGTGTGTCTGGTCGTTTTAATTTTTCTGACACAGAGAGGTTACGTTGATTGCCGTTTTGAAACAATCGCGGAATTTTGGCAAGTGTGCTGGATTTTGCATTTGCAAACCGAGCGTGCCTCGTGCCTCCATTATATGGCTCGCTCACGCCGTCAAGGTCGTGCGCCTTAATTTCAGTCGCCTCCACCTTGACCGCCTTCGCTGCACAAAGGAATGGCACTTAGGAATCACGCTCGGAGTCTGGATGTCTGGTTGAAGAACTTTTGCCGTGAATGACTGACAACGAAAAACTCACTTTTATCCGTTTAGATTGTTAAAAAAACAGGGTTGTTTTTTTAACACATTTGGCGCACATTTGAAGCCGTGAATCTGACACAAGCCATAACCAGACGTATCCGGCAACACGGGCAGCCGTGGGTGTTCACGCCCAAAGATTTTCTTGATCTCGGCACACCGCACGCCGTGGGCATGACATTATTGCGGCTGGTGCGGAACGACAGCATCCGGCGGTTGGCGCGAGGGCTTTACGATTGTCCCAAGACCCATCCGGTGCTTGGCTTGTTGTCGCCCCCGGTGGAATCAATTGCTGAAGCCTTGGCCGGTCGAGATGGAACGCGCGTTCAGGCTTCCGGCGCTTACGCGGCAAATTTGTTGCATTTGTCGGAACAAGTGCCCGCCAAAATCGTGTATCACACTGACGGCGCTTCGCGCCAGGTGCGCGTGGGACTGCAGACCATCATCTTGAAAAACACCGCACCGAGCCGCCTGCGCGCCCATGACCGCATGAGCGGGCTGGTGATCCAGGCATTGCGTTACTTGGGCAAGACGCACATCACAGAAGACCGCGTGAAACAATTGCACAAACTCCTGTCACCAAAAGACCGGCGGCAGTTGCTCAAGGATTTGCCATCCGCCCCGGTGTGGATGCACACGCATCTGCGCACCATCGGCGTGAAGGAGTCCCGGCGATGAGCACGTTTGCCGAACTTTCCGTGAAAGAGCGCGCCGCTTTTGTGCGCGAGGCGTCCGCCCGGCTCGATGTGCAGCCAGTGATCGTTGAAAAAGATTTTTGGGTGTGCTGGATGTTGCAGCAGATTTTTCAATCGTCACCGGCGGGCACACACTTGGTGTTCAAAAGCGGCACTTCGTTGTCCAAAGTGTTTGACGCGATAAAAAGATTTTCCGAAGACATTGACCTTTCAATTTCACCCGAACTTTTGGGCTGGAAAGAATCGGAACTGGATGACGCACCAACACCGACTCAACGGCGCAAGCGATCCGAAAAATTGGAGGCCGATTGTATCGCCAAGGTGCAGGAACATTTTCAGCAGGAACTTGAAAAGAGCGTCAAGGCCGTGCTGGGAAAAAAGCCGGATAGCGGAAAATGGTTGAGCTACCAACTGGATACCACATCCAAATCTCCGGTGTTGCTGTTTAATTATCCCAGCGCACTGCCACCAGTGGGCGGCTATATCCAGCCATTCGTGAAAGTGGAATTCGGTTCGCTGACAGATCAACGGCCCGCCGGAGTTCATGTTGTTAAACCGCTGCTTGCAGAGGTGATTAAATCAAACTTTGATGATTTTCAAGTTGAGGTAGTGGCGTTGGAGGTGGAGCGGACATTTTGGGAAAAAGCGACGATCCTGCACGCGGAGCATTATCGTCCCGCCAACCAATCCATTCGGGAAAGATTCGCGCGCCACTACGCAGACGTGGCAGCACTTTGGGAACACCCGGCGCGGGCGATAGCGTTGGCTCGACTCGATTTGCTGGAGCGTGTAGTGAAACACAAGAGCCGGTTTTTTGCATCCAGTTGGGCAAATTATGAAGCCGCCAAACCCGGCAGTTTCAAATTGCTCCCGCCTTCCCATCGCGAAGCGGCTTTGGAGCAGGATTATGACGGGATGCGGACAATGTTTTTGGCCAACCCACCCACTTTCAGCGAAGTGTTACGGGTGTTGGGCGAAGCCGAACGCGAAATCAACGACATCTGATCGAAATTTTGGCGAAAAAGGTGCCAGCAGAAGTGCCAGCAAAACTCATCGGTGGGGAGTAAAATGGAGTTCGCCAATGTTGGGACAGGCTTTTGCATACCGGGCAGGCTTCGTTTGAGCCATACAGCAAACAAATTATTTGGGTTTCAACTGCGGGAACAGGATCACGTCGCGGATGCTTTCCTAGCCGAGGAGCATCATGCACAGGCGGTCAATGCCCATGCCCATGCCGCCGGCGGGCGGCATTCCGTGTTCGAGCACGACGAGAAAATCTTCATCCAGCTTTTGCTGTTCGCCGGTCGTAGGACAGCGCTTCCAGCCTGTCTCTGAATTTTCTATTTTTAATTAGAGACAGGCACGACGCCTGTCCTACGATTTTAGCCGCTCGCGCTGCTCGATGGGATCGTTCTGCTCGGTGTAGGCGGGCGCGATTTCCTGGCCGTTGATGCAGCACTCGAAGACTTCGACGGTCGTCGGGTCGTCGGGCGAAAGTTTGGCGAGCAGCACGAGTTCCTTCGGCAATGCGTGACGAACTGGGCTGAATTGGCGTCGGCTCGATCAATTTTTCAAACTAAATTTTTTCCTGCTTTCCAACTGTTTCATCAACTCATCCACGCTGCCATTCAACGTATTGCTTGTTGGAGCGCCATAACCCTCAAATTTGAATCGGATGATTCCATCCGAATCGAGCACATAAACTGTTGGCCAGCCGTCAACATTCCAAGCTGAAGAAATTGGACCGTCCGGTCCGCCCTTTCCATTCCAAAATGACGGCCAAGTCATTTGCTCATGTTCCATTGCGCGCTTTGCATCCGATTGAATCGCGTCGCCATTGACTCCAACCATGGCGAAAGGTTGGTTGGTCATTCGTTCATTCAACGCCCGTTCCACCGGAACCAATTGCATGCAAGGACCGCACCAAGACGCCCAAAAACTTAAAACTGTTATTTTTCCGCGACTGTCGTTCAACTTGAACTTTTTGCCATCAATACCTTCGGCTTCAATATCAGGAGCCACTTTGCCAAGTGAAAGGTGAAGCAGTTCAAACAATTCTTTTTCTGCTTCGGTTTTTAACAACGGCGCTTCCGTTTTTGAACCGTGACGGTCGCGCAAATCACGGCAGTCCGCGTAATTTGCGACGACATTCTCAAGCTGTCGTTCTGCTTCATCGGCAACTGATTTTGAATCTCCCCATTGCGTCAAATCAGTTGTTTCAAACTTGCCTATGCTCGCTGCATAGAATGGAACATTTCTCCATTGCTCGAACTCTGCAAGTTCTTCGGTCTTGCAGGCATTCAGGCTTCCAAGCGAAAAAATTGCCTGACCACGATTTGCGCGGTCAGGATTATTTTTAGCCACGGCTTGCAAAAAATCCATGACCGGCCTTTCGCGCCAACGCCATTCCCAGTTATGGCCAATAAAACCACAAAGCGGACCGACTGCGGAATTGGTGGCGTGATATTTGGCGAGCATTTCAATGGCTTGGATTCGATTGGTAAAAACCGGACCCCGTTCAAAAAGTCCCTTCATTGCCATCCACGAAAACATTTCAAACGCCGTTTGGGAGGCGGGATCTTTTTGCGCTAAATCCAAAATTTGCCGGAGGTTGGTGGCGACGACTTGCTTGTAAGTTTGCCACAGCTTGCCACCGACATCATTCGTGGCCGTCTGATAAGCGGCAGACGCATCATCCACTGATTGTTTCAACGCTCTCATTTGATCGTCGTTGGAGTTTGGCGACGATGCGACACTCGCCAGATTTATCACCATTGCCAATGATGCCGCCAAAACGAGAACGCTTGTAATTTTCATTGCTCTATGAAAGACGTTTGAGGTTGGCATTTTTGCCTAAACTTTGCGCTCACCTACGTCATTGAAACGCCGCCCGCCGGATAAAGTTGTATTTTATTTCGGCTTCAACTGCGGGAACAAAATCACATCACGCCATTTCCAATTCCACCGGCGCGTGACTGGCGAGAAGTTCTTTCAAAGTATCCACTTTGCTGGAGGCGTTGAGAATTTCCAGACTGACGAGTGCGCCGGTTTCATCGAGGTCGGCCAGGACGCCGGGCCGGATTTCCTCGGTTTCGTCAATTGTTTTTTTCGTCAACCCGATCAGCAATGTGTCGGTTTCTTTGTCGTATGTCAGTTTCATGGCTGGCCTTTCCAATACCGTTTGAACTGCGAAACAGGATACACTGTCACGGCGACAATTTCATCCTCATTTTCTTCAACGACGATCCGCAGGAGTTTTTCCACGCCCTTTTCGTCGCGAAAACGGCTTTGGTGGATTTGACGGTTCGGGTCGTCCGCGTCCGGCACGATTTGTTCCGGCGAACGGATTGTTTTTTCCACCAGATCGCGCTTCAGTTTTCGCGCGGCAATCCGACCATCACAATAGCCGGTGATCCGAATCGGCTTCATTTTTTATTTTGGTTTCAACTGTGGAAATAAAATCACATCACGAATATTTTCCTGTCCGAGCAACATCATGCAAAGCCGGTCAATGCCGATTCCAATTCCACCAGCCGGAGGCATTCCATGTTCGAGCGCGATGAGAAAATCTTCGTCCAATTTTTGTTGCTCGCCGCCGGCTTGATGTTCGAGACGCTCTCGCTGTTCAATCGGATCGTTTTGTTCCGTGTAACCCGGAGAAATTTCCTGGCCGTTGATGCAACATTCAAAAACTTCAACGCAACTTGGATCGTCGGGAGAAAGTTTTGCGAGCGGCACAAATTCTTTGGGCAAATGCGTCACAAAAGTTGGTTGAATTAAAGTTGGTTCAATCAATTTTTCAAACACCGCGCCGGTCACTTCAAAGTCGGCATAATCTTTTCCAATTTCCGCGCCGAGATCGTGCGCGCGCTGGCGGCGTGCTTCTGGAGAAATTTCAAACCAATCTGCTCCGGCTTTTTCGCGAACGAGGTCTTTGTATTTTACGCGTCGCCACGGTGAAGTGAGATTAATTATTTTTTTTGCTTTTTCTTCCGGCATTTCGGCGTTGAATGTTGAATGTTGAATGTTGAATGTTTTTTCTTTTTGGGAACATTCAACATTTAACATTGAACGTCCAACATCCAACTGGCGGTGTTCCACGACAAGCGTGCCCAAAACTTTTTGCGCGACGTAGCAAATCATTTCTTCGACCAGTTCCATCATCGTCTCGTAATCGCCGAACGCCTGATACGCTTCGAGCATCGTGAATTCGGGGTTGTGTTTGCGCGAAAGTCCTTCGTTGCGGAAATTTTTTCCAATCTCAAATAGTTTATCAATGCCGCCAATGAGAAGCCGTTTGTGATAAAGTTCCAGCGCGATGCGCAGATAAAAATCGCACCCGAGCGCGTTGTGATGCGTCTTGAAGGGTTGCGCCGCCGCGCCGCCGGGAATCGCCTGCATCATCGGCGTCTCAACTTCCACGTAGCCGCGCGTGTGCAGAAAATTCCGAATCTCGCGGATGATTTCGCTGCGCTGCAAAAAAGTTTTTTTAACTTCTTCGTTCGCCATCAAATCGAGATAGCGCTGGCGATAGCGGATTTCCGTGTCTTCGAGTCCGTGCCATTTCGCGGGCGGCGGGCGCAGCGCTTTGGCGAGAATCACGAAAGGTGAATTTTTTACAGAAGATAACGATGGCAACGAAGAATCTTTGTTCTCTTCGTTTGCTTCTGTTTTTTGTGAGGGGCTGGAAGCCTGTCCTACTTTAATTGAAATCTCACCGGTCTTGGTCGTGAACAACGTTCCGCGCACGCCGACAAAATCTCCCAAATCCAAATGTGTGAAAATGTTCCAGAGTTCATCGCCCAAAATATTTTTCTGCGCATAGACCTGAATGCGGCCGGATTGATCGCGCAAATCAATGAACATACTTTTGCCCATGTCGCGATGTGCGGTGATGCGTCCGGCGATGGAAACTTGCGCGTGCTCGGCGAGTTCGCCTTTCTCAAATTTCGCGCGCGCCTCGCCGCAGCCGATGGCAGGCGTGAATTTGTTTTTGAACGGGAAAATGTTTTTCGCCTCGAGCGCTTTGAGTTTCGCCCGGCGCTGTTCAATCAATGAGTTTGTATCGTCCATCAGAGTTGGCGGAGTAAATCAAAATTCGTCCGTAAGCGCACGGATTTTCGGCTCGCAAGGACGCTCGGCCCACCGCCAAATGTAGCAGTGAACGTGAGTTCGCTCATTTTAACCAGAGCCGACTCACATCGGCTGCTACGACATTACATATGAAACCAGTTGTATTGGCTGGAGAAAACGGACCAGTCAATCGTGATTTCGGAAACGAGCATGAACAGGATGATTGCCGCCAGCGCGAGAAATTTCGCCGGACCGCCAAATTTTTTCAGCGCGCGGTCAATTCCATAAACGAAGAGCAGCATGAACGGAATCAGTGCGCCGAGAATCAGCCGCCCGGAAGTAAAATATGGGTGCGCGCGCGAGGGATTGACGCAATCGTGGAAATCGTAGATGACGGACAGAAATCCGGGAAACGCCACGGCCGCGGCGAAACTCCAGAAGCCGAGCCGGAGCACCTGCCGTTGCGGCTCCGTCACGGCGGCGTGCCGCCGGAAAACGGCAAACAGCCCGGCCAAAAAAAATCCGCCGGACATAGCCAGGTAAATGGCGTCCACCGCCGGCGACGCCAGCAGCTTGCCGTGCCAGAAAAATTCTCCATGCCAGAAAGTCGTCATGAGTCCCGAAATGAAAATCCAAAAACCATGCGGCGTGAAAATGGGATGATGCCACCATTCGCCAAACGGCTTGAGCGTCCAGGTGAGCATTCGGATTTTCGCCGCTGTGCCGGTGAAATCGCCGAAATTGATTTTGCACCATGCCAGCCACGCGGCCATCGGCAGCCCCGCACAGAAAAACAGCGACGCAAGCGACGGAATTGACGCGCGCAATTTTCCCGAATTCGCCAGCCGCGCGATTTTCAAAAGCACCGCCGCAAACGCCACGGCGAGCAGAAGCAGGTTGCTCAATTTAGCCAGAAAAACTGACGCGAGCGCCAGTTCCGTGAATGTTCTCAGCCGCGCGCCGGGAATTTCCGCGCGCAAAAATTTCACGAGACAGACAAACGCCGCGCCAAAACAAAGCGGCGAAAGCACGTCGTTGTTGATTGAATAGAACGCGGTTTGCGGCATGAACGCCAGAAGCGCCGGGACGCCGAGTTGCAAAAAAATGTTTTCGGGGAAAATTGCCTTCGCCGCCGCGTGGCCGAGCCGGATCAGCGCGGCGACAAATAAAATGTTCAGGAAACGCAGCCAATACAGCAAACGCCCGCCGTCAAGTCCGAGCCATTGGCCCAGATGCCACCACAAGCCGGCCAGCGCGTAGTAGAGCGGCGGCTGCGAAGATTCGTGGTTTGCGCTTTGCCAGGCCGTTTCGCGCGCCTGCAAGACGGGCGCGATCTTTTCCAGCGGCTGCGTCCACGGCGGCGGCGGAAACGTCCCGCCTGCAAAAGTTTCCGGCGTCCAGAGAAATTCCTGCGAGCCGTAGATGACAATGTATTGCATGGATTCTTTGGAAAGCGGCTCCAGTCCGCGCGGGACGTGGCCGTGCGAGTATTTCACCACCAGGTCGAAATGCGCCTGCTCGTCCACGTTGTTGATGAGTGGAAACGCGGCGGAGAAAATGAAGACATGAATCGCGGCAAGAGCGCAGAGCAGCCCGACGATTTTGCGCTCGCGCGATCCGGAAATCGCGGCGGCCGGATTGGAATTTGCGGTGTTCACGCCAGTTTCAAAATGTGTTGCGCGGCCAAATTAAAGCACACACGGCAAATCACAAGCCCGCGCAGCAAACGGCAATAGTTCAATTCTGGATTCACAATTCGTTGCGGTGAATCCGAAAATTTATTAACTTCTCCGCTCGCAAAAAATTTATGGGCGCACAATGGAAACAAGCCGGGCGCGAAATCAACGCGCACAAAAAAGGCCAGATGGTCGTCAAGCTCGTCCGCGAAATCACGGTCGCGGCCAAGCTCGGCGGCGCCGACCCCGATTCAAATGCGCGGCTGTTTGTCGCCATCGAGAAGGCTAAGAAATCTTCCGTCACCAAGGACACCATCGAGCGCGCCGTCAAAAAAGGCGCGGGCATCGGCGAGGAAAAGGTCAGTTACGAGACCGTCGTCTATGAAGGCTACGCGCCGCACAAAGTTCCCGTCGTGGTGGAATGCCTGACGGACAACCGCAATCGCACCGCGCCGGAAATCCGCAATCTGTTCAAGGCCGGTTCGATGGGCCAGCCCGGCAGCGTCGCGTTTTTCTTCAACCACCTCGGCGTCGTCGAGGCCACGCACGCGGACGCGGACCGCGACGCGGAGGCCGACGCGATTGAAGCCGGCGCGCAGGAGATCGAGCCGCTCGAAGCCGCTGAAATTCCCGCCGGACAAAAAGGCGCGCGTTTTCTCACCGAGATCAAAGACCTCGACCACGTTTCCAAGGCGTTGAAGGCGGCGGGCTGGAACGTCATCGCCTCGGAGATGCGCTACGTCGCGAAAAATTTCACGGAAGTTTCCGAGGCGCACCGCAAGGAAGTCATGGATTTTCTAAATGCGCTGGACGATCACGACGACGTGCATCACGTCTATGCGGCGATGAAATAAGCGTGGCATTCAAAACAAAACATTTTCAACAAATCCGGTCAGATGCTTTGGCGGTTGCCTATTCTTTCGCACAACGACAACCAATTCGCGTGAAAATCTTTTCGCCATGGGAATTCTTTTTACAGCGCGACGCTGTTCGTAAATTGGCAGAACACGATGTGGCACAATACTCACGCCAAGTCCTAGCGAAACTAAATTCACAATCACATCAAAACTGTCCAACTCCATTGCTGGCTCGACACGCCAACTTTGCCCCTCGAGCCAGCGTCTCAAATGCTTTCCGGTGTTGCTGTCCCGATCAATCATCAGCCACCGTTGTCCATCAAGGATTTTTTTCAATGCTTTGAAATTGGTGTGGATTGATTTTTCAGGCAATTGAAATTGAGGCGGGGCGATGAATGTGAAGTCGTCCTTGAACCGATGAGTGATTTGTAATCCGCGCGAAAGTCGTGGCGGCGGACAGAGTAAGCCCACATCTAGTTCCTTGGCTTCCACCGCCTCAAGAATTTCGCGGCTGGTTTGCTGCACCACTTGAATTTGAACGTCTGGAAATTTTCGCTGGAACGCGAAAAAGAATCCCGGCAAATAAGCGAGCCCGATGCTTCTTGCAACTCCAACACGCAATGTCTTCGGGACAAGATTAAATTCGTGCTGTAGGTGATGCAACGCAGCGTTCGTTGCGTCAAGAATTGGTCCCGATTTCTCGTGCAGCGATTTTCCGGCGAGCGTCAGGCTGACTTGGCGGGTGGTTCGTTCAAACAATGACACTCCCAGCCTTTGCTCCATGCCGCTAATTTGGCGCGTGATGGCACTTTGAGTCAGACCGGCTCGTTGACCTGCCTTGGTGAAACTGCCCGTCTCTGCTACAAGATGAAACAAGTGTAATTCGTAAAGGTCGAAAGGAGCGGTGGCCAAATACTCATTCATATCTAGCATCAATGTAATGATACTAATGAATTTCTTGCAATATTAAACTTGTGTCAGTGTATGCGTGTCGAAGGGAATTGCGCTTCGCCCGGTTGGGTAGAGACGACATTCCAGATAACTAAACCAATAACCAAATAAAATTATGGCAGACATTCATTCCCGTCTCCTGGAAAATGTTCCCGGAGCGTTCTACATCACCAACGAATGCATTGATTGTGATATGTGCCGCGAAACTGCGCCGTCCGTTTTCAAGCGCAACGACGACATTGGATTTAGCGTGGTTTTTCACCAGCCCGCAACTGAAGCCGAACGCCAGCAAGCAGAAGAAGCTTTGGTTGGTTGTCCGGTTGAAGCCATTGGCAACAACGGTTCGGCCAGTTAATTTTTCGGCGGCGTGTTCGCGTCAAAGCCCAGCGTTGCCCCGAATGTGTAACAGCAATTGAACCGGCGTGACGATTTGCACGCCGAAAGGTTTTTCCAAATCCAGCAGGTCGCGGTCGTTGCTGACGATGAATTTCGCGTCCGCGCCCAGCGCACAGGCGAGATAGCGGTCGTCCTTAAGGTCGCGGCTGCGCGGCTTGCCCAGCGGCGCGGGATTCACAAAATACGCGACGGTCAGAAGCCAGTCCAAAGTGGCCTGTGGGTTCACGCCGAGATGTTTTTTGGCCAGCACGGCGGCGATGCGCGTCTCATATTCGTTCCACGTTTCCGAAGTGGCGCAAAACCGAACCTGCCGGTGCGCCACGAGCGAGAGGCAGCGGCGCGGATTGCCTTTCCAGCCGATTGCGGAAAGCAAAACGCCGCAATCAAACACCACCGAAATCACTTCGCGGCCTTTCGACGGTCGGCGGCGCGGGCGGCGCGGATGTCCCGCTCAATTTCCTGCTCGATTTCCGGCGTGACGGGTTTTTGCGGCAGCGTGGCCATGATTTCTTCAAATCGTTTCACGCTCGCACCGAGTTCTTCGCGGGTCAGGGCGCGCAGCCCGGCGCGGATCACGTCGCTGGCGTTTCCGTAAAGGCCGGAGCGGACGCGCTCGTCAACGAATGATTTCAATTCACCCGGCAGCGAGATGTTCATGGTTTTGACCATGCGGGAAATATTCCTGATTTAACAAGGATTGTCAATCCTTGTTTTTAGAAGTCGAAGTCCCAGCCAGTTCAATTCTTCACCGGCGCGTTCGTTGAAGTTGCGCCCGCCTTGATCAAGCCCGCCTTCACGAACGGCGCGAGACACTGGCCGTAGCCCGCTTTTTCCATTTCTTCCACCGGAATGAATTTCAGCGACGCGGAGTTGATGCAATAACGCAAGCCACCCTTGTCCGCCGGGCCGTCGTCAAAAACGTGGCCGAGATGCGAGTCGGCGGCCGTCGAGCGGACTTCGGTGCGGCTCATACCGTAGGAATTATCCGTATGCTCGACAATATCCGTGCTCGCGAGCGGTTGCGTAAAACTCGGCCAGCCGCAGCCGGAATCAAACTTGTCCAGCGAGCTGAACAGCGGCTTGCCCGACACGATGTCCACATAAATGCCCGGCTTGTGGTTGTCCCAAAACTCGTTGTGGAACGCCGGTTCGGTGGCGGCTTCCTGCGTGACGGCGAATTGCTCCGGCGTCAGTTTCTTTTTCAATTCGTCCGCGTCCGGTTTCTTAAAATTATTCATATCGCTTGGTTGATAAATTTGGTTGGTTGAAATTTCTGGCGGTGCGGCGCGGCCCGAGTTGTGAAGCGCGGCGAAAATGCCGCCCGCCAGCAGCGCCGCCGCCGTCATTCCCGCAATTTTCATCGGTTGCATACGGTTCTGACTGTCCAATTGGAACTTCCGTTCAATCTCCCGCCATCGCGCGTCCGGCAATCCAGCCCGTCGTCCACGCCGCCTGAAAATTATACCCGCCGGTGATGCCGTCAATGTCCAAAACTTCGCCCGCGAAAAAAAGTCCGAGACAAACCTTGCTTTCCATCGTCTTGAAATTCACTTCGCTTAACTTAACGCCGCCGCACGTCACAAACTCATCCTTGTTCAAACTTTTTCCAGTCACGGGAAATTCCGAGCGCAGCAATTGCTGAATCAAATTATGCTGCGTCGCGCCCGACAATTCCGACCAACGAATTTCGCGCGCGACGCCGGATGTCAGAACGAGTTGTTCCCAAAGCCGCGCGGGCAATGGCGCGATTGGAAAATTAACGATCAATTTTGCCGGCTGCGATTTTCGGCGCGTTTGAAATTCCGCCATCAATTTATCTTCGCCCAATTGCGGCAGCCAGTTGATCTGCAATTTGAACTGGTAATTTTTCGCGTGCAACTCGCGCGCGCCCCATGCGGACAAACGCAAAATCGTCGGACCGCTCAAACCCCAATGCGTCAGCAAAATCGCGCCGCGCTCGCGGAGTTTTGTTTCTGGAATGGATGCTTCAACATTTTCAACAGAAATTCCAGCGAGTTCGCGCAGCCACGGAATTTCAACGTGAAACGTGAACAGCGACGGCACCGGCGGTTCCAGCGTGTGGCCGAGCGAGACGGCGAGTTGTCCGAGCGCCGGTGTGCGGCAGCCGCCAATCGCGAGCAGCAATTTATCGCACACCAACTTTTCACCGCTGGAAAGTGTGAGTTCAAATCCGCCGCCGTATTTTTTGAATGCGCTTTCGGCGCCGCAATTGGCTCTTAATTTTATCCCGGCTTTTTCCGCCGCGTTGAGCAGGCAGTCAATGATCGTTTGCGAAGAATCGGTTGTCGGAAACATCCGCCCGTCGTTTTCAATCTTCAATTTCACGCCGCGATCTTCAAACCACGCGACGGTGTCGCTGGCCTGAAATTTGCCGAACGCGGAAATCAGCGCGCGTTCGCCGCGCGGAAAACGTTTGGAAAATTCCCGCCCGTCGAAATCGGCATGGGTGACGTTGCAGCGTCCGCCGCCCGAAATTCTGACTTTGGAAAGAAACTGCGAAGTTTTTTCGAGGATTAAAATTTCCGCGCCGCCCGGCGATTCAGCACACGCAATTGCGGCGAAAAATCCCGCCGCGCCGCCGCCGACAATCACGATGCGCTGCGGATTCATGGTCGCTCAAGCCGTCGCCGCCAGCTTGCTCTCGGCGGCTTCCCATTCGGGCGCCGCTGTCGCAAGCCGTTCCTGGACGTGCGCGAGTTCGCGGTTGATCTCCTGTGCGCGCCCCGGCTTTTCGTAAGTCTCGGGTTTTTCCAATTCTGCCGTCAGTTCCGTCTGTTTCGCTTCGAGTTTCTGGATTTCTTTTTCCAGTTTGTGAACCAGTTGCTGCTGCGCTTTTTTTTCGCCGGAACGTGACTGACGCTGCTGAGCCTCGAGCCGCTTTTGTTCCTTGCGATCTACTTTTACCGTCGGAGCAACTTTCCGTTCCGAATGATCGGGACTCGAATTCGTCAGTTTTCCGCCGCCGCCGCTGGAAGTCAAAGCCGCGCGCGCGGAGGTCGCCTTGGTCTTGTCCAAATAATATTGATAGCCGCCGGGATAATGCGTGAGCTTCCCACCATTGACGTGGACGACGTGGCCGGACAACGCGCGTATGAAATAAACGTCGTGGCTGATGAAGACGAGCGTGCCTTGAAATTGCTTCAGCGCATAAACCAGCGCATCAATGCTCGCCATGTCCAGATGCGTCGTCGGCTCGTCCATAAGCAGCAGGTTTGGCGGATCGAGCAGCAGTTTGACGAGCGCGAGCCGGCTTTTTTCGCCGCCGCTCAACACGCTGATTTTTTTGAAGACATCGTCGCCGCGAAACAGAAAACTGCCGAGCAACGTGCGGATGGACTGCTCCGTCACGCGCGACGGCGTGTCCATCGCCTCCTCGAACACCGTGCGTTCCGGGTTCAGCATCTCGATGCGATACTGCGAATAGTAGCCGGCCTTCGCGTTGTGGCCGAGCGTGCGCGTGCCGGATTGCGGCACCACGACGCCCGCGAGAATTTTCAACAGCGTGGATTTGCCAGCGCCGTTTGGGCCGACGAGCACGATGCGCTGGTCGCGTTCGGCCAGGAAATCCATGCCGCGATAAACCACGTTTTCGCCGTAAGCAAAATGAATATTTTCGAGCGTGATGACTTTCTGGCCGCTGCGCAGCGGCTGCGGAAAACTGAAACCGATTTTGCTCGTGTCGTTCACCGGTGCCTCGATTTTTTCCATCCGGTCAATC
>Ga0207933_1002006_pt1 | contig 13925 bp, 10 predicted proteins | sample NGESurdeep092012_4_FD_184488 | JGI IMG/M metagenome (GOLD analysis project Ga0207933, IMG submission 184488) | Arctic peat soil microbial communities from Barrow, Alaska - NGEE Surface sample F53-3 deep-092012 (SPAdes) | ecosystem: Environmental > Terrestrial > Soil > Wetlands > Peat ... | reverse complement strand
TTTGAACACCAATATTTACTTTATACTTATTGTCATATTTTAATTTCCCCGATAAAAAATAGGATTTTTCTGCCCTGAAACGCAGTATCCCATTGTCTTTATTTATTCTTAATCCTACAGGGGAGTTTTTTAAATACCAATAATAATCAGATGGTTTTTTATTAATCTCAAATTGGTAATCGAGGGTAGAGTCTACATGAAGCGTAAAATAAGGGCTAAAATTTTTTATTCTGAGAACAGTGTCTACAGGTTTTAAAAAAATGGTGTCTTCAGCAGGAAGATGAATTGTATCTTCTTTTTCTGCCATAGAACTATCAGTTACCTGGCTTTTAGCATGGAAAGAAAAAAGAACCAAAATAAAAACCAGAGGTAAAAATTTAAAAATGGCGTTTTTAAGCATGTGTGCAAAAGTATAAAACAATTTGCCGCTGAATTCTTAATAAAATAAAAAAATAAGATTCTTTTTTTAATTGAATTAATGAACATCAGCTACTTAAATAGGTTACCTAAAGGTATTTTGTATTTATTTTTAAAAAATGCGGCTTATCTAAATTTATCCATTACCAATTCCGGAGAACCGGAAAACTTTTTCATAATAAAAGAAACACTTTGTGCTATATCGCTTTTATTTGAAAGAATAATATCCGCTTTATTTTTAGAAATTTCTTTTTCAGCTTCTGTTTCTTTTTGTGAATTTGTATGATTGAGGTTAAGAACAAGATTTTTTAAATCGGCGTCCGCGTATTTTGATGTTTGAACTAATATTAAAACAGTGATGGCATCTAAATCATTTTCATTTCCAAGCTTCAAATGCACATTTTTATGTAATTCTTTAACCAGGCTATCAACATTGATTTTCCGGCCTTTTAATTTTATAGCATTTTTTTCGATTATATTTTTAATATCCGGTTTTATAGTCAACATCGCATTTTCAAAAAATGTATTAGCCTGAATGGGCATTACTGAATTGACCTGCGCAAAAATGTGGTTGGTAAAAAATAAAAAAAAGAGAGGTAAAATACTTTTCATAAGCAAAAATTTTTGTGAAATATTTACTCGAAATAGGCCAGCTTTATATAAAACGCTAAAAAGAAAGAAATATTGAAGGGATTTGAAACTAAATTGTAGTGGGAATTGCTCTAAAAATTAGAATTAACTATAACTGAAAGTTTGCTTCTTTAATTTTTTTCTTTAAAAATTTCCGTAAAACCAATACCTTAATAAATTATTTAAAACCTTTTTATCTATTATTAAATAAATCTAAAATGAATCCCAACCCAAAATTAAAAGGGCAAAGCGCTTTAGTAACCGGCGCAAACAGTGGTATTGGCGAAGCTGTTGCCATTGCTTTGGCAAATGACGGAGCCAATGTCGTGGTTAATTATGTTACACACCCCGAAAACGCTGACGCAGTTGTGAAAAAAATAGAGGATAGCGGCGGTAATGCAATTGCCTTAAGAGCAGATGTAAGTAAAGAAGAAGAGGTGCAGGCAATGTTTAAGCAAATGTTCGACAAATATGGGACGATAGATATTTTGGTAAATAATGCGGGCATACAAAAAGATTCTCCACTTGAAAGTATGAGCCTTGGTGATTGGCAATTAGTAATTGATGTGAACCTTACCGGGCAATTCTTATGTTCGCGCGAAGCAGTAAAGGAATTTATAAGGCGCGGCGTTGTGCCGGAAAGAAGTTGTGCAGCCGGAAAAATTATTTGTATGAGCAGCGTGCACCAGGTAATTCCATGGGCAGGCCACGTGAACTATGCATCCAGCAAAGGCGGAATAGAAATGATGATGAAAAGTATGGCACAGGAACTAGCTCCTAAAAAAATAAGAGTCAATGCCATAGGGCCGGGGGCGATAAAAACGCCTATCAACTTAAATGCATGGAATACTCCTGAAGCCGCGAATAAGTTATTGACACTTATTCCTTATAACCGTATTGGCGATCCGGAAGATATTGGAAAAGTGGCTGTATGGCTTGCCAGTGACGATTCCGATTATCTTGTAGGAACTACCATTTTCGCAGATGGCGGCATGCTACTTTATCCTGGTTTTTCTACAAATGGATAACAACTTTTAAAACAAAATGGAAAATACAGAATTAAAAAGGTTACAGTTAAATGCAACCAAAGATGTACCCATAGAAAAATGGGGTCCTTATTTATCTGACAGGCAATGGGGAACAGTTAGAGAAGATTATAGCCCTAACGGGGATGCCTGGAATTATTTTCCTCACGACCACTCGCGAAGCAGGGTTTACCGCTGGGGAGAAGATGGTCTGGGCGGTATTTCAGATGTCAATCAACAATTGTGTTTTTCTGTGGCTTTATGGAATGGCAATGATGCGATTTTAAAAGAACGGCTGTTTGGCTTAGCCAACCAGGAAGGCAATCATGGTGAGGACGTAAAAGAACTTTATTATTGTTTAGATAATGTGCCTACACATTATTATATGAAATACCTCTACAAATATCCCCAACAAGCGTATCCATATGAAACCCTGATAAATGTAAACCGGGAAAGAGGAAAACTCGATCCGGAATTTGAAATACTTGACACCGGAATTTTTAATGATGATAAATATTTTGACGTTTACATTGAATATGCAAAGCAAAACAGCGAAGATATATTTATAAAGATTGAAGTTGTTAACCGTGGCCCCGAAAAAGCACAGGTTACTGTCTTACCTACATTGTGGTTTTATAATAGTTGGCAATATGCGGGAGAAGACAATATGCCTTATATAACCTACCTGTCTGACCTCTCCATAAAAGCCCACCATCAAAAGCTTGGAGATTATTATTTGTATTTTCAACCGTCACAAAATGTTCTCTTTACTGAAAACGAAACCAATTTTCAAAAACTTTTTAACCAGCCAAACACAAGTGAATTCGTAAAGGATGCTTTTCATGAAGCTATCATTCATGGTACAGATTTTCAAAAATTAAAAGATAAAAAAGAAGGCACTAAATGTGCACCAGTTTACTCTTTAGAAATTGAATCGGGCAAATCGGAATGCATTTTTCTCAGATTATCAAATAGCCGTATAGACAATTGCTTTCCTTCAAATTTTCAGGAAATATTTATTAGAAGAAAGAATGAAGCAGATATTTTTTATGAAACAATTCATCCCTCTTCACTAACGGAAGATCAAAAAAATATTCAACGGCAGGCTTTTGCCGGCATTCTTTGGAACAAGCAATACTATCATTACGATGTGGACAGATGGTTAAATACAAGCGATGGAATTACGCCGGACACTTCAGAACGCAAAATGGGGAGAAACCATGACTGGAAAAATTTAAAAAATCAGGATATTTTGTCTATGCCCGACAATTGGGAATATCCGTGGTATGCTGCATGGGATATGGCTTTTCATTGTATAACGATGGCAGTTATTGACCCGGTTTTTGCAAAACATCAGCTTACCTTGCTTATGCGTGAATGGTACATGAACCCTCAGGGGCAATTACCAGCCTACGAATGGGATTTTGGTGACGTAAATCCTCCTGTCCATGCTTTTGCTGCTTTACAAATTTATAAAATTGAGGAAAGATTGTATGGAAAGGCTGACATCAATTTCCTCAAAAGTATTTTCCAAAAACTCATCATCAATTTTACCTGGTGGATTAACAGGAAAGATGCCAATGGCAATAATATTTTTGAAGGAGGCTTTCTCGGTCTTGATAATATCGGGCTTTTTAACCGTAGCATGGTTATGCCAGGAAACATCCTTTTAGAGCAAACAGATGGTACCAGCTGGATGGGAATGTATGCGTTGGATATGATGAATATTGCTCTTGAAATAGCCATGAATGATATATCATTTGAAAATATGGCTACCAAATTTTATGAACATTTTGTAATTATAGCTGAAGCACTAAACGAAATGAATTTATGGAATGAAGATGATAAATTTTTCTATGATGTTTTATCTATAAACAAATCAGAAATTTTGCCATTAAAAATTCGTTCACTCGTTGGCTTGTCGCCACTGTTTGCTGTAACCATCATTAAAAATGAAGTTTTTGAAAAACTTACCAACTTTGAAAAGCATATGAAATGGTTTCAGGATTACAGGCAAGCCAATCATTTGTATTTGCCGAGCCAGGAAAACAAAAGTTCTGATAGCAGTTTGTTTTCTTTGGTAGACAGGGAAAGGTTAAAAGATTTATTACAAAAACTGTTGGATGAATCTGAGTTTTTATCCGAAGGAGGAATAAGAGCATTGTCAAAATTTTATCAAAATAATCCCTACACTTTAAATTTTGGCGGCACCAGTTATTCCATTCAATATGATCCGGGAGATTCTACATCCGATATGTTTGGCGGCAACTCAAACTGGCGCGGGCCTGTGTGGGTTCCTGTAAATTATTTATTCATCAATGCCTTTAAAATCTTTGGGTCATTTTTTGAAGATGATTTAAAATTAGAATGCCCTGTAAACTCCGGAAAGTTTCTCACATTAACTGAAATAAGCAAAGAAATCACAAGGAGGCTCCTTCATATTTTTGAAAAAAACGAAAAAAACGAAAGGCTTTCAAACGGAAATTATAATTGGTTTTACACAAAAGAAGAAAACCAGGATCTTGTATTGTTCAACGAATATTTTCATGGCGATACCTTGCGAGGATTAGGTGCGAGCCATCAAACAGGATGGACAGCGCTGATAGCCAATTTAATTCTGGATCTAAATGAAGAAAATTAAATATTTACTCTTTTCTGAGATGTAACAATACAACCGCTTCAATATGATGAGTATGAGGAAACATGTCAACGGGCTGTATTTTTTCGACAATATATTTTTCATTTAATATCTGTAAATCACGCGCCTGCGTAGCAACATTACAGCTTACATAAATAATTTTTTCCGAAGAAATTTCAAGTAATTTATTAATTAATTTAGGATGAAGCCCTGCCCGCGGCGGGTCTACAATTACCACATCAGCTTTGCCATGTAAATTAAAAAAATCATCGTTGCAGATATCAATTACATCACCGGAAAAGAATTGCGCGCAATCAAGATGATTAAGATCTGCATTTTCTTTTGCGTCTTTAATAGCATCTTCTATTACATCTACCCCTATTATTTTTTTGGCATTTTTACTTAAAAATATTCCGATGCTTCCCGTTCCGCAATAAAGGTCATAAACGGTTTCTGTTCCTTTAAGCGCTGCAAATTCTTTTACAACATTATATAAAGCCTCCGCTTGTTTTGTATTGGTTTGAAAAAATGATTTAGGAGAAATTTTAAAATTAAAATCCCCAAGCATTTCAATAACATATCCTTTACCATAAAAAGTTTTTGGTTTCAAATCGTTAATACTATCATTCCATTTTGGATTAATTGTATAAACCAATGTGGTTATTGCCGGAACCTTTTCCAAAAGATAATTACTGATTTTTTCAATTTCTGTTTTATCATCATAGCCGAATACCAGGTTTACCATCAACTCATTTGTAGAACATTTTCTGATGACAATATTTCTTAAAAAACCTTTATGTTCTTTAATGTCGTAATAACTCAAATTATTTTTTTCAGCGAATCCGCGCAAAGTATTTCTGATAATATTATTCACATCTTCCATCAACCAACATTCTTCAATATCAATGATTTTATCGTAAAGTTTGGGAACATGGTATCCAAGCGCACCGCCCGGCCAGACTTCTTCTCCTAAATCTTTTAATTCATTTTGAGAAAGGTATTTTTTAGTGCTGAAAGTGAATTCAAGTTTGTTTCTGTATGAAACTATTTTTTCAGAACCGATGATTGGCAATACAGAAATATCATTCAGTTTTCCAATTCTTTTTACAACATCTTTTACTTCCTGCTCTTTGTATTTTAATTGCAAATCGTAAGGAAGCATTTGCCATTTGCAACCTCCACAAATGCCAAAATGAATACAAAAAGGTTCAACACGCTCTTCACTGAATTCCTTTATTTCAACCACCTTTCCTTCTGCCCAATCTTTTTTATTTTTTGTAACCAATACGTCAACGGTATCGCCAGGAACAGCGCCTTCAATAAATATTACTTTTCCATCAATTTTAGACAAAGCCTTTCCTTCTGCAGCATATCCTGTCACTAAAACATTTTCTAACACCATTTTTTTCCTTCTCATTGCAGCAAAAATAACCTTTCAAAAAATTCCAACTTTAATTTTTACATTGTTTTATTACGGTAAAATAAAAATTTGGCTTTTTTGTTCGTTTACTGCAAAAGAGATTTTAAAGAATTTAAATTTGTAAAAAAACTTTCAGGATGAACGATTTTATTACACCTACTTTTTTTAAAACACAATTATCTTTTAGAAAATGGCTTGAAAAAAACCATGAAACAAAAAAAGAATTTTTGGTAGGTTTTTATAAAGTAAAAAGAGGAAAGCAAAGTATTACCTGGAGCGAATCTGTTGACGAAGCAATTTGTTTTGGTTGGATTGATGGTGTAAGAATATCTATTGACGATGAAAGTTATTGCATTCGTTTTACGCCAAGAAAATCAAAAAGTATTTGGAGTACAGTCAATATTAAAAAAGTAGAAGAATTATCAAAACAAGGATTGATGCACCCTTCAGGGCTTGCCGCTTTTTCAAAAAGAGAAGAAAAAAACTCCGGGATTTATTCTTATGAAAAAGAATCTTCGGTTTTATCCAACGATTTTTTAAAAAAATTTAAATCGAATAAAAAAGCATGGAGCTTTTTTCAAACGATGGCGCGCTCTTATCAAAATACAACCATTCATTGGGTGATGACAGCAAAGCAGGAAATTACAAAATTAAAAAGGCTGCAAGAATTAATAAATGACAGTGAAGCCGGAAGAAAAATAAAAAGATTAAATTACTAAAATGATTTACGACAGTGTTGTAATAGGACGCGGATTAATTGGCTCATCCGCCGCAAAATATATTAGCCGTTTTCAAAAAAATGTGGCTCTCATCGGCCCTGATGAAGAAACTGCTTTTAAAGAAGGAATTGTTTTTGCCAGTCATTATGACCAGGCGAGAATTCAAAGCATTGTAGGTAAAAATGAAATTTTTACTTTACTCAATCAACAATCCGCAAATGAATATTCGGCGTTGGAAGAAGAGTCGGGTACCCGCTTTCATTCGAAAGAAGGTTGCCTGATTGTAAATCCTGCTGCTACTGATTCTTATCAAAATGAATATAAAGAACTTGCAAAAAAAATTGACGTTAAATATAAAGTTTTTGATAATGTAGATTCTATAAAATCTTTCAATTCAGATTTTGATTTTCCCGGTTCAGCAAGTGGTTTTTTTGAAGCCGCGCCTGCCGGAACTATTAATCCGCGGCTTTTAATAAAAGCCCGGTCAGAGGTGTTCAAAAAAAATGGTGGCGAAATTTTTAATAATATAGTTAATGGTGTTTCTTTTGAAAAAGGAGTGATAAAAATTTCCTGTATTGATAATAAAATATTTTATGCAAAAAAAGTTCTGCTGGCTCCTGGTGCGTTTACAAATTTTTCAAATTTGGTGAAGCGAAAACTTCTTTTAAAACTAAAAAGTGAGACCACCATTTGGGTAAAAGTAAACGCTCAAGAAGCCGAACGTTTATCTTCCCTTCCGCCGCTTTTATACAAAATTGATGAACCGGAAATCCAGGATATTTATTTGGTTCGCCCCATAAAATATCCTGACGGAAACTACTATTTAAAAATGGGTGCAAATATCCCTACTGATTTTTATTTTAAAAATTTGGAAGAAATACAAAATTGGTTTTTAAAAGATAAAAGCGTAGACAATATAACGGTGTTACTAAACGCTTTAAAATCAATACTGCCAAGGCTTTTAATTGAAGAAACCTTTGAAAAAAAATGCATAGTTACTTATACCAAACACGGCCAGCCATACATTGGTGCGTTGGAAAATAATGGATTATATATTGCTGGTGGTGGAAACGGTTATGGAGCCATGTGCAGTGAGGCTTTGGGGAAAATAGCAGCAATATTTTTATTAGAAAATAAATTTCCTCCAGGGTTTTCTGAAAAAGATTTTATCCCGGTTTTTGAAGAGTAGTTTTTACTTTGAATAAAAAAAATTATAGGATATTTTCATAGTAAAGCAACATTTATCGATAATTTTTTATGCCATGGTGGCTCTGTTTCCGTTTGGATCGAGAAATAAAGATCTGATTTATTCATAGTAAACCAACAAATAAAGCAGATTTCTATTTTCTTTTATAAACCGGAACTGTGCTACAAGCTTCACCATACATAATACTTTTAGCAACGGGAAGCAGGATTTTAGTAATCTCTACAAAGGCTGTTTCGGGAAGTGATTTTTCTCCACAACCTTTTATTAAAACCCTTTTTTCTTTGAAGCCGGCAGGGTCAATTTTTTCAATTTTTTTAAGAAACAAAATATTGAAAACTTCCTGCTCATTTCCAAAAAAAATATTTTTGGCAAATGGCTGAAGATAAGTAGCCGCAAGCATATAAGCCCAAAGTGGAATGATGGCGTCTGCAGAACAGGTCAATGCTACAACTTTATTTTGATAAATATTCCAATCAGTATTTTTCAAGGCTTCGCGGTATTCTTTTTCTTTTAAAATCATTTCCATAAATAAATGATCCTTCAAATCAAAAGTTACCAGTTCTTCTTCAGGATAAAACTTTTCCAAATCAAGGGTCACTAAAGAGCTTTGCGCTACTTTATTCAGAATGGTTTCTTCCATAATTTTATTTTTTGTAAAGTTACAAAATCATTTTTTTGGAGTCTTTTAAATAAAGGGTAAAACAAAAAAGCCACCATACATGGCGGCTTAAAAAATTCATTTTATTTATTTAAAAAAACTTGCTTCGAAAATCTTTTACATCCGCTGTGCTTTTCAGTTCTTCAAATGATTGGCTTAAAGCAGACTGTACCTCTTTATTCAGTTCGTTATCCATTTGCAATTTTTGCAATTCTGGATTAACAGATGCTTTAGAATAAACACCGTTTACTTTTATTACAAAAACCCCGGAGTTTCCTGCAAAAGCCGGTGAAACTTTTGACTGGTAATCTTTGTTAAATGCAGCTCCTGCTACTTTTGGTTCCTGCCCTATTCCATTGATAATTTGTGATTCAAAAGTAAGTGTGGAATCTTCCCCGGAATTTAAAACCTGTAAATGATAAGGCGCGGCTGCGGCTTCAAGCGTAGCCGGGTTATTTAGTTTCTTTTTAATTTCGTCAGCCTTTTTGTTATTCATGATAATACCTTCAACCAGCGGGCGTGCTGTATTTACATCCGGTGTTCCTTCCATCATTTTTTTATCTACAATTGCAACAATGAAATCATCTTTTACAGAAAAGGGATCAGAAACCTGGCCTTCCTTAGATTCAAAAGCCCATCTTACAATAGGCCTTGCATCTTGCAAAGCACCAACCTGGTAATCATTTTCTTTTATTTCATTGGGAACATTTATTTCTTTCAAACCATTTTTTGCAACATAATCATTGAATGATTTTACATCTTTTGCATAACCGGCTAATTTAATTGCAGCTGTATTTGCCGCGTTTATAGTTTCATCGCTTGGCGCTATTTCTTTCGCCATATAGGCAATTTTATAGCTTGGCTGAAAATCTTTTTTATCTAAAATTTCTATGTAATGCCACCCGAATTGGGTTTTTACAACTTGTTTGGTTTCACCTTTATCGTTCAATAAAAAATCTGCAAAAGGTTTTGCAAAATTATCGTTTTCGATTGTTGTCAAATCAAAAGTCATCACACCGTTTTGTTGCTTGGCTACTTCATCGGTTGAATATTTGGCACTCAGGGAATCAAAGCTTGCTCCGTTCTTAATAGCCGTAGAAATGCTATCTGCTAAGCGGTGTGCAGTGCTGTCATCCATAATTGGCTGTTGCGTTTGCGGATTTACAGTTCCTAATAATATATGACGGCATTTAATTGTGTCAGGCATTAATTTACTGTCTAATTTTTTTGCCAATACATAATTGTCTCCTTCCAGGTATGGGCCAAAAACGCCTCCGTTAGCCAGAGTTAAAATAGAATCTTTTTTGGCAGACTGTATCTTAGACTGCGGAACATAGCCATCAGAGTAAGAAATAGTGGAAGAGTTTCTTCCAAGAAAAAATTTAGCATTTGAATCTGAAGCAAATTGAGGCTTAAGTTCTTTTAAAGATTCAAGAATTTTTGCACTATCAGCCGCACTTGCAGCCGCACTAAAAGAAACATAAGAAAGTTGAAGGCCAGCCTCCTGTTTGTATTTTTTCTTATTGTTATCAAGATAAGTTTGAATATCATTATCTGAAACTTTTACAGAGCTATCACTTATTACTGTGTAAGGAACCGCTACATAAGAAATTTTTGCAAATTGATTTTTCTCGTTCTCTTGTTCTTTTACAAGCCATCTTGGTTGGTACATACTTGCTGCAATCAGTGAAGTATATTTGGTATAAAGAGCGTTCAGGCGCATTGGGTCAATTACCTGTGAAATAATCGCATTTCTGCGAGTCGGGTCCTGGTCTTTTTTAGTTTGAGCCCACCACTGTTTTGCCTGATTTATATCATATTGCCCTGTAGTTTTATCAGTAAACGCCTGTTTTAATTGTTGGGGAGCCTGGTCGCTAAACATAATAGAACTCATTTCTTCCGGAGTAAAAGTGATTCCTAATTTTTGAAATTGATCTTGAACCACTTTTTCTGCAACCATCTGGTTCCAAACAGATTCCTGTATTTGGTTATTTTGCGCCGTGCCCGCGTTCGGATATTGTTGTTGAACTTCTTTTACCTTATCATTAAAGTCATTAATATTAATCTTTTCTCCGTTTACTACTCCAACACTCGTTGTGCTACCGCCTCCAAACAAGGAACTTCCACGCCCGCTGCTCATAGAATCCATTAATATAAAGGCAATAAGGCTTATACCGATTAGGGCAATTACTATTACGGCTCCTTTTTCACGAATAGTCTGAATGATTGACATATTGTATTCTCTTAAAATTTAAATAAGGCGGCAAAAATACTGTAAAATCACATAGGAACAAATTGTGGATAACGTATCGGGAACAGCGCTGGCATTGTTTTTTATTTAACCAGATTTTTTTAAAACCTTTTTTGTTTTAAAAGGCAGAAAACTTTTCAACAACTCAGTGTTAGAAAATTCATTTTACCGTGGGTAACCATGAACTTTTTAAAATTTCATGTTGAATAACTTTTAATAACTAAGTGGAATTTTGAAAGTATTTTTAATTCATAGAAAATAACAACGTTTTCTCCCACTTGGTTTCACATTATTTTATAAAAAAAGAGCGATAAATTTATCAAGGTAGAATTTTACTAACAGCCTGTTAAAAAGCATCAAATTGTTAAACAAACACTACGTTAATGATGTTAAACAAATTGTGGATTGATGTGAATAAAAAGGATAATTTAAATTTGCATCAAGAGTAAATTTTTATATTTCCACAAATTAACACCCCTAATAGTAATAGGCTTTTAAATTAATAATGTATTAATACTAAATACTATGACAGATATTAACATTGAAGAAGCAAAAAAAAATTTGGAGAAAAAAGGTTTCCTGGATTTGGATATTGATGTTAACTTGGACCTATTCTCAGAAATTGAACGCTTAAAAATTGAAAAAAATGCCATCATACTTGCCCATTATTACCAGGAACCTGATATCCAGGATATTGCCGATTTCATCGGAGACAGCCTTGCCCTTGCTCAAAAAGCCCAATCCACTACTGCGGATATAATTGTTTTTGCCGGCGTTCATTTTATGGCTGAAACTGCGAAAATACTTAACCCAGGTAAAAAAGTTTTATTACCTGATTTAAAAGCCGGTTGCTCGCTTGCTGATTCTGCGCCAGCTGATCTTTTTAAAAAATTTAAAGAAGAACAGCCGGATCATGTGGTGATTACTTACATCAATTGTTCAGCAGAAATAAAAGCGTTGAGCGACATAATTTGTACTTCTTCTAATGCTGAAGCGATTATAAACAGCTTACCAAAAGAACAGAAAATCATATTTGCGCCTGATAAAAACCTGGGAGCTTACCTGATTAAGAAAACAGGAAGAGACATGGTTCTGTGGAATGGTTCATGCATGGTCCATGAAATATTTAGCCTTGAAAAAATTACAAAATTAAAAATGAGGCATCCTAATGCAAAAGTTATTGCGCATCCTGAATGCGAGGAACCAGTTCTGCAGGCTTCAGATTTTATAGGAAGCACGAGTGCTTTATTGAAATATAGTGCGCAAAATCCTGCAACCGAATTTATAGTTGCTACCGAGTCTGGAATCATTCACCAGATGCAAATTGAATCACCCTTAAAGACTTTTATTCCTGCGCCACCTAATAATTCCTGTGCCTGCAATGATTGCCCTTATATGAAATTAAATACACTTGAAAAATTGTATTTGTGTATGGAATATGAAGAGCCGGAAATAATAATGGAAGAAAGATTGATTAAAGCTTCTAAAAAACCTATTGAAAGAATGCTGGAAATTAGTAAACAATTTGGTTTGTAGTAAACAAACAAATTGTTCCTTTTTTTATTTTGGTAAAAAAAATGCCTGTCAAAAAACAGGCACTTAAATTTTTTATAAAAGATATTTTCTAAACTACTCCTTCAGCAATTTTCGCTCTTATTTTCGCTTCAATTTCGGTTGCCATATCAGGATTATCTATTAAAAGTTGCTTTACTGCTTCACGGCCTTGCCCAAGTTTGGTTGTATCGTAGCTAAACCAGCTTCCACTTTTTTGAACAATTCCGAGATCAACACCCATGTCAATAATTTCCCCAACTTTTGAAATTCCGCTACCGAAAATAATATCGAACTCTGCGATGCGGAAAGGAGGTGCCATTTTATTTTTAACCACTTTTACTTTTACCCTGTTACCGATTGATTGATCGCCATCTTTTATTTGTGCCATGCGGCGTATATCCAATCTTACTGAAGCATAAAATTTTAGCGCGTTTCCGCCAGTAGTAGTTTCAGGGTTGCCAAACATAACGCCTATTTTATCGCGGAGCTGGTTAATAAAAATGCAACAGCAATTTGTTTTGCTAATGGTTGCTGTCAGTTTTCTCATTGCCTGGCTCATTAATCTTGCCTGCAGCCCCATTTTACTATCTCCCATTTCGCCTTCCAATTCTCCTTTTGGAACCAGGGCTGCAACAGAATCTATAACTACTACATCTAAAGCACCGGAAAGTATTAACCTGTCAGCAATCTCCAAACCTTGTTCTCCGTAATCAGGCTGGCTTATTAAAAGATTGTCCACATTTACGCCTATCTTTTTGGCGTAAACATTGTCAAAAGCATGTTCGGCATCGATAATAGCACACATTCCCCCTTTTTTTTGCGCTTCGGCAATTACATGAATCGCTAAAGTGGTTTTACCTGAAGACTCGGGGCCGTATATTTCAACTACTCTTCCTTTTGGAAGTCCGCCAATACCGAGAGCAACATCTAACCCGATAGAACCGGAAGAAATGGTTTCATGCGGCTCCTGGGAACGTTCATTCATCATCATGACGCTTCCTTTTCCATAATCTTTATCTATTTTATCGATAGTAAGTTTTAAAGCTTTTAATTTTTCAGACATTTTGTCTTTATCCTTATCGGTATTGGCTGCCATATATAATTGTATTAAAAATTAGAATTTAATGCTGTAAAGTTATTAGTTGGGCAAATATAGAAATTAATATTTATTAACACTAATAAATTTAGTTAATTGATGTTAAATAATTTAGTTCAACGAATTGAAATAGCATTCGTAAAACATTTTACTATAAAAAAAGGAGCGCAATAAAGCGCTCCTCGTAATTTCTATTATAGAATAATTAATTTACGCCGCATAGGCAATGAGTTCTTTGAATGTATCTGTTTTCCTTTTAGCTGCTCTTAGCATTATAGCTTTAAAAATTCCTTGCTCTGTATTTCTTCGG
>Ga0207933_1002004_pt1 | contig 13937 bp, 10 predicted proteins | sample NGESurdeep092012_4_FD_184488 | JGI IMG/M metagenome (GOLD analysis project Ga0207933, IMG submission 184488) | Arctic peat soil microbial communities from Barrow, Alaska - NGEE Surface sample F53-3 deep-092012 (SPAdes) | ecosystem: Environmental > Terrestrial > Soil > Wetlands > Peat ... | reverse complement strand
CCGCGTGCTTGACGTATGATGGGCTGGGTTTTTGCAAAGAAGGTTTGCTCACATGAGCGCGGCCGAGCCGCACGCTCGCGAATCTGCGCTCACATCGTGAGTGCGAAAGAAGGTACGTAGACATGAGATCGGTATTGTTGGCGCTCGCCATTGCAATCATCCCGTGGATGAACGCGGCCGCACTCGGCACTGTGAAGGTCGAGCAGGGGTTGCTCAAAGGAACGAAGGAACCCGGACTCACCGTCTACAAAGACATTCCCTTTGCCGCGCCTCCCGTGGGCGATCTCCGCTGGCGTCCGCCTCAAGCCGCTGCGAAGTGGCAGGGCGTGCGCAACGCCGATAAGTTCGCGCCCGAGTGCATTCAAAGCGGCCTCGGTGCGCCAAACGCTCCGGCCATGAGCGAAGACTGTCTTTATCTCAACGTCTGGACCCCAGCCAAGTCCGCTTCCGCGCATGTTCCGGTCTTCGTTTGGATTTACGGCGGCGGATTCAATGCGGGCGGAACCCCGGACCCCATGTACAACGGCGCGATCCTCGCGCGCAAGGGCGTCGTGCTCGTGAGTATTGCTTATCGCGTGGGAGTGCTCGGCTTCCTGGCGCATCCTGAACTGAGTGCAGAGTCGCCGGAACACGTCTCCGGCAACTATGGTCTGCTCGACATGATTGCCGCTCTACAGTGGATCAAGAAAAACATCGGCGCATTCGGCGGCGATCCCAACAAGGTCACCATCTTTGGCGAATCGGCCGGTGGCATCGCCGTAAGCCAATTGTGCGCTTCACCTCTGGCCAAGGGGCTCTTCGAGGGGGCAATCTCTGAAAGCGGCGGCTCCTTTGGTCCGCCACGCCCGCACGGCGGACCGGGCGAGAATATGCGGCTCCTTGCCGATGCCGAAAGGGGCGGCGTGCAGTTCGCAAGAGCCGCCGGAGCCTCTTCGCTTGCCGACCTGCGCAAGTTGCCGCCGGAGAAATTGCTCTCTGCTACGCACGGCCTGGCATGGCCGATCATCGACGGCTGGGTTATTCCGACCGATCAGTACACGATCTACGACGCAAAACACTTCAACGATGTTCCGGTGCTCATCGGCTATAACTCGGATGAGGGTGCTACCTTCTCGCACTACCGCACGCCGAAGGAATACATCAGCGCCGTGCACCAGCGCTATGGACCGTTCGCTGATCGCTTGCTTCAGGCATATCCTGCCGGCACTACCACTGTGCCCAAGACGGCGCGCGATCTCACCCGCGATACCACCTTCGGTTGGCACACATGGATCTGGGCGCGGCTGCAGTCGCAGCTTGGCAATTCGAAGGTCTTTTATTACTACTTCGATCAGCATCCCGATTATCCCGCCGATTCGCCAAGGGCCGGGCTTGGCTCTCCTCATGGCAGCGAGGTGCCGTATGTCTTTGGGCATTTGGACCAGCGGCGCAACCAAGAGGCGACTGCTGCGGACCATGTCATCTCCGACGCCATGGTGACCTACTGGACCAACTTTGCCAAGTACGGCGACCCCAATGGGAAAGGCGAACCCAATTGGCCGGCCTTCAGCGATGCACACCCGGAGCTGATGTATTTTTCCGGCACTCCGCACACTGGACCGGTGCCCAATGCCCCGGGGCTCAATGTGCTCAACGCCTACTTCGCATGGCGCCGCTCGCCTGCCGGCGCGGAGGCTTCGCGCGTTGAAGATGCGCCGCCCGCATCCACCAACGTGATGGGCGCTGAGTATCCACGGGTTCTACCCGATCACCGTGCCGCATTTCAGCTGAAAGCACCCGACGCCAAAAACGTCGGTGTCGATATTGCCGGCAAGCGCTTTCCCATGACGCGCGACGCTGGCGGCGTGTGGAGCGTTACCACTGCGCCGTTGGTCGTTGGCTTCCACTATTACTCGCTCGACGTTGATGGCGTTCGCATGAATGATCCCGGCAGCCATACCTTCTTCGGTACCGGCATCGATGCGAGCGGCATCGAAATCCCTGAACAGGGCGTGGACTATTCCCTCGCCAACGATGTGCCGCATGGCGATGTCCCCATACGCATCTACCACTCGAAAATCACCGGGGAGTGGCGCCGCTGCTTCATCTATACGCCGCCTGATTATGACAGCAATGTCACCGCGCGCTATCCCGTGCTCTACCTTCAGCACGGCTCGGGCGAAGATGAAACCGGATGGATCTTCCAGGGCCACGCCAACCTTATCCTCGACAATCTCATCGCCGAGAAAAGGGCCGTACCTATGATCATCGTCATGGACAATGGCTATGCTTCCAAGCCGGCAGGACCGTTCGCATCGTCTAGCACGGGGCCAGCCGCGAACTTTGCCACATTTGAAGACGTGATGATCCAAGAGGTCATCCCAATGATCGACTCCACGTTCCGCACCATTCCCGATCGCGATCATCGCGCGATGGCAGGTCTATCTATGGGAGCCAACGAGGCTCTCCATTTGGCCACCGATCATCTCGACACCTTCGCCTACATGGCTGGGTTCAGCGGCACCATGAACGGCCTCAGCACCGCACCCCTCGATCCCGCGACGGCCTTCCACGGCGTCTTCAAAGACGGACCTGCATTCAACGCAAAGGTGAAGCTCCTTTGGCTCGGGATGGGCACCAAGGAACCTAATCCCTTCCCGAAAGCCATCGGAGTCTTCCGCTCCATGCTTGATAAGGCGGGGATAAAATACGTCTACTTCTCATCTCCCGGCACATCCCATGAATGGCTCACATGGCGCCGAGACCTAAATGATTTTGCACCGAGGTTGTTCAGGCAGTAGCTCTGCGCACAGCGCTGCTTTGATACGCAAGGGACCCTTACCACTCCGCTACCGAGCCATCTACCTGGAAGACTCGCGCCATCGGATTGGTACCGCCGAATGGAAACTTCGCCAGTGATGCTTCGCTGAGCTCAAATCCCAATCCGGGCTTGCTGGAAAGAGGAAATCTTCCATCCACCATGCGCATAGGCGGAAACCCGAACCACTCGGCCCAGATTTCGTCCTTTTTAGTGGGCTTAACGAAGCCGCAGATCTCCTGGACCAGGAAGTTAGGCATGGAGGCATCGACGTGGAGGGTGGCAAGGCCTCCGATCGGGCCCTCACACGCATGAGGAGCCATCGAGATATTGGAGTAGTTAGCCATGTCCGCCACCTTCCGCAACCCGGTAATTCCGCCCACATGATTGATGTCGGGTTGCAGAATGTCCACAACGCTCCTTTCAATCAGCTCGCGGAACCCGAATGCCGCAACAAGACGTTCGCCAGTCGCGATCGGTGTCGTGGTGCACCGGGAGATGCGCGCCATTGCCGAGACATTTTCCGGTGGGCATGGTTCTTCCACCCACAGCAGACGCAAGGGTTCAACCTCCTTGCAAATGATGGTGGCTACGCTGGGACTGGTCTTGGCATGGAAATCCACGGCGATGTCGATGGAGTCGCCGAGCTTTTCGCGGATTCGCGCCAAATACTTGACCGCTCGCTCGATCTTGGGAGTGGTCTCAATCCACTCGTATGCCTGATCCGGAAGTCCGACCTTGAAGCAGGAAACTCCAGTGGAAAGCGCGGTCTCGCGCAGCTGGGCAAGCTGTTCATCCGTTCTCGCATTTTCCGCATGGTAATAGCCGCGCACGCCTTTTGGATCGTATGGGCCACCGAGCAATTGATATACCGGAACGCCCATCGCTTTGCCGCGAATATCCCAAAGCGCTTGATCAATACCGGAAATTGCAGAGCCCATCAGCGGACCGGCGCGGTAAAAGCTCTGCACGTACATCGACTCCCAATGATGCTGTACTTGCAGCGGATCTTTCCCAACCACAAAATCACGGAAGTCCTGTACACAGGCAATGGTGGAAGCGGCTTTGCCCTCTAGCGTCGCTTCGCCCCAGCCCACCAGGCCCTGATTGGTCTCCAGTTTTACGAACACGTAGGGACGGTCGGAGTTGGGCGTTAAGGACACGCCAAAGACCTTCATGTTGGTAACCCGCAGGTTGGTGTTTACGTCTTTAAACAACTCCACTTCGTTCTGCCGGAAGCCATACTGAAAATATGGGTTGCATCCGCAAAGGTCGGAAGGGCTCAAAGCCGAATTCGCGGCAGCATGCAACGGGCGGGCGCCGGCAGCCGCGAACGCCGCTGCTGCTCCTCCAAGAAATTTACGTCTGTTCATGCGATTCGATTCCTCTCCCACTGTTTCGTGTCTACGGTGACGCCAAGGCCAGGGCCTTTGGGCAGTTCAAAAAATCCGTCCTGAATGACTGCGGAACCCGCACCGGAATCCGGGATCTGAAGCACGAAGAAGTTGGGCATGCTGGCGGCGGCGTGCAAAGCGGCAGCGGTCGCGATTGGTCCTGCGGAATGCCACGGAGCCATTGCCGTGTAATACGTCTCGGCCATCGATGCAATGCGGCAAACCCCCGATATTCCATAGATCAGCAGATCGGGCCTCACCAGATCGATCACGCCTTCGCGCAGCAGATCCTGAAAGGTCCCCGCGTTGCTGATATTGCGTCCGAAGCCGAGCGGCACGACGGTCTCGTCGGAGATCTTATGCAAAGCCTCAAGATTCGTAACCGTACAGGGCTCGTCGAACCACAGGGGATGGTACGGCTGCAGAGCGGCGGCCAAGAACGAAGCGTCGCCGGGCGTCAGCTCGTCCCGGCTTTCGACCGCAAACTCCGCTTCCGGCGCCGCGGCGCGAAATGCCTGGAATCGCTCGACGTTGGCTTTCACGAAAGCGCTCCCCTGGTTTCGCGCCGTGGGACTGGTAATGGGCAAAAGAAAGGCACGCACTCCCGCAGCCATCTGCTGTTTCAGGCTGGTCTGCAGCTCGCTGTCGGAAGAGCCGGTCAACCGGGCGATCGCGCGGGCCTTGAAGCGTGTCGGGCCGCCCATCACACGGTATACCGGCGTTTTGGTCATCTTGCCGACAATATCGAGCAGCGCCATGTTGAGCCCACCTTGAGCCGGCGGGGGCGCCATGGGCGTCAAAGGTTCGTATGCATAAGCGGACTGGCCAACGAGCTGCTGCAGAGCCTCCACATCTGTTCGGGAGAGCGGCTTGCACTCGCCGTACCCCGTGATGCCGGAACGGGTGTTCACCTGCAATACGCTGTAGGCATTCTTTGCTCCCGGACCTGGGACAGCGAACGCATGAATCTGCGAAATCGTGTGAGGCCCGGAGCCTGCGGTCGGCGCCGACTGGAGAGCCGCAAGGTTTTTCACTCTCTCTTGACTGGTGATGAGCGAATTCATTTGAATCCCTTTCGCCGCGGGGGTTTTCGTGCGGAGCCATCTTACTCTAAACGCCCAATGATGGGACATTATTCAAATCGAACTGCCGACGCCTCTCCCTTTCAGGGACGCGTACTTCCATCATGGCGCTGCGCGCCACAGCGCATCGCGCGGCGGGGAGTGCTCTTGATTTTGCAGGATGGCGGCCCCGAAAGAGGAACAAAGACGGGATCGAACTGCCGCCGCCTCTCCCTTTTCAGGGCCGCGTGCTTCCATCACGGCGCTGCGCGCCACAGCGCATCGCGCGGCTCGACAATGGATATGCTCATTGATCGAGTTCTACAGCACTGCAGGACGGATCTGCGAGCCATCTTACGATGCGATTTCGACGTCGGTTTTACTAAAATCTTGTCCCTTGAACAACAGCGGCTCTCCCGTAGCCTTCGCCAATGCATAGGCGAAGCAATCGCCAAAATTCAGCGCCGCAGGATGGCGCCCTTTGCCAAAATCGAGGAAGGCCTGTCGTGCAAGATGCGCCTGGTCTACCGTGACCGGTTCAATTACGATTCCGACACGGCGGAACAATGCGTCGCATTGCCGCGCAACCGTCGTTCCATGTTGAGCCTCGAGGACGATCGAAAGTTCTACGAAATTCGCTGCGGAGATGCGACAGATCGAGGCATGGCTGATGGCGTTGATGTAGCGCTCCGAATCTGCCTCTTGGACCATGACGGCGATGACTGAAGAGGTATCAAGGATCACTTCGGAAGACCCTTTTCGTCGTAAAGGAATTCGCCGTGATCAACATGAGGCCGCTTGATCTGAGTGGAGGCACGCTTCGCGATCGCGCGGATATCGGCAGCAAGCGCTTCCGGGTCACGGCGGTTGATATGGAGCCGCTCCAGCCGCTCGCGGAGAGATCCGATAACCGCGCGTGTCATGGATTCACCCGTCGCCTCGGCAATTTCCTCAGCAAGACGATGGGCTTCCGGATCCTTGATGTTAAGACTCACCTGGTATTCTTTCTCACGAGAATAATTCTACCATTCTTTACAGCCCACAGTGATCGCGGAGACGAGCGTCAGCTAGGGAAATCCGGAGGGAAAGGCCAGCCAGAATGCAAAGGAAAATCGGCCTTTTCATGGCCGCGTGCTTTCATCACAGCGCTGCGCGCCAGAGCATCGCGCGGCTGGGAAATAAGGTGGCCTGAAAATAGCCGTACGAGTGCTGGCGAAGAGCCATCTGACGCGGCGCTTATTCGGGAGCATCATGCGCCGAATCGAAGCCCTGCCGGTGTACGCGGGGTAAGGATTGGCCAGCGGCAGGCTAGAATTTGAGCAGAGACCGGAGGTCAGGACGGAGACGTGTCGGAAATCTCATTAAAATAAGTTGTTTTCCGGCCTTTTTCCCGGGGCAACAGGCAGCGATGGCCATTCGTCGACACCCCGAGGCAATTGGGGTGAAGAATTTCAAGAACTCAGGCGAGAAGCCTCTCGGGTCGACGCATGAAGCAGGCCATAAAGACGGTCTTCTTGAAATTATGCCCACAATTCAGCAAAGCAATCAGCCGCCTAACTGATGCCGAACCAATGAATTGTTTGCCCAAGGAGTTTCACTGTGATCGTGAGTGAACTTAAACCCTCGTTCTTACTGAAGTCTTTCGCTACCTCAATCGAGAACAGGAGCTTCGGTTGCTTCATCAGTACAGCGAAACTTTCGCTCTTTTCATTTAGACGGACGGTGATTTTCTTTCCGGAACGAAGGAAAACGCTTGAAGGGAAACAGGTCGGGAGGCCGTTCGTCTACGTCAAAAATTTGACTTCAGAGGATCGCATCTATTGCCACACCGCAATAACGACGGCGTTGGATCGTTTGGGAGATGGAGGCATGCCTCTGTTTGAGGCCGTTGAGGCGACCTATCGCATCGCACTGGCCAAAAACTTTGTAGAAAAGAGCCCATTTTGGGAGGCTGGGCGACTCTTCGATCCGCTCAAAAGGGAACTTATGTGACGGGCTGGCCCTCGTTGGCGGCGAGCTTTCACTTTTTCTCCGCCCTGGCAGCCGACGATGTAACGCTGCCTCAAACAAGGTAATTAACAACTTGAATCAAAGCTATTTACTAACAATAACCTTAGTTTCTCAATTGTGCAGCACGAGGCAGGTAGGCTTGCGCGTTGATTCGATTCACTTGTACAGGAGCCGCTGCCGCGACCTATGTAAAGTCTTCTGAGTTCGCGACATCTATACAATTCGCCCTTGGACGCAGAATAGTGGGTTGCGTTATCACCGGGATGGACTACTAGGAAGTAAAACTCACACGAAGGAATACGATTATGCCATTTTGCAACGTCGATAGCGTGAACAACTCACAATGGGTTGACACACAACATTCATCAGAGGTCATATGCGGGAAACCGGCTAAGTGGAGCGTAGCAAGGACGGACGTGGCACTATTGCTCTATCTGTGCGAAGATCACGGCGATTATTACAAGAACCACAGAAGCGATTCAGTTTTCAACGAGGCAATAGCGTCAGGAATGAAACTGTTGGACAAGCCGGAATTGGGCTAGATACCAGGCATCAGCATGCGCTTAGCGGTATTGCGTGCCACTCGCCGCCGGTTGGCGCTGGAATGCTTTTTACGTCGCGCCACTGAACAGCCATTCCGCTGCGTGACAGTGATCCCGGAGGCAGTAGAGGGACCGCCCAATAAGGGCACGGCCTTGAATGAAAGCAACAGAAGCTAGAATGCTGTCGATTTTGCAGGATGGTGGCCAGAGACGGGATCGAACCGCCGACGCCGGCCTTTTCAGGGCCGCGCTCTACCACTGAGCTATCTGGCCTTGCAGTGAGGAGCCGGATTTGGCAGCGGCAAGCGCCGCAGACACAAATCCAGCCTAGAGGGAGCGCTGCGCAACCGGCTCTATAAAGATCAGCTGCACAGCGCGAAAACACCATTCCCCGGCTTGCGTCCGGGGTTCAGGCAATCATTTCATGGCGCTGAGGGAAAAAGCAGCTGCCATCGCTCTCTCCCCACCGGCCCTCCTAAAGTTTACTTCTATAGAGGCTGCACGTCGGCAGCTTGCCATCCCTTGGGACCCTTCACGACGTTGAACTGCACCGCCTGACCTTCCTGCAAACTCTTGAAACCGTTTGAACTAATGGCAGAGTAGTGCACGAACACATCCTCGCCGTTTTGACGCGAGATGAAGCCATAGCCCTTCGCGTCGTTGAACCACTTTACTGTACCTTGTTCCATTTGGTGCCGTTCCTATATTGAATTGCGCTTGAGTGAATCGGAGCCACAACTGGCAGCGACTTGCGGCGGGGCGAGGACTGCTCGTTGCCCGGACCGGTCTTACGCGCTGACAGTTTACCAGAATTCCGCCGATTCTCTGCCGCCCGCAAAGGAACATCCCCGGTTGGGTTGCCTGTAGGCATGAACTCAGGGCGGAAAATAGACGACTTGTGCGTTTTGAACCGGAATCCCACAGAATGTCCATTGGTATTCACAGAAGTGCAGTCGAGTTCCAGCTGCATCTCAAGCAAGAGGAGCGCTACAATAGGCGCTATCGAACGCCAAGCTGAGCATGTCTTCGAGAGCATTCTGGTATACCCGTATTCTCTCGGATTGGGGAGCCCATGGAACCTGTTGTTGAAGGGACGGCGCGGCAGCCCCAGAATCTCGCAGGCGTATTGGCCTAAGGAGAGATCGGGTGTCATTGAAAAACCTGCCTGAAGACATATCCTCTATTACGCTTCCAGAGGCAGAGGGGATTGTTGCGTACTTTTCCATGGAAATTGCCCTCGCTCCGGGCATACCCACCTATAGCGGCGGCTTGGGGGTTCTCGCCGGCGACACGCTCCGCTCGGCTGCGGACCTTGGTCTGCCCCTCTCCGCGTTCACCCTATTGCACCGCAAGGGCTATTTTCGCCAGCACTTGGATGCCTCCGGGGTGCAGACGGAGGAGGAACAGCCCTGGGAGATCGAGAAGTTTCTGGAACTGGAAGACCCGTTCGTGGAGGTCACTCTTGAAGGCCGCCCGGTACGGATCCGTGCTTGGCGATATGACCTCGAAGGGGTCACCGGTCATGTCGTTCCCGTTTACCTGCTGGATACCGACGTGGAAGGGAACGACCCTCGTGACCGCACCATCACGGACCATCTTTACGGTGGAGACAGCGATTACCGGCTTCGGCAAGAGGCGGTGCTGGGCTTGGGCGGGGTCCGGATTCTCCAGGCGCTCGAGGCCAGCGTTCACGTCTATCACATCAATGAGGGCCATGCCGCGCTGCTGACCGTCGGCTTGATGGCCGGCCAGTTAGGCGGCGATTTGGACCGTGTGCCGGAGGAGCGAGACCGGCAAGCTGTGCGCAGGCGCTGTGTCTTTACCACCCATACTCCGGTGCCTGCCGGCCATGACCGCTTTAGCTCCGAGCAGACGGAGCGCATTTTAGGGCGGCAGACAGCCATCCTGGCCGAGCGAATGGGAGGCTGCCGCTCCGGCATGCTCAACATGACCGAGTTGGCGCTGGGCTCCTCACGCTTCGTAAATGGCGTGGCGATGCAGCACGGCAAAATCTCTCAAGAAATGTTTCGGGATTACCAAGTGGAGTCCATCACGAACGGCGTGCATGCGGCGACCTGGATGGCGCCCCCGATGCAGGCCGTCGCGGATCGCAATTTCTCCCATTGGCGCACCGACAACATGCACCTCCGCTCACTCATTGGCGTTCCTTGCGAGGAGATTGCCCAGGCGCACAACGACTCAAAGGCACGGCTAATCCAGGAGGTTGCGGCGCGAAGCGGCGTCGGCTTGCGGCAGGAGGTGTTTACCATCGGCTTTGCACGTCGTGCAGCCACCTATAAACGCGCCGACCTGCTCTTCTCCGATCCTGCCCGCTTGGCGCGCTGCGCGGCCAACGCCGGCGGCTTGCAGATTCTCTATGCCGGCAAGGCGCACCCCCGCGACCTCCCGGCCAAAGAGCTGATCCATCGCATCTATGAGATAGCCGCTGAGATCAGATCCGACTCCCTCAAGATCGTCTACCTGGAAAATTATGATTGGGAGCTGGGCGCGATGCTTACTTCCGGTGTCGATCTCTGGCTCAATACGCCCGAACGCCCGCATGAGGCCTCCGGAACCAGTGGAATGAAGGCCGCTCTGAACGGGGTTCCCAGCCTGAGCGTCCTCGACGGCTGGTGGGTAGAAGGCTGTATCGAGGGCTTCACGGGGTGGGAGATTCCTGACAAAGACACTCGCGAGGAGGAGGCCGCCGCTCTTTATGAGCGGCTTGAATCGACGATCCTCCCCCTCTATTATGGCCGGCCCCAGGATTGGCAAAAGGTGATGCGCTGGGCCGCGGCGCTCAACGGTTCTTTCTTCAACACCCACCGCATGCTCCAGCAGTACATCTCCGACGCATACTCTCCGGAAAAGAACATCAACGTTTCCGCCGCGGCGCTGGAATCCGTGCTGGTTCGTTAGGCTGCGCCCAGAGGCCGCACGCCGCGAGACCGCAAACCGCGAGATGGCGCGGCGTTCCTGAATCTGCTCTCGAGCCCCTCCCGCATCACGCGACAAACGCCGGGTTTGCTGGCGCTCTCAGCCAAGGGAGCCATCGGATCGTTATAATCTAAAACGTTTCTGCCGCTGTTCTTCCCGCAGACGCCGAGTTGTGGAGTGGCCTCCCGCTCGGCGCCTGATCGACGCGCGCCGGCAGCGGGCAGGAAAGGCCGGAGACCGATCAATTGTTTTATCAGCCGGAAACGAATGCGTCGAGCACCTGTAACGGCCTCAATCTCAGAAATCAAATGAAAAGCAATATTCTGGATTTTCCGTCAGACCTCGTTGCCGGTCTGTATTTCCGTCCCGCGGGCGGGCAAGCGAGCCGCGGGGCGTTGCGGGAGTGAGCGAGAGAGATGTGGATTGTCCGGCTTGCCTTACGGCGCCCATATACATTCGTCGTACTAGCTCTCCTGCTGATCATCCTCGGGCCGGTTTCCATTCTGCGCACCCCCGTCGATATCTTCCCCAATATTGATATTCCGGTAGTCACCATTGTCTGGGAATATCAGGGGCTGTCGGCCCAGGATATGGCGGACCGCATCGTCACCCGGAACGAGCGGTCGCTGACCATCGCAGTCGACAACATCGAGCACATCGAATCCCAATCACTCAATGGCGTTGCGGTGGTCAAGGTCTTCTTCCAGCCCAGTGTCGAAATCGGCAAGGCGATTGCGCAGGTCACTGCCATCTGTCAGGCTCAATTGCGGCAACTACCTCCCGGCACCACCCCGCCCTTCATCATCACCTATACCGCTTCTACCGTGCCGATTCTGCAGCTCGGCCTCTCCGGGCAGGGGCTTTCCGAGCAGCAACTGAACGATTTTGGTCTGAACTTTATTCGTACCCGGCTGGTTACGGTGAATGGGGCGATGATCCCATACCCGTATGGAGGAAAGCAGCGCCAGGTCCAGGTCGATCTCAACCTGCAGGCTCTCCAGTCGAAGGGGCTTTCGCCCAACGATGTGGTCAACGCCATCTCCGCCCAAAACCTGATTCTTCCCTCGGGGACCGTCAAGGTAGGCAGCTTTGAAGATCAGGTGGAGACCAACAGCGCGCCCACCACCATACAGGGGTTGAACGATCTGCCCATAAAGAAAGTCAACGGGGCGATTGTCTACATTCGCGACGTCGCTCATGTCCGCGACGGCTTTCCGCCGCAAACGAACATCCTGCGCGTCGATGGGCAGCGGGCCACCCTGATGAGCATCCTCAAAAACGGCAATGTGTCCACCCTGGACGTCATTAAGGGAATACGGAGCATGCTGCCGGGGCTGGAGCAGACGCTGCCGCCGCAGCTTCGCATCACGCCCATCTCCGATCAATCGGTTTTCGTTCGGGGCGCCGTCGATGGGGTGGTGCGCGAAGGCATCATCGCCGCCTGCCTTACCGGGCTCATGATCCTGATCTTCCTCGGCAGTTGGCGCAGCACGCTGATCATCGCCATTTCCATCCCGCTCTCGGTGTTGGTTTCCCTCATTATGCTGGGCTTGCTGGGCGAGACGATCAACATCATGACCCTGGGCGGCCTGGCGCTGGCGGTCGGCATTCTGGTCGATGACGCCACGGTTGAAATCGAGAATATCAATCGCAATCTCGAGCAGGGCAAAGAAATCGAGCAGGCCATTCTGGATGGCGCGGCACAGATTGCCGTTCCGGCCTTCGTCTCCACGCTTTCCATTTGCATCGTCTTCGTGCCCATGTTCTTCCTCACCGGGGTAGCCAAGTATCTGTTCGTGCCGCTGGCCGAAGCCGTGGTATTCGCCATGCTGGCTTCGTACTTGCTTTCGCGAACCCTGGTTCCCACCATGGCCAAGTACATGCTCCAGGAGCATGATCCCGAGCAAGAGAAGCGCAAGGGTGTGAGCCGCAATCCTCTGGTGCGGATGCAGTTGCTCTTTGAGCGCAAGTTCGAAGATCTGCGCGTCTTCTATCGCGGGCTGCTGGCGCTGGCGATTGAACACAGCACCGTGTTTCTGATTCTTTTCGCGGCCTTTACTCTGGGCTCGCTCTTCCTGCTCTACCCATGGTTGGGCCAGGACTTTTTCCCTTCGGTGGATGCGGGCCAATTCCGCTTCCACGTGCGGGCGCAGACGGGCACCCGCATTGAGGAGACGGCCGCGCTCTGCGATCGCGTGGACGCCGCCATCCGCCGCCAGATTCCCAAGAGTGAAATCGTCACCATCACGGATAATATCGGCGTTCCATACTCCGGCACGAATCTCTCATACAGCGAAACCGGGGTGGTTGGTCCGTTCGACGCCGATATTACCGTCTCGCTTACCCGCAAGCACCATCCCACGGCAGGCTATGTCCAGGCTCTGCGCGCTAGCCTCCCACGCCAGTTTCCCGGGGTCACGTTTTATACCGTGCCGGTGGACATGGTGACGCAGATCCTCAACTTCGGGCGCCCTGCGCCGATCGATGTCCAGATCATCGGGCGGAATGTGATCGCCAACCGCACCGTCGCCGACCGGCTACTGCGCGATCTCAGCTACATTCCCGGAGCGGCCGATCTTCGCATCCAACAGCCCTTCAATGATCCCGCCCTGCACATCAATGTGGATCGCTCCCGGGCGCTGGACGTCGGCTTCACGCAAGAGGACATCGCCGGCAGCCTCCTGGTGGCCACCAGCGGAAGCTTCCAGACCTCGCCTACGTTTTGGCTTGACCCCACCAACGGTGTCAGCTACAACATCGCCGCACAGGCTCCGCAGTACGATCTGGACTCGCTCAACGATCTGAAAAGCATTCCTATCACTTCCAGAATCGCGGCGCCCGCCTCTGCGGGGGATACAGCCGTGTCGGCGGCGATCGCGGCAGGGGGCTCCGAGGGCAGCACCGGCGCGGGAACCTCTCCGGTGACCGGCGGTCCTCCGATCCAAATTCTGGGCAATTTCGCCACCATCCAGCGAGGCGCGCAACTGGCTGAAGTGAGCCATTACAACATTTCCCCGGTGATCGATATCTATGGAAATGTTGTCAACAGCGACCTACGGAGCGTCGCCAACCGGATTATGAAGGTGGTCGATCGCTATCGGGCACAGTTGCCGCGTGGTTCCACCATCGTCCTCCGCGGCCAGGTGCAAACGATGCATGACTCCTTTGTCGGTTTGTACAGTGGTCTGGCCTTTTC